>Ga0179593_1676020_pt1 | contig 13974 bp, 17 predicted proteins | sample CZODoug2_1_08_16_FD_185931 | JGI IMG/M metagenome (GOLD analysis project Ga0179593, IMG submission 185931) | Vadose zone soil fungal communities from Angelo Coast Range Reserve, California, USA - CZODoug2_1_08_16fungal (PacBio error correction) | ecosystem: Environmental > Terrestrial > Soil >...
TGGGGGATATGCTGGTGGAGACCGAGGGGGAGGGATCAGTCGTATAGACAAACCGGTGGAACAGACGGAAGGGGAGGGGGACGAGACCGACAACACTGTTGGTCCTCACAGGTTGTCCGGCACCGGGAAATCCTTGTTGGACACTCATGGAGAAAAGAGTATGCGGCATGCCGGACCCAGGTAAGAGCATGAAGTTACGCTGGCGGAAGGCGGCTACATTCCGACTGCTTTGAAAATAAGATCCAATCAGACCAAAAAGGGAGGTTACGGCTTTGATGCACTCAGAGAAGAAAAGAATTCACAAGTATTTGTGCCCAAAGTGGAAAGAGCGCGATAGGGAACTGAGATTTCCGGAAACCGTCAGAAGGAACTTGGGTTCTAACAGTGGTAGGGAAGGACGCATAGGCCAACCAACCGCTCGACGGAGCGAATCGTGACATCAACGAAAAAAAAAAAAAACCGGCCCATTGATCACCTCAAAAGTCGGTAGATACCGCGCCGGGTAAGAAATACGGGGGGGAAATCAGCTCAAAGGACCGGCCGATTGAGGGGGAAGTAAACCGAACGGGACGCAGGCACGGGCAAAAAAATTATGCGCCAAACATCCGAGAAAAATCAGCCTGGTCAATCAAAAAACTGAACGGGGCTACAAGGTACGATTCAAGCGCCCAGGCGCCGTGAAAAGATACCAGATGCGATTCATTACCCTGAAAGAGTTCCACAAAAGGCGTCGTTACTGTAGAGGTAGGGGGGGGGAGGGACCGGGTGCCTCACGGGGTGAGAAAAAGGAAACCGTCCTTCAACGCAAAAACGAGCACAGGTAATCGTTGGATAACGGAAGAGGCTGTGGAGGAAGTCCAGCAAAGCTTCATAACTCGAAGGTCGGGCCCTGGACGAGGGTAGAGGGAAAGGAAAGGCGGGGGATCCAGTTGAGCGGTGCGAGGGGAGGGGAATGTCCATGATTGGGAGGATGGTATAAGGCACCGGGGGCACACTTCATGGACACCGCCTGGGGGAAAAGGGCGAAGGACACCGGAATGGGCGAAGGGCGGAGTAACAGGGTAGCGGAGGGCAAGCGGCGTAGGAGATTCGCGAACTGGGAAAAAGCAGAAGGTGTGTCTTGAAAAGGCCTTGTGAAAGAGAACTTGTCGCCCAAAGCTCAGAGGGAGAATGCGTTGCAGGAGAAAACGAGTTTAGACTTGCGACAGACCAACTATTATGGTCCTCCTGGGAGCGCCAATCGCAAGGGAGACGCAAGAAAAAAAAGTAGGTTCGTTTCCAGCCTTAGCGGGTGGAGGAAAAGCTGGTACAGATGTGACCGAAGCCGTGGTGCTGCTGGGGCGGGGGAGGACAATTCCAGAGGCGCGCATAGAGATGCCGTTGGGAAAAAAAAAAAGTACGAATTTAGATTACGCGGGCGAGGAAAAGCCCGCATGACCTCCAGACGGAAAAAGGAGCAAAACTAGAGCCAGACTCGTCCGGGCGGAGACTGGAAAACCCCGTGCGGCCCGAAGAGGGATCGCGAGGATATGACCAACGGGATTTGCAACTACCTTGAGAAAAAAACAAGATTTCAAAAATCGAACCCGGGTCCACCAGGCAGGGGGCTGGGTCGGAGGCTGTTGGAAAAAAAGACAACCATCAAAAAACAACAAAAAAAAAAGGGTGCCGTGGATGCTTGGGGCGGGAGTCCTGAAGGTGGCATAACAAACTCTCCCCTCTTTACGAGAGCAAGAAGGGGAAGCTGGAAAAGTTTGTTGAGCAGCGGAGACAAAGTGGGAGGGAAATAGGAGGCTTGGCGGGCTGTGTTCTTAAAAAAAAGGGATTCTGCTGCCGGCAGCCTTGAGTGAAAAGGTAAGCATCTCAATCGCCCAGAACTCATTGTACTGGGGAAAGGGGAGCGCAGAAGGTCGTGCATTGGCGATAGGGGAAAAAGGAAAACGGCGGTTGACACAAAGAAACAATTATTAGTGAGGAAAGTGAGCAGCAAAAAGGGGAGCTGTTCGAGGGAGGAGATGTGAAAGTCAGGAGCAAAGAGAAGGGGTGTGCTGATTAAAAAGGCTACAACACGATGTCGGAGGGTGTGGAGCACCAGGTCGCTCGTGGGAAGGTCAAGGGGGAAAGGTGGAAGTGAAGTCAAGATCCAAACTCAGTGCAGATAGAGGGAGCTGGAAAGGGGGTATCAGCAAAAAAACAACGGAATGTGCAAAGAAACCCCTGACCTCTAATCTGCACTTCCTGGTGAAGGGGGGGGGAAGCTGCACCCGCCAACTGCCCTGCTGGCCTTAACTCAAAAAAAAGAAAGGGACATGTAGACAGAGCCCATACGGGGTGATCTCAAGAAAACGCACCAATTATCATCAAGAAAAGACCCCCTGCGCCTCCCGCACTGGACAAGAAAGTAAATAGAAAGAAAAGGGGCCAAAAACCGTATGCTGTGGGGGGAAAAACAATTGGCTCCCCTCAAAAAAATGCAAGACCCTGCGCCAGCGCCTCGCCTGCAGGTCCAGGGGGGGGCGGCGCGAGGAACTCGACGCCTACGAGGGGAGAAGTCAATTCGGGCCGGAAGAAAAGAAGCAGGGTGTTTTGACGACAAAGGGGAAAGCAAAAAGGACAAACCCTCTATCAAGCAAAAAAGGAAAGCCGTCACAAACTGACCCTGACTCTTGGACGGCAAGGTAAAGAATCTGGGGGGGGAAGGGGGACAGGGATCCCAGTGTGCCCTATGGGCCGAAGCGCAAAAGGGACCTCTCCACGGTGCTGTAGTTTCGGAGAAAACCCGCAAAAACGCACCTAAAGGAATTTTGAAAGTGTTGCAAAACAGGCAGAAGATGAGGGTTTTGAAAAGCGGAATCCCTGGTGGTCCCAACCTAGGAAAGCCGCTGGCGCCGTCCAGAACGTTGCTCCCGCTCCGGAGACTCGGAGGGAGAGGCCCATGAACTGAAGAAAAAAAAAAAAAGTGGGTCGCCTTCTGGAGGGATTCGAGCCTAGGGGAAAGGAAGGAGGAGCTAGGACTCCAAGAAGAAAAGCGCGACACCCAGGCAACTTCTCTAAGACTCATAATCTCCTAACCTCAAAAGATAGGGAGAGGAAGACGAGTAACCTTGGAAAACAGCGACAGGATAAAACGACACACGCGAGAGTGGCGGCGTTAAGTCTCTGCTCTCGACCAATCCGGGGGAGGGGCCCTATCGGGAATCAGGCCGGAGTTTTCCCCCCACCTGCAGAAACGTAGCGGCCTCCGTAATCAGCGCTTTGCACGCGTTGGGCAGGTACGGCGCTCACCAGCCTTAAAAAGGAAAGGCAGGAAAAGAGGAATACCAGTGATCTACGCGCTTACCGAAGACCGAGACTTGGGCAAAAAGGAACGCAAATCGGGGTTTTCCTCCAAGGGCAGGGAGCCCCTTCCGTTGCCAACCGGCTCAAAGGCGATGTACACAAGCTGACGGGCCATCGGGGAACTATAAGGAGAAATACCAACTCGCGAACCAATTTACCAAGGAGGGGGTCCGCAGAGCTTTCTATCGATGCGCTGCCGGCACTCAGAAGGCCCTCGGCTAAGGGTAAAGGGGAAAAAGAACTTAAGAGTTCATGTCCACATGTGACCGCAACTCCGGAGTCAAACGCGCAAACAAAGGGGTTCGGTCCCGGGCGAAGGGCGGTGGGAACGCACACGGAACCAGAAAAAGAAAACCAGAAAGCCAAATCAAAGAAGGGAGGGGCTGAATCTTTCCAGGCATGGGAAGGCCACTCCGCCTCTTCTGAAGGTCCCCGCCCGGGCCACGGAAATGGCGAAAGGGGGAATCCAAGGGTAGCCCGTCATCATGGGCTTGGGGTAAAGGGGACAGCAGGTGATTCGGAGGGGCCTGTGTGGGGTCGAACGTTGAACATCAAGAAAGAGAGGCTTGGCCAGTCTCTGGTGTCTATCAATCCAATCGCCCGTTGTGTGGGGAATTGACTAGGACCGCATAGGGTTCCTTGAAGGTTAGCCCCGGCCACCGAGGGGGAGACGGGGTTTGGGAGTGGGGATTTCAAGGTGACCATGGCGGGCCATCCCGATTCAGGAGGAAAAAAAAGAGAAGTGGTCACGAGAAAACTAGCGGCCTGGGAAAAATCCGTTTTCCTGAAGGGTAAGGGGGAGAAGGCGGTTTCGATGCAGATACAAGGGCGGCAACGTTATCGGTTTTCCGATTCCTACGGGGGGAGATCAAAAGCCGGGGGAAAAACAATAAGGGCTGAGTCTTCTTTGGGCTCAGAAAGGACGTCGGGGAAGAACTTATGTGAAATTTCGCCAGCTGAACGGAAAGGATCGTGGGCCCAAAGGAAAGGCATAGCGGAAGATGGGGGACAGTTCTGACAGAAGGGGTGATCAACAAAACCCAAACAGGGAAAGAAAAAACTTGCGTCTGAGGGGAGGTTTCTTTTCGGCAAAACGAAAAAAAAGATGCCTCCTGACAGCGAGGCACTAAGTGGGGTGGGGCTATAAAAGGGTTCACGATCCGGGTATCCTATCCACGAAGAGAGAGGAACATCATCTCCTCAACGCCAAACGGAAAAAATCTAAAACACAACAGGGGATTAACAAAAGGTGAAAAGGGATAGGATTTAGGGGTTGGGTGAGAATTGGGTCGGACCGATCTGGAGAAGAGGGAGACGTGCGGATAGAGGGTATCAAAGAAAAAGGGAGTTTTTACCTGTAACAGGGGGGGAAGGGTTCGGACCGACAAGCACACTGTATTAAGGAAGAGAACCAGGTCAGGGTTTCCACGGGGGGGGAAGGTGCACACGGGGGGACACGCACCTAAGACTGAGCAAACTTTGGAACATACTAAAATCATGCACGTGGGGAGGGGGGACGCATCTGCATTATTAACTGGAGACAGGAAAGTTCCGAATGGGGGAGAGAAAGAAGATCCAGAAAAAATAAACCAAGGCTGGTTCCCAGGGGGAGGACCTTCATCGCATGCAAGCCGGCCTACGTCAAGTGGGGGGGGGACATCCAGTGTCAGCAGCGATCGGGGATCCGAGATTTCCGGGAGAAGGAGGAAAAAACTGTACTTGGGGTCTTAAGGGAACCGCTCCAAGCGCAACCCAAACGGCCTATAGTTCGCTATGATCAAGGCCCGCCAGGAACCTGCGAAAAGGGAAGAAAAGAACTCCAAACCACAGCTTCCTGGAAAGAAAAAAAGGGTTTGAACCGGCCGGGCGTGTTCATGATACCTAAGCCGGGTCAATCAAAGGAAAGGGGAAACCCGGGCGATTTTTCTTCATCGGAAAAGGAGAAACGAGTTCCCGGGGAGAGGCACTTACGAAGGGGAAACCAGCCCATCATGCCGGGCCTTTAAGAAAGGGAAAAGCAGACATGACGGCATAGTTCGGGCATGGCCGCCCCATTCTATTGAACGGGAAAAGTCGGTTGCAGGCACACCGGAAAAGGACAAGAAAGAAAAGGTCGGGGAGGTAGGGAAGGTGTTGGGGGGAGGGTTCCAACACGTGTGCTGTGGGCACCCGAAAAAAGGAAAAAAAATTGTTTGGGTTTGTGGACCCAAGGAAAAGAGGGGCTCGGGTTGGGCTCGAAGTCGGCTGGGGTAGAGGAAAGCTAAAATCTGCAAGTATGAAGGGAGAGGTACTATGGAAGCCTTGCCGGCATCCTCTTGAGAGAAAAGGGAAAAGGGGCGGTGCGCTGGAACAGACAGAGGGGTCATTTGTAAGTTGTATGACGACCTGATCTCCAGGAAGAGGGTTGACATCCGCCTGTGAAAAAAGGAAAAGTTGGGCCACGGAAGGGTGGCATGAAGGGAGGGGAAACCACATAGGCGAGCATTTCAAAATTCTCGAGAAGGGAGGAGAAAATGGAACAGCCTACAGTTGTTTCGATTGGGGAAGAAGGTTGCAGCATGGGGAAGGCACACACCGAGGGGTAGCATAAACGATTTCGAAAGAGGGGAATCATGGGCAGGAAAAGGATGGCCAACCAATAGGGGGCGGGAAGCCATCTCCACGAAAAGGGGAAACAGGGCCGCATGTATGCGTTAGGGGCAAAATAAGATATGTGATTGGGGAAAATGGAAGAATTCTTAACCTCTTCTTACACGAGGGGGAGCGTTGTGATTGATGAAGTACACTGATGGGAAAAAAAAGGCCGGGGACTGTTCTAAAAAAGATTTAAGGAGGAAGAGGGAGTCAAACAGAGAGTAGAAGACATGAAAGCCATACTTCCAGAAAGGGAACGGGAGAACTGGAAGAACTCGTCAGAGGGAAGGGTGCCTCTGTTTCTTACGAAAAGAGAAAGAGCTGGGGGTTTTCTACCAACATGGGGAGTGTAAAGTGGGATCCACCCAAAATAATGAGTGGAGTCCCGGGTTTCACCAGGAAGGGGAGGGAGAGCGGCGCCTGTTGTTGTATGGGAGAAAAAAGAAAGGGGTGGAGGCTGGGGGCCTTGGCGGCGTAGGGAAAGGAAAAAAATCAAATCAGAAATAAGAGAAGAAACCAGGACAAAGGGGGAAAATCGAGCAGGCGCAAAGCGTCCCCAGGTGTGGGAAAGGGGGACCTTGGTGGATTTATATAGTTCGGCGGGGAGAGATCGGCCCTGCAGCGGGATTTGATGCCATTTGAGGACGTCGAGTTCCGCGCTCAGCAGGAAGAAGACTACGGTCGATCGCTGGCAGTTGTTCTGAGGGGGAGCGGCGCGAATCACTGGGGTAACAGGGAAGGGATTGGGATAATAATTGAGCAGCAGAGGAATGTAAAGGAGGGATTGCCGCATGTTGACTCAACGTAAAGATAGGTGCTTGCTTCTTGTCCTTATGACTCACTAGAGAGGCGATTGGCGCACCAGGGGCCGCTTTAGTGGGTTTCCGGGGGATTCAGTTCACCGTATGCATCCAAGCCGACCGGGACTCCAGTGAGATATAAGGGAGAAAAGGGTTGTATGACTGCAACAACAACAGAGGGGGTAAGAGAGCCACCCTGTATAGAGAAAAGAAGAAGGGGGGATACCGTAACGGCAGTTCTCCGCAAAGGAAAGGGAGACTTCAAGTCAAAGAGGAGGGAAAAAGGGTTGAAAAAAGCTACTTGCACATCTGTCAATCAAAAAAAGAAACACTGAGATCGGGAGACGAGGCCGGCAAATCCTCCGGAAAGAAAAAGATGCTAAAAGCGACATGGATGCCTCACCAAAAGGCTCGCCTGGTTGGCACCCAGGGGAGGCACCCTGACAAATGCACGAACCAAGAGAAAATCAGAGAAGGGCAGTATCATGGAGGGGAGGGAATCTCGAAACCTACCCTACCTGGCGCACCTCAGGATGACATCACGCAGCAGGGGGTGGACATCCCTAGACAACACCAAAGCAGATAATTAAAAAAGAAATGACGCTTTGAACAAAGGGAAAACTCGTCGTAAAGCTTCCGCGAGGGGGAGGAGTTTGCTGATTCCACCGATGAGGGAAACTGGACCGCCCAGCCACGGTGCTGTAGGGGGGAGGGGGGGACTTCTGAGAAAAAAAAAGACTACCGCGCACCTCCCAGGACTGGGGAAAGTTTAATTGCCTCAGGGAAAGAAGGTGGGGATCCCAATTTCTTCAAATCAATTGGGAGAAAAAAGACATAAAACGCGTGCAGGGTGAGGACACTGCAGTTTTCCAGAAGAGCTAGATCTGCCATTCTTTCAGGGGAAATTGTCAGTTCATTCGGGGGGAGCACGCGGCAGCGCACGCGGATCTCAGCCTGGGAAAAAAAAGGAGCCACCTTCTTGCTAAAGGAAAAAGTGGGATCACGTTCTAAAGAACCCAAATCTCTCCGATACATAAGGGCCCTGCTCTAAAGAAAAAGAGCAGTGAAAAACGAAAACCCTCTCCATTTCGGGAAAGGGGAAATGTTGAGTCTGGGGGCTAATTTTCCGGGCGTGAAAGAAGCAATGGGGCATCAATTCAGCAAGTCGGAGAAGGGGTCGAAAAATCGGCAGCGCCCCCCCCCCACGGGAAGGTTTCCAGCAGCTTGCAAGAGGGAGACAATTTACACTGACTCAAGGCCCTCCCCAAAATTCCCAAGGGAGGGGATGAAGAAAAGTTTCTCCTAAAAAAAAGACCGCCGGAAGGGGGAACTATCCGCACTATTGGAACTGTCCGGGAACCCCTGCCAGTGCAACACAGGACCTGGCCGCAAAAATGGAAAGGCCGGAGGGACCCAACCTTGACGGGCATAAAAGGAGGCATACACAATGCCCAAAATAGAAGGGCCACAGCGCACCTGTTCACCGAGGCCTGCAGAATTCTCGGGGAAGGAATACATTATCGAGAAAGGTTATGGTCAACGAAAAAAACCGATAAAGAAGTACAAAAAGAGGAAGAACGAGTGACCGAGGGGAGAGGGGGAAAGAGTGAAAAAAGAGGGAAGTTGACAGCACACGTGCGGCCTTCAGTCCCCATACCTCCGCCACATTACAAAGGGAAGGGGGAAAAATATTAATCAGGGGCCTGCCAAGCCGCATCAGGGAACGAAAAAACAGCCTGGGCTGCCATGTAATCAGGGAAAGGGGGTACAGGCAGGAAGGCTGGCTTGCGAAAAGATCCGCTGGAAAGGTGGCTACAATCCATCGCAGCCGAGTTCCGGCGAAAGGAGAGGGGGATCTTCCGAGGGGAACAAAAAAAGCTCATGGGGGGGAATTGCGATGATTGAAACAACGTGAGACGGACTACTGGAAAAAGGGACAGGTGAGGAGGTTATCAGTGCGGAAAGGGGCTTCCTTCACAGTATTGATCCCGATCTCGGGGAGGGGAAAAGGGTGGTTCCTATCGTGTCGCGCGGGGGAAAACGACAGTACCGTTGACAAGGGACGGTTTCGGAACTCAGGGGGTGGAGGAAATAGTAGAGCGCCGGTACCGAAAAAACGTTCTCGTGGGAGGGGGGAGAAGCGCTTAAGTTTCAGGTCAAGAAGTGGGATGAGGGATCGTCTTTCAAGAAAGGGAATTCTTCTGAGGAGGAGAAGAGGGAGAAAGCACGTTAATGCTCGATGGGGGACCAAAGGAGGAATGGAGTCCAGGCGGACGGCCTAAGGGGAAAGGGAACCAAGTTTAACGGCCAACCCTAAAAACCGACCACTTGTCTTCGGGGAAAAGGGGGACTCAGACACAACCAACTGACTAGAGGACACACGTCAAGTCGGGGGAGACCGGTTTTTCTATACATAACGGTAAGGAAAATGCTAGCGGTCTCACCAGCATGCTCACCAAGAAAAAGAGAACTGAAGAACCAAGGCGGGGCGAGAGATTCTTTAAGGGGGGGGGGAGATGGTGTTTAGAAAAAAGGGGGATGGGAATAGGTCCCGTATTACAAACTGTGTCCGAAAGGAGGGGGGGAACAGGAGCCGGTTTCGTCGGAACGAGAAACACTGCTTACTCCAAAGAGGGGAAGGGACACACTTTTTTTCATACAAAGGTGGGGGAAACGCACCGTCGAGGCATAAACGTTGGCCATGAAGCCGCGTCAAAGGCAGGGGAAAGATTAAGGAAAAGAGGAGAAGGACGACGCTGGCGAGAAAAAAAAGGTAGTTGAGATAAAGGGAAAAAAAAACCCACTTCTGTATGCCCGGCAAGGAGAAGATAAAACCGATCACGGGGGGAGCCCGTTGTCAAAAAAGGGGGGAAGGGGGAACCGCTGAGATTTTTAAGGGAAAAAGGCGAAAGGGTGCACCCCTTGGCGACCCGCATAGGGGAAAAAACGTCAAGGGATAGTCGCGAGATGGATCACAAAAAAGAAGAATCAGGAGAATGGGATACCTCCTCCAACCAAAAAAGGACCGTAGATACCGGGGGTAAGTGGGGCAGAACGGGGGGGGTGATAAAACTGCAGCAAAAAAAACGGTAGAGGGGTGAGAGAAAAAAAGAAAAACTCTCTGGCCAAAAAAAAGGGAAGGTAGATGGAGGCCAAGTACCGGAAAAAGAGCCAGAGGCCTCCTGAAGGAACAATCCTCGGGAAAACCAGTAGGGAGAAGGACAAGAGGCGTTACAGGGAGGGGGGCTAAAAATGCTGAGTTTCATTACCACACCGCAGGGGGAGATTAACCAAAGGAAAGCTTTCTTTATGTTGGCAGTGAGGGGCCGACCGGGCCACCGACCTCAGTTGCACTCCATAGGCAAAGCAAAAAGAGTCAAGACGGGATAAGGGGGAGAAAGACGTAATGAGGACTGGGTGGGGCGGTGACAAGCTAAAGAAGAGACCTTCCTGACGAATTGCAGCTTGCAAAAATTATAGGACCTTTGAGTTGGAACATTCAGGATGGGACAGGGGGGGGGAGAGCAGGTATAGCGCCAAGGAGAGAAAGGGGGGGAATCAAGGGGGGGACAAGAAGGACTGTTCCCTTGAAAAGGAAAAGGGGGCGGGCCACTGGACGAGAGACCACAAGATCAAGTGTCGGCGAGAAAGCTCAAGGAGAAAACCTGTAACGCAAGTCGAAAAGGGGGGGAATTTTTTGGGAGAAGGGTTGATACAGCACGCACCGAGTAAAAAGAGATGAGCCATGGGAAGGACGAATGTAGAAACCGCGTAGAAGGGGGAGGCTGCCCCACTATGATTTCTCGGACAGAGGAAGGAAGAAGAGAAACTGGAAAGCCGACCCGGGTCCGGTTGTAAGACCTGATCGTGGAGTTATAGAAGGCAGGGTCCATATATGACCTCTGAGGAAAAAGATTTGAGGCGAGTAGTTTCATAAAAGGAGGCCGCATATTCCGATTGCAATGGCAGGGGGGGGAATAGCGCGGGAAAGGAACAATAGCGACGCCGCATAACGCCATACGGAAAAAGGGGAGGGGGGACGGGGAGTTCTAACTGGGAGGGGAACAGGAGACTGGATGGAAACCCGTTGCGAAAGAAAGAAGAAATCGAGCGAGGTTGTCTACCAACAGGTATTTGCAAGAAGAACCCAGAACCTCGTTGGCAACAGGACAGGGGGAACATTCAGAGGATCGGACCGGCTGTGGTTGGAGAGGGGGAGAAAAAAAACAGAAGGGGGCGGAAGTGGGGTTCTGGGAAAAAACATAAGCAAGCCTCAGTGCTCAGAGAAAGCTACGCGAGCGGGAAGGGCCCAGGCGCCAAGCGGGTCAGGACAGTTTGTTGAAACTTCAAAAAGAAAAGGGGGGGGTGGTGATAGTGAGGGGAGGATTTAAAAAACACGGATTGCGTGATTCCGGAAGCCGGTGGGGAAAAAAATCCGCAAGTTAGGAGAGCTCGCGAGAAAGAAAGGGCTCACTGCGATCAGTTTTTCATTTGGGGAAGAGGGATTGTGAAAGGGAGAAAAGGGGGAACAACAAAAAGGGCCTGGGAATCCATTTCGACTAGTCAAAACCTGTTTAAGGGCGGGATGTCTCAGCCTTAAGGCGGATGTAAATGCACTTCTTGGTCTGATTGTCAAAAAAAGGGGAGGTCCAGGAGGGGGAGAAAAAACATGGAAGGAGGGGATTGTGCTTTTGCATTCAGGGGAAAAAGGGGGAAAACTCCAAAGCCGAACCAGTAGCTCCATTTCAGAGAGGATTGGAGGGGAATCCTATCAAAAACCGAAAGTAAAGAGAGAGTCACCAAGGAGAAGTCCTTAGGAACTGGGAGGAGAGGACCTTTTGAGAGAGAAAAAATTGCCAAAGGAAAGCGGAAACCGCACACTAAGTGCGAAAAAGGGAAGCCAATCGCAGACGCCAAAGTGGCAAGGATCACCCCCCGACGAAATCGAAGGCTGAAAAGCACCTGGAACCCTAGTGGAGGAGAAAAAGTTGAGAAGTTGAGTAAGCACGGGAAATCTGTTGCTGTTTGGCAAAGAAGGGCTGCACCCACCACGAGGCCAATAACCCGGAACAAGGCCGCGCATCTGTGGGGAGGAAGAAACTGAAGGGGCAGTGGCGCGCGATGATCGAAAAAAAAGGAAATTAGATCACTCAATTCTGGCAGCAGGAAAAAGCCCCTCTTCAAGGAAAAAAAAAGTAGAACAGGTCAACAACTGCCCTGACCGGGGGAGGGGAGGCTGGAAGAGAGTAAATCTCCCGGTGGAGGGGGAGGGGCCCCGGCGGTTAGGAAGAACCGAGCAAACAGCCGACAAGGGTGTCTTTCGGGAGGAATGGAGAAAAACAAAAGAATAGAAAGAAAACTGAAGGGTGGAAATGGACGGAAAACCCTCATTTCATCCTTTCTTGGGGGGGAAGGAAAAGGGACGAAATATGTGGTAGGCCCTCGCGAAATTTGGCAAGGGAGTGGGGAGCTCCCGGTTTGGAAGAAAAAGAAAAGGCGGACGAGGTCTTTAGCTGCCAGTGTCGAAAGGGGAAGAAAAAGCATTGTCGCCGTCTGGCGGTCATTCGGGACGGAGAAAAGCCGGAGTCTGGGGAGACAAACCCCCCGGAGAAACCCGCCATCGTCTCTGCCGGAAAGGAAAGGAATCACGCCCCCCTCCAATAGCGCTTCCTGTCAAGCCTGGAAACCTATCTACTGAAAAGAAAATATCATAAAAGAAACCCGATCTTGCAGAAAGGGTGCCATCCCTCTGCTGCCTTGAGAGAAGGTCCCATGAGGTCCCAGAGGGCTCAGAAGAAAGTCGAACGAGGGTCAATCGGCCCCCTTCCGTTGAAAAAGAGGAGTGGTCAATACGGTAACATGATGAGCGGAAAAGGGGATTAACCACTGCCAAGAGGGAGAGCAAGAAATGACTAGGGCTCGGACGACGAAGGGAAAAAAGTGTTGCAATCGAGGAAAAAGGATTTGGGGGTCCTCCTACCGTCCTAAGAAAAAAACTGCAAGTCCTTTTAAGCCTCGCAAGGGGGGGGGAACAGGCGGATGGGGCCAACAGAACATCGCGAGCAGTGAGATGAGAACAACTGGAGGAAAAATAAGGGACAACGGGGGAGGGGGAAAACTGAAACAAACCCTCCAAAGGAAAAAAAAAAAAAAAATGAATGCCTTCAATGACTCAAAGAAGGAAGAGAAATTGCGCTGTTAGCTTTCATGGCAAAAGCCACAAAGAAAGAAGATTAAAAAAGCTGCACCCAGGAGGGAAAAAGAGTAGGGGCCATAGGGCGTGAAACGAAAGGGACCGCACACGCGGCCCTGTCCACGAAAACCCATCAGAAAAAAAAAAAATCAGGGGTCAGGGGGGGAAGGGACCAGGGGTGGGTCCTGCCACCCGCATCGGAAACAAGTCACTTCCTCCTGGGCCAAAAATGATCTACGGGGTGGCCAATGTTTCCTTGAGAAAGGCCGGCATCTTTCCCGTCAAGGCCGGTGGGAAAAGTTAAGTGAATACCCTCAGAAAAAACAAGGAAGAAAAAACGCCCGTCCATCGCGGTTTAGGTCCAAAGAACAAGGCCAATACGTGGGTGCCCTTCAGAGGGGAGGACAAGGCAAAGAGGTATGGACCGCGGAGGAAGAGATAAGGACGGCGCAGTGGTTTGGAGAGGTGACATGGCGCGCGGAGGAGGTGGAGGGATCTGCGCGACGAGGAAAAGCGGTTGGGGACGAATTCCGGGGCGCGGGGGGGGAAAGGTTAAGGGAAACAATACCTGTTCAACAAGAAAGGGGGGGGGGACCGAAAGATCAGTTCTGTCAAGAGAGATGGTACACGGGGGATCGTAGTGGGAAGAAGTGGGGAAAAAAAAAGGCACGACGGGGAAGGAAGGGCATCCAAGGGGGTGGAGGCGATTCTCTTCGGGGGGGGAGATCAAGGAAGCCTGAAAGCGCTTCGCAAGTCAAGGGGCGACGATGGGACCAAACAAGCAAGAGGAGTATGGCAAAAAATGGAAAAAGAAGGAGTGCACAAAAGGGAAGAAAACGTCTCGACCCACTGTCGTAGGCTGACGTAGTGGAAGGGGGAGGGGGCCCCCGAAAAGGAAATGAGAGGACCCCCTTCAGTCTTGGGGGGAAGGGGGGGGATACCCGGGTCTGCAATATCCAACCACCGGCAGCTGTCAGCACAAAGATAAAAAAAAAACACTTGACAAGA
>Ga0179593_1583187_pt1 | contig 13973 bp, 14 predicted proteins | sample CZODoug2_1_08_16_FD_185931 | JGI IMG/M metagenome (GOLD analysis project Ga0179593, IMG submission 185931) | Vadose zone soil fungal communities from Angelo Coast Range Reserve, California, USA - CZODoug2_1_08_16fungal (PacBio error correction) | ecosystem: Environmental > Terrestrial > Soil >...
GCGGAGTAAGAGCAATTTTGAAATCTCCCCTGCGCGAACCGGACCATGTCAAAAAAAATCGTAGTGCCTAAAGGAGGGGGAGTCGGGGAAGAGGATCCTTTATCGGTGGGAGGGAAAAAGGGGACCTGAGAAGTTCCTTCCGGAAGCTAGACCTCGGCCATGGTGGGAAGGGGCGCGCCTGAAAAAAAAGAGTGCTCTCCCTACAGAGACGTCCCGGTAGAAGACGGCGGGGGAGCGGGGTACCAGTGTCATGGAAACATCGACCCATGGTTCTGAACAGGATGCAAGGGAAATAAAATACTGGGATTGAATATCTCCTTACAATCGAGAAAGGGGAGGAAAAAGGACCGGCAGGGAAGTCGATACGAAAATGGGAATTACGGGTTACCGCGTGTCCTCCCAGCGATTCAGCAGCCGATGCGCGCTTCCGCGGTGGCCGACCAAGAGGCAAAAAGCTCAAAAAACTCGGGACACGGCACCCTTTCGCCGGCGGATATCGCGTCTCTCAAAAACAGCGCCAGGACTTTATAGCACGGACCACTGGGACCGTCATGCACATCGTGACCGAGAGAGGGCGGAAGGGAAGATACGCCTGAAGAGTGGCCTCGTCCTAAGAGGCGCTGCTGGCAACACCTCAAAGGGGAAGACTCTGGACTTAGTCAGACGGGGGGGTAAGAACTGTCAAGCGCTACAAATGTCCATCCAAGGTACAAATACTTCTCTGGGGTAGACTACAGCTGCTATTTTCCAACGTGGGAGAACTCAACGGTCCCAACCCGACACGTTTCTCATGACAGAGCGAACTGGCCAGCTGATCTCGAGAAACCGACTACGAGCGGCCGTTTCCAAAAGGAAAAGAGAGAAGCCGCTGTTCTTTAAACGAACCGTAGGTCGTCAAAGGCGGGCTCGCACGTACAGGACCAATGATCCATCTTGGCAACAAAAAACCGCGATGAAAAAGCGGGGGGTACGTCCGCTGCTGCAGGGCCCAAAAACGTCGGGATGTTCTCAAGCCTTAGAAGCGCAGAATCCTTGCGATCAAGAGGACTTCGACAGAATCTCACAGTTAAAGAAAGTGCTTAAAAGTGGCGCGACCTTAGGTTTGGGGGTGAGGATGGCTGGAGAAAATCACGTACGCGTGAGTTTCCACTTCTAAAGAAAGGCGCACCGTAAAGGGCGTAAAAGGATTTTCGGCTACGCAAAAAAAAGGGTCGTGCACCGGTGAGGGATGGAGTGTGAGGAAGCGGAAGAAACACGTCTTGACAGGAGGAGACAGGGACTATTTCGGGGACCGGAAAGGCACTTCGCTAGAGGCGTGGTCAAGAAAGGCCGACGTCACCGAAATGACCCGGTGAAAAGATCAGGTCCGATCCGGGGCCGAAGTGAAGTAAGTCTTGAAGGGTCCGCGAGGGGAGTACCCCAAAACCTCCAGGACGCCCCCCCCCCAAAGCTAACACGATCGTCACAGAGTCTGCCATCGCGTAGACGGGTGCTATGGGGGTTGGTCAGAAACCGGTCTGAACATCTTTAGTCACCCGCCAGCCATGATGGGACTCGGCCAGAAGGACCATTCGGATCAGAAACTGGAGGGGAGCGAGGGTGGTCCCCATAAAAGTCGGACTCAGGGATGGACTCATCTAACGCTCCCGCAAGAGGCCGGTCTCAGAGGGGCGGGATCTTTACTGGAAAGGAAAACTCCTATTGGAAAAGCGGACCTGGAAACAGAAGTGTGAAGTAAGAAAAAGGGGGTGATCGACTCTGACGTCTGGATGAACCGGTTTGACAAAGTAAAGAGGAGGGAAAAAAACAGGTTACAATTTATAAGCCTCGGAGCTGCAACACCAGACCGAGAAAGGCGGAAAAGGAACGAAGCGCGCCTTGGTACCTGGCCAAGAAATACAAAGCGTCGCCAAATCCCGGATACTGTTAAGACCGTCGGTTGACGGGTGACCGGGTTAGAAGAATTGCCGTAAAGGGAGAGGAATGGAAAACTGAAAGGGAGCGGGGTATGTCGAAGCTTTACTACCTGAATAAGAAGAGCAAGGCCCTGGTCCTGATGCCATCATAAGAGGAGATCAACCAACAAAATGAGAGGGAGATGGCAAGACGCAGGGCCCGGGAAAGCATAGAGGAGGTAGTAAACAACAGAAAAATCAGCAAAGGGGGGACGGAGAATAAGCAGAAAAAACCGAAGAAAGGGAAACTGACGACAAGAAACCCCGGAAAATGAAGAACGAAGAGAGAACTGGCTTTTCAGCGTTTAAAAAAAACGCGTCAAAGATCGACGTAGATGTCAGGGACGGGTAATGGGACAAAGAGAATAGACTGCAGAAAAAGAAGAAACTCGGGAGCTTAGGCTTGGGAACACTGCAATCAGCGGAGAGTCGGAAAAGAAACAGTGTCCGGGAGCGTTGACCAAAAGTTAAGGGACCCAGTGTCCGTCTAAAAGCGGAGGAACGCGGTAGCTCCTCTTTCTGAGAAAAAGGGTGGCGGGAAAGGCCGAGGACACAAGGTAATGACAAGGGACCACGCTCGATGCCTAAACTGCCTTGTGGGGCCAAGGAACGAGTCGACCTATAGGAAAGACCATCATGGGGACAGAAAGGGTGAGATCACGCGAAAGACAGACCGGGCCTAGGGAAAATCGCCGTCGTGAGAGAGACGAACCAGATAGGTGTGAGAGCTTTCGAGTCGTTCTATGGGAGAGAAGACACTCGCTACAGGCAAAAGTTCAACAGGGCGGTCGAAAAAATGCGGCCGGAAATCGTTGGAAAAGCTGGCCGAAAACATGAGATCTACCTTAAACCATAATGGCCACCAAAACGGGCGAGATCTGAAGAGGCGAAAGTTGCAAAAGGGAATGACAAAGGGGGGTTCTTCCAGCTAAAAAAACCGAGACAAGGGCATGCCGCGCACCGGTGCAAAAGGGCGCCGGAAACATCATGAAAATCAAATACGGTTGCAGCGTTCGTATCGGGTGAACTGGCCTAAGACGGGACCGGGGGGTTCCTTCCAGACAAAAGAAGTTCAAAAATACTTAAGCACCGAAAGCTGAACCTGTGGGATTAAGACTAAAGGGGGGCGATTGGGCTTAATGATGTGGAAAAGGCGTCGCAGCGGGAGGCCGTCGAACAGAAGAAGGGGGGGTTGAACTAAGAACAGGGTGAGGAAAAGAATCAGCGTGTACGTGAGGAGACACCTGGCGACCGGGAGGGTCATTAGAAGGGAGAAGGCCTAAGGGAGAGTCTTACTACTACTCCTTCGGAAAAAAACCGCGCGGACTAAGCATTCAAAAAAGGGGTGAGTGGCGTTGAGACACGCTAGAAATGTCCATGGGCGAGCAGGGCGACCAGCACGTCCCTTCTCCCAAATAAGTAGTCCAACGGCCGGGACGCGTAGAAGGTGCCAGTCGTAGCAGGAGGTTGGAGCCGTGGGTATGAAAGGGCGAGATAGGTGGGCGGGCAAAAAGAAAACTCGCGAACAGGCTTAAAGGAGCGGGGTGCCCCCGAGGGGGAGAAATGAGCGCAAAGAACAATTCTGCGAAGGGCGTGACGATCAAGAAAGAAAAGGTGACTAAAGGGGGATGAACAAAACGTTTCCGAGAAGGGCCTGCCTGCGGTGGGGTAGTTGAGCGGAGAGAACTCCTCAAAAAGAAGGGAAAATAAAAAAAAAGTCAAGGGGGCACAGAATAAAAAAAATTGGGGGGCCGCTGTGGGCCTTTCTTCGAGGCCGGGGGCGGCCAAGGGAGGCTGCGACGTGGACATTCTCACTTGCGTGAAAAATTCCCATGTGGAGAGCAAGTCAATGGGGGGGCCCCGATTGTTAAAAAGAGGCAACCAGATTGATGGAAGAAGGTATATACGAATAAAACCTTAGAGAAAAGTGTCCATCTTAATCATCGATAAAAGGCGAAGGCCGAAAGAAACGGGTAAACGCCTTCGACAAAAGGGAGCGTCCGAAAAGAAAGTTTTTGAATGGCTTTCCCGATAAAAGCCTATGGTCCGGAGGAATCGACGAAGGACCGAGAGTCCACCGCTAACCGAAGGGACCGACTAAAAGGGTCGGCCTACGAGGGGGAGACGGGGTAAGGGGGCCAGGGCGCCAGAAAAAACAAAGTGGAACCTGTGAATTATACTAAAAAATCAAAAAAAACTGATGGGGAAAAATAGAGAATGAGTAAGATCAATTCCGGACGATACTTTCCTGCGACAAAAGGTCGATTCCTGACAGAAAGAAGTGCCAAGTGAAAGGACACCCGATAAGTAGCGGGGGACTCGGGCCTTCAAGGTGAGATCGAGGAAACCGACGAAAAATGTTCTCCCCCGGGCCCGCCAGGCGTTCCACCCTCGGAAGAGAAAAACGCGCCAGACTACAGTTTGGACGACTTCTTTGCACAGAGGGGGGACCAGTGGTCAGGGCCTAGAAAGGCTAATGAGGAATCTATGATTCAGGTAAGAAAAAAGTGCTGCTCCTTTGGGGTAAGAAAAAGAAAGATGATTAAAGCCGGGAGTTAAATGGGCGACCAATCTATCCCCTATGGAAGAGAAGCTAACAGAGAACCCATAAAAGTAAGTCGGGAAAAGAGGAAACAACGACTAAAATACCAAGACGAGGGTCCGTCAAGGAAGTCCCAGAGAAGAAGAGGCTGCTTGAAAGAGGGAGGATCAGAGAGGCTTCTCTTCTGAAACTACAAAAAGGGAAACGGAAGGATAAAATAAAAAAACTGGGGCACTTAAAGAAGGGACCTATTCCTAAAAAACAAGAAAGAAAGATCTTTTCTCTCATAATGAATGGAGAGCGAAAAAGAAAAGGGCGCGGTTCTGAAAGGCGCATGGGGACTAGAACAAACAGACGCGATCAAAGGCACATCAAAAAAAACGAGATTAGTTGACGACGGAAACGGATTCAATAAAGGGACGTGTGCGAAAATGACCCGTTCAGCCCCGGACTCGTTCTGGGCGCTCAACGACAAAAAGACAGAGGGTCGATGTACCCAGCCAAAAAGAAACAATCGTGACGTTTGTCGCGGTAGTACGCCTCGGTGTGGCTGGAGGGAATGTCTTCCCGTCACGGCTCGGAGATAGAGTGGAGAGATAACCGATCCAGTTAGGAAGAGAAGGGAACGAGAAACTGAAAGGGGTGACGGACTGGTAAAGCCTCATGTGCGTAGGGCCTAAAGTCTTCGGGAGGCACCAGGGACGCCCGATGATCGAAAAGAAACGGACAACCGTCCAAGATCGATCACCAGAAAAAAAAAGCGGTGCGACCGTGGTAAAAAGATTCTGGGGGGCGGCAAGGGAATCGTTAAGGAATCCCAGGTCCATCGCGAGTCCACTGGAAAAAAAGAACGGAATGGCGCAATAAGGTCAGAGATTATGGCGGCTCAAGGCAATGCACCGGGGAAGGGACAGACTGGGACTATTTGATCGGAGCGGACTAGCATTGTCCGTTGGAAAAAGACAAGAAACATGAAGCCGGGTCTTCTAAGGGGCCATCACGGATGGGTCATTTTGGACTTGTGGGTAAAGGGCTAGAAAGACAATGGGGACGGCATTAAAAAGGGGAAGACCGATCGGCCTGCCAAGGGTAGAACCCAGGGGTTTAACAGGCCAGGCGTGAGGGGTGCCGAAAAGTGGGGCAATAAACTACATGGCACGAGGGGGAACGAGTTTTCTCGGAAGGACTCTGATCGGGTGAGAAAGCAGGGGTAGTAGGTGATCTAGACCAGCGTTGAAAATAGGGTCTCGCCGAAGTCTACGCCAGGGGGATACAACGCGGATGCCTCAGAGAGCAGGGGTCCATAAAGCCGTGGAGCACAAAAACTGAAAAAAGAAAAAGCGGCCTGGGAAATCAAGAGCTAATCCGTCGATCCCGGAAGAGGGGCTAACTGACAGGCGTGGGGGACCACTGTGCCGGCCACGTTTGGAAAGGCTCGACTAGGAGTACAACAGAAAAAGGTAGAAAGTCTTCGGAAGGATAGAGTCGAGGATGGGAGTGAGCCATACCTCGAATTTGAAAAAAGACGGTAGAAGAGAAAGCAGGGACCCGCAGAACACCAGCTGAAGTCACGATCTTGGAGGGACCCAAGGTCGGTGGGTCGTTTAAATGCACTTTGCCTTAAAAGGATGGAGGATCAGGACAAAAAGTGGGTATTTGCGCGGAGGTAGACCGTTGACTGTTCTAAGTAAAAGGAAGGAAAAAGTATTGGGACAGAAACACAAGGGACGGAGGAAAGGAGAGAATCAAAGGGAACAGGTGTGAATCACCTGAGAAAAATCTCCACATCCCAGAAAAGGTCCGGATCTGTCCAAAACCCCCAGGGAGCAGGGGGAAAAAAAAAAGAAAAAGAAACCGAAAAAATAAAGAATCAAGAGCGGGAAAAGTGAATTCGTGGAAGGTCTGCTTCACAGTCGTCCTCCTGCAGGGAACGGGATGGCTCGCAATCTTAAAAGGGACGGGGCACGACTAAGGAGGAGAGGAGGGGGGCAATCCAGAGTCTGAGGAGGGAGAGAGTCACCCGGTCCGTCAACGAAGTTGACCAAATGACAAAACGTCGTCGCCAAAGACAGGATCAGGGGGAGACCCGCGCAACTGATGGAGAAAGGGCGTAGGGGGTGAGTCATGTGGGTCCTGAGGTTATCCGGAGACGGGACCACGCCGAAAAACGACCGTTGAAGTTGGATCAAGGAACAGGAGTCGACGGGAAGGAGGAGATACCACCGCAGAAGGTGATATACGCGCGTGCACTACCTTGAAAAAACAATCGGGCAGTCTTAATCTAACCCTTAAAGTCTCTCTTTCGGTTAAATTAACGATGGTCGTCCAAAAAGAGACGAAGGCCGGTCAAAATCGTAAAGACCTAGGAGGGACGGGTCGATCTTTTAGGTGTACTTGCGGCATTGTCGTCAAGAAAAAGACCCACCAGGGACACCCGAAAGAACTGACAAACCGGGAGCGCAAGCGCTTCAACTTTCCGAAGAACGAAAGTAAAAAGGGTGTATTAAGCGACCCTAAAATCGCCTCCGGCAGACTGCCAAAACCAACGCCCCTGGATAAGGCGAAACGCAGAGCGGGGCCAGAGACAGGGGCTCCCTAGTCTTAAAAGTGTGGGGGGTTTGGCTTATCGGTGTTGGTTTTTTGGTTAGTTTCGTTTTGTGGTGGTGGGGTGGAAGTAGCTCCTTTTCTCGGGAGAGAAAATTTCCTTACGGTGGACCGCGAGGAAAGTACAGAGGAAAAAAACCGCCAGGACGACCACTCAAACGCACCTCGATCATTTAACAAGACTCTCTCGGGCCAGAAATACTCCACTACAATACGGAGCACGCTTCGACCAGGTGGTGTTGAAAAAAAGCCAGCGGGGGAACACCAAATCATCGCGGTGTACGTTAAAGGACCAGCATGGCGACAGGTTGGAAGTATCGAAGCCTTCACCGTCCACAGGGGCGACCTAGGGGAAGACTACCAAGGGCGAAAAGAAAAGCCAGGAGGGAATACTCTATAAGACGTGTAGAACTTACTGTGTGACAAATCAAAAGCAAAGGGCGAAGTAGGATTAATCGGCTGAAAAAGCCCGTTAGGAAAACTGAAAACAAGCAAGCCGCGTTCGTAGGAACAGGACGACGTAGGGAGACCGGGAAGGTAGATAGATTTATCACGTGGGAAACGCTAGAAAAAATCCTACGTCGACCACCGTAATAAAAGGAAAAACCAAAAACCTCAGCATCTTAAAAAGAAACTGGACTTCGGCGTAGACTGCTGGGGGGGAAGGAAAGGAGGAAAAAGGACACCTTGGAGGAAGGAAGCATGCCGAAAGTTTTTTAAAGAACGGAAGGCTAAGCCATCCCGGAAATACTGCGTTTTGAGCTGGAAAAGCCGGCGGCCAAGCAGCAGAGAGCTACGTGCCTAATGACGGCGGAAAAGGAGCAAAAGTGGGGAACTCAAGGGGAGTAGAGGAAATCGTGGTCAGGGGGGGGGGAAATGGTCGAATCAAAGACCAGGGGGAGGAAGGAGATCGACACCGTAGCAGGGTCCATCGCCTCAGCGGAACAGGTCGACGCGCGGAAGAAGGAGCAAAGAAGTTAAAAACGGGGCTTGCACTAGGTGCGATCAACGGGTAAAAACCAGGAAATTTTTGCAAACGCAGAAAAGAAGAGGAAAAGACTAGGAACCTTTTCTCCTCCACAGAGACCGCGGGACCGACTCCACAAAAAGAAACTACGAGAGTGAGTCAGAGGGGGAGTTTCGGATCAATCGTGAAAGGGGGAAATGCTCTACGAAGGCATAAAAAACAGAAAGGTATGAAAATAGCTGAGTGAATCATGCCCAGTGAAAAATCTTTCACTGTCAGCAAGAAAGTTCGGGTGCCTAACAGGTAAGTGGCCTAAAAAGGTCGGTCCCAATCAAGATGGGGGAGGAGTCACGAAGAGGGCAGAAGTCTTCAGAGGTGAGCGGAGCTCGCCAGAATCACCACTTGAAGCCGAAACAACCTATGGTGATCGCCCAGAAGCCCCGGTTGAACCGGCGGCGAAGGGAACCAGTGTCACCTCTGAGAGCGACCTAAAATTCGATTAATTCGGAAAAGGGGGACTCAGAGCGCCGGGAGTAAGGAAGATAAGGAAAACACTGCAAAACGGGTCCGGGAAAGGATACAAAAAATCAACCGCTAGAAGTGCGATACGGGGGGTGGAATGACCTATTAGTAAAGGAGAAGTCGATCAAGAGATCCCGGACTGAGACGAGTGGAAGTCCGAAAGGGAGTCTCCCGAAATATCTTCTGAAACCCTGAGGGAAAAAAAGAGAAGGACGTGGCTTCGACGAGGCAAAATAGACCTGCAGGGGCAAAAAAATTTTTTACGTCACGAAGACCCGTCTACGGAAATCGCAGGGTGAAAACGATATGTGTCAGGAAGGGAGGAGAATAAAAGAAGGGGGAGCGCGGAGCCCCAAGTTTCCGCGAGGAAAGGCTTTGCTGGGAACGCGAGTTTTTTTCCGCTCCTGAAAGAAGAAAACGAGATGCACGAACTGGCGCGTACAAGCTCGGCTATGAGACCTGGCCAATATGCGGGCTACGGGAGAAGAAGGGTGCAAAAAAAAATGGGGGGTCGAGAAAGACGACTGGGCCTCTGGGAAAAAAAGAAGTTTACTACAAGACGAGGGAATTGTGAAAATCGCGTGTCAGGAATCCGCCATTCTTGCCAGGGGAAACAGTGGGCAGGCTCACGGCGGAATAACGGGGGAACTTTCAAACATTAAAGATAACGGACAAAAAGGGGCAATCTAATAAAAATCGGAAAAAAGACGCGGTTTTACAAATCTGTCTAGAAAAAACACTACCCAGAAAGGAGTTTTCTACGGAAGGAAGAGCCGAATCCAACGGAATCTCACATCTAACACAAGTAGCGTCTTAACCAGGAAAGATGGGGTCCAGATTGGTCCCAAAGAGTGTGGTGTTGCTAGGAGGTATCATCCAACCAGGACAAAGATCCCCTGTTACCTCCACGGCAACATGGCACACACACAACTCTGTCAAAGCAATCAACTTGAGTCGGAATAAGGGTGAACAAAAGGCCAGGGTAATTTCAAGCGGACGCAAAAAGCGAATGTATCTTGATAGCAGCAAGGTTCATAAAATCTGCTTCCAGGCCCATAGAGCAGGTAGAAAGTGGACTTGGGGGCAGGTCGAGGCCGCCCAGCCCTGGGTCCTCCTTGCCGAGATCCGGGGGGCCTCAAGGGCGCCCAATGTTTCAGCGGACGCGCGGGAACTTCCTGACGTGGCGATGTCGGCAACACGCCTCCCACGAAATAAGCGGAACGCGGGAAACAGTAACTCGGGGGGCAGGAATCGCATTGGCGCATTGGTCAGCCGTAGTCACGCGTCTATCACACTTCCTCTCTTCCAAGGTCATCTGAGAGACTGGGGAAATTTCGTGAACAACGCACAGGCTCGTGGCAAAGGGAAGAACGTCCCCGCCGAACTTGGAAAAGCGGCCCCGGGAGGAACAAGAGGAAGGGGAAAAATCTGGGACGCCGACGGAGGCCATTGTGTAAAGGGGGGACAAATGAAATTTCCTGGGGAAAAGGTTTCAAGGTGGGTGATCGGAAAAAAAAAAGACGTCGTGACTTTGTCCAACCTCGATGGCAATGTCAAGAGGTATGACCTTGAAGCAGAACTAACTGACACATGAAGACTGTCGAAAGAGCGACACCTTGGACTCAAAAAAAATCTAAGCAGGGAAGCTTGATCTGTCCGGGGGGGCTAGGGTGGAAAGAGAAGTTAATGAAACCGGGGAGTAGGAAAAAATATCCTGGAGGATCTTTGGCGCTGCTCTGGCAGAGTCAGGTTCTAGGGCCTGGCAGGGACCTTAGAAGCTCACTCAACACCCCCAACGAGGGAAAATATATATAGGAAAAGAAGTCAATAAAGGAAGCACCGAGAAGAGGAACGGAGAACAAAAAAAAAAGCACGAACTGAGAGAGGTACAAGATCTCACTAGGTGACGGAAAGGACCGAAACGACAGAAAAAAAACGCCGTCCGAAAATACATCTGGTAGTCGACCATTCGTAATGTTCAACACCCTTCACATTCGACGCTGATGCCTATTGAGGTTAAGGAGACGCATAGCCTCCATGACTGCTCTCAAAGGAAGACGAAGGGAGCTTAGGGAACACTCAATCAAGAGAGAGACTGAAAAAGAAAAACAAGCAACCAGACTTTAAAGGGGGGGGAACACTGGACGCAGAAAATTCCGTAGAAAACCTCTGAGGAAGACGGTCGACCGGCCGCTTCTGCAACGCTTTTTGAGCAGGGGGGCAGACCATCCAAAATGTCAAAAGTGGAAAAAACAAGTGACAAAAGCCGACAGGAAAAGGAGCCACGCCGGAGACGACCTGAAGGGGACATATGGGCAAGGCGGAGACGGGAGATCAGCCACAGAAAGAAGTCCAGAAATGAAAATCTCCTTAGGGGGAATGCGTACGCAAGCAAGTCTGGGGAAGACGGTGGCTGGAAAGAAAGGAGAGGAAAGTTCCTCACGCCTGCAAAAGGCCGACAAGTTCCAACATCAGGGGGATAACAGGAGGACGCTATGTCACCGTGGGGGGGACCAGGTACTGGGAAAGCGAGACCCCACAGGAGGCAAGAGTAACTTGCTTTCAGGGGTCGCAATCCAGGAACCTTCAACGATTCACGAACTGAGTTGGGGGAGAAGAAACCTCGATAAAAGGTAAATAGTTCAGGAGGGGAGACTACCCTTTGAGAAGTCGGCCCAAGGAAAAGAAACGATCGGAGGATACCCTTCAGGGAGGGGCGCCGTTAAACCGCTGGGATTAAGTACGTGAATTTCCCAAGCACTCCCAACAACAAACATGGACGTCTTGAACAGAGAGAAGAGCTAGGAGGGGGCCCGGATAAATGATCCGGCCTTCCTACGTTCGACATTCGGAGGGATCACAGAAGAGTAAACTAGAAGACGGTTCGGAAAATGAGGACCGGCCAGGGGGTGTGGAGGACAAGACTACTGGATCAAAGGGACATGATCTACGGAAAATCGGCAAGAGGATCAGGGGGGGAACGACGACACTAACCAGGAAAAGAAAAGACTCAAAGACCGCTAACGGCCAGGTTGTTCGTTAAAGTTCGCAAACGCGGAAAAGCCAGTGCAAAGGTTCGGAGGAGCAAGGTCGGGAGACAGGGGAAAGAAAAAAAAGCAACTCCGTTCCCTCAGAGCCGCGGGCAAGAAGGAGGAAAACTGCCGGAAAGTCCGGGTGTCCCCCCAAAAAAAAAGAAGGTCATCAGGTTTAATGGTTAGGGAAGCCAAGTGTAAGGAAACAAGGAAAACAGCCGCCCAGGGACGACCCCGTTCTTCGAAAAAAGACGCCGAAAAACCGGATCAAATCCTGCTGTGGAAAAGAAATCAGGTCATGGTTAAAAAACAGGGGACCATCGAAAAGGTGAATAGAAGGGCGATGGGGAACTAGGAGGAGTCGACCGCCACAGGCGAGACCTGAGAACGGGTCCAGGAAATCATGAGGATACGGGGGGAGGCTGTTGCAGCAGTCTTCCCGACCTCGGTCCCTTCTCCCTGTCCTCTCCCGGATAAATGCTACTCGGTCGAGGGAAAAGAACCTGTTCTCAAAGAAATGGGGGCACAGGAGGCAAGAGTCCCTAAAGAATTCGTGGAAAGAAAAGCCAAATCCTGGAAAGGGGAAGACTCATCTCAAGGAATCAAAGTCGAACTAAAACTTACAGTAGAGACGAGTAGGTCGCCAGCGTGGGTCGTAAGGTCGGGAGGATCAAGGTGGACGCTAGGCAAAGTGGGCGTAGTTCGAGGGGGGGGTAAAGATCTGAAAGAAGAAAAGAACGGAAAATGGTTCATCCGGAAGAGGGGGATAGTACCCGAAAAACTCCGTGGCGAAAAACGAGGGAAGGCATCGAAGGGACGTTTGGTAAGAAGAGTGTACTGGAGCTCGCTCAACAAAAGAGAAACAACCCCAGAAGGAAAAAAGAGAGCTAGAGGGGAAGGAGGGCGCGAAAAGTTTAAAGAATGCTCGAACAAAAAAATTGAGTAGACCCCTCTTCGGGGCGGCAGAGGCGGAGGACACCAGATCCATCCGTGACGAGAGAGGTCTCAGACAGTAGGATCGTCGAATTCTAACTGACCAAATCGTCCCGTCACTAACTCCAAAAGGAACAGGATAAGAAACCCTCTGTAGGACCGAAAAAAAAAAAAAGAAAAACCGGTGGTAGGTGAGGAAAATATGGGGGGAAGGGGGGGGCCCAAGGCCAGCAGAGAAGAAAACGGGATGGTGAAAAAAACGGGGAAGAAAAAGGACGCGGAGGACCGATCTCCGAAAAAAGACCGGAGATCTTGGCGAAAATCACTTGAATCAGACATTTAAAAAAGTAAATCTAAACTGAGGAACGAGGGAAAAGGAAAAAGTGTCCAGGAATTAATCCCCTTGACCGCGGTGAACTTTTGCGATCAGAGAAACGAACAGGAGATTCTGAGGGACACTTCCAGAAAGGTATTAGAAAGGCTTCAGGCTTCTCTAAAAAGAAATCGCCGGAGGGAATCTGGAAAGGAAAAAGTTGAGGCACTGTAAGAAAACCTCGTTAAACGGGAGCCGAACTAAGCGTGAAAGCACCGAGCGGGTCGGACTCAGAGGAGGGGGGGGCAAAGGAATCCGGAGTGAGGAAGACGTCTAGAGTTTGGAAAGACGGGGCTACGCAGAAAAAAAGAAAAAAGAGACCACTGGAAATCAGGAACGGGAAGACAAAAGAAATGTTAGGAAAATACTGGCAAAGTGCGGGTACGGTTGGGGGAAACGCCTGACTCCAGAAGGGGCGAGGAATCGAGAGGGAGACTCAGAAAAAGAGTCCTCACAGCGGTAAGAGTGTCGCCAAAAGACAAAAGAGGAAGTTGATCGAATCACAAGGAAGGAGGCTTGGGGGGAAAGACGGAAACCTGGAGCGTCGTCCTCCATTAAGAGGACAAACGCTCGAGAAGAAGACCTCGAAGGCGCAAGCTCGCCGAGAGGAATAAGGGGGGTTTCGGAAACAGAGAGTGGAAAAACCCTCTCGGATTCGAAGAAAGAAACCCCAAGGAATAGAGGGATCTCAAGCTCGCAAACAAGGAAAAAGCTCGAAAAAAAAAAAAAACATGGGGATCAGACTCGCGGGTGAGTCAGCGCGGAACCGGGCATTTTTTGCGGGGGAAATCTTCCCCAACCGACAGCCCCCTGCTTGAAAAAAAAAAAAAAGAAGAACTCAGGGAGAAAGGGATGGACGCGATGATTAGCGACAGTCGAGATTGGAAACGGAAAGAATGCAATAAGAAGGAGGCTGAATAAACAATTCTTTCCTCTGCGGAGAAATGGTGCCGATGCGGAAATCAAGGGAAAAAGCAATATTAATGGCCAGTCCTTGTGGCAGGGAGAACTGGGGTAAACAAAAAACAGTCCCCGGGGGAACACG
>Ga0179593_1262111_pt1 | contig 13972 bp, 16 predicted proteins | sample CZODoug2_1_08_16_FD_185931 | JGI IMG/M metagenome (GOLD analysis project Ga0179593, IMG submission 185931) | Vadose zone soil fungal communities from Angelo Coast Range Reserve, California, USA - CZODoug2_1_08_16fungal (PacBio error correction) | ecosystem: Environmental > Terrestrial > Soil >...
TACATTGGGAGGGTGCACAGAAACAATCATTTACGGAGCGCCAATTTCGAGGAAGGGGGCCCGGAGAAAAGAGCAGGAACACCTCAAGTCAGAAAAACTAAACCCCTAGAGAGCAACTCTCGCTGGCGCGGGTGACTGGAGAACATGCAAACTGGAAAATCTGAGTGGAAATCCCGCCAAAAAGGGGGGGGGGGGAAGACAGGACCCTGTTACGTGTTTGGGGTCGGAAAAGAATTCACAAAAAGCAATAGTGCCACAAAAGCGGTTGAAAGTAAGGTGAATGCAGAGATGAATTCTCGGACAAAAAAAACCTTCACCTGGGGCCAATGGAAAAGGGAATAAAGGGAAAAAGGAAAGCCAACTCAGAACGGCGCAGAGGCGTTTAGATGAGGAAAAAACATGTTTCGAGACGGTGAAGGAAGAGAACGAAGAGGATCATCGAAAAAGGACCCAATAAAAGAAGACGGAAAAACACGGAAAAACATGGAAACTCCCCACCCAAACGAAGTTGAGGAAAGGGAACAAATCCTTGTAGAACACGGCGGAACCGCTCAAAAAAATTTGCGCCTTTGAAAGAAAAAGAGAATCAAGAAAGAAGGGCCGAGGTAAAGGGAACCGTTGGGGGATGTTGCCAGAGTCAAAAGAAAGAGCCCAAGGACATGTACAAGCATGAATGCACAGGAATGTTAGGGGCCTGTGATCTGTGGAAGAGGGTGTGGGAAAAAAACTAGATTGGCCTTTCACATTGACCAATCTATAATCGTAAAGCACAGTTGGCTCACAAATTTGGTCCAATCAGAGGCTTTGTTGGGAGAAAGTGACCGTGGCCCCACCCGCTCCACCGAGAGTGACAGTACTTGACAAGAAAGCAGCCTGGAACCTGTTAGCCGGATGTCGGATGAGGATGGGGGAGCAGGCTGAAAGGGAGTTTTGACAACGGCCTGGGGGGGAGGGCAGGAATAGTGGCCTGTGTAAAATTCTGGGCGAAAATGAAACAAAGAACCTTCACGTGGCGCCGAGATGTGGAGGACCGCAAGGCGCGGAACGCGAAATTGGGGACAAAAAAATTTAGGAGTCGCCACAGGGGCGGAAAAGAAAAAAGAGAAGTCCGCCGTTGGGAAAAACCACCCCACTGTATGGGGGCCCCAACGAGGGGGACCAAACACCGGCCAAGGGGGTCGCCCACAAAAAAAAGGTAGGCATTCACCTAATTCGAAGACAAATGAAGAGAGAAAACAAAAACGAATTGAATGACAAAACGAAGAACAAGTTAATTTCAGAGGGAAAGAAACCTGTGCCGGAGGGGTAGGATTGAGGGGGCTGGGGAAGTTAAAAACAGAAAACAACCAGGAAAAAAACCCAGTAACACAGAGTGCGGCGTTGAACGTGGCACAAAGAAAGAACTTTCAACGAAAAAGGTCCGGACGGAAAATCGAAAGAGGGAGGAGGACCAACGGAAACAAGAGGTCGCATGGCTGGGTGGTTCAGGGTGAAGGGGAAGAGGAAGAACCGAGCAAATTGCAAAAAAGGAAATTTTCTTAGGGGAAGAACCGGGGGGGAGGTTACGTGTAACAAAGTTGGGCTTGAGTGTAAGTACAAGGCAACACGAGGGAGGGGACTTCAGGTGTTGAAAAAAAATTTTAAGATCAAAAACTGAACGTTCGGGTAGGAATGACACACATCCATACAACATCCAGATCAGTGCGCGTCAACAGATTTGGGGAGTGATTTGGGGAAGTCGATCTTACAAAGGAAGCCGAATAAGCTTAAAGGGAGTGGGGGGTCGAGCAGTGAGGGTCCCTTAGACTACATGCTTGAGATGGTACTTGAAAAAGGGGGGCCCAGCGAAAAAAAGAAGGCCTGGGAGGGAGGAACCAGAAATGGGAGAAGGGATAAAAAATGACCTCACGCTTTACGCAAGAAGAGGCGAAATGTTCGTGGTTGAACATGTGCGAGTGGTGACGAGGCGCGTTGAAGCATGAAGAATGGAAGGGTGCCAGGAAACAGAGAAAGACGAACGCCGGGGAAAAAAGTCTTCGGGGGTGTAGTCGATAAGAAATACCATGAATAAAAAACATTGAAAAAGGGCGGGAATTATTCGAAGGGGGGGGGGGGGTCGCCAAATTTTCAAACAAGTACGCGCACTCACAAAACGCACGCCTTGAGGGGGGGGGGGGCCAGGGGGAAAAAATTTGGCTTTGCAAAGGATACACCAGATGCGGTCAACCATTTAAAAAAGCTGACAAAGAAATTGAAGACCCAAAGTCATAAAGAAAAAGGAAAGTGAAAAGTCAGGTGAGAGGAGACAGCAAAAGGAAGGAGTTGTGAAAGAGGACAAGATCGAGTCAGGGAACCAGGAAAGGATGACGAGAAGGCCACGAACCAGAACAACTCCAACTAATGAGTAAACACAGGAAGAACTTAACTACAAGGAATTAAGAGTCTTCAAAGAAAGACTTGGTGTGCCTGGGACACCTGATGAAAAGAATAGACGAGAAAAGACAAAAAAGGTAAGAAAGTGTAGTGGGGGAATAGAGACGAGGGCGCCGTTTTATCACTCAAGGGGGGAGAAGAAAAGTCAGACTGGAAGGGGGCCGGGGGGGGAAGGACAAAATGTACATCCATTCTAGAGCCTGGCCAATCGGAGTCCGTCAGAAAAAAACCGTGGGGGACAGGGCACATTCTGGCTGTGGGCAACGATTGGGACAAAGGGGAAAGACCATTGAGCGCAAGAGGGGGGGGAAAGACTAAAAAATCTGAAGGGACAAACAAGAGACTCGCCAAGCAGTGTACAAGGAATTAAAAAAGGGGGGAAAAACACACTTGGGAAAGAGAAGGATTGTAGGCACTGCCGAAAAGAAAAAAGATAAAAGCGCAACTGGAGTTAATTCACAATCTCATCACACAACTAGAAGTTATTAAAAAGAGAATTGGGGGGGGGAATAAACCATAAATAGGGGGGGTTGTAACGGTGTGCATTGGGGGAACTAAATAAAGTCCAGTTTGGTGGGGGGCAATATTGTCCTGCCAGAAAGTCATGGGAAGTTATGGGTGAGGGGCGGTAGTCCTAAGAGGCTGGGTCGATGGTACATGGTCACTGGCGCGTCCGCTTGGAAAAAAGCAGATGACGAGGGTACACGAAGTGTAAGGTCCTACGAAGCGATGAGTACAGAGCGTGAAGAAGGGGGAAGAACCCTTTCATGGCCTGACCGTAAAAAAAAACAGATTTTCAACTTTGGAGGGATAAATGAGGGGGATAAAACCGCAGACCTGAGTCCCGAAAAAATGAACAAACAGGTTGCGACCCTCGGAATAGGACTGTCCTCAAGGAAGGGGCAGGGGAAAACAAAAGCATTCCCCATGAAGAAAAAGAGGAAGGAAAGTTCACAGGGTCTGCCTGGGAAACTAAAAAGTGGGAATCTGCTGTGTCGTGGGGGAAAGGGTGAAAGCAAGTGCCGGGAAAAAACGGAAGGGGAAAGGGAGCCCGAAAAAGGATTGGACCAAAAGACGGGATGCACGTTTCGCGAAAAAGACTCGGCCAGCGCCATTTAAGGACGAAAAGGGGATAGCAATTCGTGACCGGATTTTGTGAAAGGTGTTTGCATATACCGACTTCAACAAGGTTGAACGGTCCCAAACAGTTTCCCCCAAACGGGAAGAAAAAAGGGTCAGGGGCGCGGAATCACTTGGGGAATGTCAATGTACGTCTAAAAGATGCGCACTTTGTCAAGGTTTAACAAGTACAACTGGGGGGTGGCCATGGGAAAAAAGAATAAAAAAGGCCGCGCTGTGATGTCAGTATGCGAGGATAGGGGGAACTGGAAAACTCCATTTTCATGGATGAAAAAAAAAGCAGCGAACTGCAAGAGGAAATGGCAAAAGAAAAGGAGAATGGAGCTGGAGGGAAGAGTTGTCATGAAAACGGTCAATCGGCAAATTGGCTGTAATAAAAGAACATCGATTATCAGAAAATACAGCACATCGCCAACAGTCCCCGTATTAGAAAGGAGAATACCCCGCTATCCAAAAACGACGGGAAGCTGCGATGGAGGAAGGAAAGGCGAGGCAGTTCCAACCTGTCCAAAAGGGCCTCGGGGCAAATAGGGGGGAACGGAAAAGGAAAACCAAGGTTCTAACGACCATTGGAGAAAAAAAAGATGCGAACCGACAAAAGCCTGGCAGAAAAGCCAAAAAAGAAATTGTGTCCGGCAAACATTACCCCGCAAGGAACAGGAGCAGACCGCAAAAATTAATGTTTTGGCCAGTGGCGAGAGAGTGTAGTAAACACGGAAAAAACGAAACAATCGCTACAGGAGTCCCTCAAGCAAAAGATCCGGGAGCGAGGTACTTGGCTTGAATGGTAGGACAGGGTCCCGGGGCCGACGCAGGGCGCTGCGCCTGGGCGGGGGGACGGTTTGGGAGGGTGAAAAAACCGTGTGCATAACAAAAGCAAAGCAACCGGCCCGTTGGACGGCCGAAATTGGACCCTGCTTTTTGGGACCGGGCAAGGGGGAGGGGGGAGAGAAGCTCTCGGAAGGGAGGCGCAATGCGGTGAGGCCTCCGTGGGGCGGGCAGACCAATGGAAACGGGCTTGTTCCCAAAAAAGCGGGGGGGAAAGACCGTGGGGGCAAAAAAGGGAGAAAGGGAAGGTTTTGGACTACCCGGGGGGGAGAGCGACTTGGAAAACTAGCGTAAAGGATTGATTTCCCAAACAGCTCGGGATGAATGGAGGAGAAGGGGGGGGAAGGTTCGGGTTGACAAGGGGAAAAAAAGTACATCACGATTATATTAAGAACAAAACCCTAGCGAAACGCACCCTAACGAAGGGCGCAAAAACCCTAAGGAGAATCGGCAAAGGAGGAAAAGGCATGTGGCAAGTCACGGGGACATATAAGGGTTGGGGAGGCGAACAAACCGTAACGCAAAAGAAAAGATAAAAGTGCCAAAGGGAAACCCGGTGATTGAATATTAGAAGTGGGGGGGGACTGTAAATGAAGTGAGTTGACATTTCCCAGAAAAAAACTGGAACGAAAGGGACTAGGGGGGGAAGGGACGTCTCAAGTCCTGGGGAAGGTCGGAAGGGGGGAAAAAACTGGCACAAGGAAAAAAGCTGGGCAAAGCACTCGGGGTTAGGTTAAAAAGGGCGTCTTCAGATAGGGGGGAAGCATTAGAACTTCGACCAAGGAGTCTTTGAAACTTGGGGGGAACAAAGGGCAAAGCTTCGGGAACGCCAACGGAGGGACTGTTATGGCAAAAGTGCGTTGCTCTTCAGGGGGGAGGCGAGGTCATGGGAGAAGAAAAGAGTAGATGCAAATTCATTTTACAGAAAAAAAAAGGGAGAATACAAAAAAAAAAGATGAATTACGCGGTCCGGATTCCCTATAAGAAAAAGGCGCGTCCCATTCCCTGAGAATGGATGCTATTTGGCCGACGAAGAGAAGGAAGAAAGCAAGTCACGTCACAATCAAGATGTGAATGACCAATGGCAATGGGATTCAGACAACCCTAAAAAGAAAGCGGGGAAAAAAACACGAACAGAGGGAAGACGATCAGAAAAAGGGGCCGCCCTGAGAAAGCACCCGGAAGCCAGCTAGAGTTGAATCGACAGCGCGAAGGGACGTTGATATTTTGGAAAGGATCAAAGAAGAGAGGAACCAGACTGTCACGAAACGAAAGGGCGCGACCGGCAAAGGTAAACTTGATTATTGAACAATAAAATGGGGCTCCAACAAAGGAGGGGAGGGAAGTTTAGGGTTCAAGCGAATCAGAGTTGCAAGGGGCAGCGCGTAAAAAAGGGAAATGGGTAAGAGGGGGCCAAACAGGAGCGCGTTGATCAGCTCGATAGCAACCGTCCACATAAACGAACAAAGAAAGCTCTCGCGGGAAGGACGAAACATCAGTCCGAAAAGGTCCGCCACATCGTTGTCAATCCCGTCGAAGGGGGGAAAAGAAAACGCGGGATTTGTCGGTCAAAAAGAGGAAAAGAAAAAAGGTCCATTTGGACATTCAAATAAAAAAGAAGGGGGGTCCTGAAAAGGAGCCGAGCTGGGCGTCGCAAATAACTGAGACGGCAATGGTAAGCACAATTTTGCCCTCGAATACCATCACAAGGAAAAGGCTAAGAGGAGTGAAAAGGAAGAAAAACATTTTTCAAACGGGGATGGGAAAAAAAAAAGGGCTGTATCAAGCGAAGACCGGCAAAAAACGCCTCGCAGAATCACCCGGGCAAAACCCCAGAACAGCCCGACGTGGCGGAAATCAGGGAAAAGGCCGGAGCAACTTAAAGAAACTCAGGAGAGGCGCCAGTTCCTAAGTAATCCCTAGAACCAAGCCGGCAACACGGACCGAGTCCGCGTGTAACAAGCGGGGGTCTTGTTACAGAAGGCAAGGGACAAGAAGGGAAAAAGACGCAAATCACCTCAAACTGTCGCAGCGAGCGGAATGTAAACAAGAATTCCATTCCATCCAATAGAAGAATCGGAAAGAACTTTTGAGACAAAAAATGGGTGGGGCAAGCTTGCACGCGGGGGGAAGACGGGGGTAGAACCTTGTCACCAAAAACGAGAGGTCCAGAAGTTCAAAAGGGACAGGGAACTTGAGCAAGAGGGGGGAGCGCGGGTGCATCGAATGCGGAAGCCGGCCGGGGGGCGGATGAAATTTGCATTTCATTGAGGTTCGGAGGGAAAAGGAAAAGGGGAACTTCTAATAAAAAAAGAGGTGGCGGAAGAAAGACGGCGTAGGAATTTGGGGAACAAAAATTTCCGACGAGAAAGCAAGGGGGGGGGCTGGAAGAACGACTAAGATGTTGGGGACCCAACCAAATTGGTCCGAACGCTTTTGTTACAAAGCAAGAAAGGGAAAAGTTGGAGAATTAAAACAAAAAACTTAGGGAAGTCAATAACATTACGTACCATTACTTGAGAAAGTCAAACTCCTTGAACAGACCAAAAAGTCAAGTGAAAAGTAAAAGTGAAAAGAGGGTTAAGGAGTAGGATGGGGATGAGTTTCCAAAACCGGTTGCAAAAACGTCAAAGCAACCCCAGGCGGTAAGGAGCCGCGGGGGAGACGCACTACCGGAAGAAGTGGGAAAATGAAGCAAAAGGGGGAAGAGCCGCGTATTTACAAAAAAAAGGAGCATGTTCTTTTGACCTGGATCAGGGGAGAATAAAACGAGAAGCCCCGGGGGCAAAACAGGAAGCTTACGACGGGTGGGAGTGGACAAAGGAAAAGATGTTCGATCAGCAAGGCCCAGCTGAGGTTAGGCACTGGGGGAAAAGAAATTGGGAGGAGCAACATTCTGGGAAAGAACAGACCCAAGCCGCATTGACAAAATGCTTGTAGCAGCGGCAGGTTTTGGAGAGGAGAGCTTCAGAAAGGACGCCTGGACAAATGGGGTGGTGAGCGCATGGGCTTTCAGGTCACGACCGGGATGAGGGCTAGGGGGAGGATGGGAAACGGGGGGGCCGACCAAGAGGGAAGAAAAAGGGAGCTGCAGAAATGGGATGTCCTCCGGCCCAGGCAACTTACACGCGCGCTCTATTTTCAAAATGTTTGTTGAAATGAAAAGTGGTCACACTTTAGGCGATTGAGAAAGGAAAGGTCCGTCACCGGCAACGATCGCGCAGGAGACGCCTAAAGAGGGGTCTGCAGACGGGTTTAGAGTCTGCTTGGAAAAAGGGACGATGGGCGGGAAAAAATGACAAAAGGGTCTTAGGGAATACGTCGGACCAGGAAATTTCATAAGATGACGCGAAAAAAAGCCTTGAGGGCCCGTGGCCAACAGGGGGGGAGGGGAAAATGGAAGACCCATTCCAAGTACGAAAATTGAAAAACCTATGGAAGACGTGGGCATCCCAAAACCGGAATATCAATGGAATCCGGGGGGAAGGGAAAAAAAAGCCAACGGTCAGCCAACGTTTGGAAAGCAGTGAGGATCACGGCTCGGGGAAGAGACACAGAAAACTGTAGAGATCTCACGGAAAGACAGCACTTCCAACGGGGAAAAGGAAAAAAAAAAAACTGAAATATGAGGGTCGTCACGGGCGCTTTTGCCTGAACGGGGAAAAGTAAAACGGAACTAAGAGGAAGCGGGAGAAACTTTGCAGGGGCCCGGGTGGGACAAGAGTCGCAAGTTTATCAAAACGGGATCGCCAGGAAAATCTGGTAAAGAAGGGAGGCGGCCCTTACAAATGGACAGCCATTCATGGACTGGAGCAAAATTTAGTGCAAAGCAGGAAACAGGCCAATAAATCACAATTTCTCGGCTTTGGCCCAGAGGGAAAAGGAAATTTTAGACAAAGGGGGCAGAATCGACACCCCCGCAACGATAAAGGACCCAGAACCTCGCCCATTTTTGCAGAATATTGGAAAACCAAAATGCTGAGAATTGATGGAATTCATACGTTAAACATAAGGGAGGGAACGCCTTCGGGAGTCATCATCTCATCAACAAAGTAGAAAAAACGCCAGGGCGAAGACTCGTTTTTTGGGAAACGGGGGGGAATGGGGGACGAATATGTCTGAGAGGGAGGTTTTCAATGTCTGCATCAACTGGCGAGGGTTCTGGTGAGTTTCCCGAGATTGGCGGCAGGGGGGGGCAGGGAGACGGAGAAACTTTCTCGTTCACTCGGGAAAAGCAGAATTTGCTCTTCAACCGGAAAGGGAAGAAGGCAGAACAAAACTCTCAGCATTGAACAAAAAAAAAGGCCTAAACTTCAGACCAGATTTTCCCTGATTAAGAAATCGGGCTGAAAAACATGCAGACAGCATGATGCGAACTGAAAAAAAGTTGGACTGAGGAAAACAGGGGAAAAACCAGCTCCTACAGGGCATATGAATCAGGTCCACGACAAACGAGACCGAAGAATCCGTTAAGGGCTTCCTGTGCATGAGAGGCCCGTTTAGAATGGTCTGCCAGGTGAGGGTGGGGACCATGGGAGCAGAAGTGTCGGAGGGGAAGCCGAAGAATATATAAAAGAACTGAAAGAATATACCAAACGCCAAACTGTGTTTCGAGAAAGGACAAGGAACAGCGTAAGGGATATTACGACAGGGGAGGAAAGTCTGAAGCGGGGAATGGTCCGAACTTCCTGGAGTCCTTGCCAAAAGGGTTCAAAAAGGGCAAGCAATGCGAGAAATCCTGTGTGAAATGGGGTAACGGAGAGATGCAGGAACACATAACAAGCACTGGGGCAAGGTTGACCGCCGCAGGACTGGTAAGGGGCCATTCCATAAACAAAAGAAGACTTGGACGGGTACGTGAGCAGGATCGTGACGGGACGGAAAAATGATTAAATTCATCTGCGCCCGTCAACGAGGGGGCAGGGAAACAAAAACGAAAATGCCCCGCGTGCTATACGTGAAAGTGCTAACGCGAGAAAAATACTCGGACCAGGGTAGGTACCGCCACAAAGGGAAAAAAACGCGAGGAGCCCATTCCAGCCACAGCAAATCGCAAAGAAGGGAAAATTAGGCGAAACAACCCGGCTCGGGGCAACCAACGAAAAAAACCCAGACACGTACAGCGAGTCGGCTGGAAAAAAGGGCGATTCAATAACAAAAATCAAAGTCAAAGGAAGCAGGGACGATCAATCGTAGTTGTGGCTGGGGGTCCTCAAGAAAAGTTGCGTCGCCAAGTTGGTAAAAATGACAAAACAGCCAAAAAACAAAGCGCGGCTGTGATGAAAACAGCCATCAAAATTTGTTACAACGAAACAGGAAAAAAAAAACGAATGGTCCCAAGAACATGCTTCACTTAGGTTTTGCCGGTTTGCTTAGCAGAGGATAGGCTCACCCTGAGAAACAAATGGCACCCGCTATGCATCATGGGGGTCACGTGGATCACATCGGAGTCAGCAGATTGGCGGGTGAGGGAAATCCAGTGGGAGGTGGAAACGCCTTTCTTATTCTCTTATGGGGGGGGTTCCGGGATCAGAGGCGTCATACTGGGGGGTTCGGAGTGAAGGCCTCATGGGGTTCGGCAACCGTTGAACAAAAAAACGGACCAGACAAAAATTCAGCAAATCAAAGAAAGCAAAAACAATTGGGAAAGGCGGAAAGTTGCCCTGGGATTGAGTGGAAAGTTTCAAAGAAATTGATATGATATTTAAAAATGTCGTCAATTAGGGATGAAATACGGGGGCGGTGACGACCCAAACATGGCTGTCGGTCTTGGGGTGCCAAAAAGCTTGGGGAAAAAAATAAAGGGGTGGCAAAGAAAATGAGTATGGTATCAAATTGGCAACTGAATTTTGGGAAAAAGCACTAAGAGGTAAGAGCAATTGCTTGTCAAATAAATCGGCGAGAGGTACAGTGCATTTCGTTTGGTTAACAGGGAGGGAAAAACGTCATTACAGCATATGAACATTACGACAAAAAAAGAATGAATCTAACAAGGGAAGCTGCAACTACACTTCTCTGATGAAGAAAACGTTTCAGTGGGGGAATTACCTGGTGAAAGAGGATGGGAAAGGGGAAAATGGAAAAAAAAGTCACAAAACATCTATTAGAAGAGTGCCACAATGGGGTGAGCAACCCGGGTTATAAGTACAGGGGCAAGTTGTTTTACAGAAGCAGCCGAGGGGAAGAGGGGGGGAGAAAGGGACTTGTTTGGAAAGCCTGCGCAATGTAAGGCAGGAAGCGCGTCAATGGCAAAACAACCACTCTGGTCAACGAAGGAAGAGTGTATCGTCAGGCGGAGCATATTGCGTGACCTGGCAAACCTCGCCAGGCGGTCCCCGGTGTCAGCTGTGTCAAATCGTCGAAAACTGCGGTCCGGAGCAAAAAACGGTGTTTCAGAGTCTTTAGGGACGGGGGTCGTTTCAACGGGAGCGCTGATACGCAATCAAAAACTGCAATTCCGGTGCGAACATTTGGGAAAAAAAGACGCTACAAAAAATTCAGCGGCAGGATTCAAAAAATAGGAAGGACTTAGAGACCGCCTGGGGAACCAAGAAGGATGATAGGGTGACAAAAAAAGATAACGAAGCCAGCTCAATCCCGGAAAAAAATCTTTGTGCAAGTGAATCCCGGGGCGAATGGGACAGGGGATGGGGGAGAAAAGAACCCGTAACTTCGCGGCAAAACGGAAAAGGGATTTGAAAAAAGCGCGGACGGGCCGGACGTTAAAAAACAGAACAGCGGCAAAGACATAGGAATAGATCGGGCAGCTCGGGACTGTTATATTGGAGAGAAACACGCGCTCGAGGGTCGGAAAAGTGCCAAAAGATTGCAGAACGGCAAATTCTGATACGATGTGGGAAAATAAAAAGGACCAATCGCGAGAAAAACAACAACTTATTGGAAGGAAAGAAGGTAAGTAGGGTTCAAAAGAATCAGAATTTGCCTTCGAAAATGAAGGAGGCCTTTACAAGGCTTTCCAGATAGAGAGTGGGACAGGCTCTCAATAGGAAAAATAACACCGCGCTGCAGACAAAAGAAAAAAGTCGTTCCTAGTGAGGCATCGAAAAAGAACAAGGGGTACCGTGCCTACGGAACGTTGCAAAGATCCGATGTTTTGGAAACAGAAATCTGGTTGGAGGGAATTCGCGCCAGGGCATTCACATATTGCACAAAATGAGGGGCACGGGGAAAGAGGGAGATGGAAGCGGATCGTCGATGAAAGGGAGCAGCCTCAAAAAAAGCCGTAGGCATGCGACGAAATTGCCCAGGAATCCTGCCTCGCAACGGAAACGAATAAGTAGGGGAAGATAAAAAATGTTCGCAACGGAAGGCAGAGAAAAGATGTCTGAAGAGCGCGACCAGGCAAAACCTCCTCAGCAGGAAGCCGGCAATACAAAGCAAAAGCCCCAGGTGAGGGGCAGAAGGGGGAACCGAAGAAAAGGGAGAAGAAAAGATAGATTAAAGTCCGCAGGTAATCAAAACCAAGAGCCGCCGTCCATACCGCGTCCATTTGACCAGCGTGGTTTCAGGGGGCCATCAGGGAACAGAAAGATGCCAATTCCATTGGCGCAAGGGAGGACAAAAATTCCTTGTCGAAGTCGAGGCGGAATTAAAACAAAGTGAATTCGAATCAATCTATAATCTTAATCACCTGGGTTGCTCAAGTGGGGGGGAAAAAGGAGCTATCGGGGGGGATAGGGGGGAATTGACCAAACGCTCACCTGAGAAGGAAAAGCCCACTCACGCGAAAAAAGTAGCAAGATTGAAAAAAGTTTTGGTACTAAAAAAAAAAAAAAAAGTGCTTTTCGAGACGTCGAGAGGGGGGGGGGGAGACGGAAGAGGTTGCGGAAGGAGGGCTAAAGAGAAAAGAAATCCAGGCTATACCATTGTTGAGACAAGTGCGCGGCGCAGAAGGGGAAGGTTTGGTGACACAAAGGGGGGCAAAGAGCCACAAGGGGGCCCAAAAAAAAGTACATTGAATCCGACTTGCCACCCCAGGGTATTTGAAAAAAGGGGAACCAAGCCCGACGATGGTGTCGATCCGGAAACGAAAACGGTTAAAATAAAGAAAGCCATAATATACTATCACTAACAAGCAACCAGGGAAGGACGAAGTGAAAACCAAGTTGCAAGGGGGAGGAGAGGATTGGACGGGGAGGTGTTTACTGGAAGGGGGAAAACAGACAAAAAAGTCCACAAACCAGCCAACGACGAAGATCGAACGGGGGACAAAGACATCCAGCTTCCGACCGTCGCCGCTGGGAATAACGGCCAAATGGAGACTAGTCGTTACCGGGGTCTCGTTACTTCTACACTCGATGACAAATTGGGACACCGCGTGAAGGGCGGGCTCGGGTGGGAAAGGTTGACACCCGGGCTTTCGGGGAGGGAAGACGGTCACCTAGTGTCAATCCAGGTGTTGCAAGGGGGACAAACGACTGAAGTTTGGGGACCCTACACAATCCGCATTGCCAAGACAGGCTCACTTTTCTCGCCCATGTGGGAGGAGGGAAACGCTGCAAGGGCCGAGAAGCTGGAAATTGTGTGGCCGGTTGGGGACGGGCCTGACCAGGAGAATTGAAGGAGGGCGATTGAATGGAAGGAAAATGTTGTCCGCCACGATTCCGCCACGTGGAGTGCGGCCGGAAAGTGGAAAATTTACCGTACACGACACAATACTAACCTCGAGGGCGCGGGCTTGTGGGGAAAGCGGGGTTGAACTTTAGAGAAGGTAAGAAAAGATGTCGACTGGCCAGTCGCCACCATAACGCGAGACCTAAAGGTGAAGGCCTGGGGTTTTATTCGCGGAAATGGCCAAAAAGACAGGGCAGGCGGGAACGTGAAATTAAGGAAGTATGGGACGAGAAAAAATTAAATTCAAAAGTGGAAAGCCGCTTGTTGGGAAAGGGCAAGGGAGGGAAAAGGGTATAAAACGGAAAGAGGCTTGTCCGAATGAAAACGGACTCCTGAATCCCTGCTAATGGACGAGGGAAGGATTACCATGGCGCGAAAACGTCAAAGAAACAGAGGCAGTTGAGCGTTGGAGATCAAGTCACCCTTCTGACTTGGATCCAGAACCGTATGAAAATCACACAAAACAAGCAAAAAAAAGCAGTAAAAAGCCAAACAAGTTACCTGGCACTGAGAAGGAAGAAGGGTATGAAGGAAAGACGCATGTGACTTTCCCTTGAAAAAGAACTAGGGAAGCGGTTAGCCAAGAAACTGGGACTAGGATTCACAACGACTCTGTATTAGAAAATTAGCACAAGAAAAGGAAGGGGACCGGGAGGAAGCCCCATGAATTGTGCCATGATGAGTCTTGGGAAGGGAGGATTCGGCGAAAGTCCAAATGTGGGAAAAAGCCCAGGCCTGGGGGGGGAAACCTAGTGAGAAGAAATGGAGACCACGTTGTTTTACCGAAGAAAACACAGCCCAGGGAGGTAGAATCCCAAACAAAAATAAGACAAGCAATGGATTCGGGAAGATTGAAAAAACCACACTGAGAGGAGTTAGTTAAGCATAAACGGTAAGAAAACATAAAAGTGAGCTTCGCCCTGGCGTGATGCAAAAA
>Ga0179593_1279234_pt1 | contig 13972 bp, 14 predicted proteins | sample CZODoug2_1_08_16_FD_185931 | JGI IMG/M metagenome (GOLD analysis project Ga0179593, IMG submission 185931) | Vadose zone soil fungal communities from Angelo Coast Range Reserve, California, USA - CZODoug2_1_08_16fungal (PacBio error correction) | ecosystem: Environmental > Terrestrial > Soil >...
AACGCTTACAACGGGACGAAGGGCGACAGGGAAAGACTTGGGATGGCTCATTAGACGCTGAAGGCACCATGCTTTTGAGTGGGGATCAAGCATGGAAACAATGGAACGGGATAACGGTAGAGGGACAAACACTTTGTCAATATAACGGGGAAAAGAGTTTTAAGAAAGAGCCTTGGCGAAAAGAATGTAACCTCCCACCAGAAACGGGAAAAACTAGCATGGGAGCCATTTTCAAGGGGGAGGATAGCACATCGCACCAAGCGGTATATATGGGAAGGTATATTAGTAGGGATCTTCTAACTCAATCGTTACTCTTTGCCGAAAGGTTGGGGATCGTTCCCTAGGAGAGTGTCCGAAACTAAGGCTAAGCGAGACGGGGTCCAGGACCCCGTTGCGGGTAAGTTTAAAAATTGAAATTGATGAGGGGAAAAAAAAAAGAGAGCGGGGACGAAGGTTCCAGAGTAAAGCATGGTTAAAAATCACCCGTTCGATGGACGGGAGACGGATCTAGGCATATAAAACCAAAAAATTGGGTGGGGGGGGCCCCATAAGGAAGGGGGCGATGGTACATTTCATTGTCTTCGGGAGTCTGTCAGGGTGGAAAGCCGCGGACTGGGTCAAAAAAAGAAAGAAAATAAAGGGGACGAAGGCTCCCATTCGACGGGGGCAATAACATGCAAACTCTCAATCACTAATATGGAGAAGAATTCAGTGGGAATTGCGGTGGCACAAAAGGGAAAAAGATACTCGAGCGGAATGAAAAATTGGGGATAAACTAGACAAAATAAAGGCCCGCCAACCGGGCGACAAAGTCTAGGGCAAACCGCCTTAAGGGGGGGACAAACTAGAAACATCCTCTTGGAGCCCTCATTAAAGCGAAGAGAGGGGGGGGGAAGGGACCGGGGGTCGGTAGAGGAAGATGAGAGCACTACGAATTGCTGGCCGGAGTTTCGCCGATTGAGAAGAGGGAAAAAATCTTATGGGGGGAAGGGAAAGAAGGGGGGAAGTAACCTCCTGGAGGGTCATAATAAGGAGCAATACTGGATCCTTGAAAGTGACGGGGACCTTTGGGACTGAGCCGCTGAAAGGTTGAGCCCAGAGCGAATGGAGAACGTTTAGGACCTTCGCCGAAAGCCAGGATAAGAAGGTGAATTGTCCAGAGCCAAGGGTTGTGGGACGAACCCCCAGGATCACCCCCTGTCGAAAGGAGCACCTTTGCAAGCGGCAAACGGGAGCAGCCGAATAAAAACCAACTGGAGGTCTGTCTTCCCAGGGACTGTGAAAGAGTCGAGTTGGGACTAAATGTCTTCAGGGGGAAAGCGCTTCAGGAGTTTGTTGAGGAACGGACGTTAAAAAAAATCCAACGGCCGGTTTCAAATAGGTCATACTGAGCGCAACGTAAGAGGACACGATGAGAAACCAGTCTCACGTTTGGGGTTGGGGGGGGGCACATAACAATAGAGATTGTAGAGAATAAAAAACTGTTAAAAAAAAGAAGAAAATCCGGAACGAATGCTCGCATGCCCGCCGAAGATGCAAGAAGACACTAGATAGGGTCGTTTAGAATCTTTGAGGAAGGAAGGCGCCTCGTGTGGAAACTGCTTAGCGACAACTAAAACAAGTGGTCAAAAGGGCCGTTCTCCCGTTCGTTTGGTTTTAAAAGCACTCTTCTGAATAGAAATGGGTGGGAACCTGAGAAAAAAACAGAGTTTACAGGCCAATTCTGGGCGGACATACGGCAACAGTCTCCTATCTAGCGAGTTGATTTGAGGGAACAAAAAAGCCAAGAACCGAACTTAGGGTCACCCTATCCAAATTGTTAGCGCAGAAGAGGGGTGCTCACCGCGCGGAAAGGGAGGCCCTTTGTGACAGCTTCAATAGGGGGGTCTCTTTGTAGGAGAATTGAGATGACTACATTCTTTCTGTTGCGAAAGAGGCAATTCCAAGAACCTATGGAAAAACGGAGGAAAAAGTCGCAAAACAACGTAGCTGCGGGCGCAAGCCTGTGTCGGCAAAAAAAAAAAACAATGACAGAAACAAACTTCAGGTTTTCGTGGATGCTTGCAGAGCGAAACTCTTCGAAGGCACTTCCGCTGGGGTGCACAATGGCCCAATATCAGACATAAATCGTAGCAAAACAACACAGGGATCGCGCCCAAATCCGATGGGTAGCGGAGAGCTGACAAGCGGGGATTGTCGGCTCACAGAAGGGGGGAAATCCTTCTGTCGCGATGCAAATGGGAAACCATTTTGGGAGGGGGCGCGTGACTCAACCTGCGGAGGCGGAAACCGCTACTCGTGAGGGGAGGGGAAACTCGTGATGGTAAGACGGAAGTGGGGAAGTTCGGGTGCAGAAACACAAAAGACCTTTCTTAAGCAAGTTCGCACTCAACGACTGACAGATTAGAAATTCAATGACCTCAATCCGCGCGGTCGAAACGACTGAAGGCAGGAGATAAAATTGATCCAAGTGGGAGGTATATATCTTCTTGTGTGGTGGAGCCCAAGCTATGAAATCACGCGTCTAAAAAGGAAGAGATTGGGGGAGCGTGAAAAACACGCAGGAGGAAAAAGACTGTAGTTCTGGCTAGACGCACGAGATCTGGAAGCGGAGGTGAAAAAAAAACGAAACAGACTTGGCCGCAAAAATCGGAGGTCAAAGAGTGTGCGGCGCTAATTAAAAAAACAACGAGCAGGGGCCTCCAATCTTCATAAAGCGGAATGGTTGGTATTGATATTCTTCTTTTCAGGTCTTCCGTTACGGCCGCAAATTCTCACTGTCAGGGGAAAGGGGGGAAAAAGTGGCGACAAGACCTGAGTGGTACCGGCAAAATGCAGGCGAATTGGTGGCATAGAAGGCAGAGCAGGAAAGACTATCGGGAGGAGAATAATTATGTAAATTAGTTGTAAGGGTCAGGGGCTTTAACAACCCAGAATCAACATCTTCAAGGACATTCAAAATAGCCTGCTCAAGGGAAAGAAGTCGGAAGCCAGCCTCCAGGAGGTTATTTAAGGCAAGCTGCGCCGTGACATCGGGGCAAGGGGAGTCATCGTGGGGGAAAGTTTGGCGGCAAAAAAAATGAGGGAGGCGGTACAAGGAAATATTAGCCTTTAACGCACAGGGGGCAAAAAGGCATGCCGCTCTGAGAACCATTTCTAGAAGGAAGGACTAAAGGGCGCAAGGCCCGGGGACGGGCGTTCAGTTGGGGTGGGGAAAACGCAAAGAACTGAAGGGTACACAACCACGACGGAAACTTCAAAAAATAACTGTTACTAGAAGAGAGAGCCCACGCTCAAGCAAAAATGGCGGTTGGGATGAAAGTGAATCTCTCTCTGAAGGGACAGGCCGAAATAATGGGGCATGCAGCAGGAGAAAAATCTGATGTGCTATTTTTGACAAAAAGGGGGGGCGTGAGAGACCCGAATTGTTCAAAGTGGGTGCAAGGGAAGGAATTGGGTAGTCGAAGAGTGTCAGATCAGGGAGATTGCCTTTTTACTACAAGAGGGCTGGGACCTGCGGCCTACAGAGATCTTGGAGGGCATAGTCTAAAATGTGAAGAGCTCACGGGGGGAGGGGTTTGAAAACAGCAGAGTAAGTGAAAAAACTTAATAAGACCCGAAAAATGGCAGTACCCGCGCAAGGGAATGAGGGAAAAAACAAGGGGTGGGAGGGACTCGTTCTAGGAAAAAAAGGTACCATCGAAAGGGCTAAACGACGGAGGGGCCACGCAGATAACAATAAATGGTAAAGAAACGACCAGCCAAGATAGATTTGGCTAAAAGAAATGGAGCCGCGTCGTTGCCGTAGAGAATTGGGAGCAAGAAAATTCGGAAAGACGTGAACTACCGGAATAGGGAAAATGACGGGAGTCTCCTAATAGAAACGGAAAGAGGAATCCAAGAATTGGGACATGGGGTTTCTCAAGAAAGAATCAGCCCAGAATTCCTGGGGCATGGAAGGGCTTGGAAAAAGGTCGGGGGGGGGGGTCAGGGTCAATCTTTCTCCACGGGTTACTGGGGCGAAAATCTGGGAGCGACAGGGCGATTGGGGCAAAACGCCGGTAGGCCGGAAGAAAGGGGTGGGAGCTTGATTCACGAATGACAAATTTGATGCATAACGTAGAAGCGCCATCAAGCTAAGGGATCTAAAGACGGGGGGAGGGGGTTAAAGAAAACGGGGGGGGCTAGCGATGACTGGGGGGGAAGTTCTATTAAAATGGTATCTGATAGAAAAGGTTCCGAGACGAAAGAAGTTGACGATTCCTTCTGTTGCGGGAACCGGAGGGAAAAGAGGAAGACTGGGAGATCTATAAAGCGGATAGAAGATACTCGCTGTATTATTGGGGTGGCTGGAAGTCGTGAACAACTAGGGATGCTTTGTTGACGGTCCGGGTACGATTGTGAAAAAAGGGATAAAATAGCTAGAGAACGAACAACAACGGATTAGTCCCCTATCTATGGTTAGACATTAACCTAGGACACAGGCGCATACAAAAAAGAAAGGAAAAATATGAACTGTCATGTGGAGAGAGAACTCCTTCTCCAAACACGTCAAATCCAAAGCGCCTTGCCCAGGCGGGTGGAATCGCGGGAGAAGGATAAAAAGATCCAGGCTTGGAAGCAGAGGGCCCGACAGAAAGGATAGATCAACTTTCTTATCTATCGGAAATTAATTCATCAGAACAATAAAGGGTAATAGAAAGGGGACAGGGCATCGTAGGACGGCTAACAGGCGGCGGAATTGGAGTAAAAAAAAGAGATTTGATGGGAACGGGGCGAAGGGATGATCAAAAGGCTTTCTTTTATCGCAAAATGCAAAAGGGAACCGAACCCGTAGGCAAAAAGAAAAGGTAAATGTCGTCGAGCAGGGTCGCCGCATCCAGACTCCGGGGAAGGTGGACCAGTCACAATGGGTACATTCGGGAAGCCTCGATTTGTCCAGGAAGGTGAAAAAATGCGGATGCTGTAGGGGATAACCAAGTCGTGAAAATCGGAAGAACTTAGACTAGGGAAATCGTGCGGCGAGCGTAAAAAACCGTACGGCGGAAAGATGGAAGGAAATTTGGGGGATTAGGGGGCAATCTCGCCTCGAGGGAGAATCAGGATAAATCCAGGTCCAAGAAAACAAAAATGGGAGACTTGGGGGATTAGTGCAAAAAACGGGTTGAGTTCGATAGGGTAGGGACTCATTTCCTAAGTGTGGAAGATTGGGTGAAGGGGGGCTCCTGCGAGAACTAAAAAAAGAAAAAGTTTTGGGAAAGTCTTCCAAGGGATAGGGCAGCAGTCGGAGGGGAGGAGGAAAGGGGGGGCACGGCGCTCCTTTTTCTGAAAGACAAAAAAGGAATGAACGAAATGTCGACGTAGGACGGCCTCATTGCCCCTCAAGAACTATCGAGGGAAGAAGGGAGGGGGGGATCAGATGGTTCGGGCGAACTTAAAAAAAGCCTATAGAGAGCGAATTCCATGGGAATTAGATGACAAATTCGGAACCGGAAAGGACGACAAAAGTAGACTTCGGTCTCACACCTAAGAAAGGAACCTTTTGTGAACCACATCAAGACCAGCAGAGTCGAAAATCTCATGACCAAAAAGAAGTCGGGGGAACGTGGAAATCTGTCAGAAAGAGGTCTCACGGAACAATTGGAGGCAAAGACGGGCGGCCGTTGGATAAAGTGTACTAACAAAGGAGGAAGTCAAAGGTGGGGGAACGCCCAACGTCAAATTCGGAAAATGCAGCGAACAAATACTAACACCACGGAAGGGAAAAAGGGTATGGGCAAACGAGGGAAATGTTCTCACCGAGGGCTAGACGGTTTCGAAAACAACTGCAAAAAAAAAGGGGGACGAAAGTTCCCGGGACCGCGGGAAAAGCAACCCAATTCATTGGACAGAAACACATTGAAGACAAAAAAAAAAAAGCGACTGCCCGAAGTGGAACACGCACGGCAGCCTGACGAAACAACACGAAAAACTGAGGCTGGAGTCCGACAGGAAGGAATTGATAGGGTTTGAGAGAAACGGGGCGGTGACGAACCCAAAAAAAAAGGGCGGGATTGGGTGCGGTACAACCGTTCCTCACAAACCGGGTAAAAGGATTCTCCCAAAGGTCGATAGAGAATCGGTGAAGGGGTCTGGAAGGGAGAAGATGGGGGGGGCCTTCAACCAAGAGGGATCCGGATCCAGTGGTAAAGAGGTGGAGACAAGAGAAACTTGCCGACCTGAACAAGCCCGATACGACCCAGTCGATTTCTAGCCTGAGGGGGAGCGAATCGCCCTAGTGGGGGTTTTAGGTACTGAGCGACATAAAGGTCCAGACTCCGGTAGGGGCCAAGGGAGGTGGCGTTTGCAAGATGACCTCTTTGGGGAGAAATACGATGTTTTGGAGAGCCCGACGAAAAGTGTTTTCATGAAACGGAGGAGTAGCTGCAACTTCTGAAGGCATACGCGGTTAGTTCTGCGGGAGAAGGAAAAAACAATGACGCGACTAAGTACTACGCACGGAGAACTTGGTAAAAGAAGAAAATCAGGCGCGGTCTACTCTCTTATTGAACCTGGTGCAAGGACTAGTCAATCGTTTCGTGGGGAGGAGAGAAGTTGCTGTCATCCAGGCGGAAGGGGCGGAGAACGCAGATGCCATACCAAAGAGACCGATTCAAAGCGTCTGAGTCCTCAAAGAACTGATTACTGAAGGGTCGCGTGAAATAGTATGTGTCCAAAAAAAGGGCAAAAGGCACAAGAAACAAAACCTTCATTTGTGTCCGGGGGACCCTGCGCGCTCAAAAGAAGCACAGAGGGGAGGAAACGAAAGGCAGAAGGGCAATCGCCTTCAAAAAGTAGAATAATCTCTCGCACAGGTATTATTAAAATCTCAAGTAGAGCATATAAGAAGTAAACATCTTAATTGAATTCTTCACTGTTCGTAGCTAAGAAGGTCAAACTTAAACAATTAAGTTGGTGGCGGGTGTCTTCCACACAGATCTGATGACCGCAGCTCCAAGTGCGATCACTGATTAAGATTCAAGGGGGAAATGTCAGAGTTTGAATGTCAGGCCTCAACCAAATCTGGCATCAAACGAAAGGATCAATCAAAAGAAGAAACGCATTGAAGGCCTGTACCAGGCCAAGCCATCAGAGATAACACACGCCTTGAATTCTTGGCTAGAAAATGAGATGGCGGGATAGTACGAAGTTTTTGTTGGGGGTCTCCCGAGAAATGATTCAACGCGCTGAAGATGGCGCGAAAAACTTACAGAAAAGGGCTGGAAAGAGGGGGGTCTTCTGGGAAAAAAAGGGGGATCAAGGGCGTCTTGCAAAGCAAAGGGAAAAGAAGCACACGGAGGACCCTCTTTTTGGCGCTCAGTTAACACCAAAAGAGAATAGGGGAAGACAAGACTGACCCACAAAAAAAAATGGGTAACCTGGGGGGAAAAAACGCAAAGCTGGGGGGGAATGAAATGGAACTGCGTTGCATGCAGGTAGTGGGAGAAACCGGTCTACATGGAAGACGCTCTAAGGTACCCTGCTGGGGGGGAAAAATGCAAAAGAAGTCTGTCCACTTTGGTTGGTTCAGACGGTCAGGCTTCTCGCTCAATCAGACTCCGTAGGGCAAAGGCGTTGTGGCAAGGGCTTTAAGGAAAAACAAAAAGCCAAGAGGTCAAAAGCAGGGATAAACTCAGAGTACTCCCAAGGGAGGGAAATCAGCCTGAAAATGGGTGGGGGGGGGGGGGGGGGGGCTGGGATGGGGGTCCCAAGACTTCTCCAGACGGGTAAAGATGTAAAAAGGCAGGTTAAACAGGGGAAACGTTTTTTAGTGGGCAAAAGAAAGGGGGCGGAGGAAAAAATCTCGAATTGAGGGGGGTCGCGATGGCGCGGACCAAAGTCGACTAGGTAGAAAAAGGGATCGATGCGATTCAAGCGACGGGGGCTTATGGAGGGGTAAGCTGACGACTGGGCTGCCCAAACGCGTGACAAGTCAATAAGCTGTCCCATTCAAAAGGAGAGAAACGCAACTCGGGCGCCAAGGACGTTGTAAAAACGGAGAGATCGACAGATAAATTGGAAGGGGGACGGAGCTTTGGGAAGGCGCAGGAGAATCGCGGTGAAAAATTGGGGGGCCGAAGAGAAAGGAGGCGGGGGTTCGTAGAAGCGAACTGTGGACTCCCTGTGTCTGGGACGAGAAAACTTTTTCCATAGTAAATCAATGGAATGGGAACAGGATGAAGGGTGTGTGTGTCAGGGGCGCAAAGAGGGAGAACGTCACGGCTGCCTAAGGGGTTTCTTTCTGGGTCATGGAAAGTACGAAGTGGAGCAGAGGATAGATTTGATTTCAGGAAAATGGAGGAACTGGACCCGGACGAAAAAGGGACATGAATTGGAAAAGAGGAAAAAGGAATAGGACAAAAAACAAGTTTTTATTTTGGGGAAAACGCCGCCGAGAAAAGAAGTATCCAGGAAATCGACGCTAACGGGGAAGGAAAGCGGGACACAATCTAGGGGGGGAATCAATAGGGGCACGCGCAAGACAGCCGCAATGGCTCTAGTTTGAGAAACGTTACTTAATCATCGGAGTGATGCCAAAAGTAGGCTAGGGGGGCGAGCACCAAGACAGGGGGTGAAGCATTCACACTGCCTACGGTATTTCAGTCGGGAAGGATCCGGAAGAAAAGGATCAGGGAAACGATTTAAGATTGGGGTTCATACTGCAGGAAAAAAAGCACCAAAGTAACTGTCAAGGTTGCAACGAAAGTTCTGGGGAGGGGGAAGATTTCTCCACGTCAGGGAATGGAGGTCGGAAAAAAAACGTAGCGAAACATTTAGAGTGGGGGGGGGAGCGACGGGAGGGAAGGGTCAGTTTTAAGAGTTTAAAGGAACCGACAGGAAATGGGGGGAATGCAGCGGTAGAACTCGAAGAAAATAGGGGCGTCGAGCGCTTCCAGACATCAGGGGATCAGGAGTGTTGGGAACGGGCAGAGGAAAATCTGTAACTGATGAATAAGTCCAAATGATAATATCATAGAGGAGGCGGAGGCGGCATGGCGGTAAGGAGGGGGGTAACAAGGGAAAATAGCCTAAACGGGAGGAAAAAAAAAAATACAGAAATGGGAAAGGTCCGCGTGGATTAAGGGGTTGTCGGAAGAGCGAGAACAAGGAAAGATAGTTTCAAGTGGACGGGTCCGACTTGAGAGTAAAAGGGGAAAACATAAGAGAGCAACAAACACCGGATGAGATGAATATATCTATTTGTCTAACGGAACCAGGGGCAAAGGGGGTCGCAAAAACACGCAGAAAATAAAGGGCTGTTTTCCTGAGAGAAGACGAACCAACTTAAGACCATCAGCCTGGTACATGCTGATGAGAAGGGTAAAAGGAGGCATACCGGTAGGGAAGGAAGTTCAAGGAAAAGAAAGGGAACCAAAGGAAAAGAGTCGATCTGGGGTTAGAGGATTAATTTGCTTCATCAAACTCGAATGAAAGAGACCGTGCAAAAAGGAATCGAACGCCAGAAGACACCTCGTTTCGGATTTGGAAGGGAAAGGCTGATGCTGGAAACGTTCCGCATCACCATGAGTTCGGGAAACAACTAAGCTAAAAAAAATGGGGGGGAGGGTCCAAGGGAAGACAACACGTCAAGGTCTCGAGCATGTTAGAATCCCGGAAAAAGGAAGGGGAAAATATGACCGACATAAATTTGGGGGAAAAGAAATCGGAAGGGGGCCTGAATGGGACTGTTGAATGGGAGGTCAGTGAGTCACAAATCGTTCTCGGGGGTGTAGGGAAGTCTCTGAAGCTTCGGAGGATGAATACCAAGTCGGAGGAAGAAGTAGAAAGCTGGGGACTTCAAATAGAAGGGAAGAAATGAAGAAAAAAGGCCTCTTTAGGAAAATGGGGAGCAACCTCGAGCTGGCTGGTAGTGGCGCAAATGAAAGATGATTCGAAGCTGGGGGAAGCGTAAGACTGTGCATGGGAGGACCGGGCGATGGAAAGGGGATCCCAAGGGAAATCTCGGGGGGAAAGGGGAAAAAAAGGGAAAAATGGTTGGGGGAAACAGACTTCTTGTCATAGGGAAAAAGGAAATGGAGGTCGGAGAGGGGGGGGAAAAGGGTTTTGCCAAGGAAAAGGGCCGGTCAGGGGAGACAGAGGAATGCCAATGATCAGCTTAAGGACTCAGGGGCAAAGAATAACTATCTTATTAAGCAGGGCAGGGAAATCTTGGGGGTCGGCACAAGGAAACCGCTAGGAAGGCGTAATTCATTGAGTATGAAATTCTTCCCCCCAAACAAGGGAAGGGACCAGGGAGCTGGCACGCGGCGCACAAGGTAAGAGGGGGGGGGAAAAAGCGAACATAGCGTGTAGGGAAACTCAGGAAAGGAACAAGCGAGTAAGGGGATGACCTTGAAGAGTAGGCGGATGAAGAGCAACCGACTGGGACTGCAAGGAAGGTTGCGACCGTTGGGGACGGGAACAGCTGGGGAGGGGAAAGGTCACGATTGTGGGGGGAAAACCCGTAAGTGTCGCACGAGAAAAGACTGATGGACCGGAGGGGGAACGGAAACTTTTCGCCAGCAAAGAAAAGGGATCCAGGCGTACTGAAGACGGTTGACACGGTGAGGAAAAAGGGCCCATGAAGACAACAGTAAAACAAAAAGTCGAAAGAGGTCCTACAGAAGCAAGGTATTTGGTGACGAACACGGAGGCACACTGCGAACTTCTGCCGCCCTTGACGAGGGGGGGGCCACTGAGCAGCTGGCACAATACCAAAAGAAGGGGTCTGTAGGTCAAGCCAGTGAGGAAATGTAGGGAAAACTCGGAGTTAATAAGGAAGTTGAGGGGCCTCTGTAAGTCTGTAAAAAGGGCAGAAGAAGACGGTGACATAACTTATATGACCTAGGAATCGAGAAAGGGAGTGACCTTAGGAAAAAAAAAGTCGACGATTGGGGGGACGGGAAAATAACTTTTTATTCAGGGGGGAAAAAAAGACCAGGGTTGAGTCCATTAAGACTGTCTGTGGAACAGCGACGGAAGACAGGAAAGGACTCATCTCTACCAACCGATCGAGTGAGGGGGCGGCTGATGGGGCGAAAGGGGGCCGCGTTGGGGTAAGTAAAAAAAAAAGACGAAAACCGATTGGTGCCTAAAGAAAAAGATGGAGGAGAAGGGTCGTGGACGTTTTCAAGGACGGACTGCGCGAGAAGTGGGGAAAAGAGAAAGGGAAAAAACAGGAATTTAAGGGGAAAGGCTGGCAAGGAGCGAAAAAAGCATCCGAATGCTGAAGGAGGGTTGGTGGAAAAATCGAGCTAACGAAAAACACCTACTCTCTCTCCTCCACGGGAAATGGAGCGGGGGGTCGGAAGAGCTGAGGGGCGCGGCGTAAAAAGGGTTCTTCCTTTTCGAAAGACTGCAATCGTGTCGGAGGTATGTCATGGAGGAGAAAACAGGATGCTTGAGGGCGACGCAATAAAACGAGAAAAGGGATCCAAGCGAAGTCGAGAACGGAGAATGCGGGAAAACGAAAAAACTCTTGTGGAGGAAAACGACCCAGCCAAAAAAGATTTGTACTAAACAAGGGGGCACCTGAGCAACCCTGGCGAGAAAACAAATGACCCGGAGTTGCCTCTAACCTCTCGCACAGCCTAGAGAAAAAAAAACCCCTGAGATTAGTCCTAGAGGGATGGAATTTATCGGCAAAGAGGGGCGGTCACAAGAAAACGGTGGGGCAAGGGTAGTCCTCTTAGGAGAAAGAGCAACGTGCTCCTGGGGCACGTACACCCATGAAGGTGTAGGGGAGTTACTGTGTAATCAAGGGGCTTCGAGCACGCATCTAGAAGGGCGGCGAAGTGCTAAGCTGTGAAAAAGACGGGCATTTGGGGAATGCGTTAACGACAAAAGGGGGAAAGGGCGTAAGAAATGATCTAAGAAAATACTGGACGAGTGAAGCCGTGAAAAGGCACAATAATAGAGATGAAAGCACCCCGGCAGTAGGAGCTAACAGGGATCCGCGTTCGAAAAAAAAGAGCTTGTTGGGGGTAGGAACAAGGATAAAACAAGGAGATAATGATGAATTGGGCAAGACGTGACAGCAAGGGGAAAAAGAAGGATGGGTGTGTGAGTGAGAGACAAATACTATCTCAATAGGCTGGAACGAAACGAAGGACGCACTGCTTGAGGGGGGTCAAATCGGGATTGGTCTCGCCAAAAGAAACGAAGAGTAGGATCAATTCGCGACAAGACGGACTAAAGAAAAAACTCTATATTTGGGAGAGTGCAGTCTTGGAATGGGGGAAAGGAAGGTAGCTTGGATCCAAACCTTGCATCACCTGGGGAAGGAAACGTGAGATGACCTGGCTACAATCCGTGGGGTGGGGTAGGTTACGCCACGGCGGGGGACTGGGGGGTGTGGGTAAACGGGACCTTCCACTGAGCGATCAGGGAAGAAGGATGGCAAAGGATGTTTCGCAAGGCGGAGAACCAAAGCCAGAGGAACGAAGAAAGTAAAACTAAAAGAAGGGGACTAAAAAATTTAGGTAATCCAAAGCAAGGAGTGGAGGTTACCTAAGATGCGCCAGAGTGGGAAACGGAAGGGAAAGCTAAGTTGTCGAGGGGTTCTTCACACTACCTGGGAGGCGGAAGGGAATCTGGTCACCCGTGAAAGGAGAAACATGGGCAACGGGTCTCAGGGAGATCGGTGAAAACCTGGATCGATGTAGAAAGTTCCAGCAAAGGGGAAAAGGATTCCGTATTTGGAGGGAGCATACGAATGACTCGAAACAACGTCGTACATTAAGAATGTTGGGCAATGGATCAAAATCGACGAAAACGGGGGGAAAACAAGGGAGCGTTGCTCTTTCAGTCGGCTTCGACGAGGAAGGGGAAGACCGGGTGGAAAGGCCGGAAACAAACGCTTGTCAAGGGGTCCAACCGGAGGCGCGGGGTAGTTTTCGCGGAACCAGGGGGCGACTCGTTTGGTACACGGTGTGGGACGGGTACGAATTGGTGACGAGGGTGACTCGCTTTCACGAGAGACTCTCAGGGGTGGGGAACTGGGCGCCCGCAGAAGGGACTCACTGCCTTGGCCGCAGGAAGTTGGACGGGGCAGGAAAAGGCCGGGTACGAAGGGATAATGGGAAGAGAGGTAATAAAGGGAGGGGAAGACGAGTGCAAACCCTGACGAATAACGAAATGGCCAGGTAATCAAAGAAGAAAAAACAAGGTGGGCGTGGGTCTAGAAGACAGTGAACCGTCCATCGACGGAGGGGAACGGGAGAAGAAATTAGAAAGGAGGGGAGAAACACGTTTCACGCATAGACCAGAGAAAAAAGCCGAGGTTGGGACAAACCGGTCCAGGGATCATCGGGATGGTGAATAGGAGATTTCGACAAGGTAAAACAATGAGGGGGGAAAAGTTCCTAGCTGAAGGGGTGTAATTAACTCGCGAAGAGAACGGATCGTAATCCGGCGTACTTAGGGTCTAAATACCGGGAAAGCCCAGAAAACATGTACTCTAACTGGAGGTCAAAAGACCAATGTCGTGGGAGGCAAAATTTCGCCACGGCAAGTTTCTGGATGAGAAAACTGCTCGACAAACAGGGGAGACTTGTCCTCTACCGGGTGACACGGCTCACTGGGGGTAGCAGTGAAAGATTAAAGGGGGTTTGAAGAACTCCTAACTCTCCATAAAAGCCTAGGGGGAAAAAGATGGCGAAGGCAGGGGGGGAGGTCCTCCTTGCTAGGGGAGGATTGTCAAGAAGGGCAAGGGGGCAGACTGATGGGAGGAAAGGAGATACGAAAAGAAAGAACTAGAGAACTTCCGTGCCGGACCAGGAGGGAAAAAGTCCTGAAGAAAAAAAGGTCTCACTACGACGGGGGAGAGATCAATTGGGAAAGGCGTTGGAGGGAAATTTGGGGCGAAGAGGGGAAGACAAACGTAAGATTTCCTGCGGGGCACGCAAGGGGAAAGAGGTTTCATTTGATACAA
>Ga0179593_1365141_pt1 | contig 13972 bp, 12 predicted proteins | sample CZODoug2_1_08_16_FD_185931 | JGI IMG/M metagenome (GOLD analysis project Ga0179593, IMG submission 185931) | Vadose zone soil fungal communities from Angelo Coast Range Reserve, California, USA - CZODoug2_1_08_16fungal (PacBio error correction) | ecosystem: Environmental > Terrestrial > Soil >...
CGAGTCAAGCACGATATTTACATGCTCTTGTGGAGGAGTTCCTAATCGGGAAGGAGAAGTTCTACGTGAGAAGAGCAAAGATTAACAAATCGCGATCGCGATTGGAGTTTACCAGAAAAACGAGAGAGGGGAGTGGATTTTCGTTCAGGTCTACTATCACTCAAAACAAGGAGGGAAAAGGAAAAAAGACTTGCACAATTACGGGAACAACTAAGGAGAGAAAAAAGGAGGGGAGGCGAATATCCAGGATGAAAGTTGAAAAGCTCGCAAAAAGCGTTGCATAGGGGGGGGGGAGGGGGTACCAAGGGAGTTGAATCGCTGGGTAAGGGAATCCCCGTTTTTTCGGCAGAGAGATTCATCAAAAGAGAATTCTAGGTAGTACGTCAACGAGAAAAGATGATGCAGAATAGGGTAATATCCTCGTGTGTCACTTGACGGTGGGGAGTTACGAGTTGTGCAGATGATTCCGAACTCGGGGGGCCAGAGGGAATAAAAATTTCGGAGACAATAATACAGAGAAGGTTTGCGAATAAGATGTATAAAAGGGAAAAAAAGAGACCTCTTCTTTTAACATCGCGCTTGCTAACTCGAAAAGAGAGAAATTCCGCTAAAGGAGGGCACGAGACTGCGGGGGGGGGTGTCGAAAGAGGTCGGAAGTAAGGGTTAACACTTAGGGAAAGGTCACGGAGGATAACTGGGAGAGAATAAAACAGTCAAATTTCTGAAACGGAGAGGACATAAAAAAATGGCGCATAATTTCCCGAAGGGCATCACGGCTCATTCCTATGCCATACATCCTTGAGAATCGTTTAATTCTATATAAACGAGAGAACAAAAAGAGAAACTATCTGGCTCAACGAAGACTGGGAATAAACCAATTCCGCTTATGCGCGTTGTCGATCGAATGTCTAAGGGCGACCTCGAAGACCTGGAAACAAAAAAATAAGATCGAACTCTTGCGAAAGAGAGCCAAAATATACTCTAAATCGCGCGCACCTACTCCACGGATGAGGGAAGACAAGCACTTGATCGTGGACTTTCGAAAAACCGCAATAGCAATCGGAAAAAATTGTCGTTGAAAGAGGAACTACACTCGACGTCAACTCTGGAAAGCAGACGTGTACCGACTATCGGGAGGGATTCAAACACAGCGTAAATGCAATTGTGAGCAAATTAATATATGAAGAGGGATTCAGGAAAAACCCACAAGTAAGTGATCGGGGCGACCGAACTAAGATTCAAAGGATCTTGCAGGGTTCCAAGTGGTCTGCGCGAACGCTCAGGTAGGGAAGAACAATGACCTGTTCAATCGAAGAGGACTCGCGAAAAACAGTAGGGGTATTGGGATTGTACTTAAAAAAACGACAATTTAATTCGAGAACACTCGGGGACCGGTAGACCCAGGAAAGAAGAGTTGAGAAGGGCTACCTAAAAAGAGCGATTGATACAGTGGGCAAGGAAGGAAAAAAAGGGTTCTCGCTTGAGAACAGAGTGGGCTATTACAAGTCCCGACGGTGCATAGCCCGGACAAAAAGAAAGAAGAGTTTAGGGGGAAAGCTTAGTACTCCACTTCGGGAACAATCCGAAAAAGGGACTCGGTGCGCCTGATCCTTATCTAGGGATTCATCCATGCCGCTTGAAGACGAAGTCCTTTTTCTTCAACTGTAAACTCGGGACGGGGGGAACAAAAGGGGAAGAGCCAGGGATTCCGAAAACATTGGGGGGGGAGAAACACACCAAAACCAAGGAAGACTGAAAAATCGAGAATACGGCGAGAGAAGGAAGAGTGGAACTGAATGATGCAGTGGGAAAAAAGAAGAAAGTTGAGTGCGAGAAAAGCCGTGGTCCCGCGTTACTCTTTGGAGCGCTGTTTCCACCAAAAAGATTTAGGCTGTTGGTGGGGGGCATGCGATAAAGCAACTTAAGGGAATCACAACAACAAAGGAGGAAGAAAGAGAGTCAGAAGAGTTTCCCCTCACAAAACAAAATAAGGTTCGGGCTGAATAAAGGAGAAAAGTGACATAGATCGAAAACGATTATTGTCACTCGCGCCGAACCAGGGAAACAAGGAATCATAAGCCGCCGCGTCCTCTTCTCGGGGCGTAGAAGAAGGAGTATAGGCTGGTTGCGGAGGAAACCCAGGGTGGAGGGGTGATGCAGGGGGAAAAAAAGGCTGACTGTTTGGCCCCAAAAGGAAGGGGAAAGCGAGATTCCATCGGGGGGGGGAAAGTGTTCAGGCATCAGACACATACATTTTCAGGGTAGGAAGGGAAGACGATGCTATGAAAAGCGATTACTTTCACTGGGGAGTCGAACTGAAGTAAGGGCATAGAAAAACTCAGGAGGAGCAGGGGGATAAAAGGAGGAGGAACTTATCACTAGGAAAAGGGGGAAGTCTTGGGGAAGCCCCGCGGAGCGAGGGGTTAAAGAACACGTGACGGGGGTTAACGTCTTTACAGAAAGAACTTTCTATTAAAGAGGAAGGAGGAGGAAGGGAAAAGGTAAAGTGAAGGGGGCCACTCTCTTAAAGTCGACGGGAGGAGAAGAAGCTTGGGCCGTTTTTGTAGGAGATATGAAAATTCGGAGGGGGTCAACGGGAAAAGAGTAATGACTAAGGGAAGGTGCGAAAGTCAACGAAAGAGAAGTCCCTTGGCGCCGGAAGCAAGGAGAGGAAAGCTGTTCTTTCTTACGACTTGATAGAGTGTGTGAGGTAAGGATAAAACCCAATATTTCTCGGGGGAGGCGAAAAATACTCCGTGGTTTTTCGACGCCACGGATCACAATGAATTGAGGGGACGGGGGAAGGAGGTAGGATTCTTTGTATATCGTGGATATACGTAGAATGCAAGTAAGGAAATAGATGATTGGGCGGAAAATGAGGGAAAGACTTCCTGAAAAAAAAAGCGGCAATGCAGAGGCGGAATTGGGTACGGGGAGGGAAGAAGGCAGATTTCCATCAACTTTTTTTTGAAGGGTCTTTCACTTTGATAGGATTGTCAAGGAGATGGGAAGACGAGCACGCGGTCAGGATGTATTCCGGTGCGGACAGCTTGAAAAAAAAAAAAACCTTAGCGGACAGCCGGGTAAATTAAAGAGAAAGGGGAAGAAAAAATTTTGTTCTTTTTTTCCGGAGGACCAATTGGCACTCTCTTTAATCTCACACTTAGTTGGGGAACAGATAACTAACTAACCTTCCCGCAACGGGGACGGTAGATAATCTCATGCAAAGCGATCGGCGCTCCTGATTAGTAGCGAGAATTAAAAAGACGATCGCAAGAGGCTGGTAACCTACCTATGTATAGTTTCTTTTCTTCACTGGGAAGGAGGTTCAAGGAGAAAAAAGGAGAGGTAAAGCGTACTCCTAAAGTGTGTATTGGAGAAGGGTTCATAAAAAAAATCAAGCGGGGAACATCGCATCGGGACACTAAGTGGAATCGAGGAGAAAGTAACCCGCGGTGGATATCTCATCTCTATTTTGCAATGGAGAGGTAACTTATCAAGGGGGGGGAAAAGGCAATTTTGGGGAGGCCAGATCGCGCCAGAAAACCATGAGCATAGGAGAGAATTGAAGAATCCAATTACTCCGCCACAGAACCGGAGACGACAGAGGGGTGTCGGGGAGGAGTCCTTGGAGAAAAGCTGCCATCAACACTGGGTATCGCCTGGGGTACACGTGGCACGTGTGCACGTCGATTTGGAAGAACGGGGTGTATAAGAACTTAACTCCAATCCACTAAGCAGGACTCATATGTTCGAGGAGGTAATAAAGACAGAGAGAGTAGCATTTGGAAAGAAGAAGAAGGTCCACGTCTAAAGGTTTCGGACTAAGACCGATAGAGGAGGAGCTTCAAAAAAAAGCATGTAAATATTCTCGAATGACTTAGAAGTGATAAACTCTCAACAACACCGTTTAGGTGGAAGAGAGAGGGGTACACGGAGAAATAATTCAGCGACGAAGAAAAAATATTTAACAGGGCTTGAACGGTACCGGCGACGAAGACATAGCAACCGACACGTTCCAGAATCTCCTAGAACAAGGCTAAGCCTAGAGGGGGAGAAGTAAAAGAAAAAAATATAGGATGGAAGCTTCAAGGTGAGTTGGAAGGGAATTCTGGGAGCCAAACCGTTGGGACGCCAATGAAGAAACTGCACAGTGCCACAGTGTCAAAATCCGTCCAAAATAGTGTATTGCTCAAGCAGGATTGCAATTGCGCAACCAAATCTGAGGATGGGGGGGGGGAGGAGAGAAATGGTAGGGGGGAATTCAGTGGACATGGAAAGAGATAGCCTCACTCGCTGTTGCTTCAGTCATGAGTAGACTGGGAAAAAATTCTACCTATAAGTGCTAAAGTTTACATTCCTCTAGAGAGCAAGCAATAAAGACTTGTTAAAAATCCTGTGATGGGCCAAAGTTAGGGTCTTGAAAGGGAGGGGGAAAGATTCCGCGAGGGTGTCCAGGAGAGAAATAAAATTTGTTATAATATGAATACACCTGTTGGGCCGCGGAAAATAGGTCTGAAGAGACTTATACTAAAAGTCTAAAATGAGATTTGAACCAGCATCGACTTTCTATAGATACCTCTACGTACTCGCCTATGAGAAAAAGAAGGTCATCCTCGTTGATGGATGTCTTTTGATACCCGGTAGGGATGAAAAAGGGGGGGGTGGCTAGTCTAGAGGTGATAAAAACGGAAGGGCTAACCTTGCCGACGCAAAAACAGGCAAAAAATGTTGGGGCAGGTCTCAAGTGAAACACTCTCCATGTGTTCCAGCCGAGACAAAGGATAGAAATTCACGTGCCTCATCCTTTGGGGAGACTAAGGAAGCATCGGATATTGAAAATCAGGAGAACAAAACTTACAACACCTTAGCGTTCAGTCAACGACGAAAGCCCGAGAAAGAAAGGAAAAGATGAGTCTTGGGATCGCGAATGGGAAAAAGTGTGACCTCTTGGGAGCAACAACAAACCACCACAATTTGGTAAGAGAGACTACTCTCGAATCGGGGTAATCGCGAGCGGGGCCTACTGAGTCTACATTGGACGGCGGGGCAAGCAGGCTTGGTTATCGTTGACGTCGAAACCAGCCTCCGCACTGATCAAGATGGGAGGTGATTTAAAAAAAAAACAGCGACGGGGCCTCGGCAAGAAGCCAAAAAAGATTGACTCCTATCGTTACTTCCAATGGCATTATTGAAATGGGGGGGGGTCACGCTGGAATATAGCCATTAACCGAGGCTTCAGTCCCAGGCCCCAAAAAAGCGCGACCGAAGAATCGCGGAACCTGCTCTGTATTTTCAAAATGGGGGGGGGAGATAGAGAAGTCGCCCGTCGACTAGAAAGGGCAATCAATGGGAGAAGGCAGGGGGGAGGCTCGCTTCAACGTTAAAAACAGGAAATGGATGTTAACTGGAAGGAAATCACGGAAACGGATACCCCGCCCAGTCTCTTTAGTCCGAGACTGCGACCATGTATGCGATGGAAAAGCAAGGCCTATTCAGCCTATCCGCGAGGGGGAGATTAACGGGCGGTGCGTATCTGTCAGCAAGAAGGAGGTCCTTGTTCACTCTTAATCACGGAAAAGAAACTTACAGAGTTGCGCCGGGATCGTTAAAGAGCGTGAGAAGAACTTCCTCTTGAAAGAAGATTCCTGAAGCGGCCCTCGCCGACCGTGGGGAAAAAATGGCAGTAAAAAGGGAAGCCAGACGCAAAAGGGGGTTTTCAGGAAAAAAAAAAAGCCAAAAGGGACCACTCCTCCTCTCTCGCAGCCAGAAGGGAATCGGACTTCTCATGAGCCGGGTATCCTCATTTACGTGAAACCTGAAGACGGGGGAGAACCGGTCAGAGAAGTGAGTCAGATAAGAAAAACACACCTGAGTTGGGGGTGGTGATGAATACAGCGCTCGTCGACTATATGAGAGCCAAAAAAAAAAAAAAGGATGGAGGGGAACATAGAGAAAGAGGTTCTAAGATCTCTTGGGAAACTGGAATTCACCAACCACAAGCCTTACGAGGGGTTGCGGTATCTGAACCAGAGAAAAAGATTGTCTCACTCACAACCGGATTATCACTAAATACGGAGAAACGAAGTCATCAAAGAACTAGTCTTCTTCGCGGGAGAGGCGACGGGTATGCTATGGGGCGGGTTCTTGCACCAACACTTTTGGATTAATCGATGGAATCCAACTGTTGGGAAACACGTGAAATCCGGTTGCCGCAAGTGATGGCTAGTAAGAGGGAGGGGGGGGGGGGGGAATAATTTTAAGGATAAAGAGAACATATGTTCTTCGGAAGGTCATGCGATGGAGGGGAAGTAAGAGGGTAAAGAAAACCTCTTACTTCCGGGATCGGGGACAAGAAGGAGTTAAGATAAGGGGTTCAGAAAACGGGGCGAAGGCACAAGTTCACTCGCCTACCTTTAGGAAGTATCCTTCATCACCCCGAGGGGGTTCGTCTGAACTGTTTAGGGGGACTCAATTGCGGAAAAAAGGAACAGAAAATCCAGTGAATTGTTTGTTCTTACAAAAGCAGCGTCGATTGTAACACGCCAATGGGGAAAGAAAAAGGAGCGGCGAAGTCGCAAGATCGACCAACTCCTCATGGAACTAGTATTGTAATCTTATCAAGGTAGGAGTGGTTTCTCTTACTTAAAAGATTTAATGAGAGAGTTAAAAAATTTTCTACAGGTCCGAGCATTCAGGTCGCAGAGGGGCGAACGCGCCTGGCTTCGGGTAATGCAGATTTATTCTCGTGTGTCTGGAAGAACAAGGGGGTCGATGAGAAGAAAGAGGATTGAGCGGGTGGTTGACTGACGGACACTATCCAAAGCTTGCTTACCAGGGATGGAGAGTATGTGCGGAGCGATAGGAAAGTGCGCTCTGAGTAGAGCTTTAGGAAGACGAAGGAGTGGTGGAAAAAGACAAGGAGGGTCCCTTCTATAGCCTGTCCCCAAAAAAAGGAAAAAACGGGGGCATAGCGGAAGGGGATCTCCGATTGATAGAGAGTAAGTTACATACTTTTTCTGTAAAAGTTGGGGGGGAGTTTCGATCAGGGGGAGAGCCTTCCAACACGAGCGCATTAATAGTGGCCTGGTTCTGGATGAGGAGGGAAAAAAGCGTCCATCCGGTTAATGCATCTCCGCTTTTCATAAAATTTGCGGGGGTGCCCTGAGGAGCAAAGTTAACTGGGAGCTTTCAAGGAAGGGGTGGTTCAAGTCACGACTACGAAAAAATCGCATCGGTTACGTAGAGAACATCACCGAAAAGAGATAGGAGACTCCTAGCATAATTCTATTACTTATAGGGACGGAGCATATTCTATTTAGAGTTCAGAGCTGAGGAGGCAAGTAGAAAAAGACTGTGGGGGGGACTCGCTGCTACACAGGCTGCTGTTCGCTTCTGAAGTTATTGTCGTAAAGGGGGGGCCAGAGAAGACGCGAACCTCAGGAAAATAGAAAGAGGGAAATATACAATGTAGGATAACCAGCTGAGCACTCTCGTCTCTCTTTGGGTGAATTAGGAAATGGGAGAAAACTGACATTATCGAAGAGGTGGGGTCAGATAAAGGCACTGGGAGGATCATAATGTGCTAAGGGGGGAAGGATGCAGCCTTGTAGCCCTCAGAAAGACAAGTATCCCTACTTTTGGGTGAAGTAGGGAAGGGGCATAAGATGGAGAGGCAATCCACGCTTTGTGTCACGGATTTGAAATGCAGGGACACTGAGTTCCAGGGGGGGGAAAAATTCTTGGATAGTAAGAAATGAAAGAAAGAAACTCAAAAGCAGATATTTTTGGCTGAGGGTATAAAACAGCATCTCTATTCGAAGTTTTATTGACGAGAGAAGTCCGCACAACGTAGAAGTGTGACTTGCGATCCGATTGATTCAAGGGCGGTACCGTCGACAAAATTAAGAGAAGGAAGGACTTCGATGGTAAATATCTAAAAAAAAAAAAAGGAGGATTAGAGATAAGGAAGTAGCTACGGATCTGGGGGAGGGGAGGTACGCTGACGAAGAAAATAGGGGCGGGAAAAAGACCTTCTACAAAAAAAAGGGAAAAAAAAGGATCACAAATGGAATTCGGAATTGGCGTAGGACAAGAACACCAATATCTGAGGAAGGGAAGGGATTGGGTTATTTTCGAAGGGAGGAAGAAGAAGAAAACGTTCGGGAGAGGCAACAAGTTCCACTGGTCAAAGCCGATCAAAAAGCAGGGATGAAATATATTCGGGACGAAATCTCTTACCAAAGGGGTCGAAAGTGGGGTGGAATGGGGGGGAGAACAATCTTTTGGAAACGTCACGGGAGAGGGGGAGATAAAACCAATGGGGGAATCGGGCAGCGATTCTGCAGATTCGTAAAGCCAGATAAGGTTCGCCAGTATTACAAACGAAGAGAGATGTATTCTCGGGGCTAGAGATTGAAAAAAAACTGACGGGGGGATAGGGAAAAAAGAGTTATTGGGTCAAGAAGGGAAGGAAAACCTCAGAGTAGGTGCCACGAGGGACAATAAAAAGGGGAGGGGATAATATGGAGAAAGGAAGGGGCATAATCGCCATCTGCTGGACTAATGAAAGGTAAGCGGTCTGGGGTCAAATGATAGCTCTGCCGAGGGTATATCGAACAAGACTAAAAAGAGTTCATGGAAGAGGAGCAGCCGGATTGAGGGAGGGATTCTATAAGTCCGCGATGCTTTTAAGTTCTAGTCGAATCTTTATCCAGAAAAAAGTAACGGAGAGCAATTTGAGAGGAGCAAACACTCAAAAATTTTTCTGGGGGAGCTTTTTTAAACCCGATGGCGCTCTCAAAAAGGGGGGCCAAGTCCTATCGCATTCCACTAAGGCCTCCCATCCTGTTGCCGGACTGTGCCTCAGGGAGAAGAGATATGGAGAATCCACTAGCCGAAAATTGACAGAAAAAGGACTCTAAAAGAAAAGATAGAGGTGACCATTCCGATAGGGAAGGCTGATCTCGAAAGGTTCTTTTCAGTTACGATTGGATCAAGGTCCTCAAACCGAAGACATCGACGAAAGTTGCGCTCGAGCGTCGAAAAGATAGACATCGAGACCACCTACGCCTAAATTGGCACATTCACGGAATTTCCGGCGAAAAAAAAAACCAGAGCAAAGAGATCAGGGGAAAAGGAATGGGGTTAAATTAAAAAACTACAAGGAATCTCGCAGAAAGAAAAAGGAAATCTCGGGCTGAAGATAGTCATTCTTTCTCTCGTCCGTTCGCACATAATAATCCTATTGAATCTATCTTAAAGAAAGCAAGCGAGTTATCTCGACACGACAAGACTCTTCTATGAATTTTCAAGGGGGGAGATAGGGGAGACATAGACGAGATGGGAAGACAATGGACGGTGGACAACTCAAGGTCTTGACGAATGGAGTAAAACAACGGGTTTATGGAAATTAGAAATGAACTTCTCAAATAAACCAGACAAAGTTCACTTATAAGCTCCCGATCATCGTATTGTACGAAGGGAACTGGGGAGGAAACTATTTAAGTGATACAGGGGAATTCCGAGAAAAGCGGAAAATCCGGCATTTAGAAGAAAGTAAGTCGATGTGTCTATCAAGGGCACATGAACCTGCCGGGGGAGGGAGATTGTCTCTGAAATGAGAACTCAATCTGGACCGAGGACCGGAAAAATCGCAGGTTCGGAGACTGCCCGCGAAAGAGCCTTTAGGCACTTAGAAACAGGATGACGCCTTTTGTTTCGAAAAAAAGAAAAGTGGCAAAAAGAGGAACTCCACCCAGGGGGGGGGGTGGATCCAAAAAAAAGCTAGTACACCCGTACTCATGAGGGGGGGAGAGGAAGCTTAGCGTTCCTCAGGAGTTTACTCCATGTCAAAGAAAAAGGGGTGGAAAAAGGAGGGGGTAATCGTGGAACATTCATTACTCAAATAGTGTGGGTGTGTGTGAAGGCTCATGAGCGCAGGAGAAATATACTCTAAAACACTTAGAGAAAGCAGTATAAGGGGGAAAATACTGGGTTTCGAACGGAAATCAAACAAATCCTGAATAGTGGTTATGACTCACCAAAACCTCAGGGAGAGGGGGAAAAAAACCGGATGAGGGTACAATCGCGCAAGAAAAGGTATCCACTCATTGCCGCCGCGTTCGGGCGGCGCGCCAATGAAGGGAGAGAGGGGCTTGGTTGCTTATTCACAAAAATTTTGTGTTCAGTAAGTTTTTATCACGTAGGGGGAAACACAGGACGACGGTCATCAAGGGGAAAAAGTTCTTACACTGAGTGGGAGGGAATCTATTTTCCAGGAAGGGAAGGGGGTGCTGTCGATTGGCATTGAGGAAGAAATTACGCCTCTGACTTGAGGGGGGAAGGTAATACAACTTAATTGTTTTCAGAGAACGTCAGGGAGAAGATCGGGGGACAAACGGGGAGGAATCCACGGGGGAGCCTCGCGAACCTTTGGGAAGGTAGTCAGAAATCTAGTGCGTTTCTGCTCGAACGTGACTTTTGTATCCTAAGGGATTTATGGGTAAAGAAATACAGGTTCCGTGGGGTTAACGGAAGCGAAGCTCGATTGGGAAAAAAAAGGGGGCATGTAGGCTGACCGAGGTAGCGATACGACCGTTTAAAGAGGGGAAGAAGAAAAGGTCACGAGTCTGGGGGGTCCTGTCACTTTTATTGGGCGCGTACTGAAGCCGAGAATGCTGGAGAATTGAAGGCTAACAATTGCCACGATCCGAATGACATTGGAAAAAGATAAGACGCCTGGCGTTGTCGATAGGTGAAGGAGAGTTTGTTAAAGAAAGAGGACAATTTTTATCTTGCAAGTGGAATCAGGGGGGGGGGTTTCTAGTCAAAATCACAATGTTGCTTTCCGCCGCATAGGGGTCAGCGGAGGAATGTAGAGAGGTCTCTGGAGGAGAGGCGGCTTATCTCTCACAGTGGGGGTGGTGGCCAAAGGAAGAGGTCAAGAGGAATCCGTTCAAAACAGTCGCGATCTGACAACTTCAGATGAGGGGATGATCGCGCGGACAATGAATCCAAGAGAGGGGGAGGGTACATTGGGGTATCTTGTATTTGTCAATAAAGAGAGAAGAGGAACCACCCAATTGGAAGAGTGGCAAATCAGGTTAATGGCTTCGGACCCAGGAGAGCAGAGTGTTAGAATAAAAGCTCCTGGGCTGGGGGGGTTTCTGGGGAAAAAAAGGTAGAAAAACTCTTACTTTGGTCCAAGACATTTTTTATCACACAGAAAGTAATAAAGGAGAAGAGAGGGGGTGAGAGATAAGAATACATCAAAAGATAAAAAAGTCACTCCATAGGCTGGACTGACAAGCGATGTGGGGAAAAGAAAGGGAGAGTCCGTCCTCACTTATATCCGCTGGCAGAGAGTACACAGTTTTCAAAAAATCAGGAACAAGTGGGGGGTCAGAAGTGAAAATCGTAAGAACTTCAAGAAACTTTCAAAGAGAGGAGATTCACCAAAGATGGTACCCGCGGAAGGATGCCTCAAAAAGAGAGAAGAGAGGTCGACTACCTTGGAGACTTGAAAGCCAATTTGGGGCGGGGGAATATCTAGCGGGGGAAAAAAAGAGGAAGGGGAAGAAAAGGGCTCTCGACTGGGGAGTCAAAGAAAGGGGCCCTCAAAACTAGGAAGATTGACAGAGAGAGAAAGGAAGAAGGATTAGCATACCACGCTTGTTAATCAAGTCAGTATGGTTGTACACGGGGCACCTTAAATTATGCGTTCCTTGTGGAAAGACGAAAAAGAAGGAAAAAAAAAAAAAGAAAATCTTAGAAAGGGGAAAGGCCACGAAAAAAGAATCCGGGACTCTCGGAGTAAACCAATCGAGATTCGCAGGTTTGTGAGCTTAGGAAAACGGGGAAAATTTGCTATCCGATTCTCGTCGAGGAACAGAGACACCTTGATCATTTACATATATGAAGGAATTGGTGAAGAAAGGACTGAGCAAAAAACTGATGAAACAGAGATATGGAACTCATCAGGAAAAAACTAGGATTTACGTGAAAAACAAGAAGCAGGATCGCACCGAACGTTCGACTTTCTAAGTAGGCAAAAAAGACAATAGAAAAAGGAGGGCGGTGGTTTACAAAAAAAGAAAAGAGATAATTATTTTTAGTGATGGGAAAATGAGTCCAGCACAAAGTTGCGGAAGAAACAAAAAGAAAAAGGAAAGTTTCAGGTGTCAAATCCGGCGGGGAACAAACGGGAGGAACCTTAAAAATGCAAGGGAACGGAAAGCGAGAAAAAATCGGTCGAGGATTATGTGGCTGGGAAAAGACAAGATTTGAAGAGGAAAAAGGAGATATTAGGAAAGAAGAAGGGGGGCTATCTGCAGGGCGTTCGAATAATTTAAGGAGGAAAACATATAGGAGGAGGAACAGATCGAAAGGCGTGAATATCAGAAGTTGAAGGGTAGGGACTATCGTTACGCGCTTTAATTGAGGGAGGAAGAGGATTCTATAACGTCGACAATAAAAAAACTTTGTAAGGAAAATGGGAAAAGCTCAATTGGGGAGGACAGAAAGCAAACGGGAAAAGAAACAGAAATAGTCTACAAAAGAGGAATAGGCTAATCTTCCTCTACCTGAGGGAATGAGAAACTTATCTCCGGTGCGTTGAGGTGATGGAAGTGGCGATACGGACCTGTACGGATGAAGGTCTAAAATGAAAAATAAGGGGAAGGTTCACCGGAGGTCGCCTAGAAGGGGGAAAAAAAGAAAAAAAGTGTCTTAAACGGGCGCTTGATGGAACCAAAAGTTGGAGGAGATGGGCCAGCCGAGAAAAAGGAATGCGAAGGACTAGGGGAAGAAAAGAAGTTCGAGGAGGGCCGAGAAAAAAATAACGATAGGGGGACCAATCCCCACACTTGACGCCACCGTAGCTGGCTGTCTCAAACAAGCGAGAGGAAGAGCTATCGGCCTATCTCTTACGGTTTCTATAGGATATTGGTATGAGGGGAATGAAGACGAAGGGAACGACATGGGGCGCAAAAAAAAATCATTCTCGGGTGGGGCCGATCGCGACGAGACGCATAGAAAAGAGCTACCTACGCCTACAGGGCATGCGGCAAGAACATTTTGAATAGGGGAAAGGAGGAAAAAAAAAACCGAAAGCCTCAACTCATCTAGATAGTGTTTTTCGGGAAGGAAAGGATAGAGACTGGAAGAGATTCAAGGGAAGAAAAGAAAGCTTCGCCTATCGGGCGGACTGCGCCTGTGGAGGGGGAGCGGAATTGTTCGAAACTTGCATATAGAATAGGACCAATCAGTCCGCGACCAAACGCCGAGTTATCAGGGGAAATAAAGAATATGCTCCGATTTCAGGGGTGGGGGGCAGAGCGAACGCGAGCCGGAACGAAAAGGGGGGAATCAAGGGAATGGGTCATAATCTCAAATTAAAGCGAGGGGAAATCAAAAAAAAAATTGGGATGGAATGTACTGACATTGTCCGGAGAGAAAAAACCGTTCGATGCCGCCGCAAGAGCCCCGCTTGTGGTGAGCAGTAACGGGAGGGGGGATAAAACAGGGGGAATTCCGAAAAAGTTTTTGTGTCCGCCCCCAAAAACTGAAGGCCGTTTCTAGGGAAAGTCCGGCTCCGAAAGGGGGGAAGGATGTCTGGGGCAATCTGATCAGCCTTCGGATCGGACGAAAAAAACTTGGACATCGGGGGTACCTGGAACAAAGGAAATCGGGGTACCACTAAAAGGCGAGGCATTAACGTGCGGCAACTGAGGAGAGGGTACCCAGACGTGGAATTCAAAACCGGACTTCCTAAAAAACAAAGGGTTTGGGGGGGGAGCCAACTCCAAGCATCCACGAAGGAGAACGAGCGAAAGCACCGACGCGGCGGAAGCGGGGATTCCGCCGGTTCTCAGATTGGAAACAAATCCTTTTGGGCAACTCTATGTAGTGGATCATCGGTAAAGAAGTGTAGGACTTTGGGGTTGTGGGTGCATCTGTAAACTCGAAAAAG
>Ga0179593_1619643_pt1 | contig 13972 bp, 31 predicted proteins | sample CZODoug2_1_08_16_FD_185931 | JGI IMG/M metagenome (GOLD analysis project Ga0179593, IMG submission 185931) | Vadose zone soil fungal communities from Angelo Coast Range Reserve, California, USA - CZODoug2_1_08_16fungal (PacBio error correction) | ecosystem: Environmental > Terrestrial > Soil >...
AAAAGTATAAAAGAAAAAAAAAAATAGTCAAAAAATTCAGGAGGGAAGGCAAAAACTCAACGAAAAAACAAAAAAAAAAAAAAAAAAAAAAAAGACGAATACTTGAAATCAAGCTGAAATAACACCTAAAAAAAAAAAAAAAACCTCAAGCGCAAAATACACAATCCCTCCTCAAGAACCAAAAACCAAAAAAAAACTCACAAAATCTCACAAAAACGCCCAACGACCACCCCAAGGAGAAAAAAAAAGAAAATTAAGCTCCAAAAAGAGGTGCCACAAAGGGACAAAGCCAAACCCAAGGAGGGAAAAACCAACAAAAAAACCAGAGGAAGCCCAAAAAAAAGCGGGAAAAAAGAACACAACACATAGTCCAAAACCAAGGGAAAAAAAAATCGAAAACAAAACGACCCCACCCCCCACAACGTACAAAATCCGGCCCGCAACCCAAAAAAAAAAAAAAAAAAAACAAAAAAAAAAAGACGAACGAAAATAAAATCAGAATTAACCCCAAAAAAAATCAAGAGGGGATCGCCACCACAGGGGGGGGAACTACTCGGGGTTAAAAAAATCGGCAACTCCTCAGTAGAGAAGAAAAAGGCTACACAAAACAACGCAAAGCCGACTGAGAGGAAAAACCAGAAGATGAACTTACCACTCAATCCCCCGACCACACTCGACGAGAAAACAACCCAAGACTAACGTCCCCTCCACCTACGGTCATCCCCATTCCTCCAATCCTCATGGAACACCCTCTCAAAAACTCCAGAACGAGACTCCACCCAAAAAAACAGGTTCCAAACAAGCCTCAAAAAAAAAGGAGAAAGACTCTAGCCCAAACACCTCAGTCTCTTCAAACCCCCAAACTTAAAACACTGACCGGAAAAGACTTTACCCAAAAAAAACCCCAAAACCCAGGGGACCAAAAAAAGGGACACCCCTGAAATCCCTCCGAGCCCCCAAAAAACTTACCCTGACCCCCACACAAAGTCTCCTCTCTAGCCTAAAAACCCCTGAAAAAAACAGGAAGCATACTCCCAAAACCCCACCACTCACCTGGTAACCCCCGCCCAAAAAAAAAAAACCCTCCAAAAAAAGCCCCCAACACTGACCCCCAAGAGGGAGAAACCACCAAGACCCCCACTAACCCACCGAAAGGCTTGTCCCCAAACACACTAACGCCCACCCCCATCCCAAGAAAAGGGGGGGTCAAGAACAACCGGGGGGAAGAAAGCCGACTTAGGGGGTCACCAAAAAGTCACACCCACACCAAGCCCCTCCTCGCCACTAAGAAAAAAAGCAGGGAGAAAGAAAAAAAAAACCAAATCACACCCAAGACCCCCCCTTCTCCCCCACCCCCCCCACACCCCCTTAAAAACCCACAGAAAAAATCCACAAACCAAAAAAAAAACCCTCCAACCAACTCTCCCCGACCATCCACCACAGCCCTACCAATCCTCCCCCCCCCAGTTTCGAGGGGGGAGACAGAACAAGCAAGAGCTCACTCCCCCCCGATTCTCCCCCACATCCAAAACCCAGGGTCTAAATTCCCCCCACCAAACAGAGAAGCTCTCGGGACAAGGAACAAATCCACAACCCCAAAATTCCCCACAAAAAAAAAAAAAAAAACACCACAAAAAAAAAAAAAAAAAAAAAAAAAACACACCCCACAAAAACCCAACAAAAAAAAAAAACAAAAAAAAAAAAGGAGAGGATCCCAAGCCAAAAAAATACAATTCCCGCTGGGCCTCCGCCAAAACCCGAAAAAACCGGACACAAGCCACCCCCCTCCTATACCAAAATATGCGGAACAACACACCCCCCACCCCGGAAGGGCGTCTCCAACAAACTAACCCCCCCAACCTCCTCCCAACTCCAAGGCCTCGCCCCCTCACTGAACCTCCCCCAACCCAACCCACTTACCAACAAGACCCAAACTCTCATCCTTACAACGATCTGCCCACCCCTCACCGAACCCCTAAACCCCACCAAACCTCTGTGGGCAAGCCCGAAGAAAAACAAAACCGGCAGAAAACCCCCCCCAACCTCCCCCCCCAAATTTGTATTATATCCAAAGCTAAAAAAAATTGGAACAAAGAGGGAAAAGAAAAAAAATAAAAATAATATTAGCCGAAAAAAAAAGAAAAAAAAATACCAAAATAACCAAAAGACAAAAAAAAAAAACACAAAAAAAAAAATCCCAAAAAAAAAAAACCAAAAGAAGCAAACCACCCTCCACAGTCCAAAAAAAGTACCCAAAAGACAAAAGACCAGGAAGCCACAAATACCCCACAACTGCAGCATCAACACCGTGGACCCACCCCCTGGACCCCACTCCCACAACAAGAAAAATCCAAAAAAAAAAGCAACACTCTCAACATTCTTTCATTCCCAACAAAAACCCCAACAACCACTCCAACATTTCCTCGCCACCAAAAAAAAAAAACAGTTCCGAAACGGCCCAAACCCCCCACAAACTCCTGGACAACCAAAAAATCAAACGGTACCTCCCCCGCCCAAACAGAACCGCCGCCCCCCCCAACCCAGTCCGTCCGGGTCCTCTTCCCTCCCTACGGACTCCAAAAAAAAAACCAACCATACCAACCCTCCCAGAACCCCCCAAAAAAACCCTGCCCTCCCTCAAGGAAAACTCAAGGCAAAAACAAAAAGTATACCCCCCCAAAAAAAACCTACCGAAAAGTCTATACAGACTAACATGGACCTCAGTCCAAACCTGCCATGGACGAAAGACCTCTAAAAACTTCCCAACCCCTGAAAGACAAAAATGATTAAAACCCCAAAAAACGGGCAAAAAAAACAAAAACAAATATTCCCTCAAGAGAAACCACAACACAAACAACCCTCACCCCCCACTTCATCAAGGGGCCAAAAACAAAAACCCCCCCAAACCTTCCCAGTCCAAGCAAATAGGGGATCCAAAACCCCCCTCCCACTTTGGCGAAAAAGTCTCAAGAACTTCCTCGACAGCCCCTTCTATTCCCAGCCAACGAAAAAACTCCCCCTCCAAAAAACCCTCACCCAAACCAAAACAAAAACAAAGGTAAATCTGCTGGGGGATACCCAAGCAATAACCAAACAAAACCCCAACAAAACCCCACTTAGTTGAATGGGGGGGATCCGGTTTGAAAAACCAAAACCCCCCCATATGGAAAACAGTCGGAAAAAAAAACTTCACCCCCTAAATCCTATCCCCAACCCAGGGGAAAAAAAAACTAAAAAAAAGAGAAACAGACACAACGTCCCCCAAAAATTCCCCCATGTCCCAACAAAAAACCACCCCTCCGGCCCGGGTCCCCGAAGGCAATTAAAACAAGAAGGGAGCTCTCCAAAAAACTCCCGAGAAAACAACTTAGCTCACAAAGCAAAGAACAATCAAAACCTCCACCACAAAAAAAAAAAAAAAAAAACAAAAAAAAGGGCGGGGATAACCCAAAAAACTGACATCCCTCAACAGGTGGAAAGAAAGAAAGGGAAAAAAAATCCAAAAAGCAAAATAAAAAAAAAAGAAAAAAATGAAAAAAATAGAAATAAAGAATGTCCAATAAAAAAAATAAAAAAAAAAAGAAAAAAAAAAAAAAAGAAAGAAGAGTTGAAAGGGAAAATAAGAAATAAAATAAAAAAAAAAGGGAAATAACAATAAAAAAACCGCAAGGGCTAAGGGAACCTCAAGGGGGAAAAAACTCAGAAGCAAAGGGGAAAAAAAAAAGTACTATAAAATAAATCCGACAGAATCATAAAAAAAATAAAATGGGGAAAAAAAAAAAAAATAAAAAAAGGTATCCAGGGATAATATAAATAAAAAAGAAAATAAAATAATCAAAAAAACAATTAAAAAAAAAATACAAAAAACACCATAGTATACTTACCCAAAAAAGGCAACAAAAAAAAAGAAAAAATACGGGGGATAAAAAAAAACCCCTCCTCAACCAAGAAAAAAAAAAAGTGAAAAAAAAAAGAAAACTAACAAAAACCAAAAAACAACACCCAACCCCCCAACCCACCCTCCACCTCCCTTCTGGTCCAGAAAAACCTAAAAACAAAAACCTAGCTCACCTCCCTCAAAACACCTTCAAACACCAGCAAAAACACACCGTCTTACCAAGTAAGGACCAAAGGCCCAACAAAAAAATGGCACTCCCCAAACCCCACACCCTGACAACAGACAAACTCCCAACTCTCCCAACCCCCCAAAGAAAAAAAAACCCACTAGAAGGCCCTCAAAATAGACCCCCCCGCACCCCTCTCAACCTAAACAAAACGTACCCCTCAAACGCCCCCCAACCACCAAAAAAAACTTACAAGTTTTGGGTCACCAACCTTCAAACCCCCCCTTTAACCAGCATTGCCCCCCGCCCCTTTCAAAGAACAAGGAGACCTCAAAAAACAGGAACAAAAAAACAAACCTCCCAGCCCTGCCACCACACACTATGGTCGCCCAGCGCCAGACAAGAACCCCAAAACCCATGAAAAAAGTCCAACTTTGGGATAGTCTCTCATCTCCCAACCCCAAAAAACCCCAAACTTGAGGTCACTTAAGGCCCCAAGGTCTCCCCCACCTCCCCCCACATCCGGCACAAAAACCAAGGAACACAACCAACTGAGTCCCAAACCCCCCCAATCAGTCGGAGACCCCCAAAAACACCCCCCCCTCTCCTCTCCCTTCACCCTCCAAAAAAAGCCAAAAAACTAGACACCCCAACCAAACTCCCCAGACCCCTCCACACTGACAAACAAGTCCCTCTCAACTCTCCCACCGAAAAGAATCCTAAAAAAAGGGGGCAGAGCACCCCAAAATGTGAAAAGGGGGTACCTCCCAACCTGCACAAAGAATAACAACTTCACCCTCCCAACCCATGAGCCTACCAAGAACTACACAAGACCCTCTCCTCACCCCTGTGCAAAAACAAAAAAAACCCCCCCAACCCCCCCCCCAAAACCAAGAAACTCCGAAGGTCCTGCTAAAAAACCCCCCAAAAGAATCCATCCACAAAAACTACAAAACCAACTCAACACCTCCCCTAGTGCCAGGCAAGCCTCCAAACAATTGGGGACACCCAATCTCACCCCCCTCAAAAAAAACAGCCACCCCCCTCCTCCCCAAAAAAACCCAAGGAAACAAGAAAAAACCTCCCACACTTCCCCAGGGCCCCCCCTCCGTCAACCCAAAAAAACAAGCTCCACACTCTCGCCAGCTGAAGCCGCGACCCCCCCAATCCCCGACACCACAAACATGCAACAACCGACACCCCCTCCTCCAACCCCCAGAGCAAAAAATCAAAACCCGCAAAACTCACCCCCGCGGCCCCCCCTCAAAAAAAAAAACCAAAAAATCATCACTCCCCCCACCTAAGAGACCAAAAAAAAAAAAACCAAAAAGGCAACCTAAACAAAACAACCCCCCCTAAAAAACCCCCAACCAAAGACCCCCCCCGTCCCTACTCTACAAGCCAAAAAAAAAGCATCAAAACAATCCACAAAGTAGACCCCAGACCCCCGGGGTACACAAAAAAAAACCTCCCTCCCCCCCCCCCGAAAAGAGTTCAAATGGAGTCCAGTCATAATCTTAAAAACCACCTTTCCCCCTTTCCAACAGACAAACAAAAAAAAAGTCCCTGACCCTCCCCCCAAAATCCAAAAAATGAAAACAGAAAAACACCCCCCAAAACCTTCCTCTATTCCGGGAAAACCCCCCCTGCCAAAGTTCAGAGAGAAGCTAAAGAAAAAAAACACAAAAAACACCCACTCCTCCCCCAGAAAACCAAAAAAACCAGAAACAACACCCCTAAAACCTCAGAAAATCTCCGGCCAAAATAAAAAAACCAAACAATCCCAAACACTTCCCCAACTTCACAAGAACAAAAACCCCTCCTCCTCTGAAAAACCCAAAAAAGACAAAAAGACAAAAAAAAAGTCCCCCAACTCCTCCACTGACAGGGAAACAAGTATAAAGCACATTCTCTAACCCCCCAAGAAAAGCAGAAAAAGGATAAGCAAAAAACCTCCGCACTCCCTACACTCAGGGGACACAAAGCTCAACACCAAATCCCCCTCAGACCCACAAGAAACCCAAAAAAAAAAAAAAAAACAAAACAAAACCCTAAACCGTCCCCCAGAAGGGGGGACCACAAAACACAGTTCTCGTTTTTCTCCCCAAAAAAAAAGGAAACGAGGGAAGGAACCAGCCCCAAAGGGACAACAGCCTTACACACTGCACATTACTTCATGGGGCTTCCAAACAAAAGAAAAAAAGGGTGGAAAAAAAACACTCGCCCACAGCACCACAAACCACCACAACCCCCAAACCCCAAAAAGCCAAAAAAGAAAAACATAGGAAAAAAAAAAAAAGGGACCCCCCCATGGGTGAAGAACCCCAGAGGACAACGCAAGCTCAAAAAAACCCCACCAACAAAATACCCGGACAGACGACTACCACAGCACCTCCCAAGACCACCGAAGGGCCCACGGCAAAACAACGTAGAATAAAGAAAAAACACAAAAAAAAGCGACCCCCTAAAAGGGGGAACCGGCATCAGACCAACCGGAAGAATAGCCTCACTCCTCTAGCCGAAAAAGCTAACAAGAAAAATGCTTCTGCAACACAAAAAAAACAAAGAAAGCTCAAGAAGAGTGCGCCTTGGAGAAAAACTCCCCTCCAACCAAAAAAAACAAAAGCGGGGGTAAGGTCTATATTTACAATTCAAGACAAAGTGCGAACTAAAGGAAACACAACCAAGAAGCCCCTCACGAAAAAAAACCAAAGGACCCCTCAACCACCTTTTCTCCCTGAGAAAACAGCCGAAAAAAAAAAAATCATGTAACTAAAAGAATAAAAAATATCCAAAATCAATGAAGGAAAGGGGGGTAAAATATATGGGAAAATAAAATATTTGGAAAAAAAAAAAAAAGAAAAAACAAATGAAACAAATAAACAAAAACAAAAAGGAACAAAGAAAGAAAAAAAACCTCCAAAACAAGCAAAATCTAAAAAAAGAAGCATAAAAAAAAAAAAGTCTCTCCTGAAAACAAAAACCTCCCCCGGGCTAAAGAAATCATCAAAACAAACACCCACTCTCACCGGAACCGAAAAAAAAACTCAAATCCCAATACCAAAAACTCCCCCAAGGTCCTCCCCAGACCCCCAAGAAAAAAAAAACCAAAGGAAAAGAACTCAAAAGGGGGGACGCCCCAATCCCTCCCCCTCCACAAAGACTAAATAATAAATAACTCAACACTTTAACAAAGACAAAAAAAACTAAAGAGCCCCCCCAAAAACCCACTAATCAAAAAACTAGGTAAACTTCCACCACATTACCAAGTAAGACCAAGAGAAATGAGGGGGGACACATCATAATCACCCAAAAAAGAGAAAATTAAAAAAATAATCCCAAAATTAAGGAAAAATGAAAAGACAAAAAGATCAAACATAAAAGTAAAAAAGAATGGAGAAAAAAAAAAAATATAAAATCCTACAAATAAAGGGGGTCTTGAAAGAAAAGACCATGGGGAAGTAAAATGATCAATTCAAAGTAAAAAGGAGACAAATCTTCAATAAAAAAAAAGGAAAGAAAAGGGACAATAAGAAAAAATACAAAACATAATATCCCCAGAAAAAAAAAAAAAAAAAAAAAAATTTAGATCCCTCCTAAAAGTAAAAACACAAAAGGAAGGGGCCAAAACAAAAAATGAAAAACAAAAAGGAAAAGGGAAAGGAAAAGGAGAATATTCAAGAAAAAAGAAAAAAACAAGGAAAGCTTAAGGCACTTACTAAAAATCAAAACCAATAAGAAACCGGGAAAATAAATACCATATAAACCAAAGAAAAACGTAAAAAAGAAAAAAAATAAAAAAAAGCCCCCACAACCCCTCCGGTCCCCAGTCAATGTCTGAACCCTCGAACCACTCAGGGGGAAAACACAAAACAAACCTCCCAATCCCCTCCCCGACATACCAGGGACCAAAAGCGAATCTCCCCCCCTCTACTCGGGGGACAACCCCGAAAAAACCCTCTTCCAGAAAAACCTGGAACCTGCCAACTGCCACCCTACAAAACACCACAAGACAAATATCGAGAAGTGACACCCCCGAAAAACCCCCCTCACCTTGACCCAGAACCAAAACACCAAGACCACAGTCCCCTTAAACCTGTCAAAATCACCAAAGGACGTCAAAAAGACCCCCCCCCCCTTACCTCCTCCAAACCAACAGCCACAACCACGACCCCCACTCAAGCCCTTGCATTACCTGCAACAAAAAACCGAATAAAATAAAAAACGGGGCCCTTTCAAAGTCCCCCTCATGGGTAAAGGAGCAGACGAACAACAGTCCCCCAAAACCATGAGCCCAACAAAAAACCAAAAGAATCAAACCAATCCATCACCACAAGAGAGAGATCAAGAACGAACTTAAGAACCCTCCCCCGTCCAGCCAAGAAAACCAAAAAGCAACCAGGGACCAAAACCTCACAGACACAAGACACAAAATATCCCTACCCTCCCGACCTGCATAGCAAGGAACTTGAAAAGTTCACTCACCTTCCTCGTTGGCCGCCTCCATAAGGGAACACACAAAAACTCAGGGGGGGGACCCCCTACAAGTTGTTCCACCCACCCAACAACAGGAAAAAGAGAATCAAATCCTCCCCAAAACACCAAGCCCACTCTGAAGAAAAAACCCCTTCCAAAGGCTCCCACTTCGCCAAGGCTCTGGGCCCCAAACCCCCCTTTCGGACCCCTCCCGGGGGGCCCTCTCCCACCCCAGGACAAAACTCGAAAGACCAAAAAACAAAACACCCAGCCCCCCATCCCCCAAAGCAAAACAAACCAAACATCCAACCTTTAAAAAAAACCAATAGGAAAAAGAATTAAACGGGGGTGTTGGTTAAATAAAAATTAGCAGCCGGGGGAGAAAAAAGAAAGAAAAACACGCCCAAATAAAAAAAAAAAAAAAAAAAACCAAAGGAATCAAAAACTAAAACAAATGCACCACTGACGCACGAAAGACAATCAAGTCGGGGTCGCCAAAAACGCCCCCCCCATCCCCCAGCCCATAAAGCGAATAAAAGCCGGCCACCCAGCCCCGGCACAGACAAACGACGGGGAGAGCACTTCCCACTCCCAACAACGGCCCAAAACCCCGCTCAAACCATAAAAAAAAAAAAAAGAGATCACTCCAACAACAAAACAAAAAAGAAAACGCAAACAAATGAAAAAGAAAAGGGTGAAAAAAAAATTAAGGAACCATAAAAACACTTACCAAACGACACAGAAACGAACCCCTGTAAAAGGTAGTGCCCCTAACCCAACAATCAGCGCCACTGAGATAACGACTTTTACCTCACCACAGGATCAACCCACTTCGAGCACACGCACTCAGTTCAACAACCACCCCCACCCCAAGAAAGCAAGGAGGAACACCCCCCCACACCCCACCAATCTAGAAAAAAACGCAACAAACACCAACACCCGACAACCCCGTACAATGAACAGCCCCACAAACCTACGACAAGCGGCATCAAGCCGCTCAAAAAAACTCAAACATTTGCGGTACCTAAAAGAGTGACCGGCGCTCATGCATCCATAAAGCAGGAAAAAGAGAAACATAACTTTCTCAACAAAAACCAGCAAAACACACAGGAAGACAAAGCATCCTCCCAAAAAGCAAATTACTCCGCCTCTGCTGGAGAAAACAAAAGGCTCCCTTACAACGTCAGACCCACCCCCAACCAAGCCAGCCCTGGAATGAAACTACGCGGAGCCCTGCCAGGAAGGGTGGGCCCCTGCCAGGCACTCCTGTCTAACCACTTCCTGGGGGCAAAAGACCTCTCCCAATTACTAGAATTGGGAACCACAGGCCCATGATAATCCAAAATGTTACGCTAAGCAGAACAAACAAACAAAAGAACTTCTCTGAGCCACACGTTTCTCGACCCTCTAGCCTTCTCAGATACGCTCCAACCCTCAACGGGAACTGGACTAGGCTAGAGATGGCACCAACGCCTTCAAATGCTCTTGCCTGCCTGAGCGATCCGATTATACAACAAACTCGTGGGCGTAGGGGGCCCAGGCCTCCCTTTTCATGATGGGGGGGGGGGGGGGCTTGGTGGTGAGGGGGGAGTGGGGGTATGTGGTGGCCCAAAAAAATTCCCGCCGAGATGTGTGCTTGGGGGGTGGGGAGGGGTAGGGTCTTCTTCTCTTTTTCCTCTATAATGGATCGGTTGATATTCGAGAAGAATTCGCGTGAACGGAAAGACCGAAAGAACGAAAAGCGCTCTCAAAATGTCCTGCCTTTCGGGAGGTCACGTTACGGTTGGCCACGGGAGATGATGAAAAGGAAAAATGTCAAGGATCAGCAGCGTCGGCCCCGTAGAGGCGTGGGAGGGAAAGGCAAAAGAGGAGAGATGGACTACTTACCTCCATGAAGAAACTGGAAGAGGAAAAAGAAAGAGGTGAAAAGGAAGACAGCGCACTCTCGGTGACTGGAAACGGTAAAACCAAGAGCAGAAGGCGAACTCGGGGTCTAGAACGCGCAACGTTAAAAGAAGGCACTGAGACGAGAAAAAAGCAGCAGACATTCGCACGAATAAAAGGCGGTGATGGAGGGGGGAAAAATCGATTTCCAGGAATGACCGAGGAATTCTTCAAGAAGGGGGGGTGAAAGGGGCACGAAGCCGTAATATTTTTCGATTTCCAAGCACGGGGGGAAACCAAGGGAAGTCAGCTTTCCCACGCCTTGCGTTCGCAGGAGGAGGGGGGGAGCGGACGAAAACCGCCTGAAAGGAAGCAAAAGGAGGAAAGGAAGCCTCGATCACGATATCCTCGCTAACGAAAAGGGAGATATAGGAAAAATTGGAGCTGACGGCACCCCTCGGAAATTAAAAGAAGAACGGGGCAGGTCCTGTATCCACTCACATTCCCGGAAAAGTTCCGGGCTCCGAAAACTAGGCGCCTCACAATCCGTGAAAGAAGAAAAGCACGTCAGGGGGGGGGAGGGAACATCATTTACATCGAGGAAAATTAAGAGATAAGAGAGGAGAGGAGCCCTAAAATGCGGCCTCTCGCGCCTAGGAAAAAGTGAACAAACGGAACCACACCCTGCCATGAAACAGCTGGGAAAGGGGAGAAAAACGAAAGCAACGGTCGTCCCGCGGATGTCCTTAAGAAAAACAATGACCAAAAAATGTCTTGCGGAGCATTGTGGACTCTGAAGGGAAAAAGAAGAGGCTGCAGAGTCCGAGTCTGGGCGCCGGCGCCTCATGCTCTGAAGATTGGTAGCAAATCCCTTCGGGCTGCCACCCCCTAGGAAGAATGTGAGAAGCCCCGTCCTTATTGGGTAGTGAGCAGGGGAAACCTGGGGTCATCTAAGATGAAGAACCAGGGAAAATGATGGAAAGCAGACATCGGGCGACATCCCACCAGAGGAGATGAAAAGGGGGTTTCTCACCATCACCCCAAAGAAAAGGGAGCCTAAGAAAGAAAGATTGGGTGACAAAGGAACGTCTTATTAAGGGGTACTGACTGTGACGTTCACGGCAAAGGGAGGATCAACAGGAACCCTAATAAAGCCTAAAAGGGCTAATAGTAGAGGAAAATTAAGGAACAAGGGGCCGCTGGGGGGCCCCTTATCATAACAGCACCAACGATGGGAAATTTTCTGGATAGACGAAATCAGGGATATAAAAGCACCCAAATGTTCGTGCCCGCTAACTCAGTAGGTTCCGAGTGTCAAACTGGAAGGAAACCAACGGACCCGAGCTGGAAATCCAGCCGTTGCGTGGGGGGGGTACAAGGCGAGCCGGCGGAAGGGTCCGCTTCACACAAAGGAAGCGAGGAGGAGGGGGGCTTCTGGGGAGGAAGAAGTAAGTGAGTGACCTGCGTTGGACGACTGCCTGTTACGCCACCGAGGAAGAAAGTTCTAGCAACTGGAAGCTCTCTATCACCAAACTTGGTGTTATGTTTTCTGGGAACAAAAAGACGAGAGTCGAAAAACACGACCCGGGGGGGCAGGGGGGAGGGGTGATGTGGGTACCCCGCGGATATCTTTTATAGGAGTTGATTAAGCGATCAACAACAAAGGGATTCTTATGAAAATATAAGATCATGTCACTACTGGGAGAAATATAAGAAGGGGTGGGAAAAATACAATCTGGTTCGCTTCGCCACACCAAGAGGGGGAAGACGTAGAGAAGCTTCTCGCATTTAGATCCGTCACTGGACGGGGTGGAGGGAGAAAAGGGAGACGGCGGAAAAGAAGGAAGACGGGTAAGGGCCTGCCGCTCCGGCGATCTTCGCTGCGGGGGGGTGAGGGAGGCCACGAACTCCTTTCTTCCTGTGTGAGGGGAGAGGCTTTGGAGAAAGGGAGTCCAGGGGATGGGATGTCATCGGCGTTGGCAATAAAAAAGTCGCATGGCATGCGGCGCCCTACTCCCGTCCGTGTAAAAAAGAATAGAAGGTCTATCCGCTCCCTGTGGCTGATCGGAGGGAGAGTGGAGCAGGGGGTCAAAGGGTTCCCTGGACAAACTTTCACTGGAGGGACAAAAAAGGGTAGGCCGGGGGAAGTCTTCTGGTCCGGTAGATAAGAACCGAGACAGTGAAGGCTAGTCGACTTCCTAGCATGGAGGGGCGAGGGGCTCGGGGCGTGAGCGGATAGGGGGGGGTGGGGCGGTTTTCTCTTTGCCGCAAAAATCCGGGGGGGAAGGGTCGAGCTGCCTCTTGAAAGCGAGAAATCATGGGCTCGCTACGTGCGTCGAGCGAAGCGAAAAGACCTGCCGCGCTTTCAAGAAAATGGGCCGAAAGTGCAGAAAGGGAGGGGGGGGGGGGGGGGGGCCGAGGGGGGTCATGAGCAGCATTTAGCGCAAGGAGAAGGGAAGGGCTAAAAAAATACCTCGGAGCTCTTGGGCGACTAACGAAAAGTCGGAAAAAGGCAACCTTTCTGGATGGGGAGCCTAGAAAGAGGACCCGGACCGGGGGGGGAGGAAGTTATTACCATTAGTGGTTAGAAAAGAAAATCTTGATGTGGAAAGGGAGGCAGGTGGGGAGAGAGGGGTATAAGGTCTCTATCTGCGGCGCGCATGGTCGAGGATCGGGATAAACTGGGATAGCGAAGGATCTTATTTCTCAGGATCGGAGAACACTTGGATGGATGAGAGGATGTCGAGGCGGAGCACGCCGGCTCAAACGGAGGGAAAAAGCAACCAGCTGAGAAAGTAGAAAGGGGGGGGCGTTGGGGGGAAAGTCTCACACAGGCGGCTGGTGAAGGGGGCCAGGTGTGAACTAAAATGAACGGGAGTCAGGTCTCTCTTCGTCGAACTAGGCTCTCTGAGTAGGAAGGGACGGAGGAATTGACGAATCTTCTTATCAATTTTACTGAGGCTCATTGCTATAAGAAAAAAAAAAGCGGAGAAAGAAAGACTGGAAGTGCTTTAAACGATCCTCTTACTAGGTCAAAGAAATCTAAAGTAACGTGCAACACTGCAGAGCACTCTGGCCCAATGACGTAATGAGGGAATGGTTCCGGACACGCTACCAATAAACGAAAAAACGATGAGTAATGATGCCGGAATTTCTTCTTGCATGTCTCGCAGCGGATCGAACAGACGAAAAAGGAAGTATACAAGAGTCGGAGCCGTTCTGCTGGAGTTGAGGGACCGTCACCGAATTGGGTGACGGCTGGACGTAAGAAGAGAGGGCGGGAAGGGGGAGGGCTCGGAAAGTTCGGTTAGTCTCACTAGCATCGGAGGTTGAAGGAAAAAAACCGATAAGGAAGAGGAAGGGATTAAAAAGGGACATGCCAGACACGCCAAGGCAGCTTGCAACTAACAGGAAAATGGACAAAGGAGGAAAAAAGGGAGAATTGGGAGTGGTCTTCTCTAGGATCTGGTCGTGCGCTCGCCGAGTAACTAAGATCAAGAGAAGTCGGGAAAGGCATCCTCGGCGTCGAATCTCTAACGATGGGCGCC
>Ga0179593_1626678_pt1 | contig 13972 bp, 19 predicted proteins | sample CZODoug2_1_08_16_FD_185931 | JGI IMG/M metagenome (GOLD analysis project Ga0179593, IMG submission 185931) | Vadose zone soil fungal communities from Angelo Coast Range Reserve, California, USA - CZODoug2_1_08_16fungal (PacBio error correction) | ecosystem: Environmental > Terrestrial > Soil >...
ACCAAAGGGAGCGAGCGCCAACACCGGGATGTCACCCAGCAGTCCGCGCGAACCGCCAATCATTGGCTCCCAAGAGGAAAAAAAAAAAAGCGGTGGAGGAAAAGAAGGGGGAGGGGGGGAAAAGTAGTTCAACAGGGGAAGAAACGCTTGAAAAAGAAAACAGTGGGGAAACCTATCGCGCCCAACAGGGGGGGGGGACGAATGGAAAAAAACATAAAAAGGACGATATGAAGAGGGGATTTGGGCGAAGGACCTGAAAAAAGTCAGGGAAACTTCCACCACACCCAGTATAAAGGGAAGAATTGGCATCTTTGGAAGACTGGGCTTGCTCTCGCGATAAAAAAAAACTTGAAGAAAGGATTGCTTGTAAGTTTCGGAAAGAGGTAAAAATAAAGGAATCAACAACCCTAGTTTCTGGCAATCGTGGTGCAATCAAAGGCGGTCCAGGGACGGGATGCGGGTTCCGCACCGAGGAAAAACGTAGGGTTTGGCCAAGACCTGAGGGGAAAGGGGGGATACCCTCGTCTAAATTACGCGGTCAAAAAAAAAAATGGAAAAAGCAAAGCTGCGGGGAAACGCTCCAAAGAACATGTTACACAACCCCAAATCTATGATAGCCCGGTTAAAAAAAAAAGAACCGGATGAAAACAAAAACTTAAAAAACAACACGGATCAGAAAGGAACGGCATCTCAACTCAGAGGGGTCAAGGGGGAAAGCAAAATTCAAACCCAATGATTTGTGTTAGATGGGCAGGGGAATCGGGAGAAACGGGAAATGCGCCGGGCGACAGAAAACGGGGAGGATTGAATGAAGAGAGAAAGGTGAAAAAAAGCTTCATTTCGTTGCCTGGGGAATATGGGGGTGGGGTCCCGGGTCTCGTTTTCTGAATGAGTTAAAAAAAACGGTTTCAAGCCGGCCGTGAGGAAAAGTTTTAAGAGGAAGCCCAAAAAAACCGGGGAGAAAAAACGATCGACACCTTCGTATGTTAGAAAAAGAAGGGGCGGAGGAAAGGAATGACAGCTCCTATGGAGCGCTGGTGATTTGCCACAAAGCGTAGTACAAAGACAAAGGGTGTGGTCGAATCCTCAACTCTAGGGAGAAAAGTGTGGGAAAGCCGGTCAACCAAACTAGACCCACTGATTCCGGCGTGTGGCGAAAAGTAGGTCGCTGGGAAGAGAGATGGGCATTACCGCAACCAGGGGAAACGGCGGAGAAATCTTAAGGGTTGATCAACAAGGAAAAAAGAGGGATCGGGGGAAGGATGGAAGGCCGGCACGTTCCGTACTGGACCCCGATCTAGTTGTCCCCGAAGGAAACTCGAGCTTGAGGCGGAGTCGCGGAGGCGTATCCATTGTCTAAAGGACGTGGGTGCGGGGGGGGGGGTGCGGGTGAAGGAGGAGAAACCGGACACACGACCGGCGGGACTCTTGGGTGTATAAAAGAGAGAAAAAGGGGACTCGCAGGGGTGCGTTTTGTGTGGAGGCGCCCGCTCGCGACGGAAAGCGAAAAAGAGGCCTCATTCCAATGTTGAAGAAGTCCAACACGAAAGGAAAATACAGAGTAGGATAGAAGTCATAGATAGTTCTTGCTACGGTAGATCTCTAGCGAAAAGTCGAGAGACAAACGTTGCGGACAAAGGCTTCACGGAAGCGAAAAGGGTAGAAAGGGACCAGGCGAAAAGGGGACATCGTTTGAGAGAAAGTTTGAGGGAAGAAACTCGGGAAACAATCCAAGCGAATTGTGTTCAGCAGCCAGTTTTGTTGCAAAACCAAAAAGGGTTTAAAAAAAAAAAAAAACCAAATTCTCAAGCGAAAGAGGGGGCCAAAAGGACAAAAGGGGGGTTCCAAGCCCCAACTGTTTGGAACAAAAAAGAAAGAGTCAAACTCAACGGCCAGCTTCCTCGATTTGAACCTTCCAGCATAAAGAGTTCGACTGTAGTCCTGGGGGGGAGAAAACCTAAGGGAAGGTTCGCAGAAAAAGTCTTGAACACACCCCTTGGCGAAACAGTTGAAAAAGCCCGGGGCTTGATTTTGAGGGGTAAGCCCTTAAGTGTGCAGAGATTGCGGGCAAAAAAAAATGCGAGAGTTGCTCGAGATGGCGGGTGGGGAAAAAATTTGGGTGCAGTTGCAGGGGAAAAGACATCTAATCAGGGGGGGGTAGCGGGAGAAAAAACAAGAAAGGAGGCAAATTCCCCAACAGCTCAAACATGGCCTGAAAAAACGGAAAAGACAGTCATCCAAAAAAAAAAGAACTCAAGGGGGGAGATGTTTTTTTTGTGGTTTCATTCTCGACAGCACGAGCAGAGGCGAAGCATTGAAACAATTCCACTCGAAAGTCTGAGGACGAATGGGAGTGAGGGGTAACGGGGAACAGGGAGGGGGGAGATTGACTCTGTTGAAAAACAGGAAAGAAAAAAAAAACACCGTTAGGAGGGGAAAAGATGGGAAAAAAGTCGGTCAATCAAGGGATTCCCTCTCACCTAGATCAACACACAAAAGAACGGAAAAAAAGCGTTCCTCAGAAGATGCCGATTGGAAGGGGAGAGGGGGGAAGAGGAAAAGAGGGAAATACGAACCAGATTTTCAGTAGGAGCGGGTGCAGGGGGACTGAGTGGGCTACTTATGGCACACTTATCGGGGTTGACATGCATGGAGGATTGGGGGAGGGTTGTCCCGCTAAAATCACACAAAGTGAGAAAAGGGAAACTGCAAAAAAAAGGGAACCAAAGAGAAAGAGCAACTCACGCGGAGCTGGAAGCAAATCGAGAAAGAGGAAAAAAAAGCGGGGACCGTTCGCAGGGGAACTGCAGCCAAGGCTTTGAATCAGGAAGAAAGTCAGATAGGTCGGGCGAAGTTCAAAATACCTGAGAAAAGGGGAAAAACCGAAGAAAGAAACAGATGGTCAAAATCTAGAAAAGGACAGACAGCTGCATTTTTGAATGGACCATGATATGGGGAGGAAGGGGAGGTCTAAAGGCGGCAAAGCAGTTGCGTTCCAAGTGTCTTGGGCCAAATACAGCTGGTGCTTAAAGCAGGGGGTCGGGGGGGGCAACAAAGGGATGAACCCGACATAACGAAAGGGGAGCTGTAAGTTTTAAACCAACCCACGAACTCTACCATTGGGGGGGGGACCCGGGGGAACGATCAGTTTCGTCTGAGCAGGGGGCAAAAAAAAGCAAGGAGAGCCTACCAGACGCCATGGGTGGCAGGAAGGAGAGGCAGAAAGAAAAAGGAGGGAATTGAAAAAGTTTACGGGCGGGCCGTGAACCATGGTAAAGAAAGGACGGGTCGTATCTGTGACCGCCCCGACATTAGACCAAAACCAAAGAGCAAAGTCGGGCTAACGTTTTCTACGACCGAAGGTCAAGGGGAAGGGCTGGGGCGGGGGTTCGATTTTTGCGACACACAAACAACGAAACACAGTAATTCCTACGACCAAGGGCGTAAAAAAAAACATCAAGAGAGTGGCAACGGAGGGGAAACGGAAAAAAGAGATAACGTGGGCCTGCCATAAATTCAGAGGAACGAAGAAAACACCGGGGAACGAACGGCAAGATTTCTGAAAAGAACAGGTGGGAGGGAGTGGCAACAGCCCACCACCGGTTGGTCGGTCAAAGGACCAGATAAAGCGAACCAAGATTCCGCAACACAAGGTGCAGCAGGGGGAAATTGAAAGGTAGTCTTCTTTAAAAAAATCGGAAAGAAGAGGGGAAGGAGTAAAAACAAAAAGGAAGAGGTCAAGACGGCTTGTCTGCTGCACATTCACAAAGCGCGCAAATCGGATCATAAAAAAAAGCGGGAGGGGCCTTGTCGCACAAGCCAAGTTTGGTCAGCGGACGCGCAAAGGGTGTTTGGACGGAGAGATAAGCGGAACGAAACGCTCGAACTCCGGGGAGGGGAGGGAACGGGGAAACAGGGCAGAAACACGCTAAACTCGGCACGCACTAAAACCTCAACAATCGTGAAAGCTAAATTTGAGACAGGGTAAAACTCAAGGACAAATTACGAAGCTTGAGAATTTGGAAAAAAAGAAGTGTCTTACCGAAGGACCCCGCACCTGACCATCGTAAACCACATTGTAAAAAAGGAAGTCTGACCTTCAGGTGAATGAGAACCACCTGAAATCTTTGAGGGGCAAGGGAAATGCTGATCAAGTTTGCTTTCTGTTAAAGATGACTGGGGGGTGACCCTGGTCTAAGGGGAAGGCAAAAAAGAAAAAAAAAGGGGGAAAGGTAACCATGGCGGTTGGCGTTGGGGACCCTCAAGGCTGCGGCCTGGTCAACATGTTTTGGGGACGAACGAATGAAAAAAGAGAAGACCGGTCATCAAAGGAATGTCGACAACCTTACGGTGGGCCTAGTGCGACTCCGCCTAAGTGGGGAACGCAGTCTTTAGCGCTGGCAACCACGAGCCCTAACGACGGGGAACTGATGAGCTCTTCGCCGTGGAGGGGGCGGTGCAAGAAAAGGGCACCGAGGGAGAACGCTGCAGGGGGAGCGTATAGCAATCATCTTCGGAAGATGCAAATAACCAGGGAAACCGGGGTTGTTTGGCCGTGTAAGTTCATGCTCCCAAAAGAAAAACCAGAGCCGGGGAAAAAAAGGGAGGGATTCGAGTCTGTATGCCTAAAAAAAGCTCAAGGGGGAGGAGGGGAGGCATTGAGGGGGCGAATTTGTCAATCTTAATCGGCTGGTGAAAGAAGGGGAGGGAGAAAAAGAATTGGGAAGGAGCCAAAACCTCGGCAGTCGTTTCGTTCTATTGGGCGGAGGCAAATGAATGGGGACGGTGGGGGGAAAGAAAGCGGAAAAAGGGGGCCAGAACGGGTTTCTGTTGCGAAGGAGCGGGGGGAAATATATAAACAAAAACGGGGATTCAAGAGAAGATCCAGCGCCCCCCAAAATCGCAAGAGCAAAAGAAAAAAAATTGGGGGGGGACGAGAATCCGCGAGAAAACCGTCCACATTGCGCCGCCAAAGAAAGAGACAAAAGGTGAAAAAAAGCCCGGCAATTTCCGGGAGGGAAATAGTGGAAAACGGGAGGAGGAAGGGAAGGTGGGAAAAAAAAGCAGGAAAAATAGAAATTCCGGAAAAAACAAGTAGATGGGGGGACCAAGAAACCTCGCTCCAGGACGAGAGAGTTTCGATTTTTGGGAGCCTGAACTGACCTAAAACAAAAAAAGACACGCCGATCACGGTTCTGGAGCGGGGGGAGAGATGCCAAAAAAGGGACACATGCCGCGCTGTGTCAGGCAAAAGGGGCTAGGTTCGAACGCCAAAAGGATCAGATCATCCACCCCCAAGGGTCAGTGGGGGGGAGGGGGTTTAAAAGCGAGGGTTAAAGGAACGTCAGGTCCATCCGAAGGGGAGTAGTAGACACCAAGTAAGGCAGCGACCTGAGTACGGTGAAATGGCCCGAAAAAAATTGACGATTGATCCAAAAAAGGGGGGAAAAAGAAGAAGAAGAGGGAAAAAAAACGCAGAAACAGCCATGTTACAGGCAGGAAATAAATGAAATCCTGTGGACAAATTCGAAACCACGGTACTGAAACAAAAAAAAAAAATAAGCAAAGTCAGAGAACGAGAGTGCTCAACTCAAAAGGAATTCAAGGGGGGGAAAAACTGTAAAAGAGGAAATCTAACATGAAAAATACTGGGTGAGGGGAAGGGTCCTGCGTGTTAGACAAAAACATTGCAATGCTCGGCGCAACTTTAAAACTAAATGGGGAGGGCAACATCTGTCCCCTGCAAGAAAAAAGAAGGTGAAACGGTCAGTTCGATTGCTGTGGGTCAGCGGTCGCCCGATTGGCGGTACCTGAAACTGGCGGTACCAACCAATTGCAAGGAACTAAGAGGAGGCGCTCGTTCTGTTAGGGGGGCTCCGAAGGGAAAAGGGCGGGAAAGAAAAGAGCCACTTGAGTAGGGGGCAGTACGGGCTTGAAAAAATGAAGAGAGGGGATTGGAAGGCCACCGTCGTACTGACGGAAAGAAGGTGGGTTCGAATGCAAGAAGATTGTTTAACGAAGACCATAAAGGCTCGCAAAAAAATATGAAAAGAGGGGGAAAATCCATTCCTGGTAGATTAAGATGGGCATCGCAAACTGTCAGGGGAGAAAAAAAAATGTTTCGTGAAAAAAACTGGCCGTGAGGGGAACGCGGTGGGGTCGTCATCGCCGGGGGGGTGTAAAAGAAAGTCAAAAGGGAACGTAGGACCCCGAGCGCGTGGATGCAACTAAAAAAAAAAAGGGGAGGGCGTATAAATAAAGAATAAGGGGGGAACGTGTAACGGTGTTTCGTTGTTGGGGGGAAAGGGGAAAAATGAACCACCCTTCCCCAAGTGCTGGGGGAAGAGGGTTAAAAAGGGAGGGGGCGGGTCTCTTCTTTAAGGTGGGGATGGGGAGGGCGAGGACAGATCGATAACGCCGCTTCAAATATTCTGTTAAAGACTCCAACGCCCCTTCAGCTAAAAAAAGGGGGAAAGAGGGGGAGGAAGGAGGGAAAGTGCTGGCGAGGGTATAATCCTCTCGTTCCCCGAAGTGGAAGCGAAACGTTGCCAGGACTTGAGGCTTCACGGAAGCGAAACTATCTACACGAGGGGGTGCCATAAAAAATGGAATAGTTGCATTTCTGGGTTGGAGGAAAAAAACCGACAAGGGGGAATTGTGTTCGGCAGCCAGTTGTTGACAAAGTAACCGGGCTGGGGGTTCCACATTCCCCAGTCGGTAAGGGTGCCCCAAAAAAGGAGGGGAAACAAGACAGGGTGTCCCCGCGCCCTACTGTGTTGGAAAAAGGAAAGGGAAAAACCCATGGAAGAACGGCCTCAGAAGTTCAGAAGAAGGAGATTTTGGGAATCTTCTTCCCTGAGGATGAAATATGCTAGGAAGAAGGTGGCAGGGGGGCTTCTGAGGAAAAGCAGACCGGGGGTCGCGAAAATCGAGGGAACACCCCCCTGTGCGGCCTTACACAAAAAAACCGTGCTGATTTTTTTGGGAGGGTGGTTCCGCAAGAGGGAGAATGCATAAAAAAAGACGCAGCGGATCACTCGGATGGCGGTGGTCCCCAGAGTTGTACATAGTTGGGGTGCAGTTGCTGTGAAAATAAAAAAAAGGGGGGGCGTATCGGCCAACCAGAAAAATATAGGAAAGAAAGAAAGAAGTGAAAAGGAAGAATACGAAAGATCAATCGACCAGCCTGCCTCCTAACTCAAAGTGTTTGGAGGGAAAATTGAAAAGAAAAACCCACCCCCGAAACCCCCCCCCCCCTGGGAAAAGCCCTGAGAAGGCAAAGACACAATTCCCACTCGTATCTTATTAAGAATAAGATGGGGGGGGGGTCAGGAGGAAAGGGGGGGGGAAAAAGCTTCTGTTGACCTCTTCAGAAACTCTCGACAAAAGGGAAGGGAAAGGATGGGGAGGGGGAAGTGCAACAGCCGTGAGTCAATGAAAAAAATGTAAGGGAACCAAAAAAGAACAACTCCATTCGGAAGACATCAGAGGAAGGGAGCTTGAAAGAAAAAGAAAGAAAGGCCTAAACTTAAAAAACAGATTTGGGTTAAGGAGCGGTTAGCCGAAAGGAAGGCCCCAATTAGAGGGGGGAATGCATTGCAGTATTCTATTGGTGCCGCATAAGAAACAAAGGCAAGAAAACAAGCAACAACTACTACAAAGGAAAAACTCGGAGCCAACTCGCGGCGCGGCAGCAAATCGCAAGGAAAAAAAAAAATCAAGAGTGGGGGCGACCGGGGGGCAGGGGAAGAAGGCAAAGGAGGGGGGAGAAGGAAAAAAAAAATTTCGCGACACATCAGCGGGTTGGCAAGGACTCGGACCGGGAGATGACCTCCTCAAATAGGTCTCGAAGCTTCCGTAAGGAAATCGTGGGGGGGGGATTAAAAAATGGGTAGTTCCTGTTACTCATAAGGGAATGTTGCGTTCAAGCCGCCCGGGGCTGGGGCCACGCTGGGAGAAAACACTACGCTTAATTGCTTTGGAAAAAAGTGGGCTGGAAAAAAAAAAAACAAGTAACGACAATGCTGTGGACTGGAAAAAAATGAAGGGGGGAGTGAGTGGTGAAAAACCACGCCAGAAGTCAAATGCAAAAAGGGTAAAGGTGAAAAAGGGGGCCGAGAAGGGAGGGGAAAAACCTTTGTCAGCCGTCCAACGTCCAAGGAAGCCGAAAAAAAGGAGGGCGCGAGGAACATACACGTAGCAATCGACATCGATGTCGAAAAAAGGGAACAGGGAGGGGTACTTGGCGGGCATATAAGGAAAAAAAAAAGGGGAAAGGCATACTGGAGGGGGGCAAGGCGCGGCCAGACAGTCACCCAAACGGCAAATCAGAGAGGAAAAGGGAAATAAGGGAGAAGACCTACCGAGTCCCAGTCTTTGAAGGGGGGGGTGATTGGAAAAAGGCAAAAACAAAAACAAAACACCGTAATTCCTACTACCAAGACGCGTCGGAGAAAGGAGAGTGGGCAAGTGAGGTTAACCCACGCTCTCGGGGGCCAGGAGGCCGGGAAGGAAAAAGGAAGGGACGAAAAGGACCCCACCTCTTTTATCAACACGGCAAGGAGGGAAAAAAGTTGGGGAAAAAAAAAGGAACGGTAAAACATCTGTCATCTACAACCACGTACGGTAAGAGTTAATCTCGGTTGCGGGGGTCTTCTTAACAAATATCTCGACCCAGACATTCGTAGCTTAAAAAAAACCACGCAGTGGCACAACTTCTGCGGGCAGCAAAAGTCAAAAAAAGAGGGAAGAGCGGAGCTGCAGGGTTTCAGAAGGCATCTGCTTGAAGGGAACAAACGCACGGGGGGGAGAGGGAGAATAATGCGTTTGGGGGGAGGAGAGCCACGATCTAAACAAACGGCCTAACTTCATAAGGAAAAAAAAGTGGGGACGGCCAGTTTCATAGAAACAAAAAAAACGAAAGAAAACTGATGAACCTCTTGAAAATGATTTGCAGGGCAACACCGAGTAACAACGCGGCTGAAGCAGACAGAGCATTTCAACTGTTTCGAAAGCACTCAGAAAAGACCATCGTAACAAAAAAATTTTTCGGGGGGGAAAGATTGGGGTGCCCCAACGGAAGCATCTGTTTGAGTTGGCTACTCAGAAAGAGGGCATTGGGGAGGGGACACAGGGGAGGCTTGACGGTGTTTTTTCAGTACCGGGAAACAAACGAAAGAAGATCGAGCAGCATGGTGGTCGGAAGAAACATGGCTGGGGGAAGGGAGGTTAAAGAAAAAAGGGGGATGCTCTCCGCTGTTTGGGCCGCACGAGAACGGAGGCATCACGGAAACAGGTCGCGGCACCTAAGTGGGGGGGGAGACCCCTAAAACCGGACATGAGGGGAGGGAAAAGGAAAAAAAGAAGAAAACTCGATTGTGCACCACGAAGCCCCGGAAAATGCGTGGGTGTATGGGATGCGCCTCGCGGTCGAAAGGCAAGAAAAACCAAAGGGGAAAAGATTCATTTGAAGCGTAGGGAAAAAAAGAGACGAGGGAAAGAAATAAAAAAGTGGAAAAAAAAGTCGTGACGCCCTGGTTTTTTGGCCGGGGAGGGAGGGCAGACAAAAAGAGAAACGCAGCCCGATGTCCTGAGAGGATAAGGGGAGGCTAGAAAAAAAATCTCCTGTTTGGTCGCATAGGGAAGGAAACTATGAAAGGGAACAATAACTCCTGGTGAACTATTTCGGGACTCCCTAAATTGAGGCCACGAGGGGGAGGTTACGGGGGTGAGAGGGAGCAATGATTGAAGGTTGGAGAGGAGCGGAGTCATGCCGGGGGGAAGGGCAAAACAAGGAAATAGGGGGGGGAGAGCTTTTGGAGAAGAGAAATCAACCAACTTATTAATTAGGAAAAGAGGAGACTCGCCAAAAAAAGGCCAAAGAAACCAGGTGAACGCAGCGAAGTCGCAAAGAGACCGCCATCATTTCGAAAAGAAAACAACAAATAGAAAAAAAACCTCGGTTTTTGCGTACAGGAAAGGCAATTTCAGGGGGAAAATTCACAAAGAAAAGGATGCTCCCGCCCACATAGTGAAAACGATCTGAAATTAAGTGGAATCCGACAAGAGCGATAAATGACCCTCTCTCCAGACGATAGGCTGCGGAGGTTGGGAGGGGGTTGAAAAAACTGCCTATTTAAAACGACACAAAAAAAAGGCCTAGCAGTCTCCGTACCTACTCTGCTTGCTCTACGAGAGAAGCGCGGCTAGAGTTGATGGAAAGGGCAACCGCGAACGAAAGAGGAATCACAAAACGATTTTCTAATCGTGTTGTAAAAAAAAAATGGTTACAGGGAAGGAAAAAGCCTACTGGATGAGTTTTGTTAGGGGGCGACATAACCCAGGAGTTGGACGCGAGAGTGAAGGTGCTGCCCGAGATTAAGAGGGAAACAGCGGTTACTAAAAAGAGAAGCTTGAGAGGGGCAGAAGAAAAAAAACCTGGGGTTGGCGACCCCATGCTAGGTAATAGACCGTCCGGGACACGGACGTAAACGAAGAAAGAATCCAACTGTAGGTAAAAGAAAAAAGGGAAGGATCAAAGGAGTGGAAGGAAAAGAACAAATGCAAATAGGTCAGAAATCAACACATGTAAAATAGGTAGAAACAGGGAGGGAGGTGGCGTTACCGAAACATGGGACAGAAGAAACCCTGGGGCGAAAGCGTTCGTAATTTGGGGGGTAGTGGGGAAAAGCCCGGAAAGGGTTCTACGATTCAAAGGGGTCGGATGCTGTTGAAGAGTGGTGAGCAAGAGTGACGCAGGGTTACCTGAACTGGCGTTTAACAAACGGGGAAACCTGGGACAAAGGTCTTTAGGCCTCCTTTCTGGGAGGTATGGAGGAAAAAAACACAAACTCTTAGTCCCTAAAATGTGGACAGCAAGTACGACTGCTGAAAAACTTCCAGGGCCAGAATCCCCGAGTTGAGGGGCGACGGAAAGGACAGAAAAAACCAGGAAAAAAACGCTGCGACTCTGGTGTGGGGGGAGATACCGAAATGCGAGGGAGAGGTTTTTTAATAAGAAGGTGAAGGAAACCAAACGAACCAAAAGGAAAGGGCATGGGCAGGGGGTACCTTGGGTGGGGGGAATAGAAATGGCAGGACCGAACCTGTCGTTTGGAACCACCTGAAAAGAAATCTTGCCGTGCTTTGACCGGTGGGAAGGCGGAAAACGGTACTGAAGGTTGGGCCGGCCCGGTGCGTACTGGAAACGGACAGTGGGGCGACAGTGTCCACTCAGAGATGGCGGAGTCAGAAAGAGCGGATTTGGAGGAGGAAGGGGGATTTGTTTGTTTCCCGGATTTTGAAAAAAAAACTGCAACCGCTGGACTCTTATGTCGTAGAAAACATCGGGGACGGGGAGAGTTGCGTGGAAGAAAGGGGGGTCCGGGCGCGCGGACGGACAAGCATAACGAAGGAAGCCAAGGGGGGAAATCTTCCACTCCCGCCCCGGACGGGAGTCATGGAAAGGGGGTCTCGAAGAAAAAAAAAAAAAGTAGAGCGCTCCCCCAGAACTTTGGGCGTTGCAAAAGGAACGGGCCGAAACAAAGGGAACACGGAAGCGAAAACTGAAAAGGTAAAACCTGCGAAATTGGAAGGTTTGGAAGAAGAGTGGGGGGGGCTTCAAAAAGAAAGAAAAATTCAGCCCCGCCTGTCGGAATTGGTGGTCCGGGTGAAAAAGGAAAGGGAAAATGACGGCGGAGGGTGTACCGAATTAATTAGGGTAGGGGGGCAAAAAGGGTCGGAAACCTGGGGGCTCCAGACTGTTGAGGACGCGGGGGAAATATTAAAGGGAGGAAAAAAAAAACTGCTCAATTGGACTTCCTCTTCAGCTCTCATTTGAAAGCTGGAGGAAATGAGAGGGAGGAGGTTCCGAAAAGGTAAGTAAATTGGAGGACGCACATGAATCTGACTGTTCGAAGGAACAGCGGACTGACCCCTGCAGGCCAGTTCCAACTGCGACCGTAAGTGGTGATTGGACCGCTCAGGGGGGCTCGATTTGCTCCAGGCAAAAAGCAGGAGGATCGAGATTGCGGGGGAGCAAAACCTGGGGGGAAGGCAGTTGCTGTTTCCATCTGATCAGTTTTGGGGGGAGGAGGTAGAGGGAAAAAACGCAAAAGAATTAGGGGAAGGGAACACGCAGAAACATGCTAAAACCACTGCCATCAGTACGGCACAAAACAGGAAAACACCAAGAAGAAGGGAAAATGAGGTCATTCTCGACAAAACTTACCTCGGGAAGAGAAAAAAATCAAGCCAGAAAGAAAAAAAAAATTTTTTTTTTCCACTCGTACTCGGTGATGGACGAATGAGGGAGGAGGGGAGGGAGGGGAGGAGTGACGAAGGGCTGTTGACAGCTTCAAACGTAGCTCAAAAAAAAGAGAAAAGAGTATTGGATTTGAGGCGGTCAACAGAAGGAAAGGGAAGAAGACCTCTAAGAAGAATAAAAAGACCAAGACAGAAGATTCCTAGTGGAATTGATCTTTGAAGAGGAGGAAAACCCCAAACCCACCCCACCGCCCCGCCAAACACCAAAAGAAAGCGTGAAGGAAAAACAGATTGCTTTTAGGAGCAGGGGGGTTCGATGAAAGGAGGTGGGAAGGGTAGGAAATCACGGGAAAAAGGGAGTGGCATTGCAATTTTTGGAGGGTTGGCAGGACCGCTCAAAACTGAATAAAAACTGAAAAGGGAAACAACTACGTGGAAATACAAAAGATCCCGGAGCAACGCATCTCTGGCTGGAGAAAAAAGAAAGGAGAAAAAGGGACAGTCTCGCGTGGAACTCAAGGGGGAAAGCTGGGAAATCAGATCAGGTCGGCGAAGTTCCAAGAACCTGAAAGAATGACCAGAGAGGGACAATTTCAAAATCTAGCAGCAGGAAAGAGGAAAGAAGGGGGGGTCCAGTGGCGTTCCGGGTACGGTCTAAACAGTCTGGGCCTGAACAGTGGGCGGACAAAACGGGGAGGGAAAGGGGGGGGGAATGGACGGAACCTACTGCGGATTGATCGTCACACTGAAAAAAAGGGGGGCACACAGACGAAAAAGATGATTGGGAATACCGAGTGATTTAATTCCAAAAAAAAGAAAAAAGAACAACGGGCAAGGTCAAAGCCGGGACTTTAACGATCATTTCGCTGCGTGTAAACGGAATGGGAGAGACCGACAGTTCTGGGCAGGCGAGAGATTCTAACTCTCCAAATAAAGAAGAGGGTGAAGGAGAGTGCAGGAGCGGTTACGTTTCGTGAGGGGAAGATTTCCAAGGGGGGAGGAAAAAAGGAGGTCGTGATCGGAAAAAAAAAAAAAGGAGTATCACCTCAAACGTCAACTCACGAAGCAACGTCGTATCTAAGGGTAAGAAAGAAAAAAAAGGAGGGGGAAGGGGGTCGGGGGTGCTACCTCAAAAGGCTCAAAAAAAACGAACAAAGGGGGATAATACGACTCAATTGGGGACTATGCAGGAGAAAAACATCAACGAAAAGGGGGGAAAATCGCTCGGGTCAAGACCCGGGGAATCAACTTCGGCGATCGAAGAAAACACACGGCACACAGCAAAAAGGAAAAGAGGTCTGGTCCCAGAAGTGGCTTTGACAACAGGAGTGCCGCACTAGACCAAAAAGAAATCCAGCACAAGAGAAGTGAGGGTGGTAATACCGGAGGGGGAAGTCATGTAAAAAGATCCCTCGCATTCTAGGAGAAAAAAAACAAAAGGAGAGGGACGACGCTGGCATGGAAAGTACAGAAAAAAAAAAAAAAAATCTGGAGAAGAAATACGGACAGGTTCAACCGCCCCGTACTGCGTGCCCTGTGATATGGGAAAGAGGAAAGACGACAGGTTTTGGGTGGGCGGCGAAGGCCATACAACGAAAAGGAAGGGACAGCCTGAACGTGGGGGGGGACCCAGAAAGTAAAAAACAGAAAACAAAAAAAGCTACACTAACATCCAACGAACTGGGGAGATGGGGAAAGGTGAGGGCAA
>Ga0179593_1449941_pt1 | contig 13971 bp, 19 predicted proteins | sample CZODoug2_1_08_16_FD_185931 | JGI IMG/M metagenome (GOLD analysis project Ga0179593, IMG submission 185931) | Vadose zone soil fungal communities from Angelo Coast Range Reserve, California, USA - CZODoug2_1_08_16fungal (PacBio error correction) | ecosystem: Environmental > Terrestrial > Soil >...
TCCACTATCCTAGGGTTGGCAGGGGGGTCGGCAGCGGGTAGGAGGGTATGAACTGCCGGGCACTTTTTAAAAAAACGAATTTGGAGGGAAAACGGATAATAGAAGGAGGTCAATTGAGGAAGCATAACGTGCTAAAAAAATCACGTGACGGCCTTACTGGGGCCGCGGATGCATTTTTCACCAACAAAAAAGAGATTAGAGCTTCGCTATCGGCTGACTAGCGACCCGAACGAGGAAATTTGATCAAAAGCAAGCTGCTCAAATAAAGGCAGAAGTTTTGGGACGAAGGTGGTATTGGATAGTGAAGAGGAAATACGCTAAGAAAGAAAAGGGCCGAAGGAATCGATAAATCGTGAAAACGATTGCCCGCCTGAAAAATCAAAAGGGGGTACCATAAAGGGGTTGGTTAAAGGGAAACCAAACTCAGACGCCGGCCTCAGGAATCGGCAAATTGGGGGCAAGAAGGATGCAATTTGAGGGCCCCAGGCGCGGCCGGGACGGGACTCCAAAAATGAAACTGATGAGAAAAAGGAACGAGGGGAAAAGACATTGTGAGCTCACTTCAGCCCCAAACAAGAATAGGGGTCATTTGAATCGTTTGTCCAGCGATTCTAGCAAAAACCGAGGGGGACACAGCAAGCGCAAAGAAGGAAAGCAAAGGAAGCAGGGTCACTGGATCCCACGAAAGTCTGTGGGAAAAAACATGGACGGAGACCGTTCAGAAAGAAAAAAAACCGGGGAGTCAGAACCGGGGCGGAGTCGATTGGCTACAAGGGAAAAGCTAGTAATCACGAAGAAGCGAGGAGGCTGGGGAAGAGGTATGCGTATGGGGTTCCCACTCCGAAAAATTTTTATTCAAAAGCCGGAGCTTGAAGACGACGAACCGCAGCAAGCCAACGTAATGACGGCCCGCGCCGCTCTATTTCAGCGGGGAAGGGGGGATGCCGCAACGACGGGCAGCGTCTCTCAAAATACCAGTCGACTATGAACCATTCGTAGAGTGCGAAACTGAGGAAAAGGGATAAGACCGGGGCGAAAAAGGGGTTGTCCGAAACAGCCTTCACAGTGAGATAGAATACGGGGGAGTGAACCTGGGGAAGGAAGGTAAGGAGCTCCGGAAACTACAACCCCGCTCAAACCAGGGGGATGTAAATGGGGGGAAAAGAAGAAAAACCTCTCAAAAATAAAGAGAAAACCTTTATATTCCAAGAAGGACTCATAAACAACGAGAAAGTTGCCCACATAAGACCGAAATCGGCAAAGGGAGGATGGGGGTCTAGGGGTATGAGCACTAAGATAAACTCGTGAGGGGCGACATAAGGGCACTCAAGGTTGCATAACCCGAAAGAACCAAGAATCGACCAGACAGACCATTAAACTCTGGACAATTAGAGAAGAACTTTCTGCTGAGGCCTCATCATCCTAGAGTAGTTGCCGCAAAAACGCCATCGAAGAAAACACGAATGGCCGCGCATTTGAGAAGAGTGGATAAAATAAGGGAAGACCAGCCATCTCATGAATCTCGTAATCAACAAACATTAGGAGAAAAAGATAAAAAGGAAGGATGAGCTGGGACCAAGGGCGGACTTAGACAAAAAAAGACCAAAAGCGGCCATCGTTTTCAGGTAGGGGGGGGAGGGAAGAGGGCAAAAATCGGAAGGGTTAGAAAAAAAACTTCTTGGTCCTCATGGAGGGTCAACGGAGGGAGGAGAGGGGCTGGAGGGAATAAAACTTTAGGGAAAAAAGCAGAAGCAAGCTCGATCATTCTGATAAACGATGAAAAGTCCTAAGATGGGGCCTATGTGCGAGGAGCGGTGCAAAAAAGGGGAGAGTGGGAGAGCGGCGGCAGGAAGAAGAAGGGTAGATGGGGGTGGGAGATTGAAAATTCTTTCCCTAACTCTGTCTCAGGCGGGGGGATACAGAAAAGAGAGACGAGAGAACAAGACTAAAAAAAGGTCCAATTCCAAGTCAGAAGGTCACAGGCAAGTCGTTGGGAAAAACAAAAGAAGCAAGGGGAAAAAAAGCAGGGTACTTAAGTTCAGTTGGAGAGCAAGTTCGACGGGAGAAATACAGGGTATGAAAGGGGAAAAAAAACATAGGAAAGGGAGGGAGAACACCGTACTTCTAATTCAACGAAAGCGGAGATAGGATACTGCATGCATTACGCTGGCATGGGCTGGCTGCCTGGGAAAAACGCGACGGAAAGCGCCCATAACAGGGCGAGTAGGTAAACCAAAAAAATCAAAGGTCTCAAAAGCTATTTATTCTTGTAAGATATTGGGAACTAGAGAAGAATTACAATCACGACAGCAGACAGGGGGAGGGGGTGACACTCGGAAGGGGGGGTCGCGAAAAAAAAAATGGTGGAGCTAAAAAGGAAGGGAGTAGCATCCAGTGAAAGAGGCTTTTGGGGGAAGGATTTGTGGAGCTTGCACCAAATAAGGGGGTAAAAATATCGGGATTTTTTCCAAAAAATGACAATATCAGCGAAGGGGGGGGAGAAGTGGGAACAAACATGTCCCTTGATCCAAGTTCGCAGAATCATTATTCGATCGGGCGGTACCGGGAAGGCCGCACGAACGAGAAAAAGGCAAAGGGAAAAAAGTGTTTTATCCAATTGCATAATAAGTCACTAGGAAAGGGGGTGAGAACCCCCAGTATGTATAATCTTGGGAGAAGGAACGGAGGGCAGCGGGCTAAAGAGGTATAGTGGACAGGAGGCATTTGGAAAGAGATATAGAATCAGCATCAAAAATTCCCAAAACTTCGTCAAAGCAGGCACTGCAGGAGAGCAAAAAAACGCGGTGCCTTGTTGATTCACAGTTAATAAGGAGACGGTGGAGATCGTCAAAAAGGAATAGGGAAGATCCAAAATGTTGAAAAGTTGTAATCTTACCAAGCACAGAAGAACGACAGTGCAAAAGGGGGGAGGAACAAATAAGATGAAGTCCCTCAAAGCTGACTTAAACCATAGAACCCGGAAAGGGGGAAAGGAAAAAGACGTAAAAAAAATGGCCACCCAGGGAAAGAGCTAAACGAGGAAAGAAAGGGAAAGGTACCAATCACACCCGATATTTCTAAAATATACGCCAAAAACACAAAGGAAAAGGGGGAAAAGAGAGGGGCAAAGAGAACTTAGGTGGGGGCTTTAGCTTGCAAAGACGGGGAAAGTAGTAAGGGAAACGGGTGAAAGGGCACTTGAAGTGAAGCCGGGAGCATGGAGGCAGGAGGCCTGGTATGGCCTCATCTCTCAGGGGAAACTCTGGGGCATAGGGCAGGGCTGCGGGGACGCGGTAATGCTTTCCAACAAGGTAAACAATCAGATGAGGGAAGGGACTGGGGCGATAGAGATGAAAAGTCAAGCCCACTATTAAGTTGATCCAAAGACCAGCGAGGACATGATCGGGAAGAAGAATGGTGGGGGAAAGAAATTTTAAAGGGAAGAGGGTAACGGAGTCTATATCTCTGGAAAAAGGGTTCAAAGAGGGGCCTACATCTAAAGGAGGGTGCACGGATCAAAGGCAACAAAAAAAGTATGTTGAAAAAAGGGGGTGTAAATAAAAACTACCTGAAGACTCCGGAAGAAGAGGATGCAAATTTGATGAAAACAAAGGATGCAAATTGGGGGGATCGGGTAACGCGCCTTTTAATGACGGAGACGATCCCTTAGAGATAAAAGTAAAGGACATTGGTGAGCGCACTTCGCCACCAGACCCGAGAAGAAGTGGAGTGTACAACGAGTCATCGGGGACTTCTATCAAAAGGGTTTGAAAAAGAACGGCTCAAAACCTGGAAGCCCAATATTCCTCTTTTCACTGGATGAACGAGAAGAGGGTAGAAGGAAAAAAGAGGAAGACGACCAGTAAAAAGGTACGCCACCGTTGCTTCTGTCGGATTGCATGCGGAGGAGAGGGAGAAATACCGACTAGGAGAAAGAATCATCAGGGACTTGTGGGATGGGTCGAAATGGTGGTTTTCAACAACTCAGAAGAAGGTTTTGAAAGAGGGAAAATCTCGGAAGACGAGAAAGACACGACTCCAGCCGCTGATATTCCGACGGAAGGGGTTGAATTCGGCCTGGCGGTTGAGAAGAAAAAAAAAAGGGTATCAAAGTCCTATGTCGTTTAACCCAAACACCAAGGGGGAGACTCGTAGAAGCCGTAACAGAGAAAAACAGGGTCTGCGCAAAAAAGACTAAGGGACCCCAGGGAATGAGCGTGATTGTGGGAACGAAAAAGAGGGAAAACCTGCTCAGAGAGTACTTGTGCAATTTGACTCGGTTGGGACGGGAGTCAACAACTCTGTTCGAGCACCGCCGGATCCAGAGGTAGGGGAACAAGTGGACCAAACTAAAAAAAAGAGCCAATCAAGGGAAGACGCGCTAGCTCTTCAAACATGAAAGGGGGAAAAAGCGCATCCAGACCGCAAAGAGAAGCTTAGGATGGTGCTCTGGTTGTATGAAATCCTCTTTAAAGAATCGGAGGAAGCGGCCCGAAAAGGGAGACATAAGCACCAAGCAAACCCCAGACCCTGGCCGCTTACATGCGCGGAGGAGCCCGGGACTGAGAACCAAGCATCCGTAGTTGCAGATTACAAACAGAGAAGAAACACGATGGAAAGAGAGGGGAAAACCATGTGTGCCTCGAAGAAGACCCTGAAGCCATTAGATCGAGAAAAAACAAAGAGGAGGAGAAAAAAAGGCATAAAAGAGCAGAAGGGCTGAAAGTAGAGCAACTCATGGCGAATAAAGAGCGGGCAATAGGGGGCGGAGGGCGGGAGGGGGGGGCACAGAACAAGGCCGAGCAGACCGGAATTTTCGCTCAAATATTCAGTGGAAGGAAGCAGGTCGCGAGGGGAGGGGACGAAACTGAGGCAAACGCGACAGCCCGAGCTTGATAGGGTAGGCGGTCATAAAAGAATGCCCTGAAAAGCTGCCGACTTGCAGAGAGAATATTTTGAATGGATCGGGGAGAAACGGCATAGAGTGGAGATGGGTTGATGGAAATAATGACCTAACTCTTGAGACAGAGTGCTCGAAAAAAAGACGAGAGGAGGAGGAAACTGAACTCCAAAAAGGGTAAATTCAACGGAACTAAAAAGCCCGGGGACGCTTGTGCGTCTGTACAACCAGAAACAGGGCCCATCAGGGTGCGGAAGGACTGGGAGCCTGAATAAAACGAATCTAAAGAGTTTCTTAATGGAAAAAAACAAAGATGGACTGAGTAAGGAGATAAAAAGAGGCGATTACATTAAACACCTCGTGCAGCGCGAAAGGGGCCGCTAAGCTTGGATTGCTGGCGACCGAAGGAGAGGAGAACGCCTGAAAGGCATCGAGTGGAAACCACATCCGCAATAAGGCTCAAAGCAGAAGGGGCGGGAATGGAAAGGGAGGAGATTTGAGCCAATCTACTCCGGGGGCAGTGCAATACGACAGCAAACCGGGGAGGGAGGACAGCGGAGGTCGACGTCAAAGATTTGATAAAACAAAGAAGGGGGAAACGTATTGAAGCCAGTGAAAAATGGGTTTGGGGGCTTAGAGTGGGGGAAGAAGGGAGGGACAACAGAGGTGTTGATGAATCAACTGAAGATAGTGTTGACAAAGGACAAGTCATCGGAAAAAGGGAAAATGAAGTGAAACTAAAAATTTAAGGAGAAACGTGGAGAAACTAACAATTAGGGATAAGGCGTCAGCCAAAAGGGAAAAAGAACAAAGCAAAAGTGGTAAACTTTAGTGTTGTGGGGAGCCCCTGTTGCAGCCTACCCTTAGAACCCGGCGTCGGAAATCGGGGGACGAAAAAAAGTTATCTGTAAATAACTTCTTCCTTCAAAGGGGTAGGGGAAGCGGCTACCGCTGAGAGGGAAGCCCGGCGACAAGTGGGCTTAGAGAGACACTCGACAAGATCGAACATTCCAACAGAGGAAAAAAAGGCATTCGAGTCGAATAAAAAAAAGAAGTCAGCCAAGAGGGCATGGGGGATCATACTCTGTTATACTGAAGCACGGAGGAGAGAATCCTCCGCGGGAGTTGTTTTTGAGGAGTTTGGGAAAAGAATTACAGGGGAGGCCACGAAAGAATAAAGGTACATAGTTTTAACCGGATAGAAAGGGGGATAAAAGGCCTCCTTAGAACGAGACCACGGCGGGACCGTCAACAATCGTCCAATGGGGAAACAGGAGAATACAGAAAGAAAAAGGGGAGGAACTCAACCCTAAACCTCAGGTAGGGAGGGGTCACAGAAGAGAAAAAACAAGATGAGAGAGAGGAGGGGGCTACTCCAAAGAGGGTGGGGCGGGCGGGAAGAGTCGACTTTATAGAGAGGAATTCCAAGTGAACGGCAATTTGGCCCATCGTGTATCATGTTCGATATGTTACGGTTGGGGGTCTCATCGAAGAGTTACGAACACTTCTTTCAAGTAATGTGATCGGGAATGATTTTCACTACTGAAAACAAAGAGACGGAGGGAGCAGAAGAGGGAAGGAAGGGGAAAAAGAAAACCGCGCAATTAACTGTATCCCATAACAATCTGGAGAGGAGACATCAATATTTGGGGACGAAGGGGTGATTGTCGGCGGGGCGGAGTCGATTTAATCCAAAAAGGGAAGAAGGAAGAAAGACGAAGCGGGAGAAGAGGAAAAGGGAGGAGAAATAGGTAAAAAAAGGGGTTGGGGTAAAAAATTACGACACCGTAAGGCAGTCTTCTGTACAATGGGAGAACAAGACAGGAAAAGGGGAATGAGAACAACCGTTACGGAGACGCAACGAAAGCAGACCTTAATCCGCCAACGGGAGCACGGACATTTTGCGCACTTCAAACCACAAAACTATCTGGGGCAGTGAGAGGGAGGGTCACGGCGTCTATCAAACCGATTGGGGGCACTCAAAAACGTCCTTAAAGGAACCAAAAGTACAGCATGTTTCAAGGAGGGAAAGAAAGGCTCGGGAGAGGTCCCATCATTAACCAGGCCAAAGACAAACAGAGGTAGTTCGGAGGGCACTTCGGTAGAGGGGATACAAGGGGGAACAGACGAGAAGAATAAGAGATATTTGCTGTGGGGGTTAAAGTGGGGAGGGGTGTTGCACAAGAAAGAACCCTGGGTCGGCGCGCTTGAGCGCGTCGCCACAGAAGCCAGAGTAGCGGAAAAGAGACGCTAATGCAGAGGTAATGGAATTCTCAAGTATTGAAGCCCTGCAAGCCAAAAGGAATGGGGCGGTGGACATGACAACTCGTATAGGCACGCTAACAGGACGGCCAGAAAGAAAGACACGGGGGAAGAAGAGTGGATGGGCCTGGACGGGTCACCTGGGGGAAAATCGGGATTTGGAAAACCTTGGGCTGGGGGAGGAACGACCGCGCTGTTGGTCAGGGAACCGACCAGAGAAAGAGGTAGGACAAGAAGTGACAAAAAGATCCAAAAAAAAGAAAAGAAGGTATTCAAGGAGGGAGATAAGATCACAAAAGTACTTTGCCCACTATCTCAAATCCGAAGCTCTTCAGAGAATTGACTCGGGGAGGGAGACGAGAAAGAGCGCTGTGAGGGACCAAATTTTCAAGCAAAGATAAGAAAACAATTCGAAAGAAGGAAAACATGGGAACAAGGAAATAAACTAGAAATCATAAAATCTGCCCTCAATGAGCCTATATTTGCCAATGACACCCGACGAGCACGAGGGCCTCTCTGTTAGAAATAGCAGGGAGGGGACGCGAGAAGAAAAACATGGAAACGCAGATCTAACAAACAACACAAAAAGGAGTGAAAAGGAAAAGCGGTGTCAAGGGGAGGGGGCTTCGATAAATCCTTTCTATAAAAGGCGAGTCCAGAATAAACAAGATGGAGTTAAAGGACAAATAATAGGAGGGATGGAGAAAAAAGAAGGCTTCAGAGAGTTCAAGGAACGGACTCTCATTTTGCTGGGGAAAAGAAAGATAACACGCGGGAAAGGGGAAGAGATTTCGTCTGGCTTAAACTTACAGTCCTCCTAAGATGCGGGAGGAATGAGAGAGTGGGGGGCAAAAGAGAGTGGATAAGAAAGCTCTGAAGAATAAAGGTAGATGTTGGGTTATATTTGCACTTAGGAAAGGACATGGAGCAGGCAGAACAGAAAAGATCAGCGGACTGACTCAACTGACCAATTTCTAAGGACCTATAGATAATCAGAAAAGGGGTGCCGAGGTCGGACAACCCCCAGGCTGAGTCCATCAGGGAGGATTTCAGTGCGACGCAGTGAAGTAAAGAGACTATGGGCTTCACACGGAAGAAAGGTCCTTTATGGCAGGCAGAGGCGAACGGCCGTAGAGTAAAAGGAACCCAGAACCTATAGCTTAGAACGGACCAACATACTCTTGGCTTGTCTGAACGCCTCTCGGGGAGCCTGAACTGAGAGAGCGGATTGGAAACAAAAGCAAAGAAAAGGAGAACCAGCATCAAGGAGGAGGAGGGGGGGTTAGAGGAGGTGGTAGAAACAATCGACTCCGAAGGTCAATACGACATAAAGAAGGGGGGGTATCAAGGGAGCGTCCCGGAGGGGACTCTACAACAGACGACGTAGGAAGAAAGTGAAAGAATGAAGGAAAAACTGGGGATTTTCATGTAGGTTACCGGACGGCCCACTCGGTTTGAGAAGAAGCCTCTGATAGAGTGGTTCAAGGGAGTCATCGTGCTTTTTCTGAAGTGAGAGACAAAATGTAACAGTGATGAAAAGGGGAGGGAATAAGATTAGGCAGAACTTCCCCGGAACAGAGGAGCCAGATACAAAATGGGGCGAATGGAGTTTTTTATGACATTAAAGAATGACATTATTCCCAGCGGAAAGAAAAGGTCGGGAAAACAAATCTGATTTACATAATTATGGACCTGACCAATGATGGCAAAGAAAGCACCGCTTTGTGGTAGAAAGGCGCACTTGGGAGATAAACTATCAACCTCCGCAGTCACAATTCAAAAAACGTCGTCCAATATGAGTGAATGGGAGGGAAACGAGCAGCGGGAAAGGGGGACAGTTTATAGGAATTTTCTGCGTAAGAAGGGGAAATCTCGAGCGACCGCAAGCAATGGTTGGATAGTGGGAAGGGAGAAACAGAGGAACAGCCAGTCCGAACTGCACAGGTGATAAGGGACTATTCTTCAGATCAAAAAAATTGTAAAGTAAAAGAACACTGCGGGCCCTTCAAAAGAAATGACAAAGTTTCCCCATCCATGTAAGAAAAAGCGACTGCCCGTCGAAAAAAAAAAATCAGGGTAGGGAACCCTCTCTCACTCAAAACAAAACAGGTACTCTAGAGGACACTAAACCAGGTGTTTTCCGCGGGCGAGTCGCGTTTGGACTAGGTCCCGGGTTTCCGGTGAAAAGTCTGTGGGAAAGGCACACGTTGGGGGACATTTTCATTAAGGGGCTTGGGATGGGCCTCATCTACGTAACTAACACTGACATCGGTGAGATGGGCTTGTGGCGGAGGTAAGGATTGGGGGAAAAAAGAAGGGTAAAGAAAAAAGCTGAGTAGTTAAGGGGGGATGAGAGCGTGACTCTATCCTGCTAAACATTATGTGAAATCCCCGAAACGCGCTTCTCTTGGGGTGAAAGGAAAAGGAAGGGGGGGGGGGGACAAGGGGGTAAGGGATAATAGAGGACGGGTCGATATCGATAAATCCAAAAGCGGGAAGAAAGCTAAATCGGTAAAGCTGCCGCAGGAGGGGGGACAAGAAAGAGGAGGGACATAAAGAGGGGGTTAGAATACAAAGGAAGAGAAGGAAAATTCAGCAGTGGGGGGGCAAGAAAAACCAAGGATAATTGTAGTTCCAACAAGAGACGGAAGGGGGAAAAAGGACCGAGAGGAAGACAAAAAAAAAGGTGACACGGTAATTTTGATCACTGAAAAAACCGGGGATGTGGATAAAGAGCTTCAGCGGAGTCTCAAACAGAGGGGAAGAAAAGCAAAAGAGGGAAGCCAAAAGGCCTAATTGTCACTGGATTCACTACCGCAGTAAGTGGGGGAAAACACTCAGGGCGCTACCGGGAAAAAAAGACTACTCAAAAGGTAACTAAATGGAATTAGGAGTCGATTGGGCTAAAATGGGAAGAGAATAAAAAGAAGCAGCGAGGGAGTGAGACTTAATAATGGGGGTCAAAAGAAATAATTTTATTCAGAAAAGGGAAGACGGCGGGGCCGGCAAAAAAGGCAAAACGTACTATGCAGACCCGGAGGAAAGCTACGAGGGGGGAAGGAGGGAGTAAGGAAAAACGGAGGGGGTAGCATGATTCACTGCAAAACTGAGAGGGGTCAACATGACGACTAGGGGGAGGTGCGGCAAAAGGGCGCTCCCGGACTTAAAAACTGAGGGGAGAAGAAGAGGGAAGGGGGGGAAAAAAGGGCAAGGCAACGGCGATAGAAGTCTTGGGAAATTTTACCATTGGGGGGGTGTGGGGTTGTTTTGTTGTGGTGGTTTGTGTGGTGGGTTGGTGGGGGGGGGGTGGGGGGGGGGGGGGGGGGGGGTGTTTGGTTTGGGGGTGTGTTGGTGGGTGGTGTGGGTTTTGGGTGTGGGGTTTTTGGGGGGGGGGGGGGGGGGGGGGGTGGGGGGGGGGGGGTGTGTGGGAGAGCAAACATTTACAGAAAAATCGATCAAGAAAAACACCGGGGGCCGGCTCCCAAGGACGAATTGACCACCCTACTCACAACCATCTAAAAGCCAGGGGAGTAAAGCGCTCAGAAAAAATTTTTCCCATATCGCATCCGACGCAAGGAATCGCGACGGGAGGAAGGGGAATCGTTAGGAAGAAGATGAAAAAAAGGGAAATCGGAGGGGGGAGGGAGTGGCAAAGGAAAGGGGGTGTGTTTTTTCAAAGCAACATCGATAAAAGCAAACCATGGGAAAAAGTGCACCCTCCAGAAACAAAGGGAGGACTCAACCGAAAAGAAGCAGAGGGGTAACTGGAAGAAAGAGAACAACGAGGGGGGCCGGAAGGTGAAACCAGGGTGAAAACGAAGGCCAAACGGGGAACGCCTGCAAGGATGAGATAAACACCAAAAAAGGGGGGAGGAAAAAGAGAATATAAAAAGGGGCAACAGGTAGGGGCAGGAGGGGAAACATCCATGGCTATGAAAGAGACATCGGGTTCTGATGGCGTTGAAAGGCAAAGAACGAGGGAAGATTGAGGGAAGAAAAGAGAGATCAGAGGGAAGGGAAAATGAAGGGCGCATTTTTTCTTTGAAGGAAAAAAAAAAAAACAGGAAACAGCCTCCGAGCTTGAATCTTTTAGAAAGCGAGTCCCTTAATCAAGCGAGGAAGAGCTTGCGGAGAGAGATAGTCAAGGGGGCTCATGATCATCGCTAGGGGAGAATAACTATGTGGGAATATGTTGGTAGAGGAAAGGTCGGTCCCTGAAAATAGAGCGAGTCACGGAGGTGGATCACTGAAGGGTCTCTCTTGGTAAGGAACCTTACGAAAACAAAGTAAAATTCAAAGTACTCTACATACAGGAAGGGGAAGGGGAGGATGCAAACCAGAAATAAGGATTAAACCAGAAAGGGTGGGGGATAATTTAGAGGCGCCGTTGACCTTACTACAATCGACGAGTGAGGGTACAGGGAAAACGCGACAGGGGGAGTTGAGTGAATAGCTCGAACCAAATCGGCGAATTAAAATCACACAGGACTATGAAAATATCTCAGCAGCAGGAAGAAGGACCGGGGAAGAGGCGATGCAGGTCCAGACGGAGAACGCCTGGAAAAAGGATCTGGTAAACCCAGACCGTATAAATTCTCAAATAAGAGTGGTCTTTGTTCAGAGGTAAAAGGTGTAGAAGAGAGGAGAAATGCAAGAAAGAAAGACCGGGGGAGGATCGGAAGGAAAACCTCCCTATTTTTGACTCTACACAACGTACTTAGTGGGAAGAAAGTTATGAGACTTGGGCGTCAGGCAGTTGTGAAAGGGGTACAAAGAGGTTGGGGAGCAGGGGGATGAAAAGAATGGTGAGAAAGGAAACATTAATAAGCTGGGGAAAGTGGCTCAAAATGGTCGCTGTGGATAAAAATCGCGAGTCAAAATAAAAGAGGGCGACACTCCAGGAGAGGGGAAAAGAATCGAAAAAAAGGTGAATCCAGAGGCTGGTGGGGACCAATTTGTACAGAAGCAAGGAGAAACGGCTTCAATTCACTAAAAGGATATTTAACTAATCTTGATGAAAAAACAAGGGAGAAACGCCGTAGATCCCGGCTGACACGGGGGGGCGGAAAGTGAGGACTCCCGCAGAAAAATTCCCAAAGGGTAACAATTCAAAAGAAAGGTCCACTATCAACAGGAAGCTGTTCCCTGTGGGGGGACGTGAAATGAGGCGCAGCGAAGGCGAAAGAAGAAGGTGGAAATAAAAGGGGGGGGAAAGTATTGGGGGAACATTAAAAATCTTAACAATCACCCAGTGACCAGGGGGAGTCGTAGAATATTCCAAAAGTCCTGAAGAAGGAAAAAGTATAAAGGGCCTTGGGGGCAAGAAAAAAGGCCGTTCAAACAATTGAAAACAAAATAAGAAAAGCTAAGCAGGAGAAAGAAAAAGAAACAACCTAAAGGATATGGTTGGAGCACCATCAATAACAACAAAAAGGGGGAGGAGAGAGGAAGGGAGAACTATCCGGGGTTTGAAGGGAGAAGGCGCATCTAGTTTATGACTGATGGAACTGTACCAGGTTAAAAGGGGGGGAGGCCAACCGGGCATGTCTTCAAGGAGACTGGAGGGCATCATCTAAGGTGAAGAAAACGAGGGGCACGGGGAGGAGAAAGAGGGAAGGAGGAGGCTTTTGGACCAAAAGACTTAAACCGGATGAGCAGTACAATATGCTGGCTGGAAACGCTCAGAAACAAAAGGTACATGGGGGAGCTCCAGTAAGCTGCCAGTGGAGGGGACATGCAAAGAGTTGACGGGGGGGGGAGGGGGGGGAAGAGTAAGGAGATATAGAGAAAGCAAAGGAAGGAACCTAACATCTTAAAGCGTAATGCCGCCTCAAAAGATTTGACACGAATTGGGGTCGTCCCGAATTTCCGACGGACCTCATGAGAAGAGGGATAAAACACTCAAAGAATTGGGAGGAGGGAGGTGCAAAGAAAGGGAAGACGACCGAAAGAAGGAAATCCGAAAAGGTCAAGACTGGTGAGTAGGAGGGCAAAACCCCAGCCCGATGAGGGGTCAGGGGGGAAACCGTCCGTTAGAATCCACCGATTTGGGGAAAAAGAAAACGCAGAAAAAGGAAGAGTGGCAAGGGATGCACGAAGCCTTCCTTTGTAGAGAAAACCTCAGGACAGCGACCTTCCACTACTCAAAGGTCAGGGAGTGGATTGCCAGAGGGTCGATTGGCTACAAATTTACCATAGTAAAAAAAAAAGCATAGGGGGGGAGGGGGTACTGTAAAAAGGCGAGGGGTCCACAAAAAACGGACAATTGGGGGGAATGTAGAGGAGTTCGGATGAACGGCCGGCACAAGACCAAGCATGCGGGCCCGTCGCCGCTCAGATTGGGGGGCAGGGAGGGGAAGGTAATGAAGAAGAGGGGGAAGAGGGAGACGGAAGCACAGAAAGTGTATTTTTATGACTAAACTCGAGGAGTCCTAGAAGAAAACAAATGAAATTAAAGCCCTGAAAGCAGCTGGGAGGGGGGGCCAAACGCAGGGAACAGGGGGGGGGAAAAGAGGAAGGGAAAAAGGGGAAAAGGTTCGGACGGTAAGAAAAAAAGAATTTGTGCGCACCGGCCGGCTCCAATATTTCGTTGCACGGTTAACAAAAGAGGAAAAAACCATCTACAATCCTGGTATTACGATTGCGCGGAAAAAAAGAACGATACATTTGGAACCACTAGAGAGAAGAAGACGCAAGCTCGAAGCGGAGAAAAGTGGCGGCGGGGATTCATGCCAAGATCACTGCGATTATTCTCTGGGTCATCAAGGGAGGAAAGGTCACACCCACTTCTAAAAACGCTGGAGACCAGC
>Ga0179593_1558711_pt1 | contig 13971 bp, 13 predicted proteins | sample CZODoug2_1_08_16_FD_185931 | JGI IMG/M metagenome (GOLD analysis project Ga0179593, IMG submission 185931) | Vadose zone soil fungal communities from Angelo Coast Range Reserve, California, USA - CZODoug2_1_08_16fungal (PacBio error correction) | ecosystem: Environmental > Terrestrial > Soil >...
AGACCCTCGCGCACAGCTCAGGTGGAAAGAAGGACAAGTGGTTTGTTTCGTTCGTGTCATAGGGGCTCGGGGAAAAGAGATTAAGAATTTCAAGGCGGAGACAACATTGGGTGGATTGCGACTGCTTGACGACCGGAGAGAGGTCAGTCAAGGAGCCTCGGCCGAGGGGGACATGGAATGGTCAAGAATGGCTCTGGCCGACATGGAAGAGACCGGTGGAAGCGGTGTGGCATGGGAAGGACAGAGTAGTTAAAGGAGGGAACGGGGTCCCGGCACCCGCACTGCGAGAGAAATGGCAGGGACGCAGGTGGTTATACGATTGAGGGGCCGCATCCTCTGGTCCCCGCCATTCACGCAATTTAGGGGAAAAAAAGAGGTCAAAAAGAGGGGAGAACCCTGGTCGACATTATGGCGTGGGGGTCGCCTGTTCTTTTTTTAAAGAAGAAAGAGATCGGAGATCGTTCGCATGAGGTGGGGGGAGGAAAAGAAACACACTCTCGCACAACTCACGCGGAATTCAGGAAAAAAAAACTGAAAGGGCCTTAGGGAAAGACATGACCTCGAGAAACGCTTTCGCGGTGTTCACGATGCGATCGAAGGGTTTAACAGTGTACAGCGCGAAAAAAAAACTGATACCCGACGACTGGGCAAAGAAGGATCCGCCGTTGCCTCAAGCAAAAGAATACAGAGAGCCGATACGGCCAGTGAAAAGCGGGAGAAGAAGGGGGGGGGGGAATATGTTTTCGAAATTCGTATTTTGCGAAAGTAAAAGAGGGGTCGGGGGGGCGGGGACCAGGCTCATTCTATGTCCGAAGGAACAACTCTCCAAAAGATTGATGGGGTCATCGTGCGTCTTCGGCGCTCGTAAAAAAAATCGTGTGTCTAAGAAAGAAAATAAGGGGCGGTAAAAAATCGGCTATTTGGAAAACATGTTCGACAGGGAATCTAAGAGAGGAAGGGGGAGAGTGTTCTTGGCGAAGCCGAGCCGGTGGGGGAAAAGGATTTTGATCTAAAAGGGGGCGACATCCCCGCGGAAAAACTCGGGGTAGGACACTGCATCGTACCAAAGGGGGGAGGAAAGGCGACGCAAGTTGGGGGGGGAAACCAGCGGAGTCAAAGTCTAGAAAGAAGGGGCTTTGCTCGGGGTTGGAGAGCGGGGGCTAATGAGAGGCAACTTAAGCTCGGAACGAGGGCAGCGTAAAATCGTGAGTTTGCCAGCCGAGCCAGGGGAACGATGAAGAGCGAAGGAGGCTTCACAGCTAAAGCCCACTCTTCCGCGTCGAAAGGGATCCTCTAAAAAAGGCCGAAAGGAAACTCGATCGCAAATGCGAAAGGGAAAGAACAGGCGCCGCCTTCATGACGTGCGCAGCGCCAGGGGGCTTTCAGAGCCTCCAAAAAAAAAACGAGTTGAAAAAAGGGACAGTAGGGGAGGGAAAAGATAAAAGGGAGGAAGAGGGGGTATAGCGCCATTTTTTGGGAAGTCGTGGGGGAGGTTCAAGGGAAACATAGTCTTGGGAAAGAATCCTTATGACATGAAACTATCAAGTTCGCGCGGGAAATGGGTGTTAAGGAACCAGGGCGGGCGACGGGAAAGGATTGTGCGAGAGGAGGAAAATGGGTCATAAAAAAAGACAAGGAAAAAAGCAATGAGTATCGGTTTAAAGTGAAAATCTTACCGAAAAAATAATTCACCTGCGAGGGGAAAAAAGAGCGACAAAGATTGAAGGTCAGCGAAGGTATTCATGACAAAAGGGGAAACAGAATAGATTGCACAACAAAACTCAGAGAAGCTAATGCCAGTCCAAAGAGTCAAAAAGGCTGAACGCTTTTACAGTCCAATCAGACCGGGTGCGCGTAAAGCAAAAGCAACTTCCTTCAAAAATCGGACTCCAAAAGTGGATTGTGGCAAGGGGGGGAAGTTAAGGAAAAGGATGGGAAAAAAGAGACCTGCAGGACCGTTTGTGAAGCATGTTTTTGGTGTTGAGACGAAAAAACTGGAAATTAAGGCGGGAGAGGAGGGGAAGATCAGGAACTCCGCCAGAGATCTATACCCACCGAAGAAGAAACGCCGAGTAGCTGTGCAAAACTCTCATCACAACACAACAAAAGGAAGAAAGAGATGGGTGTCACAAGGGGGAAGCTCTGCTTTCTAAGTCTCGAAAAGAGGAGAGTTGGACTCATATACCAATGATGGGACGCCGGGACAGGCAGAGCTATAACGAACCTGCTCGGAGGGTGTCGATCAAAAAAGGTCAAAGATGTCAAAGAGGGGCACAGGGTCAAAAAAAGAGTTCGAAGTCAAAGGAAAAAACTTCAGTTACATCCAAGAGTTGATGTAAGGGGGTGAGGGGTCGGTTCGGTTACGAAGAGCTACGAAAGCCTATAGGTCTCAGGGGAACTGGGAGGGGGAAGGAAAAGAGGAGATTAACTGAAAGACTGGCCTTATGTTTATTAGGGGGGGGGAATGTGCAACGGGGGGCTCAGCGGACCGAAGAGGAGACTGAAAATCACTGAACTTGACAGCTTGGACAGAAGGTTCAAAAAAGGCTCGGAGTGGGAACAAAGCGGTATTATGGGCAAAGATGAAACAGCTACTGAAACCTAGGAAGTAAAATACGCGATCGACAAAGACGGTATCGGGAAAACGAAGAAAACGGCTCTAAAAGAATTCAAAAGAGACCAGTACCAAAAAACCACCGGGGGACTTAAAGGAATGGGGAATGGGTCAAGGACCTGGGGCCAGATGACCAGACCCCAAAGGTTCCCAAAACTGGAGGAGAAAGGTACAAAGGGAAAAGGGAGGAGTCCGCATACTGGAACTGGCAGGAACTACTTTTGGGAATTGATGGGAAAAAAAACTGCGGCCGTTGAATGCCGTTGAACCTGGGAGGGGCGGTAGGGAGGGGGTGGCGATTAGCTGAGAGTGGGTAAAAAACACTGAAGACTTTCGGGAAAGAAGAAAGAAGGAAGAGAAATGCACAGAATTGGCTGGCTAACTCGCTGATAAATAAGGACCGGTTTTTCTGGAGCGGAAAATTAAGGTTGCCGTATCATCGACGAAAGTTCAAAAGTGGACAAAAGGTCAAGGGAGTTTCTTTCGGCTTTAAAAAGGGGAGCCGAAGGGCCAAAAAAACAATCTATGCCAGCGATAACGCGTTCGGTTGAAGACTCGGGAAAAAAGGAAAAAAGTTGCTCAACACCTGTCACGTCAGAGGAGGAACGATGCAGAGAATTAAAAAGACTAGTCGGGATGAGTCGAAGGGCGACAGGAAAGACACGAAGAGATCTATGGACCAACCCACTCGCGACGACGTGAAAAAAGATCGATGACCAATCATGACACAATCTGTCGGATTCTGGGCTGGAGAGGGACTACTATCTATACCAAAAGGAAAAAATCCGAAACCTACACCCGTATCGGAAGGGGGAAGCTCAAAGCCATCGGACAATTAAAACGCTGCAAAACGTCCGATAAAGGGATCTAATTATCCTGGCTCTGCCCGGTGCTGGAGGGTCCCAGGAAAGAAATTGGAGGGGAGTCGAAAAAACGATGAAGTGCGGAGGCAATTAACACAAAAATGAACCTCGGCGATTACGTGACAGGGGAGGTTAAAAAGAAAGCGCGGCCGAGGGACATTCTCTCAGGGGAACAGTTCTAGAAAAAGGGAAAAAAAATCTTTTCGAAGTGTCCTTTGCACTGGGGTCAGGGGGGGGAAAATGACAGGGAAAAATGGAACATGGGAAAGAGTGTTGAAGGCTATCGTACGGATGGTTTCAAAAGATAAGACAGGGGGCGGGCATCAACACCCATAATGACAAAATTCTGGTCGATCGCCGAGGTGCAGAGCGGGAAGGGGGGGAACTGAATGGGCGATCGGGCGAAACGAAATCGTTTAAGGAATGATCCCGGACCAATGAGGGAGAAGAAACGAAGGAGTATATCGGCGTTTCCCCGGGTCTGAAGGGGGTGTGTAGTGAAACAGCAAAAGCGCCGAAAAGAAAACGTGTCGGCTCTCATTTCGTGGAAACTTCCGGAATCCTAAAGAGCTGATCCGCAGATCTCTAGGAAGTTTCAAAGAGGAAAGGGGAAGACTTCAAAGACTGAAGGGCCCGAAAAAGGAAGGGGCCGACACGTCCATCGCCGAGCTGAACAGCGCCGGGTGACAACCGTCCTGAAAGTATATGAAGTAATCAAGAGGTAAAAGGAACGGGGGGATACTTCCTCAACCACAACAAAGGAAAATAGGGGACCGGACAAAAAAATCCATAAATAAGGCTACCAGCCGGACGCGGAAAAAAAGAGTTCGGCTGTGACCCGTGCGGTCGCGGGAGGGGGTCCTGGAGGAGACAAGGACCTGGGTTGAAAAGAGAGCGGGCGACCCACTCGTAGACTGGGAAATGAACCGAGGCAAGCCGGCCTTGGGAAAAAGCGCTTTCCAGTGGGGCCGGCGCGCGGTTGAGATCTCGAGAACCTATCAAACAGAGCCCAAGCTGGACTCAGGGAGAGGAGTACTCATATCGCTCTTCAGCAGATGTTGAACTAAGGGCGTGAACGGCGCTCGCAAGAAAATCAGAGCGCCCTGGAGTTGCGCCCCGGCGACGGGGAATTGGGGGAGAACCTGTGAGGGGTGGGCGGTGATGACGGGGTAAAAGGGGGAGATTTTTTGCACCGGACAGCCCGCGACAGAGTGGGGTCATGGGCCGACTAGGACAGCACCACGCGCTCATCCGACTCATCACGATTAAGCAAGGATGTGGGCCTTGGAGAAAAAAAAAATTTTGAAAAGAGAACCGAAAAGGCAAGAGGAGGGAAAAGCGTGTCCACGGATCGGCGAGGTTTCGTGGGTGAAAGAAACTGAACGCCATAGACTGGAGAATCAAATGGGAAAGACGAACTGCATCAAAGGAAAAGGCAGAAAGGATAGAATCGCTTCCGTGGCGCCTCGTCATGGGTCTGGGAAGTCGAAAGGATGTGCGAGAGATAGGAATTGTTTCGTGGCCCGGGGTAGAAGGGGGACTCGACATAATGAAAAAAAGGAAAAAGCTAAGATCGCCGCTTGTCGGCGCTGGTAGTACCCAGGGCTCCGGAGGAGCTGTGGTGTGGACATAGAGGCTTTGGCGGATCAAGGGGGGGAGACTGCATCAAAAAAGGGAAAGACTGTACATCGTGGTATGGCGAGCCAGTTTTCCTGAAGAAAGGAACGCGACGGACATTTACGACAAAAAAGACGTTGGCAAGTAAAGAAGAGGGTCGCCGCTCGAAAGTGGAAAAACTCGTCGAAACATCGACGACAAGAAAATGGGAAGGGGCGTAGACATGGGGTGTTTCTAAAAGGTCAGAACCAACCGTCGAATCTGGCATACGGGGAGGGATCCAGCGGTCAAGAAAGAAACGCGCCGAATTTCGCTCGGATGAGGCAAGAACCCAAAGCGGCTCTTGGAAAACAAACAGCCAGAGCTAAACGCCGAGAAACATCCGGACAGAACAGAGAGGTGGTGGGGAAGCGTCTTGTCCAATCACGTAAAAGGGTGAAAGAATGGGGGGAGGGGGGATGACTCACCTCCCCATTTGATGAAGAGTAATAGTGGGGGATGTTTTGACTGCGGGGTAGGCTGGGTACGCAAAAGAACAGGGGGGGCAACTGATTGACAATTCCCAGAGCAAGCAATGTCGGCCTATGAGGAGGGAATCGGTAAACGTGAAGAGTCGAAATCACGAGAGGGAGATCGATGCCCCCGGGGAGGGGGGGGGGGGAGGTAGTTAAAGGTCAGACATTTGCGAAGAAGGGAGAATCCAATAGCGAGTGCCAAAGTGGGTCAAGGTACAAGGGGAAGCTTTCAGGCGGAAAAAGATCGGAGGGCATTGAGAAAAATCGCGCACAAAAAATCAAAGCACGGTCAGGGCCATAAGTCATAAATCCGATGCTTCCAGGGGAAAAAGAAGAGAAAAGGAAAAGGCGTTTCAGCAACAACGAAGAACCAAGAACACTTGACTTCCTCCAACTATATGGGGGACTAAATGGGAAAAGTGGCCGTCGTAAATTCGACACGCACTGGCCAGGATAAAAGTAGGGTAAATCTTTTGAAAGGGAGGGCGCACGCGGAAAGTTCAGGAGAGTGAGGGCAAGATCAGGCTAGACCGGAAAGGTCGCCCTGAGACCAGGCTCTAGAAGAGAAGGTCGTGGGCCACTCCTCATCGGGAGAAGAAGAGAAAAAACTGCATATGTAATGCTCGATTAAAGAGGGCAGTACTCGGGTGCGACAGGGTCGACGGAGCAGAAGAAGAAAGAATTGCCCCACGAATGAAGTCACGTAAGTCAAGATTGCCACAAACCGTCCAAAGTCGAATGCTCGAAGAGCTAATTCAAAAGATTAAAAAAATGGAAAGGTAAGTTGGAAAGGAAATGTTCGGGAAGGAACGGTCAGTGGAGAAACGAAAAAAGACGAGGAGGGGGAAGGTTAAAGCGCTTTGGGTAGAAGGTGTAAAGAGTGTTGAGAGGGGTTGGCAAGGAAAAGTTGAAAGAAGAAGCATTTCTCTTTGAAATACTTAAGTGGAAGAGCGAAACTTTCCTGAAATGCATTGGGAACTTCTAATCGTGGGGTTACTTAAACCGGCTACTCGTGGGGGGGGAGATCGAATAGAGATTCTAGGGACCGAGGAAATGGATTAAGAAGAGGGGCATCTCCGACTAACTTATTGATGAAGGGGGGCAAGATGAAAGAATCAACGCTTGATAAACCCGACATTGGACCAAAGGGAAGCTATTACTTCATCGAAGAGAAGGGGAGCATACGTTGAAACTCGTTTGGGGGAGTTGGGTGACGTGTATGGAAAAAAGAGGCAAATTCAATGGAAGGCTGCGTGCTGTCGGAGATGTGAGAGACTACGGTTGAGGGAGGAACAAAAACAATGCGAGAGCCGCTAAAAAGAGAAGGCGTCTGGCTGGCGAACTCACGCAGAGAGCAACGGGAAAAATGGGGAGGAGGGAAGGGCCTGATGCCGAATCAGACAAGTGCAGAGAGAAACCCTAAGGTCAAGTCGGGGGGAGTGCTTTAAAAAACAGAAAAAAAAGAGCCGGTACTCGGCTCCAATCTTGGTTCGGGAAAAAACGCAGATCGTAAAAAGAGGGGATGTCTCCAGGAAAAAACAGTCAAACGCAAAAAGGCGATCCACAGATACCGAAAGCGATGCCGGAGAAAGGAGGGATGACAAATAGCTAAAGGAATCTTAGTCGATAAGAAAAAAAGCTGCGCGACGAGACTGAAAATGGCGTAGGGGGAAACGCTGAGGAAGGGACTGGGACTTCTCGGCATCGAAGATGTCGAGCGCTACTAGCCAATCTAACCACACACGAGCTAGAGCTCAAAAACCAACCACAGGAAGAAGACCCGGCATGACGCTGCGACTCAATCTGAAAGAAGGGAAAGTCCGTATGGATGAGGCAAGATTCAAATTTAGTAAAAAGTAAAGGAGGGAAAGGGGGACGTCTGAAGGAAACACACCAAGGGGCGAGGGGATCCGTTACAGGTGAAGGACCGCGGGAAACGCGAAAGTCAAAAGAGGAGCTTGCGACATTTCTTCAACGAGACAAGGAAATTCCAATTAAGGCATGGGGTGCGAGGCGTAGTGAGAGTGGTGCTTTGGGCGGGCTGGACAAAGGCGAACGACTGGGGAAAGAGGTCTGCTATTTTAACACCCAGGACAACTAAAAAGCAGCCAAAAGGCGCGCGGGCTTTGAGTTAGTCAAAGTCAGGATCTGAATGGGGGCTGACGAGTCTGGGCAAGAAGACTGTGTGGCGTGATACCTACCGGAGAAAAGCGAAGAAGACGCAAAATTCGGAGTGGTCCGGAAGATGAAGAAGTTGTCGCGGACGAAAGGGCTAAGAAACTGCGCGGCACTCGAACTATGGGGGGAAGGGAGTCAGAAAAAAGCGCATTCATGCCGAAAAGGAAAAAGGAGAGAGAGTGTGGAGGAATAGACGCAAATAAACCTCAATTTCGGTTTCGCCGAAGGGAATGGGAACTAACCGCTGGATGCCTCATGACAAAAAGGGAAAAAAACTGGAAATAAGAAAAAGAGAAGGAGACCGATTCTGCAAACGAAAAACAAAAAAGGAGGAGAGGAAAGCGATACTGCGGAAGAGCGCTTCGAAAGGAAGAAAAAAATTGGGGTTCGTTCTTGTCATAGGTACGCGGTTAATGATGGGGAAATGCCTGAGACGGAAGACCATGACAGGGGGTAAGAGGGAGGCGACACAGTCTCCTGAAAGCTGGGTCAGATAGAAGGAGGAAATTGCCGGCCTTGGTCACGGGCTGAAAAAGGGAAGCTAGGGCGCGGTCGGACAGAGGATGTAGCAGGAGTCCGCTCGAGGAAATTCATCAGAGGCAAAACATCCGAAAAACAGATATCGAGGCGTCCGCAATATGGGAAAGAAAAGGATCAGCGATTCTGTGCAGGGGAGCGCTCGACGACCAATGAAAGGGGACAAGCCGCGCAAAAATCGAAAAACTCGGGACCGAAGGTTTCGGACTAAGCGTGTGCCCGGGGGGGGGTCATAGATGGGTGGCCACCTACTAGAACCCGTTCGGCGGTCCCACCAGCACCACCCAGAGGCAAGACAAGAAGGACAATGCGAACCGGTAATTTTCCTTGTACCTTCGATCGGGAAGATACCTCGCAAACAAAAAGGCGGAAGGCGGCTTTCAAAAAAAGATGGGGGGGGAAAAGCGTGGGAGGACACGACGCGCACCTGAGGCACTACTTACTTGGGCCAAGGAAAAAGAAGGAAGAAGCCTTGGCAAGGCAAAACGAGCCCCGTGGAAGAGGGCCCGAGCGGCCGGGGCGCCGAGTAAGTCGAGCTTCGTCTTGCCGAGAAGAGCTCTTAAGAGTAAGAGGGAAACTGCCAACAGAAGCCTACTGTCTCATCTCCTCGATAAAACAGGTGTCTGGGGCAGGGAAGAAAATTGGTCGGAGCGCCGTCGCGAAAGAGGTGTCGAAAGATAAAAAGAAAGGCGAAGGTGGTCCAACCCCTGGAAGGCGCTCGCGAGAGACGGGAGTGGCAGGATTTGAGGGACCGGACCGTGACGTGTTGTATGCCAGAAAAGAGAAAAAAAGCCGAGGGCATCGAGGGGGGGCCCGAGGAAAAAGTCGAGAAAAAAAAACGAGAAACACAAAAAGGAGTACCTTGCCGCGTACCTTGGTGAACGTAGCATGGGAGGGGGGCCGAAGCGACGGAAAAAGATTCTGAAGAGTTGAGAGCGGGTCCGAAAGAGGGCCCGATTTCTCTTCGGACGTCGGCAAAGGAAAACCACGAGGGAATGACAGCACATACGAGTCCTCGCTAACGGAAAGAAGAGAAAAAATCAAGAACAAAAGAGGAGCCGCCGGCGGCGGACACCAAAAAGGTTTCAACGCCAGTAAGGGCGGAAATGGGGGTGAAGCGCCATGTTTGGTAACGGGCGTGTAAGATCAAAACGTGTGCCAGGTGAGGGAGGACAATGCAAGCAGCAAGTTCGAGAGGGATGTGCTACGGATTCATGTATTTGGCCCGCAAGGTGCTAGGAGGAAATTCTGATATGCAGATTGGGGAATCAGAGGGGAGAGCTTTAAAGTCATAAGAAGAAAAAGCGAGACGGATTGCCCTGCGAGGAAGGACAGTTACAAAAGGCCGGGAGGGGCAAGAGATATTCAGATCGCCGAGCATTTGAAACAGGGGGTCTGGACAACCGAAGGACACTCAGAACTCAAGTTCTATTCCAGGAGTCAAGGACCACGAAAAAATATTCTTGAGGTTAGATAAAGGAGAGTGAAAAGAAAAAAAGGGCTTGTCTCTGGCAAGAAAGGGAGGGCATTCGACGCATCTTCGCGCCAGAAAGGATAATGGTAGCAAATGTTTGAAGTGACCAAAAAAAATAAAACATCGAGCGGAGCAGTTCTTCATTGTTTATGCTGAAGGGTAGCAGGCGAGACAAAAGGCATGGGATTCAGGCAAAAAAGTAAAATCGTCAAGAAATAGTGTGACACTCAGCTCACACGTATTTGGTAAACTATCGGGAAGAATAGATTCGTCTTTGGCGTAGACCGACGATGTATTCTAAAAAATGGAGAATAGAGGATCGTTCCGCATCACGATAACGATGCAAACCAAGCTCGGGAAAACAAGGGAACAGCTATTTGTCGAATGCTCAACACGAATATGTCGAATTATGTCTTTGGAAAAAGGATGGACAGATAAGTTTGGAGGGGAAGGGTTCAAGGTACGTTAGGTGGCTAAGTAACCTATGGATTGGAATTGTCAAAGCTGGAATAAGCGGAATAGGAACTTTAGTAAAAGAGGGGAGTGATGTCGCTTCTTTCTCTTTGTAAACGTCGCTTTCAAATAACTTCAATTAAAGGCCAGGATTGGGTCCGGAAGGAGGTCTGCTGGTATTCTCCGGGGGGGGAAAAGATTACGCTAAAAAAAGGAGGAACAACATAGACAAGTACTCGTACGGCGAAAGCAGATAGATCAGCGACGACAACTTAAAGAATCAAGTATCAAAAGAGGAAGGGAGGTTGCGCGAGCCAAGCAAGAAGGAACACTGGCGGCTATTAGAGTATCAAATGTGCTGGGTATCAAAAAAATGAAGGGGAAAGAGGTGAACTAGGGGAGTGGTTGACGTGAAGCCTCTTACAAACGGACGTCTGAAAGGAAGGGGGGGGACCCTTTCTGGCGGGAAGGGTCGGGGCGGCTTGAGGACGGCGAAGACAAGCCGGGTCAAAGGTCGAATCTCGTGTCAGCCAGCCGAAGAAAAAAAAAAAAGAGGGGAAGGAGAAAAGCTTGATCGCAAGCTTGCAGACCATTAGAGGCTGAAGGTCCTTCTAGACTACACACCTGGGAAAAAGGAAAAAGGAAGTAGAGGAACGTGTTAAAAACTCTCCGCCTGGGAAAAAAAGTCACGAAGCAAAGGAGTGGGGTAAGAAAGGGATGGACGAAAAAACAGCGTCAACCCGTCACGGACACGGCGAATGGACTCACAAGAAAAGTCAGTCGACTCAAAATATGGACTAAAGGGGGGGGAGAACCATGATAAATCGAACAAATCTAGAAAACTGCTACGAACAAAGTCAGAAAAGAAAAAACGCTAAGCGCTGACTCTTCTGCTGGAGACGAGCTGGCATCGAAAAGGGCAACCTGAATGACCGACACCGAGTCTTCGTAGAGATCGAGGACTAACCGCTCCAAACAACCTCGCGACACCGAGTCAAACGAATTAAGGTTTAGAATGGCCTCTAAGGGGAAAAATGATGCTAGGTGACAAGGAGTCACGGAGCTAGGCAGAGAGACCACCAACGAGGAAAGCTCTTCGATCCGTGAAAAGATCTGGAAAAGCTAAGGAGAGGTCAGCTCGTTGTGAGTACTGCTACAAGGAAAGAAGGGTTAAGTCGAAAGAAGGGGGGAAAAAGGTAGGGGGACGCTGGGTTGCGCAAAACAAACAATGGCGTCAAAAAGAAAAGAAAGTTCGATGCTAGAAGTAGGCGGGGCAAAAAAAAAGAGAAAAAAAACAAATCAACACGACCAGAAAGTGGCGAACAGGACGGCGAAGGAGCTAAAAGGGCAAGCCAGGCACCTGCAGGGGGCTCGGCGGCAGGGAAAAAACTTTTTCCGGATCCAAGGCGCTGAGAGCCGAATATGAGAAACGAAGGGGAAGGAGAAAAACGCCAAGAATGGCGAACAGGATGAATTCGCGGAAGAAAGTCTCAAAACCGCGCGCACACAAAAAAAAGTCTGCGAAAGGAATTAAACAGCTTCAAGAGCGCGATGTCATTAGGATCCGGTCTATCGATCATGTGTCGCAAAGGGGGCAAAATAAAGGGATGTCTGGTGTCCTCCTATCCTGCCTCTTAAACAGTGATAGGAACTGGACCCGGTAGGACCTATGACAGAAACGACCAAAAAACGTAGGAAAAGAAGGGGCGAGATTCACTATCTCTCCTCTCAACAAACTTATTATGGGGCGAATAGGTCCTCGATCTCCTTCAACTCTACCAGAGGGAGAAATTGTGGGGGGTCTTGGGAAAACGACGCGTTCAGAGTTCTGCTGGACAGGAGGTCGAGGACACAGGACGGTGATGGAAGAGCGCCTGAGAAAGAAGAGCTGCGGATATTAAAGAGGAGTCAAGGCCCGCTTGTAATGACGCTTGGCCTAAAAAGGGGGTAGGAAAAAGTTGAGGGCCGTTGAGCAGCTTACCAGAGAAAAAACGAACAAAAAGGACTACGGCCATCTTGTCAAAACAATAGAGTAAGGAGCCTCCTAATTTCTCGAAAAAAAAATGGAGGCGAAAAAGAATTGAAAAAGCCTAGAATATCATTTGGGCTTTATTTGCTCACGACCGGATAAGGGAAAAAAAGAATTGGGACCTGTTGTCATGGGTATACTGAATCCCTTTTGTTTTTTCCAAAAGCTAATCGCCTCTGAATCTTTGTAGATACGCATTGGTCTCATTCAAACACCCATCGCGCACCAAAAAAAAAAATCACAGTCCGGGGCGAAACCCGGGAATTTTCCTGGGGTAGCAATTTTAAGGAGCATACATAGCGCGCACTTTAGAAAGGGTCAAAGGGTAAAAAAAAGGTCGAAGCGGGAAATTGGGGGACTTGGTCAGGCAAAAAGGGTGAATAAAGACGAAAACTGGGAAATAAGAAGGAAAAAAGGCCTCCAGCAGCCTGCGAGAAGAATTAAGAGCCGAAAGGGGGCCGGATCATTCCGAAAAGGCAGATGGCTTGTTCGAGGCTTCAGGGGAGAAAGAAAGAGGGGGGGGTCGGGGGGGGGTAGCCGACCTCTACAATGTGACATAGAGCGAGCCTCGAATAACTTGGCCAAGGAGGCATCAAGGTATGGGAGAGGCCAGCGGGAAACGAAAGAGGCTCATGGTGTGGGACCCGTTCCTCATCTGATAGGAGAAGGGAAAGGATGGAGAAACGGTGGTTCAGGCGACATAGACCCAGAAAGGGGTGAAAAAAAAAGAGAGTTATGGCACGACCGTCATCTTTTGTCAGGGGAAAATCCGGGAAGGTCAGGGTAGAAAGCAGAAGCCACTGAAGGGAAGCACCGGTGAAACAATAGCTGGTCGGGGAAAAAACAGCGAAACCAGGCGAATTCTGCCGTGGAAAAAGGAAAGTTGATTGAAAAAAGCGCTTGAGGCGTAAATTCGTCGGAACAGGCCCACGCTTCGGTAGAATCGAGAAGAACGTTTCTCGTCGGCAATCCTACATAGGCTCAGATCAAGGGACCGCAATTGTGGGCGAAAAAAGTAAACATCCCAAACGGTGAAAACTGCCAAGATTATTGCGCGGAGAGCAAAAGAAGCGGATGAGAAGGAGACAGTGTTGGGGACGGACGTGGTCTCGCGCAACAAGCCCAGGTGGGGTGGAAAAAAAGGACAGGAAACATCGCATCAAGTTCGTGGCGGATCTAGGAGGCGTGGCGGCAAGCAGAAGTGCGCGAGAAGAAGACTATGGGGGGGGGGGGAGAGAAAGATATGGAGGCCCCTCCAAGTTCCGGGAGTTAAAGGGAACTTAAAATACGCGAGCATCCAAGGCACTGTCGAGGGAGAAATGTACAACAGGGAATGGACCATAGTCAGATCGTCGGACAAGCGAGAACTAAGGTGATCTTGGGGGGCCCAAACAGAAACATATCCGTGATTTCCAGGCGTATAAAACGTTGAAGACAATCGAAAAGGAGGTCGTGCGCAAGACGTAACGCCGCAAAAAGCCCCTTCCGGAAAAAAACTTAAAGGAAGCGGGGGGTCCCACGAAGTCTCAGGAACGGACCTCTTCGGGGCCTTAAAAACCGGGGAAAAAAGGGGTTGGCTTGAAGTTCCGTGAGGAAGCGAGACTGCATGAGTGGGGCGGAAAGTTCCACCGCCATGTATATGACGGTAAGAGCGACGAAAAAAAAATCATCGTGGAAAAGGGTGTGCAAAC
>Ga0179593_1691612_pt1 | contig 13971 bp, 16 predicted proteins | sample CZODoug2_1_08_16_FD_185931 | JGI IMG/M metagenome (GOLD analysis project Ga0179593, IMG submission 185931) | Vadose zone soil fungal communities from Angelo Coast Range Reserve, California, USA - CZODoug2_1_08_16fungal (PacBio error correction) | ecosystem: Environmental > Terrestrial > Soil >...
CGCGTCCAGACTCGCGCCTAGAGGAAGGGGCCAAGAAGCAAAGAAGAAGAGCGAGCACGGCAGGAGAGAGGGGTGTCTTCAAGAGGGGGTGCCCTCCAAAAAGGAGAATACATTAAACCGACTCCCAAATTTCAAAGGAAGGAGAAGACTGCGGAAGAATAACACATCATGGTTGCTGGGAACACGAAAGGGGAAGGAGAAGCAGGATTTCCTCACGGTGGATCTATTCTTTTAGCTGCGTCGCGGAGCCCAGATGGAATTACAAAACTGTGCCGTTGGCGCAAGGGGGGGGATGAGCGGAAATGGAGGGAAAAAGAGCAGGCTGCAAGCCGACACCCATCCCCTGACTTTGTCAGCTGACAATTTCCTTAAGAAACTTCAGAAAGAAAAGAGACGACCGGTTACTAGTGAAAAAGAACTGGACGGAGACGGGACTAAGGGGAAACCGATCATTCAAGTCACGACAAAGGATCACGTTGGCAACCATCGAAAAGAGGGGATGATAGGGGGAAAGAAAGCATGAAGGGGGAGGAACGTCACGCCCGCGGTGCCGGTTGGCGTTGTGGGGTTGGGGCTGAATATGTGTGGGTGCGATTTGGAGAAGAACCCAAGTCTAAACACCTGGGGGGAAGCCGTCGGGCAGAGAGGTGACGGGCTCGTGGTCTATGAAGCAAAAAGCCCCGTCACTTTTCACGGGCCAGCATCCAGACAAGGAGAAAAATTGCGTTGCACGCGAACAACAAAAAAAAGGCCAGGAGGAGGGGAGAGGGAAGGATGAGATACGCACCCCCGGTAACTGCGTCCCTCGCTTGAGCTCGCGGCTGGAAAAGCAAGCGGGAAAAAGAATCGGAGAAGTCGAGGGCTAAAAGTAGGGGGGAAGGAGCGGAACTCGAATAATCGAAACATTACTTTGGAGTAAAAATCGTACTGCGGATTTGCTACGGGGTGGGAGGGAAACGAGGGAAAAAAGAGCCACCTGGTCTGAAAGGAAGGATTGACCAGTAAAACACCCCCCCCCTTCTACGAAAAGCCGCGGTATACGTTCAGGAATTCGGAAAAGTCAAAATTCCTGGTCTGAAAAGGGGTGAAAAAAAAAGCAAATGCCAAGATGAAGTCTTCGACCCGGAAAGGGTCAGGGGGGGGTGGGAGAGCTTCCAAACCTAAAAGGAGGAAGTACTGAGGGGAGCGGCCTCAACTATCAAAACTACTGTTCGATCTCAGGCGTTCTCACGTCCCGTCCCGGAGAGGGGATTCCTTTTCACAAGGGGAAAACTTTGAATTCAATTTGAAAAGGGGAAAATGGAGGCCAGGGGGGGCTCCCTATCGAATCATCTGCCCAGATGTAGAGGCGAAAAAAGAATTTGAAAACAAGAGGGGGCTGTACCTCTGAATGGTGCGATGCGCCAGCGACGCTCGGCACACAGGCGAACTACCTCGTATGTTGGAATGTCAAAAAAAGGAGGGAGGCGAGGCGAAGAAAGAACGAGATCAACCACAGGGAGTTTGGGGTGGGGAGGACCCCCGACACGGGGAAGAGAGCTATCTTCGAGGGGGGGATTTCAAAGAAGGCAGGTGGACGTTGGTTCTCGCAAGGGGAAGGACTCGAAAAGTAGGGGCGCCGACGCGGCGTCCGAAAAGGCTTCGGGAATTGGCTGCCTTCCAGGGCATGGAAAGTCGAAATAGAACTTAGTTTCCATTTATCGCGAAGGCATTGTGCAGGGGGATAGCTTCGGGAAGTAAAGGGGCGCCCAGGGACCCGCCGCCAGCAAGTCAGCGTGCTCATTGTGCGGGGGGAGTTCAGGGGTGAATGGGGCCTCTTGCGAAGGAGGTGAAATGAAAGCGGTGGGGGGACATCGACAAGGGACTCGGTCACCGTGAATGCAACCCAGGTCCGAGCTACCTGGGACTTCAGATGGCCCTATCAAAGACCGCAGCACCTACTAACAAATAAAGGGTAGAGGGGGCGCGCATCAGGGGGGGGTTTTCTTGTGCAGGGGCTGAAAGACCGGCTCATCTCCAGAAAGGGGAGGCAAAAGCGGAAGAAACGTTTGCGGGGGAAGGAAGCTAAGAAGGGGACGGGTGTGTCACCCAAAAAATCCCTATCAACGTTCTTGAAGCTGAGGGAGCTTAGAATACTGGGGTCACTGCTAGACGAGGGTGGGGTACAGGTGTATTGCTGATGCGTATAACAGCTATCTGCGACTAAGAGAACAGGTTCGGGGAACGATCGAGCGGCTCAATGCAGGTCAAGGGGGCACGAGGTCTCCGCACAGAAACTGACACTCTGGATTTCGGAAAGGGGTCGATACAACAACGAATGTAGTTAAGGTGGGGAAGGAGAAGAGGACTGCGTGGCGGACCTCTTCGTGGCAAAAAGCTGACACTGGGTTGGGATAGATCCGGGCATGATTGCGTGTAGCGGGGCAGGGGATCCGCAAGGAGAAGGGTTCCAAAAAAGAGGAGCACCACCTAAAGCATGTTCCAAGTCACCCCGAGAGAAAATAGACGCTCGCTGGAACCGCCGTATCTGGAAAAAAGAAATTCAGAAAGTCAGCGTAGACATCGGACCCGCCACGGTGTCTTCGGGCTGACCGTTCCCACCCAACTCAGAAGTCTCACTAACAACGCACCATTAGAGGAGATCTACCGGGGAGGTGCGGGGAAGGGGCGATCGAAGCAAGCTGGATAGGGCTCGCGTCGGGGGAACAACATTTCGCAAGCGCGGTTCCTTACGGTGAAAACTATTGTAAAAAAGGGAGGACAGGTCCACGCCAAAGAGGCAATCAAGGGGGTGTTTTTGAAAAGCGTATCCAGCACTTAGCACTCTTGACTTGCGGCGCTTGCGGGAGGCTCAGAACAACGACCGCCTAAAATATCGGAAGAGGACCATGCCTCTTCGAAACTCTGCCACTTGTACTCTGGGCAAATTGGATTGCCAAAAATTAGAGAGGAGGGGAAAGGTTCGCACTCCGCGTCTAAAGCCCAAAAAGGTAAGAGAACAAAATAAAGGGGGATGAAGGAAAACTCAGGCAAAAGACGTGCGGAGAGGGCGCGGGGCTGGCAATCCGCCCCTCATGAGAGAGCACGTGGGGATGTCGATCGCTGATGCCCGAATCCATCGTGGGAAAAGAGTAAGGTCGTAGCGGTTGGTGGGGACTCGGAAAGAAGAAAAATCTGCCCGAGAAAAGGGGCCAGCAGGTAACACGGGTTGATGGAACGAAGGAGTCGACCAAGGCTTTGGGGGAAAAAGGTCGGTAGAAACCCGGAAGCAGGGCACGGAAAGAGGGGAAGAAAGTGTTGGGACCAACGGCAGTGAGCACGCAATCGTCGTCCCGGCGAGGCTGACGGACGGGGATAGGGAAAAGCAGAAGGCCCGTTATCCGAAAGAGAGGTAGAGAGGGGGGAAAAGAAGGATCAAATTGATCAGAAGGAATATACCTTGTCTACATATCGTATGGGAGTCAATAGAAAAGCCAATGCAGGTGAATGTTGAAGCGGGAGACAGAATGAAAGGAAACTTTTGCCGACGCAAGCTCCTGTGATGAATCGGGGAGCGGAGGATCGGAGGGAAACGCAGAAGGAAAAGTCAGGATGGAGCACACAAGATCGAGGAGGTTTGACCCCGTCATGTGTCCCGCTTCAAAATCTGCGAGCACGGAGGTATGAGCGGGGAGACCAACGAATTCCACGAGGAAGGGGGTGTGGAAAAAGGTCGGCGAAAAGAGAACGCCGGAGGTTCGAATCGCTGGTGGGTTTGGGGAAAAACGCAACATCGCATAAGAAGAAATTGGCCTTGATGCCGCAAGGAAGGAAAACTGTCCTTTCGCAATCCAAAAGAGGGAGTATCCCAAAGGCAAGGGGAGGGGGAGGAGGCCTGAGGAGGAACCACTAATCCCGGAGAAAAAAGATGCACAAAAAACAAAGGCCAGGGGATCTCCAAACAAACGCTACGCCAAAAAAAAGCAAAGATAATAAACGAAGAAAAGGTAGCTGAGAGTTTTTCCTTCACGGGGGAAGACTCAACTCGACCTCGCGAGCGAGGAGGGAGGAAGGGAATAGTTTTCGGCGGGGAGGAGGTAACATGTATGGCAAGAAAAAGGAAGTCGGGGGGGAGGTATAACTAGATGGTCTGACTTGCTTTGTGAAGGACCAGCGGAAGAAAAGCCCAGGTGACGGGGAAGGCGTGGGCAAAAAAAGAAAAAATGGCTCACCAAGCCATAGACGCAAGGGGAGGACGGATCAGCTGGGCTTGAAGACTGCCATACATTAATAAAAAATTGGAGGAAAAAGAGCATCCCAAGTTCAGCAAACCGAGGGCAGGCGAATGTAATGCAGTAAGGGGGACGCTTCGAGGAACTTGCAATGGGAAGAGTTTCAATGTATTCGAAGGGCACGGAGGGCCAACAATGCTGAGAGAAGGTGGGTGGTAATCGCGGCTGTGAACTATCGTTCTCGCAGAAGGCTTCTGCAAACCACTAACGCGCGCAGCGGGAGTGGGGAGATGAAAGGAAAAGAACGTAGCGTACACCGACCGAAAAAACGCGATGGTAGTGGAGGAGGGCCACCCGGGGGCGGGGGAGCAAGAGAGGACGAATCGGGATCTTCGGCTTGTTCGACGCCTTTGGGAAGACTAAGCAAGAACTAAGCAGGCGCGGGAAGATACCGACATTCCATGAACTCCTGGGAGGGGGTCGAAAAGGACAACAATGCTGCGGGATCGGGTGAATAAAGGAAGGGAGGGCGTGCGGGCAAACATCTGGACGAAGGTACTAAAAGGGGGGATTTTGGGTGTGGGCGGAGCGATGGTGAGCGAGGTCTGATAAAATCGCCTTCGAAAGCCGACATGGACCTGTTGGAGAGGAGGTTCAAAGGGGGGAAGGAACCTCAGCTAAGATAGCCAGAGGGACTGCCTCGGCACGGACTACAAGGACACTTCTACTGGCTAAAGGATAAACACGAATCGGAGTATACAAGAACAAAGTGGCAAGATCACTCTATCTGGAACTAAAAACCGTGGGTGAGGCGAGTCCGCGTATGAGCCGGACTACGCCCGCTGTGCTACGTCGGGTTGTTGGCGGAGCTATGTGGAAAAGCTACGAAATGGACGTATGCCGCGCGGGAACGGGGAAAGTGGGGAGGATCTCAGGGACGCGCGGGGGGGGCGTGGGGTCTATCGACGAGCCGCACGCCTCACCCTGCACGGGGGAAAACACCGAAAAAACACTCATAGAGTTCAAACCGAGAAAGCAGAAGGGGAGATTGTGAGCCATGATGATCACGGAGCTCACCTCACCATTACGCTGTCCTCGTCTTCAGGAAGCTGAAGAGTTGCTTATTAACGGGAAGACAGCAGAGACGAAATGGGAATAACCTCATCACAAGGGCCGATTACTCGAAATCGAAGCGAAAGGACCGTGGAAAATCTACTGCGTGCGGAGGAGGAAGGGTGCGTGGGAAAGGAAAAGGGAAAGAGGCAGATCAGTACGGCGCAGAGGGAAAGCGATTCAAAGAAGGGTCGGGGAGGGCAAGTGTTGAACAAACTCTGCCGCAACGACGTCATGGAAAAGAACACTGGGCGGGGTCAAAAAAGTCACGGGGTAAAGGCACGCGACACCGTAGGAAGGGGATCAATTGAGGGGAAAGGTTCAAGTCACACAAGCCCTCCTAGGAACACGACGCTAACGAAGAGGGGCAAGGGCTCGCCTCAATCAGCAGACGCTGGTCGGAGAAAAGCATCGGCGTAAAAAAAAGGTCGAAATCGGACACAAGAGGGGTTGGAAAGGACGAGAGAGGACGCGACCTCCGGCCCGTGGAAAGTTGAACCCTGCTGCTGAATTCTCAATCGAGGAAGCAGAGAGCTTGGAAGGAGGTACAATGGGGGTACTCTGGTCGGGGCCTAGTGAGGGGGGGTCTAGGCAGGGGAAGCACCTCGAAAAAAAATAAGGAAAGGTCGGCATGCGTCAAATTAAGGAGCTAATAAAAAGAGGGGGGGAAAAACATCAACCGTGCTCAGGACAAGTTGCGGTGAACAAGAAGCCAGGGCGGTTTGTTTTAGAATCGAGCAACGCAGAGTCGGAGAAAATGACGAAAGAGGACCGCTTGGTCTCGCCGGCAGGCAAGAAATGGACGGAAGAATGGACCGAGCGACCGGAAAGCTAGCAAATAGGGATGAAGAGGGGTGAAATAAACGGGGGGGCAAAGTACGTGGGGGCAAAGTAGGAAAAACAGTATCGAGAAAGGGAAACGGGCGCTGGGATATGTAGGAGAGTCAGGACAGGGAAAAAAAAGCCAAAACGCCGCAGGATTCTGGGAAAGAAAAATGGGGTCACGGGCCATTTCAGGCGGGGGGGCGTTGAGGGGGGTAAAGGGGAAGCAAAGGGGGGAAAAAGTAATAGACAAGGAGTAAAGAAGAACAACAAAAGCGCGGGGAACCTGTTGTTCGTCAACGCATCAGGGAACTAAAGGAAAAGAAAAAGCCGATTAAAAAAAGCTGAGAGGGGCTGGTTAGATCGGAGTGGTGGGAAAGGCGGCTTAAGAAGAAAAAGCCTCAAATGGAGTGGGGACCAGCGAGCACGGTCGCGCGCACGGAACTCGGCAAATCGAAACGAAGGAAAGGTGAATTGAAGAACCAGCCCGATAAAAAACAGGAATGTCAGCTCGCGGATGACTCATCGCGGAGCTTAAAAAGGCGCACCCCTCAGGGTCAGAACCCATTTCGGGTATTGGAAAAAAGGGGTTATTAAAAACAACGCGCTAGGTAGGGACGGACCCCAGCTCTATCTTCGCGAAAAAAATTTCAAAACTGACAAAAGCAAAAGTCCAGTCGGGGAGTAGAAGCACTCAAATCTCGAGAAACCACAACAACGATAGGGGGAAAGAATAGAGAGTGGTGTCGGAGAAATGCCTGCGTTCTGAGCCCTCTGGCACAGGGTGGGGGCCCTCGAGAGGGTCCCCAGCCAGAAGGGACCGTCTGTAGGGGGACGCGATACGGGGGGGAAATAAGAAGTGAAGGGAGGACCAAAGGTAAGGAAGCCGTTGCGAACCCCTTGACCAGATTGCACGGTCAATTAGCGCGCTGTAAATCCCGTGATGAAAAGATGAAATGAAAAAGGAAGCAAGCTCGGAGCTGCCGCGAACAAAAAGCTGCAGAGTGAAGGCAGAGAAACACAAAATATCTTCGGATCGTGTCTCCTCTGTCTTGAGCTGCAACCGAAAAAAATTGAAACTAAACAAGAAAAAAACCGCCCAAGGAGTTGAGGCTGATCGTCGCGACTGATAGGCCGGGAGTATCGATGAGAAGACCGGGGCGGGAATGAACTGTTGCACGGAGACTAGATTGTCCCGCTTTGGAAAGGGTCCACGGACTGAGGCCGCGTGAACACATCCCAATCCTTCTCTCTTACTAAAAGTGGGGGCGGGGGGGGTATGGCCCGGGGCAGCTCGCGGGCGGGCACACATGACGGTTCTTCGGACGCGGAACACCTTAGATCCTGTCACAGGGAAGGGTAAAAAAGGCCGGCGATTGGAGACGCTGGAGAGGAAAAAAATGGAGCCGCGCCAGCACATTGTCGACATAACTGCGATCCAAGGCCACCGAAAAAGAGGAGGTGAAAGAGTGCGGTGCAACGCAAAGGGGCAATCACCGGAAAACAAGGATCGGCACGATGTGGAGATCCGCGGGGGGAGTGCTCGGAAGGGAAAAAGACTTGAAGGGCAGGTAAGGGAGGGAAGGGGTGGGTCCGGCATTTCATGGATTCCGAACAAAAGGGAAGGAAAGCAAAACGGGATTGACGAATTATCTCGAGAAGAAAGGGGGTGAAGAGGCTTAGAGGAGCAAAGGGGCCCGAGAAAAGGCCTTGCGACGCGGCGGGGGAGAAAGTTTGAAAAGAGGGAACTCAGAAAAAGCAAGCGCGCGGTAGGGAAACTCCTAGGCTCCGCCAGCTCGACAAGCGTAGGAGTGTGATGCCGAAGCAAGGTGCTCGTCGGAGGGGGGAGTCGGGAACGCCGCCTAACGACAAGAAGGTGTCCGACGAAACATGATCTTGGCATGGCTTGAAAACGTGGAGAACGAGTGCGACCAGGAAGATCGTTGGGGGGAGGGCCGGAAGATTGAACACCACTTTCCGAGGCGAAACAGGGAATACTGCAGAGACGTCGTACGAAATGAAAAGCAGAATTCTCCGGGGTCCGGCTGAGTGTTCAGACAAAAAAAAAAAACACCGAGGAGAGGGTCTCCACGTGAGGTGTACATCTGAAGAAAATCGTTGAGAGGGGGGCGCTTCGCCGAGGTCTTCGCCGAATCTAATTCCCGAGGCAAAAAAAAAGTTAAGGGGGAAGTCGGCTATCCTATGTAAGGCAGGGAAGGGGGATCTCGGGAAAGGGCAGATTTGAAGCCCTTTTGCCTTTGGGGGGAGCTTCGGCGATTGGCAACGTGAACCAATTCACACCCGAGGGTGAACTTGTACGCGTGAAGGGGAAGGTGGACCCTGATCGAGGCGATGAACACAAAAAGGGGAAATGTAGAGTCAGGAAAGGGGAAGGGCCTATTTCAGACAGAACTCCGATACTGGAGTCGAAATATGGCGCACCACCAGAAAAAAACACCCCGACGGTAAAATGAAATAAAGCTCATGTCAGGCTAGTACATTTCGAATCAAAGGACTCAGAGTGCGCGGCGGGGGATCAGTGGCCTTGAGGCGACCTGAGATTCGGAGGGTCTGAAAAAAAAAAAAAAGTCGACGGGGAAAGAAGATAAAAAAGGTATAAGATGAGGGGCTGGCAGTTGTGAATTGGGACCATCGGAGCCAAACAAAAGGGGGAAGGGAGTTGTTGGAAGGAAGACGGGGGGGGAAGACTCTACACGACCAGAGTCGGACGACGAGTTAACGGGAGGAAGCTGGAAACGCGAAACGCATGACAAATCTAATATCCAAAGTGAGGGGCACCATGATGAACATCCCTCCGAAGGGCGTGATCAGAAACCCTTCTACCACCAGGAAGGAGATCAGCTTAGTTCCCGGCATTCGAAGATGGTTAGTCGGGGGATACAAAGGCAAGGCGGAAGAAGTCCTTGGTCTCGTCTCTGTCTGATCGTCGCGCGGTCGAAGAGGCTCCTGCCGGAAAACAGATCACGAAACAGAGAGGGTATGGGTGGTAAGAGCGTTATCTAAACTCTCAAAAAGTAGTTAAAGGAGTAAAACAAGGCCGACGAGTGGGGAGCGCGCCAAGAAAAGTTGCAGAGACACGGAGAAGGAGAGGCAGCAGAAGAAGGGCTTACTTTAAGTCAGGCAGGGTCGAAGGTGAAACGCGCCTCCTAAGTGGACCATGTCCTACACATAAATAAGGGAAAGGCTTATCGCAAAAAGAAGTGAGCAAGGCATTACGAGGGTTTCAGAAGGGTCGGGGGCCCCTGCTGCAACGGACGGGATGCGTCACATGGGGGATTTTCCGAAAAGGGGGGCTATTTAGGGCAGGAGGGAACTGGACTCGCGCACCGAACTTTGTCAGTTGGGAGCGAAGGGCATATGGGAAAGCGCCGAGGCGCACTGAGAAAAACAAAAAGCAAAAAGTGTCCGCTTGGAAAAGACGGTCCGAAAGCATTCTTCTATAAAGGATTACTCAGGAAGTCAAGTAGGCGGAGGGGGACTCCCGCCGAACCGGAGGGGTCGCCGGGGTCACTACACAGTAGTACCAACGTGCTAACCGGCGCACGAGGTTGAAAAAGGAGGAAACGGTAAACTACATATCTCTATTGAAGCGTCTACTAAGAAAGGTCCTTCGTAAGGGGGGAATCGTGGGGAGTGGGGGGCGGCTTAAGATTATCTGCCGCTAGGTCGAAGTAGCCAGGGGAACCATTGGGGGGGGGGAAAAGAGAATGCATCTGTGCTCGTGACTTCGTGCGACTAAGATCAAAGAGGGGAGCATCTCGGATGCGAAACTTCGGGGACGAGGTGGCAAAGCCTGCAAAAGACGAAGAGACAAGGAAAGTTCTAGCCAGAGATGCGAACGTCAAGAGAGCCGGACATGCTTCTCGCAACAGAGTGCGTGATCAGCGTCTAGTGAGGAAAAAAAAAAGGAAAGCAAGGAGAAAGAAAGAAGTGCTATACTCGAGATCTAAGAATGAGCACTGGACGGGGGCGAAAGGGTGTGCGACGGTTTGTGGGAACTAACTGCAGGACCTTCCACGGGCGAAAAAGAGGGGGGGAGGGGCAGAAAGGAAAGTAGGACTGCGACTCTTTCACGGGATCTCGGGAGACTCGGGCAATTTGTTATCAATAGCCGTGAAAAACGAAGAAAAGGCAAAGGGGTGGATCGGGACAAAACGGTTTGGAGCCAATGTCAAATCATACGTCAGGGTGACTGAACAAAAAGGAAGTGCGAAATTGGATCGGGTTCCGGGACGCAGAAGAGAGGAACGCTGCGGCGGGTCTGGGGGAACTCAACACAAGAAAGAGGAAGGGGGTGAGGAAAAAGAGGGGACAAGCAAAATAACCGGCTAAGGGGGGTTAAGGACTCTTGTGTTTGCAGGTCGAGTAGGAGAGCCAAAACAAACGGAAGGACCGGGGACGGGGTTGCCAAGTTCTGCTGGGGGCTCAAAAGAGGGCATCGCAGCTTTGGCTGCTACGGGGAAAGGGGGGAGGTGGTGCGTTCTCTAAACTCAGGGGAAGTTGGGGGGGGCTAGGGAGGAGGGACATCGACGCGCACCAACGAGTCGTCTTCATAGGTCAAATGCCGGGAAATTTATGGGGGTTCGAAAGGAAGGCATCATAAAACCCATACCCGTAAGAAGAGCCAAGGGAGTTGCTGTGATTAAACCCAATAGAATGAGTTTCCAGGGGAGATGCTGCGAGGAGGGGAGGAAAAGCGGGGAGCCGATTCTCGCCGGGGGATCGCAAGGGGAGTGGCGCCGACGCTGGAAAGGCGAACCGAAAGAAAGTATCCAGAGGGGCCTTCCTGTGGAAATAAACAGGCATACTTAGGGGAGAGACAGGGTTGAGAAGCCGAGGGGTATATTGCTCGGGAGTGCGAGGGAAGGGCCCTGGACTCCCAGAAAAATCCGGAAAAAGGTACTGGGGTAAGTTGCTGTATAGAGTGATGAGGTACCCTTGCATCGGGGGAAAGCGTTTGGGGAAAATCCGCAAAAGCGGTGGCGGAGGTCGCGTTCAAAGGAGGGGAAAAGTCAAGACGGCGGAAACCCTGTGTTCAGGAACTATAGAAGTCAGCAAGAGACGTCAAAAGGCAAGACGGCGCTCAGAACGGCTTCGCGACGAATTGGGGCTATGTTGCACAAGGAAAGAACCGAAAAAAGTCGAAAAGATTAGTGAAGGAAACAAGGGGGGAAGGAGAATGGGAAGAACACTTGGACGAGGAGCTACGAAGAGCGTCTCATCAATTTAATTTCACCGGTAACACCCTAGACAACGGGCGGGTCAGAACTGACGTGACGGAAAGGATCACGGGGAAAACTTGCTCCCTCTGTTGTGAGATGGAAAAGTTCTCAAAATATCGGGTAAAGAAGAACGGAGCTGGGGAGGCGTGGGCAACGGCCCTCGGATCTGCTCGAAAACTAAAAAAAGGGGGAAAAAGGAAAGAAGAGATTGGCACGGGGCAAACTTAGACAAACAAAAACGAGGGAAAAAGAAGAGAGGGGATGTCGACGAATCGAACCGCGTGACGGAAAAAAGAATTAGTGGAAGGGGGGGAAACTATCACGGTTGGGGGAGAGAAAAGCCGGCACACGACCCGAACTCTCCATCTCGGGGGGGGTGAAGAAAGAAAAATACAGGTACATCGAAAACACCGAGGATGCAAGGTGCCACCGTTGACAGGGGGAAACCCGTGACCAGGGGGGGGGTAAGGGAGCGCGGGCTGAACGCCTCGTTGAAGGGCTGGTGACCGGGGAGTGAACAGAGAGCTGTCGGCAAAAAACCACTTTGGGCTTAAGCCTCGCGACCGTTCTCTTGCTCTGGGTAACAACTCAGAGGAGGGAAAGGCGCGCGGGCTTGAGCAACCAAGGGAGCAGGACATTCGACTCCGGGCTTGAAAGGGGGTCTGCGCGGGAGGGGATACGCCTGAAGCCGGATCGATGACGAACAACGGAACGGGGGGGCGTGACCAGGGGAGGAAAGAGTGAAAAAGAGGCAACTAAACCGTCGGTACAAGAAAGCACGTGAACTCATCATCCTTGACTCTTCTTCGAAACACCTTCGAAAAATTATGGCGGGGAGAGGAGGCCCTTGGAAAGGAAAAAAGGGGAAAAAGATAGGATCAACATCTGGTCCCCCCTTAGATGCCAATGGTAAAAAACAGGAAGGCATCCAAAATGGTCTAGCCCAAGTGCTGAGCTAAAGGAAAACACTTCCTAGAGGGAGCCATAAGTGGACAGAGACAAGAAAGGTAACGTGCCAACAATCGCAAGAATCTGGGGAAAAACGAGCGGGAATGGCATCAAAAATCAAAATCTGAGAAATGGTGATGGGGGCGAGATGATGCCAAATCAGTGGAAGGGTAAACAGAGTACAATGAAAGAGGTCGTGCCTTTTTTTGGGGGGGCCAGCATGTGGGGGCGAACAGAAGCAACTCAAAACTTGGAAGGGGACACCGAAGTGATTGGAAGTTTCTTCGACCAGCATCACACAGTGGCTATGCTGGCGAGGGAAAACCCCGAAGAAAAAAAGACGGAAGGGACACTGGCTGTCTGGGGGGGAGAAAACCCAAGTGGGGACAGAATGCCCTCTCCTATGACTGCCCGATGACTTACCGCCCGGCTCGACAAGAGGGAAATTGAGAAGAAAAAGGGGCTGGCGTCTTCGGGATTCGGTTACGAAAGACTCCCGCAAGGGGGGATGAAGGACATGCCGATACCTGTTTAGAAAAAAGGGTCTTGGAAATGCTTGGCAAACAGGTGAGCCAAAACGGTGAAAGTGGACGAGCGAGTATTCAGGGGAAGTCACCAAGGAAGGGCGCGAACTTATCCCTGTGAAGGGAATCATACAAGCGGCATGCTCAGAGCTTGGAGAGGTGGCCGTCATTGTGAAGGAACCTCTAGCACACCGAGCGGAACTTTCTCAAAAACCCGACTTCGAGTATCCAACGTCGTTGATGAGGTGCTTGAGGAGAGCTCATGAAAAAAGGTAAATTCCCAAGGAAAAAAAAAAACACTGAACTTTGAGTCAGCATTTAGCGAAGCGGTGGGGCGAAGTCTACGTGACTCATCATGGAAATAGAAAGGCCTGGGGGAAGGACTAGGCGGGGGAAGACAGAGGCATTTTATCCCGCGGGGCTATGCGGAGAAAAGTGGAGGATATATACCCTAAGCTCGACCGAGATAAAAGAGGGAAAGCGTCAAAAAGGGAGGGCGAGAAAGCCGTAAGGGCTGATAAATCGAGGGCACAGGACTCAAAAAAATAGGCACCGGCATAGTGAAAAAAGGGCGCGCTCATTATCTGCGTATTTTTCCTTCACGGGGAAGACACGGCGACACTCGGGAGGGGAAGGCGCGGAAGGAAAAATGACGTTTCGGCTACAGGCGGGTCATTCGAGGGTATCCGCGGGGACAGGGAAGGATATGACTTAAGCGAGGATTGCGGTATGACGGATTATGTCGGGACGTGAGTGGGGGAAACGAGAAGGGTGGGGACAAACACGGCTTGCAAGCGAGGAGCTCAGTAGAAGAAACTAGGCAAAAGTGATGGGGGTAACGGCGCCAAAAAGCCAAACTGGGGGGGAGGAAGGACGACGCATCACAGGGGAAAAGGAGAACAATAAACATCCCTCTTGCGTGGAGAGAGTCGACAAGAAAGAAGGAATCAAAGTAGGCAGAGTCGAGCTGTAGGGACCTTTAATGCTTAGGCGAGGGAAAGGTAGTGACAAAGGGGAAAATGGAAAGGAAGGGAAAGGGATGTATCGCTGATAGGGCAGAAGAGGCGTAGCGCCGCCCAACTACACGAAACGCGAGTCTGGTGGAACGGT
>Ga0179593_1216580_pt1 | contig 13970 bp, 12 predicted proteins | sample CZODoug2_1_08_16_FD_185931 | JGI IMG/M metagenome (GOLD analysis project Ga0179593, IMG submission 185931) | Vadose zone soil fungal communities from Angelo Coast Range Reserve, California, USA - CZODoug2_1_08_16fungal (PacBio error correction) | ecosystem: Environmental > Terrestrial > Soil >...
TCAGCAGACAGGGGGAGAAAGTACCATAGAGGAAGGGTTCCAAGCGTAATGTCGCGAGGAGGACCGCACCAGGGGGATCTCAAGGGGATCCGAAGCGCCAGCGGGTGGAGCTCAGACTTTGACGGGATGATCGGAACCACGACGGAACGTGGAAACGAGCACCTACAAGATCACGTTTGGGTGGGAGCTCAGGGTGTAGGAAAGGTTGGAAAGAGGGAGGGGGGCAACGAGAAAGGATGGTAAAAGGGGAAGAAAGAAAAACGGAAAAAGAAGGACAGTGGCCAGTGAGAGCTGGGAAGAAAGACAGAACAGTGCGCGGAGTTCAGCGCGTGTGTAGAGAAGGGAGGCGGAGAGAAAGACAGGAGAGGGGGAGCACCCGGTAGACAATGCCTGGCAGACACGAAGGAGATGTTCCCTCTCGGTGTCCTCGTTTAATAGTCCCGGGATGAGTTATAAACATTCCGGGCAGGTGGACAAGAAAAAAACTAATGTAAAGTCGTTTTGAAAGAACAAAGCAGCTATTCGTATAAAGCCGGTGACCTCTCCCGAAAGGCTTGGCGTCAAGCACAAAGAGAGGGGAAATGGATTACATACTGCTCCAGGATTGGCGGGGGTGTCGCAGTGCTCCCGGGAGGAAGAAAAGGGGGAATGTCATTTCAAAACGGAATTATCCTTGGGGGTTAAAGAGGCCTTCAACCTAAGGAGCGGAAGAAGGCCCGTTGGTGCAGAGACAAGAGCACTTTGCTGGGCCGCGTTGGGGGGACTGAGATTAACAGCCGGGAGGTGAGAAGGTAAAAGGGGGGCCTGGTAACGGGCAAACTTCAAGAGCCCCCGTAGTTCGCGCACGTAGAGTGGAGAGAAGCCGAAGAGGGAAAAAAGTGGGGAGATGCCAAGGTACCAGATAAAGGGTCAAACTCGGCGGAATGGGAATATAGGCGAAGGATCCAGAACAAGCTTCTCGGACGGACTTGGACTGACGGATGTGCAGTCGTGTGACCTATCGCGGGAAGCATTTGTCGGAATCAGCTTCAGGGGCCGCAACAGCTAGCCATGCATCCTAACACACAACTGTTGAGGGGTGTTGCGGGGGGAAGGCATCCGAAAAGGGGGCCCAGAGCGCAGTGGTCCCTCCAGGTAGGTAGGCGGAAAAAGGGTTATATGGGCGGGCCAGACCAGGGACATGACAGAGGATCCGGACGGGATTTCGGCGAGCTGCACAGGATCCGTTTAGGGTCGTCAAGAAGGATCCTGGGGAAAAATAGACCACGCAAATAACTTCTCTGACGAATGCTACACCACATGGGTTGCCGACTTAAGGGAAATACCGTCAACTTTCTGTCAAGGGTGCGCGAACAGGGGGGGTCATGACAAAACTGAGAAGGCGCAAAACTGCCGGGGGTTGAACCCGAATTAAAAATGGGAGGGGGGGGAAAGAAAAAGGTGCGGGCAATAGGGTTGGGACCATCGGGACCCTGTATGTGGAAGCCAGACAACATCCGAAAAGGACCTGATGGGGGCGCGAGGGCGGCCGTGAAATCGGCCCTTCAAGTACCAGAACAGAAAGGGTATGAGGCGAGCCAGAGCCCGAAAAGCTCTCTGGCGGCATTGGGTCTGATCGGATCACCGAACTCGAAGCCGGCTGACACCTGTCACTGGACGACACTCCTCGTTGCGCCGGTGATTCTCTTTTCAGAGAAGCCACAAAAGATCTCGAGTTTAGGGAGGAGGGTAGAACCATTAGGGGGGGGTCCGAGGGGATTACGGAGAAAAGGACAAAATAGGCAGTTATGTGGGGGATGAAGGGCATAGGGGGGGATCACGCATAGGGAATGACGGAATTTCATGTGAAAGAACTTCTGAAAAAGAATGGAGTGGGCATATATCGCTTGTCAAATTTGGGTTCTACCCGGTTTTCGCATACCCCGGTGGAAAACAATCTGATTCTACAAACGTTAAATTTCCCACAGAAATAGTCATAAAAGGACTATAATGCAAATAGAGAAAGATGCAGAATCGAACGCAAAGGAGGGCCGGTTTTCCCGGGTGGTAAACGGGGGGCATGTAAAAACGAAAAAAAACTGGGATCGCCGTGGGGACGGGACGTTATATAAAAGTGAAAGGTACTAATGCCAGATGTGCAGTGTGGGGGCTCAGATCTTCTAAATAAAAACGGGCCTGGAAAAAACTAACAGGAGGGATAAATCATACAGGGGGGTAAATCCTAGAAGTTGGGTAAGGGGAACGGGGTATCCTTGATTTAACCGGTTAAAAAAAAGAGGGGGAGTCTGAACACCTAACAATTACCAGTAACGAAAAACCTAGAAGGGGTTCGGCTAAGGTGTTTCTTCAACGCATGAAGTTTTAAAGGTAAAGGAGGAAGCCAAACGCCTCGTATGAGATACGTTGTGAGGTAATGCCTCCGTCTCAAGAGATCATGCGAAGGACAGGGAATGAGCCTGACAGAGGGTAACGGGGAGGGATCGTATGCGATAAACAGAAGTAGACAAGACCGAAAGAAGAAGTCTTCACGTTCTTCCTTCAACTCACGCAAACGTCACGTGAGGCGGCAATAAAGGCGGTGATGCCGAGGACACAGGGCAGTCAAAAGAATGATAAAGGTCATTCAGGTCGTCGGGATACAACGGGGAGACTTTCTTTGCACGTACTGAATACTGATGTTTCAATGACTTTTCAATGGGTGGACACGTTTCCAAAGAAGGCTATAAGGGAAATGCCCACGTAATCGGGTAACCGTTCTAGAGTTGTTTCCTCGACAATTCCCGACTTGGTTGAAGGACGGGTGTCGTAAAAAAGGAAGCTGCGAAAGGGGAAAGACGGGAAGTTCCCCGTTCGGTAATGCCCACTAATGTGGCGTTACCGTATTAGGGGCCGGGTTATTGGATTTTAATTCCGAGTGTTACACAAGAGGGACTCAAAACCTAAAGACGGGCACTCTACGGGCCCAACCGTATTTACACTCATAGAACGAAAGTGAAGGAAAATCTTCCAGTATGGGAGGGAAACGTGTGGTGAAGGGAGGGACGCGGGCAAATGGGCTACTTCACAATGGGTAGGGTTGCGATGTCCTCGCCTTGCCTGCGAATTGGAAACCAAGTTTAGATGGAAGGCTTATGTAAAGAGAACAATGTTATCAGACAAGACAAATAAGGTATGGACAAGAAAGGGCCCAACTTAGACGAGTGGAGGGTCCTTCATGAAGGGGACTCATATATTTTTTAACTCCCGTACCTGAGATTATAGTGCGGGATTCCGCTTAGGAGTCCGAACAGTATTAGCGGGCGAGGGAAGCTAAAGTTTAATATTCAGTCCAAATAACTGTACTTACTGTGGCTTTATCGAACTTGGGGTTGATTGTGTCTGGTTTCTCTGGTGAGTTAGTTCCCAGCGGTATAGGGAAAATCGGATTTAGGCCTGACACTGTCGGCTATCTGGAATATATAATGGCGGGGACCGTCTTAACCGAGGTTCCGGGCGATGTGCGAAGGAGAGTACTGGGAGCTGGTAGAGGGGTTTTTGACTGAGCCTTACATCCTGGCTCAACAACTCGTCCAAGAGACATGATCGAGGACAAAACCACAAACTTATTATTCAAAAGGAGAAGAAATGTCTTGGATGGGGAGGGAGTTTAATCAGTGTGCCGTAGGGAATACCGAAGACAATTACGATCACACTTTTACAATCCGACGTCACCCCGGCTGTCCCGATAGGGGGGACCCAGAGGGACGCAGCAGCCCCGAAGCCGGGGTGCCACTAAGGCCTTCCATGTTAAGAAGAACAGTCTGTCTCCTCTGCAAAGGCTTCGGCCAAGACCTTACAACCAAAGCAAGCCAAACCGGCTGCGTTTATAGAAACACTTTCCACGGATTGGTGGGTTTGCCGGGCGTCGGTTGCGTATTATAGGCGGGATGCAGAAGGTCTCAAAAGATAGACTGCAATCTTCTGCAACCTGGAACAGGAGAAACGAAAGCATAGTTAATTGAGAAATCCAAGATTCTAGCAGAAATGGCAGGCAGCGTACGGCTGAGGGGTTAATTTGACGGCTAGATTTGCAAAGAACGGCCTCGTGGAGGGATTCGAGGTTGGGGCGCTGGGGGTCCCTCACTGATGGAAACAAACGTGTACGAATCCCAGGGGCGGTTGCCTTAACGGAATAGCAGCCGAAGAAAGTAAGACGCCAAGTACACCGGATCTGAAGGAGAAATTTCCTCTGGAACATGAATTAGCGCGCGTCTGTTTCGTAAACCGCTGGAATATTTTCTGGTGGTACGCTTTTTGAGAACAGCCCTCACGGCGCACAGGCCGTCCGATCGGGAGTGAAAAAGCAGGCAAATACCCTGGGTTGGAAATAAATCCAATAATAAGGTCTCATACATGGGGGTACCGCGCAGCGAAAAGATCCAAGCAAAGATTCAGGAAAAAAAAGGCGTCCGGGTTAGAGGGAAATACAGATAAAGGGACAACCTGCTACGGAAAGCGAGATGTCCGCCACTTAGGGGAAAAACGTAAACATGGAAGAACAATGGAAAAAGCAAACCTCAGGACACTAATTCGCACAGGAAACCTCGAGGAAAAGTGAAAAATTAAAAAGCAGGACAGGGACCGAAACTGAGTGGGCACGTCCACGGAATGGGATGGAACTCCTCCAATTGACGGAAGGGCGTTTGGACTAAGGACCGCGGCTCGGTGGCTGGGGGGCACGGGGGCGGGAAGCCGGCAGGTTCATCAAATTCGACTACATCCGGATACTGAAAAAGGCTTGCCTTATATTACAGGCAGCCTATCAAATCAAAAGGGAAAAAGGAGAAGCCAACCAAGCAGTCCATGACAAATAGTATGCGCGGCATCAACCAAGAAACCAAATCACAAAGGCTTATTTCTAACAAGGACCCTCCAGGAGGCTAGGGAAGGGGGTAACTTGTTGAACGTGGAAGGGTCGGTTAAGACTAGCCCTACGTTTTTCCCGTCACTGAACGGAGAAGATGTAATAGCAAGGGAGGTCGGAGGAGAAAAAGCCTTGCCTTGAGGTTTCTGAGACTTGAACTGTTTCGTGTTTGTACCAGGCACAATCTTTGGAAGTACTCTGAGGAAGCAGCATTACAGAGGGTGCATTAAGGAATGATCACATTAGTGTTGAATATGATAAACAATCGTCGGTCCAACCGGGGAAAAAGCGCAAAGACGGTTGAATTTTACAGGGACAACACACGCAAAAAAGGAGGATACCATAATGCCGATTCTCCTAAGATGGACATAATTTGGGCATTGATTTTTCCGCCGTCATTCCCATCGGGAAGTTTGGGCCCTTCCTGGGGGGGGGTCATACGACCAGCTTAATGCTCACCCGGGTTGTTCTGGTGGTTCCCCTCATGGGTAACCCAAGGTGAAAAGGTGAAGTCGGGGACTAAAGCAATAGTCTGGAATCAAAGCCAGGAGAATATCAACCCTGGAAAACCTGTAGCTTTGCCAGGACGACAGGAAACACCCCGGTACGGGGCACCCGGACAGGAGAAGGGGCCGGGGGGGGACAGCCCCCTGAATAATTTAATTGGCACGGCGGCGAAGTCAAAAGCCTTGAGAAAGGGGTTGAGCAATAGAATAGTGCCTGAATCAAGCGAGGCGGAGGAGAACGGATAAAGTTGGGGAGGAGGCCAAGAGGGAGAATCCTTTTAAAGAAAAAATGTTGAGCTCGCATTCCTACCAAAAACAGGCAAAATGCCTTCTTAGGCTTCTGGCCCTCTCCAAGTTTTCCCACCCGGAGCCACATCACTACACACAAAAAAAAATCCGTCGACTCATTAACGATGCGAATGACGATAATATGATGCGTGGTGGGTCTCACTGTACGACGAAAGCCGAAAGTGAGTACTGGCAGGGAGGCGTGTGTGAATCCGTGGGTTGTGCGCGGGGCCACACCAGCGCCTAAAAGGTCTGTCAAACCGGGCTGCAAAAAGGGGGGGGGTATAGCAACTATCCAGATGACCCCCTGTGCGAAGGATCGGGCAGGGCAAAAGGAGGTGGGGAAAAAAGACGGTACGAGACGTCTAGAAGAACTGGCGTGACTGAAAGTCCTACGGAGGCCAAAACCGGGGGTGGCGTAAGTAATTAATTGATGTAATTACAAATTTTGTCAGGAGAGATTACCAGTATCGGGAAAGGCTAAAGGGGCATCAGGGAAAGGGAGTGACGATGCAATCGGCATAAGAGATACCGTCACTTTGGGGGGGACGTCGAAATTAATAAGCTTGCTTAAAAGCCTCGACTAAAGTCCGCAAACACGGACCAGGGGAAGAAACCATGCAAAATGCGGATACGAACGGCAAAAACTGACACTAACACCCGGTCCATTTGTGGAAGAGCTGAGGATTACGTTTCTGTCGTAAAGGTACGATGATCTCACACCGGGAGCCAGAGAATGCTTCAACTTAAGAGGGCCCATAGGAGGACTCGGGTGGGCAAGCTACTCGCTTTAACTCAAAATCAGTGAGAGTTTCCTGATAATGCCAATCCAAGGGTAAGAGATGCTGGAAAAACGAAACTTAAACATTCCATTCCGCAAACAGTGGGTTTTCTTGTTGGGGGCCGCATTAAACAGTTCTCTAGGGGTAGTGTTGGAGACAAGAAAGGTTTAAACAAGAAGCAATAATGCCCCGTGGTAAAGTTAGTCCGTGGCTGAAGAGGAAAGCATTGTCGATGAGGGCAAACAGAGCATACCAAGAAAGTGACTCCTAACTTCAGCGAGAGATTTACCTCCGAACAAACGCGGGCGATGTTAAGCGGGATACGCAAACCGGCGCGCGAATTTTCGAAATACCGAGGGACGGCCTAAAAATTGGCCCGCAGATCGGTCTGGCCGATCTGAACCAGAGAAAGTGAAATCGCATCTCGTAAATAGAGGGGTGTGTAAAAAGCATAGCTTTGTAGCCGGGACGGCGCCTTACGCACAAGGGAGCAACACAGTCCCGTTCAAGGGGGGGTCCTACTTTAAGGTTTCAAGAAGAGCCGGTTCAAATAGCCCTCGTGGGGAGGCAAGGAGGGGAAGGCTGAACGCTAGATGAGGCAGGAAGGGGACAATCTATGCGACCCGGAGAAAGGCTTGCAGAGAACGTCCAAAAAAACTTCTGATAGGGAAAAAAGAAGGAGGAAGGCAGCTCTATACACGTGGAGTCAAGAAGGGATGACAAAAAAAAACCCCAAACCGGTGCAAGCAGGAAATCTTTGCAAAGGGAGATCAGAATAGAAGTCGTCCCACAGCGGATCGAGAACATTGTCTAGGAGGAAAAAGAATCGACACCCGAACGGGATGGGTTTTTCCTTTACTGGTCCCCGCTCGTAGAAAGGAATAAAAGCCTGCCATGCAGACAACCTCTTAACCTACAGACTATTCTGATTGCGGGAATCTCTAGAGAGAGAACTCATACGCCTCTGCTTCGGGAGTAAAGAGGAATTATAATGACCCTTGGAAAAGGGAGGGTTCCGCCAGGAAGCTCTTAAAAGGATTAAAATAACCTCTGGACAAGAAAGCCGCTGGGAGCCTTAAAAGAGATCCCTAGGCAAAAAAAACTGGGGAAGAGTTTAGTGGACTGCTGCGTTGGAAGCCAGCTCGCGCCAGCGCCAGAGGTGGCAGACGCGGGGGGTAAGGAAACGGACGGAAATCGGGGGTTGGCAAGAGGCACAGCCCCAGCGCGGGAATGGGGAAAGCTACAGCACGGGGTGCTTTAAGGCCGGGACTAAGGAGGTGTGCCAGAAATTATAGCCATGTCTGGGAGGGTAGTAGGGGAACCATCAAAAAACGCTGATAAGTTCCCCAGCACGAACGAGCAGACGACCACACGAGGGCCCGTGAATACGGCGCAGCCGATATGACCGATGCATTTTAAGGCCGCAAATTGGTTCGGGGAGCGGGACTTTCCGCGCAAACCACATAGAAGGTGAAACCTCAAAATCTACGAACAAAAGCCGGGGGTGCGTGGGGGTCTGTATGTTGGGTTCAACGGACAACATGCGACGCCTACGCGCAGACTGGGTCCTCCAGGCAGTTGAAAGCTAATGTCTAGCAGGAATAAACCAATAGGGGAAGTAAAGGCTGAAAACGGGACGCCATTGGGCTCGGAGAAGGTAAGAGGGTACACGTGCAGATGTGGTATCGACTTGAGAAGAGAGGGCATCCACAGAATCAACAAATCCTAGATAACGAAAAAAGTCCTAAAAGGGGTGGGGCCCGACCAGGCAGAGAAGTAAATCCTGGCCAGGAGAGAAAGTCTCGTACCCGTAAAAGGACAAACCTGATAAATTCTGAGGAGTTCACCTGAAGGAGATAAAAACGGGGATTGTTTTGAAAACAAACAAGTAGCCAGGACTGTTTGAAATGCCCTAACTGGTGAAAAAGACCTCCGGGCTGGCCCTGGTTTTAAAGCAAACGGAAGCGCCCGAGACGACGCAAGTTCGGCGGGCAAAAAGAGAAACCCCGGAGATACTCGGAGGGAAGGGGGACTGATCTCGACGATCGTCTCTTGTAACCTGGCCGCACACGAGAACAGGCATCGACATAGCCGGATTAAGGGCCCGAGGCAGGTTCTCCATTCCAGAAAGAACACACGTTCGTCCGTCCGCGTCTTACAAAGGGAACCAACAATTGGGACCATTTGAAGGACCCGGGGTTTGGATAGTGGATGAGGACACAAGGATACAAAAAAGGGAGGGGAGAGACTGCCTTGCACTCAGTTGAAAAGATCCTATGGCAAGCCAGCGTGGACGTGAAAAAACCCTGATTAATTCGAAAAGGTCTCTTCTTTTCCGAGAGACGGTCGGCCTTTTATAACTGTAATCATTTCGGGGACTGCTGAGTCACAATCTTAAGCCTCCCAACACGGCAGTTGACCACATTCACCTAAGGAATTACGAAACTGAAAGACTAAAGATAGGAAAAAGCACACTTTACATTCTTAAAACAATGAGGCCTGTGTTCAGGAATTGGGTTTGCGTGTGAGCATGGGAAAAAACAACTGGGAGCAAACTCCCGTGGGAAAAAGATGGTAATTGCAAAATGGGTATGACGACTAATCACACAAACATCAAGACCCGTTAATGGTGGTTTCTACTTCCATACTCTTACCTCAACCAAGGAAACAAAAACTCAAAAAAATCACCCACACTGTGAATGGGGAAAAAGAAATAAACAGCAGGCTCCGCCACCGAGGAGGAAAGATACAGACAGTTGTATTGGCTGTGTCCATCGGGTCTAGAGAGTAGACCAGGGGAGACCTACCCTTTTGCAAGTTTGCAAGTTCCGGTTCCCAGAATGGGGGTCTAGTCCCCGCGCACCCTCCCATGTCAAGATGTGCCAACTGCGACATCAATAACGGCGCAGTCATGACGGGAGAGGACCGGCGCATGGTTTAAGTAAGAAGGGACAAAATTATCTTGTGAAACCGACTGAAGGAGAATTGACCATTGTTAGAGGTTATGAAAAAGGCTAATCCTACCCTCAGTCCGACCGTATGGATACTGGGGCACCCCGTCCGGCACCATCCGGGGGGAAACCCAAACTATTAAACTGGAGAGCCTGAACCAGTCAGAGACCAAATCACCAGTGAAAGCAGTCTTAAAACTGGAGTCAGTCCACAATAAATCATTTTAGTGCAGGCATCCCGGATTCAGTACGGAAAACGACCAACGAACAATGGGGGGCAGCCTCTGGACCTCCCTGCTTGGGGGAGAGTAGCCCTTTCGAAAGAATTCCAGATCGAAAACGCTGCACCAGGAAGTCTTTGGGAAGGGAGTTTTGTTCCTCAGTTAGAGACGCGTCACGGGACCCTCTAAGTCTGTAGTTTCGGCTAGAAGGACACTTGTTCAGTCGGATTGGTTTGCGGGGAATTCAGCGCTGGACAGCAGCAGACCCGCACCCGATGAAAAGTTTCCCGGTCACGTTACGACAATTTGCGGGCGGGCCGGTCTACTTGCAGTGAGGAAAGGTAGAAAGCTTTTTTGTGTGAACGCACATCCTCGAAGCTCAACCCTGTCAATGGCCTCAAAATCCATCATGAAAAGGAATCTTCGTGGGGGTAGCATTGCTTCTTACCGGGTCAAGGCGGCGTCATACCGGCTGTCGCTTAAATTTTCCAGAAGGAAATGGGAAGAGGAAAGAAAAACGAAAGACGATAAAAAAAAAAAAGATGGCAACACGCTACAGCTCCCGGGGGGTAAAAAGGAATGGGTAGGACTTGGATGAAGATCATAAGGGATGGATTAAAAATAGCTTCAGCGGTATTTCCTACTGAAGGGTGAGGGAAAGAACCGGGCTCTAGGATATTGGTTACTAACACGGCCATTCTCGGCGATCCTCATCCCTCAGAAAGAGCCACAACTAATCGGGGACATTGGAGAGCAACACGGTGGCTTCTGTGTAAGGGGGATGTGCCAAACTCCAGGTCTCGACCCGCGCGGTGTCGCAGGGGGAACGGCAGGGGCAGATCATTGGAACCGGCTGGCGCATTAAAAGTAGGCCGCTGTGGAGGGCCCGCGTGAAAGCGAGTTGGAGCAAGGGGCGCCGTCGTGGCAGGTCCGGCGTGAAACTGCTTAAGGAAAAAGGAGAGCAGCAACGAAGACAATAGCATCCCGACGGCACAACACAACTGGAGGAGATATAGAGATGTTGTGCTAAAGTGGAGGAAGCCGTATGGCCCCGGGAGGGGAGACCGCCCGGTCAACAGGAGAATACGGGAATCTAAATCAATCTGGAAAAGTCCCCTCCAATCGAGCGAGACCTGGTACATAAGGCATGCGGAAACCGTGTAAAAAAAGAGGATAATGCCGAGTAAACATCACAGGAAAAGAGCACCGACCGGCTTGGCTCAGTGACAATGTCACGGGGGTGATTAGCTAATGGGTCTCGCGACACATTACGACTGCGGAGACTATCGTCACCTAAGGAACAGACTACAGAAGCATGTATGGGTTATAAGATATATCAAGTCATCAAGGCACCTATCTAGTGGAAAGGTCGGCCAGCTAATGGGCCAGATCAAGTTAGTCAATGTCGGTATCGGGACAAAGCGCAAGAAGTTGAACACCGGGTAGCACCTGGGCAGGGGGGAATTCACTGAAGGGAAAGGGACGAACTCGAGAAGGGAAGGACGGGACACCTGCTCTAAGAAGGGAGGTCCGACCTTGGACTGAGGAGGCTGGATGACGGTGATAGAGGAATAGTGGCGGGGAAAAGGTGCAGCAAGATACTCAGCGGCCCGAAGGGGAAGGGGAAGATTGATTCTTACACGCCGGTAAATGCAGCGTTAGTGGTCCTCCTTGAGCTCAAAAAGCTCAACCAAAAAAAGCGGCAATGAAAAAGTGAGTATTGTTGCATATGAAAGAAATACTAAAGGGGAACCGTAAACACGGGGCTCGCAATGGAGGAAAAAAAGGGTCACCGTGAAAACCTGGAAACATCACAGGGCAAAAAGAGCGTATTAGGGAAATTTAAGGGCCAGGGAATAGGCCTTGGGAGAAACCGGAACAATTCTGCCCGCCTTTTAACTAGAAGGGGAAAGTCCACCTTCCAAGATTCCAACTCAGACCAATGTGGATGTATGTGGACGGAAAGCAATTTACCTGCTGTCCTCGGGCGGTCGGGGGCTGATCAAACGGCCCTGGTTACTCGTCGCAAAAAGCAGAGGGGCCTTAACCTCTGACGGGAAGATTGCCCTTCGGCAGATCGAAAAGATCCCTTCAGCAATATACCGCCAACTAAAAGTCTCAGAGAGGCGGAGGGGCATCCATTCCCGGGCCAAACCGGCAGGCGGAGACACAATTATCCGGCGGAGCAGTTTCTGAGAGTGGTTCCCTGGTCATGTGTTTTGAGGAACACCAACCATCGTGTTCCCCGGGAAGGCATATGCTCCAGTCAGGGGTTTGGGGAACCCGGAAGATACTGAGAGGGCAACCGGTCACAGGAAGGGGTGCCCCGAAGACGCCTGGTAGTGGGTGGCCCACCGCCGGATTTGGGGGAACGAAGACCGCCCAGAGAAAAGCATCTGTTCAGTAGTAGGAAAACAGTGGATATACACAATCGCGTCACCGATAAGGGAAGGTTTTTGCGTTTTAGTCATCAAATCAAAGAAAAACCTTAGAGTGACGCCCAGAAAGGGCAGCTGTTTGCATTGGACTGGCGGACCGGGTGGGGGAATAGGGCAAATTGTGCCGGGCCGGCGTTCGATGAGGTCTACTTCCTGGGCTGAAAGTTTAAATCCATGTGGGTGGTTAATGGGACCCATGGGGGAAGAAATAGGTGACGATCGAGTCCACGAAGCTCTGGAAGCAAAACCGCCGGAACAGCAGGGGAAAGTCCGATGCCCAGCAGAAGCCAGCGCCACTGGAACGGGTGAAACAAACCGCGACAAGCTTCTCAATCCTGAGCGGTTGTCCCTCGCCGAGGGCCACGGCTGCGACACTCCAAGGGGGGGGACTTGGCAAAAGGAAAATCAAGACTGTCCTGTGACCCGCAGTGTCGCATGCTCCGACTTTACAGGGGAGGGCATCAAGTGATTTGCCGTACTACGGGGTACCTCCAGAAACCTACGAGCTCTGCGGACTCGAGCCCCGCCTAACGAGAGGTTTTCGGTGATTATCTCAAAAAAAGGGAAGCCTCCTATCTTTGACGGAGCGGGAAAGGCCAACACCGTTAGGGGAGGGCAACCGGGCCCAAAGCCAACGTGGAATCAAAACACAAATTGGGACGGTGGAAAAATCCCAAAAGAGCAGCCCCGGTTGCGCGGAACTTATCAGGTTGGAATAAAGCAGGTCAGGGTGTGTCAAAGACGTTAAAGACTGGAAGACCTGGCGGGGGAAGGGGGGAAGCCTGTACAAAGGCCAACAAGGGTGGGTGGGCGAATGCTCGGTCCTATTGGGGTAAAGATTTTTCATTCTCAGAAACAACCCCAACGGGGAAAATCGGAGGAGCAGTCACCGAAACATAGGAAGGGTCACTTTAAGGATATGCCTCTCCCTGGCACAGAGATCCTTACTTGGTCCACGTTTCGGGGGTAGTGTACAGCAGACTAAACCTCTACTCAGACGGTATCCGGATGGGGCCAGCCACGGGCTTATAGAGCCAACATACCTGTAAGCCAGACGGACAAAGAAAGTTTTGTGGGGTCTAGGATAAATTAGTACCCTCTGCTTGGTTCGGTATCCAAAGTAACTCTGATCAAACAAACGGAAGAAAATTGTATCAATGGCACTCGAAATTAACCATCAACAGCTGGGGTAACAGGTGGTTGACTCTACTGTCATCTGGAGGAAGAAAGCCCTATCGGGGTTTTGGCCTCTCGCCAAGCCTCCAGACTAAGTCCTGCTTTTCCAAAAACGCAAGAAAAAGCTGCAAAGGAACCGCCCTGTTTCTGAAAAAGTGCCCGGGGAATTAAGGGCACAGAGGGTGTGAAGGCATAGGGAAAACACGTATTGTTACACGCGCCTTACCATTTCTGATAACCATGGAAGGGGCACAGAAAACTCTTTCGTATGCCATGATAAAAAAAGCAGCCTCCAAAACAGGAGCTCCCCGCAAGATAGTAACTTCCTTCACGATACACTCGGGAGATGCCCTCGGTCAAACGCATTCATAGGAGGCGCGGTCTGGCGAGTAAACAGAATGGTCCGGACGACGAAACCATCTAGTGTCCACTCGAAAGCCTGGGCGGAACCCAACGGCAAAATGACAATCGCCCCTCGCTGAAGCGGGTCGGCAGAACGGGGAAGACCCAGCCCTTCGAAAGAAATTGAAAACGAGCACAAAAACCGACTCAAGTGGCGCTGCGGTAAACTTCAAGCGTACCAGGTTTACAAACAAGAAGTCAGCCTAGGGGAGCCCAGGCACAATCTATCATAAGGAATCGGGAAGACGAAAAAAGGACGAAAGCGGCACCAGTATGCGAAATTAAACTCCAAGGGTAGCCAAA
>Ga0179593_1274978_pt1 | contig 13970 bp, 22 predicted proteins | sample CZODoug2_1_08_16_FD_185931 | JGI IMG/M metagenome (GOLD analysis project Ga0179593, IMG submission 185931) | Vadose zone soil fungal communities from Angelo Coast Range Reserve, California, USA - CZODoug2_1_08_16fungal (PacBio error correction) | ecosystem: Environmental > Terrestrial > Soil >...
GGGGTAACGAAAAGATTGAAAAGGGGTCTCCGCAAAAATCCTTCTATGAGTCGTAGCCCGCCTTGGCACAGGGAATGAGGGAGCAAAAAAGAGATGGTTTAACGAGGGGGAAACAAACTCGACTGCCCCACCAAGAACCACCAGGAACAGGCAGCAACTGGGGCATCGGTCACACAGGATTGCCATGGTACCCGCACCTGTTAGACAGAAGGGGGGGGGGAGAACAAAGCGCTCGGAGGCACTGTTCAAAGGAGGGCGAGGGCAATAGTCTTTCCAGCCCTGACGTAAAAAAGAATCAAGGGGGGAAGGGGGGAAAGACAATGGTGGAACCGAAATCGAGCGCACTCGGAAAAGGGAAGTCTCTTAGTAAAATGGAACGGTTATTAAGTCCTTTCAGAAACACAGGAGAAGAGCATTGGGTGAAGCGCGGAAAAAAAAGTCGGAAGGAGAAAGACATCATGGGACAACTGATCGTCCAGAAATCGGGCATGTCGAAAAGATCACTCGTCACTCAGGATCGGAGGATGAACGGCAGCGGACGATATCTATTGAGCGCGCTGCGAAACTAAAAAAACTGAAGAAAGAAAAGGGTTAGGCGGTGTGGAACGTGATGTCGGGAAAGGGGGGAAAAATTGGCAAACGACACAAGAAATCAAAAGGGCTGCCCCTGAACAAAGAGGGGGTATTGGACAAAACCCCCTCAAGGACCACGTCAGCTCTGAAGAGAAAAAGATCGGGGCTTCAAAGGGAGGAGAAAAAGGTCGAAAAGACGTGTACGTAATAAGAAAGGTTCACGAGGGAAAAACCTAGAAAAGCGTTGTCAACGGTAAAAAAAACGGGAAAGGTTCGGTCCAAAGAACTCAAAACCGCTAGAGCTCTGGAGAAATCTCGGCAATCGTTTGAAGGGGACACGTGAAGACTCGGGCCGGCAAAGTTGGGCGAACAAAAAGTGAAGGGGGAGAAAGGGGAGGGGGAGGGGCCTTGGGTGGGGTGGACAGTGTCCTCGACGGCAGTATTGGTCAAAAAAAAATAGCATATGACGCAAGAAAGACCGGCACGGTCATGGGTCAGGGGGATGGGGGATCGGTATGGGGGAAGAACCAGCTTTGGAGACACTCCTTTAGCAAGGGGAACTGGGTAAAAAAAAAGGGGGTGTAAGCTGGCCATCGAGGGTAGAGAAACCTGGGATTCAGTGTAAAAACCTTGGGGGGGGGGCAAGGGAAACCACTGACCAAAAAGGTGGGACGGGCAGGAAAGCACGGTGGCGGGACAGCGAAACCGCGGACGAAGAAATGGAAAAAATCAAACGGGGGTTGAACGCGGAACCTGAGCTAACAGCACTGGGGGAAAAGGAAAAGCCACCCATCGGGGGGCAAAAAATTAAACAAGGACAAGAGAACTCAAAAATTTAGACACAACGAGCCCCCCTTACGGACTTGAAAAAAGAAAGACACAGAACGGGGGAAACCAGGGAAAAGTGCTCTACGACGGAGCTAGGTGGGGAGGGGAAAAAACAAAAAAAACAAAACTAAGAAGTAATAGCGTTAAACTCGAAAAAACCACCAGGAAAAAAAAAAAAAAGAATTCGGACAAAAAGAATTCTCAGGGGGGAAGAAAAAGTAGTAAACGTCCAAACGGCAAAAAAAGGTTCGAGAGCGAAAACAGTAATGGACAAAGTTACACGACTGCTTCGTCGATCGGAAAGGAAAGGGCGAAAGGACTAGCAAGGACAGGGTGGATCGACAAACGACGGGCGGTCAACCCGGCAGTGGTGAAAGAGCGGGGGAATGAGCAGGATGGGGGAGGACGAGGGACATATGCTTGGTTCGGATAGGAAAAAAATAAACGGTGGGTGGAAAAGACCCGGAATCGGGAATTCGCAGGGGCCTGTGGATTCAAGGGTTGGAATCATGGTGGGCCTCCATAGGAACAGGGGGGGAACCAGAGTTGGGGTCCATGTTAGATTGAACGGTCGACGAGCTGTTTGTCGGGGGGACCAGAAGGGACTTCCATGGGGAGGAAAACACGTTGGTTATAGGGGATCGATACGAGGTGGTGAGACAGAACAGTTTCAAAAAAGGAATCCGATCGATATTGAGTCCACTCCCCGAATGGGGGGGGGTTAAAAAAAATCGTGGTCACACCGAGCGGTGGGGAGGAGGAAAAGGAAAAACGGCCAACCGGGTGGGGCTCGAGGTAGGTGAATAAAACGGATGCTCTGAAGGGGGAAATCGGGTGTCGCAAAAGGCGCGGGGGGGGGGGGGACGCGGAATGCCGAAATAAGGATCTAGGGGGGGGGGAGGAACTACGGCTGCAGGACATGGGTGTTTGGACGGGTACCGCGGGGGTTTTCAAAGGGGAAAAGGAAAAAAGTGCAGGGGGGAAGGTTTCCTCGGGGTAACGGGCCGCGAGCAAAGAAAACTACGTCCTGGGGGATCTTCGGAGCAGAGCCTTCGTAACGGGGGAAGGTGAATACGTGAGAAAAGCAAACGCCGGAGGACTCTGACCGCCCGCAATCTCTTGGGGTGCACAGAGGAGGACTGGAACAAGAAAAACAAAAAAGGTAGCGCAGTCCCGGGACCGGAGAGAGGCCAAAGACAAAAGGGGGTCAAAATATGTAGGCAGCAACAAGGCACTATCAGAATTGGTCCTCGAACTCGTTGCCCAACAGGAATGCCAAAAGGGGTGGCGATTAAAGTCAGCAGGGGGTTCGAAGAAAAGGGAAAAAAAAAAAACAGCCCCCCGAAAAAAAAAGCAAATGGGAATAAAGAGGGGGAGAAGGGATACTGCGTGGGGTGAGAAGTCGGAAGGGGGTTATAGAAAATGCTCAACAAAAAAAAAAAGGAAAAGGATAGCCCAGCGAAGAATAACCTAAGGGCAGTGAAAGGGTCAAGGGAGGGGTATAACAACGCGCCCGAGATGGGGGGGACGGACCGAGAATGTGAAAAAGGGCGAAAAACCCACTTAAAAAGGCCTAAAAGGGAGTCTCGGGGCCGGTAAGGACAAGGAATGGTCCGAGGCAGTGGGCGCACGACACTGGAAGGAAGAAATTAGCCGGAAGAGAAAACACGGGAACCGGGGAAAAGGGTGGGTAGTCATAGAGATGACGTAACGGGGGGAGGGGAAAAAACCTTGCCCCGGGGGCTACAGACTTACCGCAAAATAAAAACGGCAAGGATCGGGAAAAGGGGGGGGGAAAGTTCAAGAATATTCCGGGAAAGATCGAAGTATATAATAACGAGGGGGGTGACGGCCGTGAGAAGAAAAGGAACCAAAAAGGGGAAATGGTCAGAACCGATGCACTACTCAAAAAAAGCAGTGAGAAAAAAATTGGGCAAAAAAAAAACCATGCCCAGCGTGAGGAACCAGAAAAGCAATAACACTGGTCGGGCAGAAAACGCAAGACCACCAACCGCCGCTAGTCACAAGGACAGCCCAATTTATCAGCCGTCAAAAAACGAAAAAGAGAGCCAAGAAACTAAAAAGTGCTTCAAAGAGCCTCACGCTCGGTGCAAACATCAACGAGTAAACCCAAGGGCGGAATTGGAACGCAAGGAGAGTAGTCCAGTGCTTGGGGGCCGGGAACAAATCAATGCGCTCGCTGTCAAGCCAGTGGGGGTCTCAATGTCTCAAACCCTGAGAAACCCCCGCAACCGCTCCTTGCAACAGAGCGGGTCCCCACGACCATAGAACAGATGGGAATCCTGAAAAAATAGGCAAATAGAAACAAAAGAATCCTAAAAAGCACTTGAGCTACAGGACATCCAGTTTCTCGGCGGTTAACGGGAAGAAAAAGGAGGATAAGGAGAAAAAATCCCCCACTAGAACCTTGAGGAAAGCCCCAGTAGAGTTCCCTCCACCCTAACCGAATAAACATAAATTCCGGGGAAAAAAAAGGGAGGGAAAGTACCAAGAGGAAAAGCACACTGAAACACCTTCTCGTCAGGGGCAAACAGTAGAAAAAAAGATAGGAAAAAGAAAGAGCGTAAAAAGAGGGGGAAAAAAAGTTGTATATCACTCGAAGACAAGCAGGGGCATGATGAGGAAGGAAAAGCCGACAGTAGGGGGGGTGGGTCCGAGAATTGGTAATTGTTTCAAAAGCCCAATTGAAAGGACAAAATGAAAAAGCACGCTCGGTTCAACGAAAAGGGGGGAGAGGGTAAAAAAATCACTGGTCCATGTGTAGGGTGGTCCTACGTTTCAAAGGAGATAAGGGGGGGGGAGAAGGGGGGAATCGTCATAAAGAAAAAAAACAAGAATGAATCGAAAAGGTGGATCCAAAACACGAGGGGGGGAAGAAAAGGACAAAAGCAAGGAAATTGTAAGACGGGCTGTGGGGGGTCAGATCCCGACTCATATCGCAGGACGTCCACAAAAGCAGGGGTGGGTGGGAGGGAAAGGCCCGCCAACCGCGAAAGCAAAGGAAAGAACACTGGGGGCAGTGTGAAGGTAACAAGCGAAAGAAGTACTTGAAAGATGGGGATATCAACCGAAGAAGAGTTCAAAAAAGTGACCCATAAGTACAATGAGAAGAAAAGGGAATACTGCTGAAAATACAAACACGAGAAAAAAAAAAAAGAACAAACAACGCCCCCCGCAAAAATCTACATACCTAAAAGCCTCCCACCCTAAGTTTGAAAGCCGCCCCCCCCCTCCAAAAGGACTCGCCAGGAGAAGCGATATCCCATAAATAGGGTACCCACTGAGGAACGACAAGGGATCAAAGTGGAAAACGTACATAGCGTTCAGAACGAAGAAAAATCTAGCATTGGGCATGTGGAAGCCAAGGACGGGGAAAAAAGAGACAAGAGGGTCACAAACTAAGGGGCCTCAGGACCTACTGGCTAGAAAGGTTACAAGCGGATTGCCACTAATGGCCCAAAAGAGGACCGCAGCGAAAGTGGTCAAGGAAAATACTAAATGGGAATCAATGACCGACACCCAAAGGAGGGGAAAGACAAACCATTCCCAACACGTTGAAGGGACAGAGTCACGGGGAAAACACAACAAACCTGAAAGAAAAACCAGCCTAGGTAGGGTGAGGGAACCACGACGGAAAAACTCCAGCGGGAGACGGCACGGCACGGGCGGAGACGCCTATATTTAAGATAGGGGACAAGATCATATAGAGAACGAGGTCGAGGGCTCATACGCCCCGAAATCGGTCTTTGAAAATATCAGTGCGCAAAATAAGGGGGGGAGAGACCCGACTACAAAAGCGATCAAACGAACGATAGGGGGGGAAAAACCAAAACTTCCACGATGGTTGTTGGGGAGGATAAATTCTAATAGGAAGGTCGAAGCGAAGAGAATCTCAAGAAGTGGAAAGCACGCAGGGGGGAATTTCACGGATGGGGCCAATTTTAAGAGGGACAAAACCGGAGGTAAACGGGAAAAGGTCAAGCTTGACCGAGACCGGACCAAGACTACTTAGCAACGAGAAAAAACAAAAGGCCGGGCAACGAAAGAACCACAAAACGACGAAAGCCGTTGTAGAAAAAAAAGTTAAAAGGTGGGACCAAAGGGAGGGACTGAAAGCGGGAAAACGGGGCCGTCGGTCGAAAAATCAATATGAAACGCAATATCAAGGAACAGGGGGGAGTAAGAAAAGTGGTGCCAGAGTAGAAAGGGAGAAAGAACTCCCGAAACATCGCAAAGAAATGAGGGGAACGGGGCAAACTGCAGCTGGGGGCATGAATTCCAGCTATCAGAAGATCTCAACAAAAAAACAAAAAATGAGGATGATAATAGTAAGCTTGGGCCAGCAACAAATGAAGGCAAGACTAAATCAAGGAGGTGGGGAGGAAGAGCGGGCTCCGAAAATTAAAAAAAAAGAAGACATGTCCCACTCGGGGGGAATGTAACAAGATGGAAATCTAAACATACCGAACCACCTTGCTACGAACAAAAAGGGTAATAACCAAGAAAAATGGGGAAAAAAAAAGTCAACCCTGCAGGTCCCCCGCCTTAGTCAACAGATTTGTGTTGGCTTCAAACAGAAAGAGGTGCGTCGGCATTATAGAGGGTCTCAGCAAGCTGTAAATGGGACAAGGTGGGGAAAGAAAAAAATGGAACGCGGTGGGTGAGAGCCGAGCCCAATCAAAACTAGGAGAAGCTGACCATGGATGAGAAAAGGGGACAGTTAAGACTTGAAGTACAAAGCAACCACGGGAGATAACAACTTGGGGTGAAGCAAAAATCAGAAAAAAAAAAAAAAAAAACGTTGGGGGAGGAAAGGGGGAAAATCCAAGAATGGCAAAAGTGGGATAGCCGCAAATAAGGGGTGCACCAGGCCGATACCTAAGCATCGTAGAGGCGAAAATCAGGAACAAATCGACAGCGAAGGATGGTTCGGCGCAGGGGAGAAAAGAAGGAAGGAAAAAGGGATGGTGTAGGCGGGTGTGGGAAATTGAGCAACGGACCTGGACAACAAGTGGGGAGTGGGAAGTCAGACCCCCGAAATAAAAAGGGACCAAGTTCCACGCTCGAGGAGTCTCCACACGGAAAACAACGTCGAAGAGCCCAAGGTCATCAATCGAGGAAAGAGGGAAGCAACTCGAGCAGGGAGGCGGTAGGTACCACGACCGGAAACAGAAAGTAAAACTCTGTCAAGGTACACCGTACCTGGCGCGAGTAAAAAACATAAGGGGAGATCTTTTGTGCGTAAAGACGTCGAGAACGGTGTAGTGGGAAAGGAAAAACAAAAAAATGGGAAAACACGCAGTGGGGGAAACTTGTGGATGAGAAGAAGTTGTGGAGGGGGTGGTGTTCATTTTGGGGTGGGCGAAAGATAGAAGGAAAAAAACGGTATTTAGAGCGTAAGAGGAAGCCAGTGGTCGGGGGCTTGTTCTGTTGGGGATCGTGGGGAATGTGGAGGTCCGCAGCAGGAAACTAAGCAAAGCAGAGGAAAAAAAAAAAAACACGGGGACGCCAGCTGTACGAAAGGATCGGTGGATAAGGCTCGTCAGGGACCGGAAAAAACAACCTGAAAAAAAAAGGGGTCCGCGTGTAAGGGACGGGGGGAAAAACAGCGGGAACAAGAGAAAAACAGGGGGATTATGAGCAAAAGGGATGATGAACCAAAGTCTCGACAAAGACATCCCGGTGATTGACCCTCCGGCAGGAAAAGAAAAAACCAGTTTCGGAAACGCCCTCGAGAGACCACTAAAACAAAAAATTACTGAAAATAAACAGTAGAAAAGGCCATTACATAAGGAAAATACGAGAGAAGGCTAAAAAAAATGAGGATGTCCCCGGCTTGGACAGGTCAAAGTCCAATAGGAGAGTCACGAACAGATGGGACCAAGGGAACTAAAGGAAGAAAAGGCGAAAAGCAAAAAAATTCGAGTTGGTAGTACAAAAAGTATGGAAAAGGGGGGAAGAAGAGAATATTCGATCTGAGGAAGCGCACAAACGAACTCAGGGAGGTCAGAGAGACACGAAGGAGGGGAAAAAAACCAAAAAGGCATGTGGGTGGCCTCGCGGGATCGAAGAAGAGAAGAAGAAGGGGGGGGGAGAAGGAGATCGCTTCCCGCGGGGGGAAACAAGCAACTATGAAAGGGTAGGTCAAGACCGGCTTTGAGGGAGGATGTGTGATCTGCAAAGAAACTGCATAAAAAACGGGCGCACAAAAGGAACCTGGGCCACGTGAAAAATCAAGCGAAAGCTGTTGAAAAATGTTTGTACGTTTGGGTGCAGAGTTTGGGAGGGCAAAAAAAGGGGGGAAAAAGACGAACGAATCGTGGGCGACACAGACGAGGCAAATCTAAGAGGAATCCCACAGCGCTAGATGGGGGTCGTAGAAAAAAGCGTGGGGTACCGAGAGGGAAATGGGGACTTAACTCAAAAGGGACGGGACGGGTGGCTCTAATGGGAAAAGTTGGAAAAAAATTTCAAAAGGAAAGGAGTGTCACCCGAATGCCACGCAGGTGTGGTGAGCTGGGGGGGGGGGAGGGGGGGGGTAACAGGAGGGAAAAGGAACCCGAAATTTCGAAAAAGACGGACAAAAACTTGCTATGAAGAGATGGCAGACTGATGTGATAACGAGTGGGGGGGGGGGTTTTGAGACCAAGTCCGGAAACGAAGTTTTGAAAGGGACACCTCTTGGGGGTACCACAGGAAGATAGAAACAAAAGGGGGATAATTCTGGAAATGCGATCAGAGGGGCGACGAGAGACCCGGGGAAAAGAATTCGAGAAACGGAAAAAAACGACGTAAAAACGGACCAAGAAAAAGAAAAAAAAGATTAGGGGAACATACGAAAGCGACACACGCAAAGAAACACAGTCACGGAAAAAGAGAAAAAATAGTTGGACTTGCAAACATAACGCGGTCCAAGGAAAAAAAAAAAAGGAGCTAGGGTCAAAAAGGAAGGGTGTCCGCTGACTAGGACTTGGGGTCTCCCGAGAATAATGATAATCAAAAATGCGGGTGGGAAGGGGGGGGTGTGAGCCCGTCCCAAAAGCAGGCACCCCCAAAAAAAAACAACACAATCAAACCCTGACAATGAGCGGGGGGAAAAAAACCAACACGATGACAGTAAAAAAAAAAAAAAAAGACAACGGGGGGAGGGGGGGGGAAATAATGAGATATAAATTAACTCTACGGGCATAACTCGCAGGATTGGTGGTGTTGGGGGGGGAAACGGGCTCGGTACGGGCGAAAAAACGCAGGCTGTAATCAAGAACGAGGAATTACCAGAAGGGCATCTCAGGTGTACACACGAAAAAATAAAAACCGGCGAGGATAGAGAATGGAACCGGAACTAGAAAAATTCACTTTTAGGGAGCTGCAAAAAATTACACGACCTAGTTGAGGACTACGGTCGCTGGATAAGCGAACGAAGACCGGGGACACAAGATCTCCTCAACACGACAGTAAGCACCCCGTGGGGTAAAGACGGCACGGGGAAAGAAATCGCGGGTGCAGGGTAGAGAATGGACCAAACTCGCACAGGATGTAAAAAACAACAAAAAAGAGGGTGGGTCAAGGAAGTCAAAAGGTTACTAAAAGCTTCGGCAATAAGGATCCGGAAACTCACAGGGCGGATAACAAACCACAGACGAAGCGGGTAAAAAAAACAGGGAAAGGCAATTAAGGAGCTACGTTGGAAAAGTTCACAGGGAAACACACAACACGAACGGGGGCGTGAAGGGAAAAAGACACGAACGACCGGGGAAAGAAAAACGAGCGAGGGGGGAAACCGAACAGGGGGGGGGCGGGTCACATAGGGAGATCAAGGGATAAGGAGTTTGATCCCGTAATAAAGAAGGTCGAACAGGGAGGAATGATCAGTCGAAAAAACCAACAGCTCGATGATGGCAAGCTGGGGAAAACCAAGCCAGCGCAGAACAAAGGTTATTACAGGAGAAAGAGAAAAAAAAATCCTCCACCTAAAACGCGTCGAAAAGAGGGGTCCTCGTGGAAACCACCGACGAGCGATAAAACTAATGAAAAAAAAAAAAAGAGAAGGAAACTTAGGTACTTCCCCCCACAACTCTGGGGGGGGAAATGCACGCGCGGCAAAAACACTGGAAGGGGGGGTGACCCCGAAAACCGGCTTAGACCGAAAGTCCAACTTGCAAAAAAAAAACTAAAAAAAAGGGGTGGGAGGAAATCAAAGAAAATCAGAAGAATCAAGGGAGAAGCGGGGGGGAAGGGGGGGGGGTAAGAACTCGGTAGGCCGGCGGAAAAACGTCGAGCAACTTAAACAAAAGGGGGAGAAGAGTGAAAGCAGTTTGAGGGAAAGATTGGGACCAGTGTCACCACTGCACAAGGGAGGGGACGGGATATCGAAAAAAATGCACGTGAAACCCCCATTAGCATTACAGAGGTTTGGAAAAACTAATCACGGCCATGTGAATGGAAGGGGTAGAAAAAAAAGAAGCGTCAGGGAAGAAAGGGGGGTCTCACCTCAAAGAGGAGCCCAAGGATTCAAGCAAGGTTGAGGTGTTCGCAAGGACGGTGGAGCCAAGGTAATTGGGTCCAGAGCACTCAGGGAAAGGAAACAATAATCGAAGGATGAGGCGGGGGGGGGGGGGGGTGGTGGAGGAAAGGGGTCCAAGACAACCAAAAAAGAACATCTTACGGAAAAAAACGAAGTACACCCGTGGAAAGTTCCGAGAAGGAACATAGCCAGGAAGGTAAATAATAATTTGGGAGCTGACAATAGGTGAAACAAAGGGAACCTCAAAAACAGCATGCGATATCAAAGAGAGGAATAAACAATAAACTATCAACAAACAAGCAGACAACGTCTATCAAAAATATAAGTGAAGAAAGGACTGCCAAACGTGGGAACTGAACGAGCCGAAAAACACCGAAAAAAAGGAAACATGAAACTTCCGCGAAAAAAGAGCCAATCAGCTGGGGTAACAAAAAAAAAACTGCGGAGTTCGGGACAAAGAAGAAGACACAAATAACTAGATTTCCCTGATAAGAAAGGACGAAAGACTGGGGGGGGAAAGGGGGGGGGGCCGCCAAGACGGGTCACCATAAAGTGAGAGAAGGCGTGGATCAGAAGAAAAATACGCGAGACGTAAGAGCCTCGCGTGGGAGGCCGGAACACTGGAAAAACTAAAGGGAGGAAAAAAGGAAGAAAAAACCAACGTCCTCAAGGGGGTCAAAACCAAAATCAAGGAAAAGCGGAAGGAATGCCCCAAGTTGAAAAAAAAAAAAAAGTGGGGGTGTAAAAAAAGGTCACCAATGGACTGTAAAATGCAAAATTCAAAAAAAGAACAGAGCCTAACACCATAACGGTAATTAGGCCAGGGAAAGCACAGAAACGGTCGGACAAAGGGAAGAAAATCGCGCAAGAGTCGGAATGCGACGAAAAAAGAGACGTAAAGACGAGGTCAAAACTAGGAAAAGCAGGCAAAAGAGGAGGAGGCCGGAATCGTAAAAAACCTGGATAAAAGACAAAGCACGCAGACAAGACGCGAAACGCCAACCCAAAGAAAAAAGAAAAAGAAACACGTCGGTGGGGGGCGGAAAAAAAATACGTCCCCAAACGCAAGAGAAAGAGATCAAAGAAATTAAGCTATCATTTCAGGGAACGCCGGAAAAGAAGGTAAAATGTTGCAGAAGGAGGCAACAAACAGGGGCTAAAAAATCCTCACGAAGAAGAAGATCACACGCGAGACAACAAAAACAAATTTCTTGAAACGAAGGAACATGCCAGTGGTGGGGCAGGGGAAAATGTGGCCCATTGAGGCCTGAGAGTCGTGCCAAGACGGTTCGCGTTCTACACAATCGTGAAAACCAAACGCCAAAAAATAGAGACAACTGCTTCGGTGCGAGATCCAAAATAATCCCGGCGAAAAATCACTGAGAGGCCAGACATGAAGACTGGTTGTGGGGAGGGGCGTACACCTCTAGACATTCTCACGAGAAAGGAAAAAAAAAGAACAACAAACAGGGGGGGGAAAAAAGGAAGAAGAATAAAAAGTCCACAAAAAAACAGCGGCAAAAAGGGCAAATCGCGGAAGGCCCAATAAACTTCGAAAAGCGGCTGACCAATGTCAACGAAGGAGGTAAAGATAATGGACAAAGGTTCAAACAATGCGTTACGAAAGAACCAACAACCTTAGAAGGAAGCTGCATGAAACTGGTGGACACATAGTCAAAATGGTCCATTGCCACCCACCTCAATTAGAGGTGGTGCAAAAAATTGCGCCCCGCGTGGGGTGGAGGAATTTCAGAGTAGAGAAAAAAATTCGCAAGCAGCTGTGAAGCAGAAAGTCATCCAGGAACCTGGGGTGGCGGAACGACCGAAATGGAAGGGAACAAAGAGGTCCTTGAGCGACAAGGAAGTAGACGTGCTTTGGTGGGGTCAGACAAACACGGAGACAGGGAGCAGGGGGGTGGGGAATGCGTCGAAAGGGGGTGTACGAAGGGAAGTCCAGAATTGGCCGACTGCTCAAGGGGGAGCAGAAGAGGGAGCTCCTGAAATAACGCGTCATTCTGAGAGAAAAAATTCCCAGAAGGGAGAGCAATACTACGCCGAAGCCAGATTACAGGAGAAGAAAGCCTGGACAGGTCCGAGAAGAAATGCTTGTGGGGGGTAAGGAGGGGGGGGGGGGGGGAGTTTCCTGTAAAAAAGAATTGCGCACCCCCAGGAAAATAAAAGGGGAAAAGAACTGCCCACCAAACTAAGGAGGTGTCACCAACCAGGGAACCACGTCCGCAGGGGGAAAAAAATCCTAAGGCGGGTCAAACGGCCAAGGGAAAAGGACTCAAGGCGACACTACGGGAAGGTAGGGAAAACATCATCAGGTCGAAAAAAATCGGGCCGGGAACAGGGAGTTTGAGCACAGGAACAACGGGCTCGGGTTTGGGAGCTCATCGGCCAGAGAAAAACGGGGAGTGGTGGGTGGGGAAAGGGAAAAGAGACCGGTCCCGAAAAACGCATTGGTAAACAACGGGGGGGGAAAAAGGTAGTGTGGAGAAAACGAGTTTTCCCTGTGGGGAACGGTGCTAAAGAGGCAGAATAGGGAAGTCGACAGGAATCAGAGCGCGGGTCTAAATGTCCGGGTAAACTGGTAGTGTCAGCACTCTGGCCAAACATTGGCCGCAAGGGTGCAAAAACTGGGTGACCCTCCATTGGGGGGGAGAAAAGCATCGAGGGTTACTCCTAAATACGGAAGGGCCAGGGACACCGTGACAAAAGTCAAGTGGTGGTGGGACTTAGCGGCGAAAAAAAAAAAAAAAAAAAAAAAAAAAAAAACCGTACGGAACCCCGGAGACGCCCGCGATTATTGCGCGAAAAAAAATCAGTAAAAAACAGGAAATGACAAAAAACGCCGGGTTCTTGTAAAACAAAACTTTAATGAAGCCCCAACTTGGGCGCAGACAAACAGGGAGACCAAGAAAAACTTACACCGTAGGGAAAAACCAAGACCTTGAAATGAGTGCGACGGTACAAACTTAGAAAGCGGAACCGAGGAGGAGTCCCAAACTCAATTGGGAAAAACCAGACAATCTCGGTCGAGAAACAAAAGATTCGCCATGAAGAAAACGGCGAAAAAGGGGCAAAGAAGGTCACTAGGAAATCAACCATAAGGGTCAAAAAAAACGAAAGAAAAACTATCTGATACCGACTCAACGAAGGACGGCAGGGGGAAAGGGGAATCACTATGAAGCACGGAGTCAAAAAAGAAAGGGGGGGTGCCAGCGCAAGAGGGAAAGAGAAAGGTTGTTGCTGATCACGTGGGAAAGAAAAAAACGGAGTAGACGGTCCCCCGGGGGGAAGGGGATGTTGGAGAGCTCGAACGACGAATGGGGCCGGGCATGGGCACAGAACTGATAATCAAAAAAGACGAAAAAGACAGGGGGGGAAAGGGGGTTTTGCCTAGGCTAGGTTCCCAAAAAATGTTTGTTGATCCATCGGGGGATGTACCACAAAAAGTGGGAAAATACAACTATTCAGTAAAACAAAACGTACGCGTGAAACCGCCGCGGTCTCGGGTTCGATCAGTTTGGGACAAAAAGAAAAAGCCAAAAATCGGAGTGAAAAAAAGTACCGCACAAGTTCGTGGAACCAAAGGGGGAAGGAGGTAGTGGAAATCTGCAAAATCACTAATGGGCCCGTCGGGGAAAAGCAAGGGATGGGTTTTTGTAAACTTTGAGGCCTGGGAACAAAGGCTAGCCGACGCAGGACACGAAAGTGTCAGGGCCCTGGGGAAAAGTAAAAACGACGGGTGTTTGAAAAACTCCGTTTACGCCGGTGAAGAAAAAAAAAAGAACTCGTAAAGGAAAGAGACTCCACGGAACGAACAAGAGGGGGGGGGTCTGCAAATGGGGTTGAAAAGAAATAGCACCGTGACAAGTCGACACCAAGGATGCCGCAACGGCCCTTCGGAAAAAGGCAGGGAGGGGAAAGCAAGAGGTCCATGGGGAAAACGGAGGGGCATGCCCCCGCCAGCACAAAGAACGTTCGTCGCAAATCTAAAAGAAATCGCGGAAGTGAAAAA
>Ga0179593_1373467_pt1 | contig 13970 bp, 21 predicted proteins | sample CZODoug2_1_08_16_FD_185931 | JGI IMG/M metagenome (GOLD analysis project Ga0179593, IMG submission 185931) | Vadose zone soil fungal communities from Angelo Coast Range Reserve, California, USA - CZODoug2_1_08_16fungal (PacBio error correction) | ecosystem: Environmental > Terrestrial > Soil >...
AAGGGGGGACTTGAAAAGAAGAGCTTTGCCAGGAAGAAACCACTCCGCTGTTCAGCGCGGACTGACGGAGAAAAGGTGATAACAGGGAGAGAAATATAAACTAGGTTTCCTCTGGGGTCCGAAAAGCAGGAAGAGGCGGCAGGAAAAATACGGCAGATAGGCGCGCCCAGAAAGTAGATAAAAAAAGGAGGCTTGTCTATCAGCAGGTGGGGCTTCTCAGCGGGAATGTTCAGGTTCCCAACCAACTGAAAGATTAGTCAACCTCCCCAAGTCCGACCGCGGCAAAAGGTGGGAGATGGAAAAAAATTGTTTGAAACGAAAAGGTCGGAAGACGGAGGCACGAAAGCTAAACACCAGAAAGGTGGGGAGGGAAGAAGCTACATCGAATTCTGAACAGGGGAGAGCGAAATGAAATAAAAGTTCCGAACCAAGAACGGGGAGACGCGATTGTCGCAAGGAAAAAAGCAGAAGAAGGGAATCTTGGGTCTCGAAGGCATCACGGAAAGCGGGACAGGGGGGGGGAAAAGGCTAACCTTCTGGTTTTTAAGGAGGCAACAATTTCACGACGTGGGTGCAAAGGGGTTGTGTCGAACCACATGATGACTACGCGGTGCGCGTGTGTAAAAAAGAAAAAATCAAAAATAACTTCGTCAATTTTTCTGGGGTACCCTGGAAGGCAAATCAAGGAGAATCTTTCACATCTTGAAGTGCAGAAACACAAAACTATGAAAAGATCGAAGACCCTTTACAATGGGTTCGGGGGGCGGGGTTTCGCAGGGAGGCCGGAGGAGGTTCTCAATCAGTCGCACGTAAAGGAAAAAGTGTAGAAATAACAAGGAAGTAAAAAAAAAAAGATGGAGAAGAGCTCAATGAACAGTACACACAGACAGGAAACGGTGGGGGGGGGGGGGGAATTACACGTTTCGGTGGAAGTGAGGTCAAATTCTAGTTGACTACGTCTCAAAAAAAGAGGGCAACGGAAGGAGCGGTCTGCTGCGGAAAAACTCCTGCGGCTATAGCAAAATAATGGGAAAAAGGGAAAGGACCCTTCGCAACTCCGAAAGATGGGGGCCTGCAAACATACAGAAACAGAATGAGGGTAATAATTTCGACCAAAAGACAACGTGTGGAGTGGGGAAAACAAAAAAATACGGAAAGCGCCAAAAATCGACACATGGATGGAAAGAACGCAAGCCGGTAAGAGTGGAGTGTGAAAAATCGTCCTGGTCAAGGGACATAAATTGGAGGGGCAAAGTCAAATTTAAAAAAGTAAAAACACGCTTTCACAATAGATTCTGACTCGGAAATGGATGAAAAAAAAGCTTGACAACCGTAGTAACTCAAAAGTCGTCGGGAACATGGAACACGCATCTAAAGGCAGGAAAGGGAGGACCATAAGGGGGGACAGAAAAACCCTACGGAATCACTTCGGATATAAAAAGGACATTACGTAGGACGGATGAATCGATGCTCGCACGGATCCCGACAGGAACTCAAAGGAATTCAAGAAAGTTGACCACGCAGAAAGGATTAAACGTTCAATTCGGATCGGGAAAGGGAAAACCTGAACGCCGGGGGACGAAAAGGGGGGAGACTTCTGGATGGTGGAGCGTCTCATCGCCAGATACGGAAGGTCGTGTAAAAAATTCCAAAGCGGCAACTGTGAGAGACGATAAGAATAAGCGTGATGTCTGGAAGAAATGAGCACGCGTCCAAACCATTCCCGGCGGGCGAAAAACCTGATGCAAGAGGTCAGAAAAACCCCACTTCAACAACCGTAAAAAAAGTCAAATTAAACGGGGGGAGGGGGTCTATGAAAGCTCAAGGGGAACTCAAAGAACTGTGACCTGTCGCAAACTGCGCATCGAGTAGATCTTTGGGTTTGGACTAAGGGAAAGGAAATGGCCAGAAAAAAGAACTGGGGGGCTGGGCTCAAAAAAAAAACTCGCGACAGGTTAAAAGATCGAATAGAAAATAATGGTTAGAATAACTAGAGGGGGGGCGGGGGGGGGGGGGGGGGGGGGGGGGGGTGGGGGGGGTAAAGGTAAACTTATAGGAACCTTGGTACCCCGTGGGGGTACAAGGAAAATAGGAGATCAGTCGCACGAGAAGGAGTAAAAAAAAAAAAGGGCCTGAGAAAAGAAAGAATGAGAAAAAAGGACTTGGCAAACTACACTACCAAAACATCCGCTCAGAAAATAGAAAAAAAGAAAAAAAAAAAGGTCAAAATGAAAGAAAAAATAGTCGTCTAACTGCGTAATCGGGGGGTCTGACAAGAGATAGGAATAGGAAATCTCTCTAAAACCCTGAAAGTGAAAAAAAAACCGCGAAAGGGAAAAAATGGATCTCGTCGCATGGTAGAAGGGATCCGCACGATATGCGTCTTCTAGATGGCGACCAAACGACAGCTGCCATATAAAGAGGAAACAGAGAGCTTAGGACGTTTCTTGGAAAAAGGGACGATGAAAAGAGTCCCATGGAAGGGGAACATCTAAAAGGACAAACCCTTCAGTACATCCTCAATACTCAAAAAGGAGAAAAAAAGGAACCTGATCCTGAGGAAACACTGCTATTACGAACGTCTTGGTCAGTAAACACGCAGAATACAACAAACAAAGGAGGGGAGGAAAATATATAGAGAGAACCGGCAATACAGGGGGCAGAACCGGAAAAAGGAAACAGGTCGTGATCGGTGCGATTCGTCTGTCAAGGGAGGTTATTTGAATGTCTGGAAATGGCGACGATCGAGACGGACTACGACCTCAAAACTCGGAACAGGCAGTTTTCGGGATAATCGTTCGCAAATAAAACTCGGTCGCCGGAAGTCAGAAGGAGTGGAGGATACTGAAAAAAGCAGAAACGAGAAAAAAAGTTTGTGGGAAAAACGGGGGAAGGAGGGAAAGGGGAATTTTGACTGGGAGTAAAGTCAAAGGCGCGAGACAAAAATACGTAAAAAAGGCTTGGGAAAACGAAAGGGGGAGGAAGGGGTCGGGAGATTTTATTCTTTTGGAAGGGGTGAGTGTGATCAAGAAAAAGGTAGGGGGTGGCATAATTTCGTTAGAAGTGGGAGCAAAGATGAGAGGAGGGGTAACGTGAGCTCCGATTTCCGGGAAACAACAGAAATGTGCTCGTAGAGAGGCCGGGGATAGACCAGAAGGGGAATGGGAAACGTAACAAAATAGGACTGAGGGAGGGTGGGGGGCCAAAACAGGGCGGGGGGAAGGCCTGTCGACCGAACACTTTCAGCGACTAGAAACGGGTTGAAAGGAAACAAGAAAAAAAAAAACTACTGTTCGCATTTTGAGAAAAACAATGGGGCGGAAGACACACGGGAAAAAGGAGAAGGGAGGGAAGCAAAAAAAAAAAAAATTAGGGGGTTTGACAGTCGCGATTGGGTTCCTAAGACAAGCATAAAGACACTACTCAGTTGTCGCCCAAAGCCGGAAGTGGGGGACAGAACATCATTCACTCAGTATGAGGGGATAATTAAAAATGCAAAGAAAGGGAAGGAGAGCGACAGGAGCCCGATGCGACACGAAGTCCAGCAGAGGGGGACTACGGGGGTCAGAAAAAGGAGCGCACGGGGGGGAAAATAACGACGCCAGTAACTTGCCGAAGGTCTCCTGTAAGCGAAGGGGGAAAAAGACATTATTGCTTTATCACCGGCAACGAGAACCAAAGCGATCAGGAATGTCTGTGCAGGCGAGAACGAGATTTCGTCACAACGCTGTAAGAAAGAAAGAGGGATACGGGAGTGGGGGAAAGAATAGAAAAACTGCGATTACTACGGTTGAAAAAAAGAGGGACGATTTACAAGAAGAAAAAAAAAAGCAGACTCAACTGATAAACAAACAGAATTGCGTTTGAGTTGAACGGGCAGGAACAGGACTTGGTGTCCATGGCGGCCAACCAGAGGAATTAAAAGGCTGAGTCATTAAGCCGGATGATAAAAACGTCCAGCGACGGTCTGGAAAGAAGGGGTTACTATTTTTGGGGTCCAATGCCCCAAACGGTGTTCGGGGTGGAGGACAAGTCGAAGATTGGAATGTTGCGTAGGGGGCAGACACAAAGAGAACGTTGGAGCGGGAAGTAGGTGCCTGGAAAAATAAGGGGTCGCGAGTTTCCATTCCGCAGGAAAGAAGGCTGAGTTCGCTGCGGGCCAAGGGGAGAAAGAGAACTCGACTTGAAAAATGAATAAGAAACGGATCCACGATTCTGCAGGAAATATAAGATAACTTAAAAGAGGGGGTTCTGACGCATGGTTAGGGGGAGGACGGAAACTGAGGGGAACATAGGACGATGCGAAGGTATGACAAATAAGTCCTGCCTCCGCACCCGATAAAAAAGGAACAGAAGGAACCCTTGGGGTTAGGGAAAAAGGATTGGGGGGGTGGAGAATTAACGAAGAAACAAAAAAAAAAGTCCGAAAAGCTTTGGGTGACTGAAGGGCCGCATTCAGCAAACGTCGTATTGAATTTAAGTTGGGGGGTCCTTCACCCGTATCCCACATGCGATAACGAAGTGGGTGTGTCAAAACGTAACAGTCCAACAGGAAAACAGAGTGAAAAGGGGGGAAAAAAATGAAAAAGAAGGAGGAAATTAAACTAGAAACCAAGTTCAGGAGGATGCAGCGACCCCAGATCCTGAGGATGCGGTTGTCCTTGCAAATGAGTCTGAAAGTTGGGAATGAATGATAATTGCCTGCTCGAAACTTGTCGAAATGCTAAAAAAGCAAGGGAATAAAGGGAACAAAAACTGGGATACGGGAAGAGGGGGAAAAAAGGGGAGGCATCGCAGGAAAAAGCCGAATCAAGTTGAACCGAGGAGGATTTGAAAGACCAGAGGGATTGTGTGGTGGGAAATTATCAGCGTGAAAAGAAATATTATATAAACATCTACTGGGTAGGGCGCAGGAAAAAAAAAAGGAGGCAGAGCATCGGCAAGGAACGGACCCATAAATGAGCACAGGCGAGGGTCAGAGCAGTTCGCACACTTTGAGGTCAGCATCCAGGGGCTGAACTCCTTATGGTGGGGGCGGAAAAAATCTAATGATGGTGCGGAAAAGCTGACAAAAGGATCAGAAAAAGCAACAACCGGGGGAAAAGAGAAAGAGATCATTGTGTGTCAGCGTGTAAGAAAGCAACATTACTAGTGAGGGGGGGAAAAGGACCGGAACAACGAAGGAGGTCATTAAAATTCGCTTTAGACAAAGGGGGGAACAGGGAGACCGCTTCAGGGGGGTGCTCGATGGGAAGCACCACTCCGACGATGCTAGGGGGGACTCGTGTCATAATCTTAGAAAAAAGTACGGGAGAAAATACTCTTCTGTCTATGCCGTGGGGTATCAGCGCGGAGACGGGAAAACAACATGAAAAAAAAAAAAAAAAAAACATATGGGCACCGTTCCAAAGTCCGCCCTCGGGAAAACGGGTGAGAGGCTGTATAACAAAGAAAAGAAAAATAGTGACGACGCGGAGGTTAAAAAAGCGCAAGAGAAAGAGGTGGAAAGGATCACGTCTTCCGATGTCTGACAAGCAGGAAACAGGCGAATAAAGACCCGGGATCAACGAAGGGAAAAAAAAAAAAAACAGCATCCGGAGATGGGGCGCAGAAGAAGAAACAGCGGATACCTACTGGTTACGAGGGTCACTTTCAAAAAGGAAGGTTTCCTGGATGAAAATCCATGGGGAAAGAGTGACAAGGGGGTGGGTCTAACCAGGTCAAAGAACCGCGGGGGGCTGGGTTAAGCGCAAAAAAAGAAAAAAAAAAAAAAAAAAAAAAAAAAAAAATAAAAAAAAAAAAACAAAAAAAAAAAAAAAAAAAAAAAAAAAAAAAAAAAAAACCAAAAAAAAAAAAAAAAAAAAAAAAAAAAAAAAAATAAAAAAACAAAAAAAAACACAAAAAAAAAAAAAAAAAAAAAAAAAAAAAAAAAAAAAAAAAAAAAAAAAAAAAATCACAGAAGAACGAATTGGGGCGGAAGGAGGAAACTGGGAAGAACCAAAAAAGACTTATGAATGGAGAGTCGTTAATGCGACAACACCACTAGACGCAGGCAGAAGAGACAAGAATGAGTGGTGGGCGTGAAAGGGGTGTTGCTGCAAAGTGCGGAAGGAAAGGGAAAATACGGGATAGGAAGACAGTTCGACTAACAAGGCAGGAGAAAAAGATGGAATTATATGAATCAGCAACTGCCGAACGAGTTGGATCCAGTTGAGGTTGAAAATGGAGGAATGGAGTGGCGAAAAGGAACACCGGGGGGAAAGTTCAAAGAGAAGCAGCGGTATAGGGTAGGAACGAAACCCGGAGACTATACTATTGAAAATAAGGCTCTAGCCAAAAGACAGCAAGCTTGTTTGTACGGGCAAAAGAAAAAATCATGCGGGAAGAAGGGGGTTGAAAAAACACGAAAACAGATACGTGGTACTGGGTACAAAAAACATCGTCAAGGAGGTTTTCCAGAAAAAGAGGGCTCGGGGCAGAAGAAAGGGGAGCACGCAAAATTTATTAATGGATGTGGGACGGAAGGGAAAGAATCGAGCGCCCGGGGACAAAACACACGACACGAGGTGAGCAGATCATTAAGAGGGAAACGAAATGCTGACTCTGGGGAAAAAAGGGGGGAAAGACGCAAAGAAGGATTTCTTCAAAACGTCTAAAAGGGTTGATGGCAGAGGAGGTTGCAAAAAAAAGATATCAAAGCGATTCCTGCCACCGGAAGAAGGATGAGTCAGCAATCGCGGTGCGGAAAACTTTCGAAAGTGAAAAAAGAAAGACAAAGTTCCTCCAGTGTCCCTTCTGCAAAAAGTAATCACTGAACTGGGGCGACGGCTTGGGGGCTCTTAAGAAAAAACCTTGAGAAGGGGGAGAAAAAGGAGGATAGCTGAGGGTGTTACGCATCGGTCGAGAAGGGAGGAGCAGCATGCCATGAACAACGGGGTTAGGAAGGACTCTAGCTTGGTAGAAAAAGGGGAAGTCAGGCCCAGTCTTTGGGGGGCGAAAACGATGAAGGAAAAACCAGACGGGAGAGGAAAACCGAGATTCAAAAAAGTTCCGGCACAGGTCGTGGTCACAGGGGGAAACCAAACGGTTAGAAGAGAGTCGAGGGTTGACTCAAGTAAACCACCAGGCTCACCGTCGATATGCAAGTGTGGTGTCCGAGGTCGAAGGAATGCACAAAGCAAACTGCTGGCAAAAAAAAAGAACGCGCGACCGGAACAACCCATCTCTTGGTTGAATTATAAACGGACAGGAAGGAGCGAGAAATTGAGTCCAAGTGGTTTTCACGGATAAAGCTACCGTCGCAAAGAGACGGAGAATCTGTCGCATGGACTTAAAAAAAATCCTCAAAGGTATGGGGAAAAAAAAAAAAAAACCGAAACAGAAGAAAAAAAAATCCCAAAACTCTAAGAAATTCCGCACCAAGTAGTCGAAGAAAGGCCAGAGGGTTGGTAAGCTCGCTCTGACCTAGCACGCTCGAAACCCAAAAAATCAGCGTCCCAGGTTCACTTTATCTAGGGTCGAGGGTGGTCTGCATTCTCCTCCCGGACCGAATAACTTATATCGCGAAGGAAGAGAGAAGAGTACGAAAAATAAAAGACAGCGCGGCAGTAAGGGTCGTGAGGAAGTAAAAGACTAAGGTGAAGAATCGCCATTCCAATACAGGAAAGAAAAAGTTCGTTCCTACCTACAGCAACAGATCAAGCACATGCGAGAAGTCAGTGGTCGACAATGCTAGACGCAGATTTTGGAAAAAAAAAAACATACGAGACAACAAAAAAAAAAAAGGAGGGGGGGAAAAGAAGAGATGGAGTCGGAACAGCCTTAACTTACAGAAGGGAACGACTTATCAGTTACGAAGGGAGGAGATCAGATTTCGGCAATGTAATTTGTTATGTATTCGGGAATGGTAGACGAAAACGCAAAAAGGCGTCGAACGGAAGAAGAACGCGAAAGAACGAAGTTTCTGATGCTGTGATATCGTCAGGATGACAGAGGCAGGATCGCGAGCTCACGAAAAGTCATATTTCTGGAGGAGACTGAGACAAATCGCTACCGGAATCATGAAACGCTATTCAAATTAATTCAGGGGGAGAAAGCGAATCCAGCGTCAGAAAAAAGAGGAGAGGAAGGAGTCGAACGCGATCGTTAGTTGCAAAGGATAGTGCGGAAGGGATTGTTGGGGGGACGTCGGTAGGGTAGTGGCAAACTAACTTAGAGATTTTCGTTCGGGAGGTCTCAGAAATAGATACATATTCTCGGGAGGCAGGAGCTCAGAGTGGGTTACGGGACCAACATGGGAAAACATGAGAGGGGATCAGGGCGTTGGAGATCGAACACAAGGGGGAGAGTCGTAAAATACGAGAGGACCACTTGTGGGGGGAACCCAACCATGGCGTGGGGGGGCACGCAGGGGAGAATAAAACTGGAAGAGAAGACAATGGGGGAGAACACGCACGCAGACTCGAAAACCCTTTTAATCAGACCAAACGGAAAACCAGAGGGCAAGGGACCCGGGATGTGACTTGGTGGCTCTCGATTTTTTCAAGAAGGGAAAAAAAACATTTTGAAAAAAAAAAAGAATTCACGGGAGCGAAAAAATACTAGAACAGGAGGAGATTGGAGCTATTCAAGAAATTGCAAGAGAAGAGGGGAAAAAGGATCGCCCTATGCAAAAAAAAACACATCCAAAAACAGAACGAAGAATATTTTCGGGGAAAAATCTCTCCCTGTGGAGGGAAAAGAAGAAGAAGGTCCAGTTACGTGCAGGCGCCTGAAGGTCGGAAGAAGAAAAGGGGGGCTTAAGAGAAGCGAAAAGGATCCTGTCGCAAGCGCGATCAAAGGACGATCCGCAATGTCGGGGTTCGAATAGAAGTTCGAACGCCTTTCGTCCAAGCCTAAAACGTCAAGGAGGGGAGAACGGGGTTCCATGGTTGGGGGGGGAAGCCCGAAAACTGGGCGATGAAATAAAAAAGGGTTTTACAGAGGAACATGACCGTGAGAGTTGCCAAAAAACTGCGACGAAGGTGGTAAAGGGGGGGCAAAGTAAACGTTAGCAAATCTTCGGGAAAAGGGTGACCCATTATAAATAGAAAAAAAAAAAAAAAAAAAAAAACAGTACAGGAGGGGAGGAGGTCAATCCCATCAGGAGGATCGAAAAATTGGCTCGGGAAGTAACGCCTTTGAATATTTTGGGAAATCAAACGAAAGAGGGGTGTGTTAGATTTACGGAATGATGGGAGGGATTGCAGGGAAACTTCAAAGAACGTGGCAGCGTAAGTCGGGAATCCCCGAGATAGAAATTATTTGAAGGTCAAAAAAAAGCTGTCATTACGCGAAGAGGCATGAGACTCGTCAAAAAGACTTGGAATTAAATGGAATCAAAGGGAATGCAGGGAAGGATCGATCAGTTCTAAAGATGGGGAAAGAATGCAATTTTGGATGATGGAGGAAAAAGGAGGAAGAAGACGTTGCGAAGAGAAACGAACCTCTCGGCCCAGGTCGCAAACCAAAAGAACGACAAGGAGACCTGTTTCCAGATAGCGCCTGCGCGAGTGGGTGGGGGAGCACTTCACGAATAACGCGTATAAGGGAAATGGGAGGCGCATTCAGAAAAAACGGGGAGGGGGAGGAAGGTTCGTGATGGGCAGGCGGCACAAAAAAAAAAAGAAAGTATTGTTCTCTAAAACAAAACCCAATTGCAAACCGATGTCCATGAGTGCGCAAAGAACAAGCAAGGCGAGAAAGGGTCACATAGAACACTCGGGGGAGGGAACTAGACAGCGCCCCACAGGAAAAAGTCTGTCTCTTGCGAAAAAGGAAGGAGGATAAACTTTGTTTAAGTTATTTAGGGGTTGAAAAATACTGCTAAATAACCGTGGGCCAGAATGCCGCTGCAAACAATGGAAAGAACCCACTTGAGGGATGCTGGGGGAGAGTTGGTGAACCCTAGTCGAAATCCGGGAGGATACACGGAAAGCAAATGTCCAAGAGGGCGTAAGGGGTGTAGTGCCAATCTTTTGGGAGGGTGGGTGGGGACGGGAAACGATTAAAAAAGGAATAGAATCCAGGACTTACTTGGAACGAATTGAATCAGATGGCGACGCCAAAAAAATACTGGGGGCGGAAAAAGAGGCAAAAGAAGGAAGAAAAGGTCTAAGGACTTTCGAGAAAAAGACGAGGAACAAGCCGGAGTGGTGAGGGGCTCAACGCAGAGATATGTTCTTCCACTACTTACAAAACTATCCTCTAAAGGAGGAAGAAAAAGAAGGAAGGGTGTCGGTAATCGCGAAGAGGGCAACCGAAGCCACAGCCGCGTTCAAGCAGGCGCGCTACCGTTTGAATGCAGCTACCTGGGGATTAAAGGGACGTGGACAAAACCTCAAGACGATGAGCTGGCACGACGAAATCGGAGCCCGAAAGGAACCTAAAACGGGGCTGGAGAGAGACCGTGGTTTGCTGTGGGGGTGTTGGGGGTTTGGGGTGGTCTTCTCAGTCGGAGGAGGACGACAAAAAACATGCAAGAGAGGGACAAAACCATGACGGAAAGCAAGAAAGTGATGCGGCGGGGGTCAAGGGCAAAGGATGAACTAAACTCGGGAGTTCACAAAGGAGAAACGGAAATGGTGACGGGTACAGAAGCGGCAAGCTGCAGATAAAAAAAGGAAAGAAAATGATCAATCCTGGACAACCTGACCGAAAAGGGGATAATCGAGTTTCGCAGTACCCGCAGTATCAGATAGGGGAGTCGAACATCATCAAAAACGAAAGGAACTGGTTCGGGAAACGGTACAAGCAAGCACACACACCCAAACCCAAGCACAACAGCTACAAGCACCCTACACTCATCCCAAAAACACAAAAAGACTACCCAAAAAAAAACCCCCAAAAAACACGCCCCAATCGCAAAACCACCCCGCAAACCCCACACCAAAAACAAACCACCACCCTTAGTCACACTAAAATACCGCACACCAGACCCACACGGAGTCAAACTGGGGGGAAAAAGGGAGGAAGCCTGAGCTTTTGGAAAATTTTGGGGGAGAACCCATGCGAGGCAGAGGTGTTGCTCGGTAAAACACCATCACTAAACTTAATCACTACTTTTTTGCGGGGGGTCTCCCTTTAATACAACCGGAGGACGAAATGTTCTTGAGACAAACAAAAATAAAAGTCAAAGGGAACGAGTCTGAAAACGCGCCAGGAATGGGACGTAAAAGGGGGGGGTGGAGCCCTGCGGCCGGCAGATGAGGACCATCGTAAAGACCATAAGGGACATCAGGTTCTCATACAGAAAAAATGCATAAAAAAACAATAGAATGATCAATCAATGGCAAAGGGAAGGGAGTGGATAACGGTGGCGTTCATTGGATTAAAAGGGAGTTGAATGGGCATCACAGTGGCAGCTTGACTGAGATGACAGAGGAGGAATGACCTTAAACTCCGAACTAATCAAAAAGACGGGAAAAAACCAAAAACAACAGTGAACGGAAGAGGGCACTTTGGGGGGACTGCCAAAAAAGGACAGAAAGTTCCCACCCAGACAGGAAAAGGGAGAAACAACGAAACACCGGAGCTTGTGTGAAGGTTTAAACAAAGCTTCAACGCAGGGACCATACAACCTGGAGGGTCAAAAATTATGTATAGGCAAATAAGAAAGTTAATGCGATGGAGTGGGAAAAGACTGGATCAAGAATAGGAAATTAACCCACTGAAAAAGGAGGGGGAGCAGTCTAGTCTGGGAAAAGGGAACTAAAAGAATCTGGTTAAAACTTATACTCAATCGTAGGGGGCAAACAGCCCACATATCAAAAAAATAGGGTTGAATAAAGAGCGTGGACGCAAGCCAAAAAAATTAAAAGGCCTAAAAAGGGAAAATGAAGGGATTCGTCGGCATCGCGTGCGCGCAGAGTAGACCGAAAGGGAAAAAAAAGTCTCCCAGGGCTCATGCTCATTCGGGGGGGCAAAAAAGGTCACTGCGTTCAACTTCGGAAAGTGACAAATGGGAGAAAACGGAGAAAAGGGAGGATTTGGTTCAACACGTCAGGGAGAGGGAGAGACAGGCGGCGGCGCTACAGCTTCCATCAACTAAGATCGAACCATAATAAGAGAATGGATGGGTGACGGACAAGTAAACCGCGTGGGGTGGAAACAGCGGGCAAGAGGCAGCCCATCAGAAAGAAAAAAGTACGAACCTGTCAAGTGCAGACGCGTTTGAGGGGGGTTGTGGGAAAAGTTCACCAAAGGGGATACGCGCGAAAGGTGAGCAGGGATGACAAGACCGGCGCATCGATCATTAAAAAAATTGGGTGGGTGGAAGAAACGGCGCGGAACAAAAAACTCGCCAAAACCAAAAATCAGCGCGCCGGATGGTGTAAGAAGAAAGAAAATCCATCTTGGGGTACGTATCTAAACCGCCCTGAAGGAGAGGGAAGACATTGATAACCCTTTTGTCACGACGGAGCTCAAACCGGAGACAAATAAAGGAGAAAAGAGGAGCATCAGAAACGAAAATTAACAAAATTCTTGCAGGGAAAACTACAAAAACCAAAGACCAAAAAGAACTATCCAACTCTAACTGACAAGTCAGAGCACTCTTCGTCGAAGAAAGAAGCCGAGGAGGTGGTGGGGGGAGCTCAAGTACAAGAGCAAGAAAAACAAGTACCGACGAGAACGTGGGAAAAACTGTATGATCGTGTCGCGATGGAAATTCTAAGAAACGAAAAGTATCTGCAGGAAAAAAAAGTCGGAAAAGCAAAGGAGGGGGGGAATATCAATACAGAAAAAGAAAGCGACTTCGAGTGAATGGAAAAAGGAGTCGAGGAAAAGACTACAAACCCGGAGGAAAAAGGAAACCCTTCCTTCAAGAACGATCTAAACTGAAAAAAGCTTGACCTTATCAACCTTGTCTCCTGGAGGCAGCCGATGGACTCAAACCAATCCATCAAAAAAACAAAAAAGGGAGGAGGAAAGAAGAAAGAAATTGGAGGGTGAAAGACGAATAAGTGGGCAGCAAGGAATAGGGAAAAGGAGGGATCGTGCGCTTTCGGGCGAAGAGGTTGAAGTTGCGTCTACATCTCAACTGAGTCGGGCCTAAAAAACGAGATCCTAACTTGTCAAAGGGTTGATATCGTAGAGTGAGGCAAGAGGATAGCTGAGGCCGCAAGAGGGAGGGAGTAAAGTGATACCATAGCGAACCAGCAGTTCTTTAGGAGACTTTCAACTTTCAGGGGGTTAGATAGGGAAGTGAAAGATGGGCGAGCTCTACAAATCGTCGCAGGTAATTCTACGCGATCATGGGGAAGGTGGAGGAAAGGAAAGGTGGCAAGGGGGAGTTAGTGTATTGAGGGGGAGACAAAGAACATCGGGGGTCAGTGGATCAAGAATTAAGACATTAGAAGAGGGGGGCGACGGTAAGAGAAGAGTTCCGTACAACAGGGTGTACTCAATCTAGTGCGGTTTATAGAAAAAAAAAGGGTCAAGTGATGGAAAAAAAAGGCGCAGAACTGGTTTCACGAAACCAAGGGGTGGCGGAAGGAAGAGAACACTTTAAAGGACAAGATCGACGGCGCGCCAATTGAAAAAGAAAAAAGACGCGCGCTTCAAAAGGGGGGAGAGTCACACGAAAACCCGTCTGCACGGACTCGGAACGTTCGGGGGCAGCGAGAATGGTGACCAGCTAAAGGGCAAATAGCCCAAAAGAAGGGGGAAGGGGACATCGCTAATCTTCCATACAAAAAGCTGAAAGGGGAAAGTAATAAGAAACGTCAAATTTGCCGAGATGTCCATCTCCTGGACCACAAGATCGCCCGATTGAGAGCGAAAATCAAGAAAAAAAAGTGGGAAGGGAAATTTCAGAAAAGGATGAGAAAGGGTAGCAGAAAACGACGAAAGAACTTTCCGGACCCTGACTGGACGGAAGTACTCTACCGTATTTGCGGGGATAGAACAGGAGCGAAACGGCGAGCAAACGA
>Ga0179593_1498709_pt1 | contig 13970 bp, 13 predicted proteins | sample CZODoug2_1_08_16_FD_185931 | JGI IMG/M metagenome (GOLD analysis project Ga0179593, IMG submission 185931) | Vadose zone soil fungal communities from Angelo Coast Range Reserve, California, USA - CZODoug2_1_08_16fungal (PacBio error correction) | ecosystem: Environmental > Terrestrial > Soil >...
CTTACACGGGGTATGAGGGGGGAAGCGTGATTCGCATTTTCAACTCATACCTCTGGCCCAGTTACCCTTAGGTTGCTGCTCAACCTCAATGGAGATGAGACTCAATACTGGGAAGGACGTTGGCTTCACACAAGCAAGCAGACCGTGCGAAGAGCAGTCTCGTATCAGCAAAGTTTTCTCGTTCGGACCACCTCTTGGTGCTGGGGGAACCTATCCAAGGAAGAAGGATCCCAAGGAAGATAGGGCGGCAGAGAGGCCTGAATCAGAAAGATAAAAACTGTCCGACGCTAGTGCGGTCTCTCAAAGGTGCTTCCTAGGGAGAAGAATAGAACGCACGAGTAGTTAAAACATCAACGTCGTGGTTTCTATTAAGACTAATCCGGCTCAAAAGGTCAAAACAACGGAGAGAAAAAAAAATAAAAATAAAAAAGTATTTCGGCTTCGGTATGGCGTTGGATCGGACTCTACGGAAAGCGAGTTTCCTGGGTAAACGGCAGAGAGGGTATAATGGAGAGCGCTCGTATAGCGTGGGCACTAATACAAAGAAAAAGAAAGTAAGGTATGAGGGTTCACATAAGAAAAAAAGGAAACACGCGTACACGCGATGCGACAAGAAACTATAAGGGAAATTTGGAGGAGGAGGGTAAAAAGAACCCAAGAAAGAATCCGTCCGAAGGAAAGCAGAAGGACGACCAAATCAATGAAAAGGGTCCAAAACGTGAGAAGCACACAAGACAGGACTAGATCAATAGAGGGGGTAACTGCATAGGCGGAGGGAGGGAGTGTGAAAGAAAGCCGGGAACTTCGCGTAAAGCAGGTCTCCGCAACGAAAAAAACTCTCAGAAAGGTAAGGTGAATCTGAAAGAAATAGCAAGACTTGACAGTTGTAAAGTGCGTAAGCGGGAAGTAGAGAAGATGATGGCCCAGCAGTGGTCAGATGGCACTGAATAAAAGACCTAACCCTTGGGGGAAAATGACTGGGGTCAGGGAGAAAAGGTTTGAAGGCTTTCCTGAGGTCCAATGGATACTTGATATGGAATATCACTTAATGTCTGGAAAGATAACTCTTCTCGGAGATCACACAGCGGTTCTAGAAGTATTAGGGGAGAAAAATGCTGGGGAAGACGTCGCTATCCCTGGAAAGGGATTATCATCGAAGTAACAGGAAAAAATCGTGGGGAGAAAGGGTTCAGAGGGAGGGCCAAAGTGGAAATCTTCTGCACAGGGGGGTCAACAATTGCCAGAGAGGTGGATGGGAAAGTTGCCTTGGCCTGGCGACGGGGGGGTTTGTGCCGAGGAAAGTGGGGAAAAAAAATGGCAGAAAAAAAAGCGGGCTCTTGAAATGTAACGGTGGGAAAAAAATAAGGGAAAGGTCGTGATGAAAGAAGGAGGCCTGTACCTCTAAGGGGGAAGGATAGGACCTGGCGGAGGTTGAGGTTGGGGATCACGATCTGCTTACACGAGCCTATGTCTCACACAGGTGGGGGTGAATCTTCTTGAAGTAAGAGAAAGGGGGGGGAAGGCATGGAAAAAGAAGAAACCGGAAGGAATGTGAAAAAGAGGGGGTCGGGATTCCAGGTCGCCTAGCCGGCTAAGGGCCTTCATAATTAGCATCTTCTGGATTCTGAATTGGTGGGGGGACCGTAAAGGTTAAAGGATTCAAATGTAGGTCGTGAGCAAGCAAATTAAAGGGAGTAGGTACATTAAAATTAGCAAGATGAGAAAGCCACGGCAAGGGGAAGCGCTGAAAAGGACTAAAAACCAAAAAGTAAGATTTCAGAACAAGCAAGGAGAATATGCAAAAGGTAATGCCCGGCCTGCCGGAGAAAGAGCCTAAGTCCTCCGGAAAAAAGAGTCGTGTGGAGGCAAAATACTCCAACCTGAAAAAAGTCCGCAAAAGAGTTTCAAGAAACATCGTATTTGGGAGCTCCATCTTCTGAGGTTCACGGGAAAGCGTGAATCCAACCTAACGGAAAACACCCTGAGCAATCTGCAAGAAGTCGAGCGCGAAAAATTCTTCTTTCAAAGGGTCGGGGCGGGACCCAAAGTTTAAGGAAGCTTTCGGCGCTGAAGTGACAACAGCGTAGCGTGCAAACCGACGCAAAACAGCCAGGGTTGGCCAATGCTTTCAAATTTTGCAAACGATACAGTAAGCGTCAGCCCAAGAACGGGTGGAAAAGGGGCTGGCTAAAGAAAGGAAAAAGAAACGGGAAAAGGAAAAAAACAACGTGTTTTCTTCAGAAAAGGAAGGCGACTGCAGGGGCACACGCTGCCAATCAGGAGCCGGCTCAGCCGGGACGCAAAGCCAGAGGGGACCGTCGGGCCCAGGGCTGTGCGAAGCAGAAGAGGACTTGCACATAAGACCCCGTCATGAGACGCAGATCAGGCCCCTGTACACCGGCAGCAGGCAGCGGGCGGAAAAAGGGAAGACAAAGGGTGAGGATGGCCTGCTGGATCGTCTGAAAAAGGGCAATCACCCGATGGGGGCCAGAAGAGTGTCAGAGAAGGCTGGGTAAAGTCCGGCAAAAAAAGTACAGAAAGCCAACATGACAAAGAGACAGGTAGAAAATGGGGGTTTTTGAGGGGTGAGATTTGTGAGGAGATGGAACATCAAGTCAAAGGTTTCCCAATCCTCGAGAAGATTCTTCCCGAGTCAGGGACGCGAGCGGAAGGAGAGGGTGTAACTTGCATAGGCGGATTGTACGGAAAGGGGCAGGGGGTGGAGCCAGTACTAGGGGGCTGGGCGGTGGAGAAAATGGAAAGGGAACCTGGCTTTCACACTCCCTTAAACCTCCTGGGAATTGGGATCTCTCAGGGAAGGGGGCGGGACGGGCTCAGGGGAGAAAGAGGCCAGGTTACCGGGGGGCCCAAGGTCACAGCGAGGCTAATAGTAATCTTATAAATCTACAAGGTCGTCCTATATGTCGAGAAAAATATCATGAGCCACAGCCGGAGCCGGTTCCCCCGGCTCGGAAGATAATAAAGGGCTAGACCCTAAATAAGTTCTAAATACCGTCACGACACATGTCTATGAGGGTGTGTCGCGGTCGGCAAGGAAGGTTTCTTGGGCGCGGCTTCATAGGTATGTCTCAACCTCATGCAGGTTGTCCGCGAAATATTCTGCATGGCGTCTTAGGGACCGCGCACCGTAGAACGTCGTGCAAGAAAGTACAAGGGGGAAGCAAAAGGGGGAAAAGATGATGTCAAAGGCGCCTGCCGGGTAGGGGAATCCCGAGCGTAAGGGAGCGGGACCTCTTTTAGGAATTGATAAGGGGTAAAAAAAGCATAAGGGCTTCCAGCAAAAAGATGTATGCAGGCGAATACCTCTTCTACGGGATTGACATGTGTGACGCCAGCACAATTGACCTAGAACTTAGGCGGACAACCCGTGCTGTGAGCCGATCCTGGAAGGGTACAGGAGTCAAGGTGCAAGGGAGAAGAACGCAAGGGCAAAAGCTTTCGGACGGGTGACAGCGAAAACTGGAAGTAGCAGCTAACAAAGAGGAAAAGAAGAATCGGGACGGAAACTGGACGGCAAAAAGGTGCAGCGGTGCTTCAAGTGCACACAGATCGAGAACAGCCTTGCCAATTATGCGCGAAACGAAATGGAGTCTGAAAGCATACGGGGGGAAGAGGGCTTGTCGTAAAAACCAAAGGTTCACTTGCAAGGAGCAAGTTAATCATCAGGGGAGGGAAGGAAAGCCGCTTGTATGTGGGAAAAAGGGAATCAAAGACCTACCACTCTGAGAAAAATGGAAAAAAAGACTGGAACGAAGCAGCAGATGATCACCCCGCGTGTAAGAGGGACTGGCAGGGGTTCCTTGCGCAGGCTTGGGCATTAAAGCAGGGGCGAGAGATACTAATGTAAGGGCTCGGCCAAAAAAAATCGGTGACTATTACGAGAAGGAAGAAAAAGACTGCACCCGAAATCAACAACAACGAAGCGAAAAAAAGACTAGAAAAAAAGAGAGCTTGATACGGTGAAGCCAAAGATGGGAGGAAGCCGGTTCAGGGCCGGGGGAGAAGGTTAAGCTCGGGGCTACAAAAGGAACGACGGAAATTCGAATAAAGCTCGCGTAAAGACAACGAAGGGAAGTTGGCATCGAAAAAGGGGGAAAGCCGAGTAAAGACGAGAAAGAACGATCAGCACATGAAAGATGACGTCTTTGAAAGAAAGGCCATGCGCTTACCCCCCGGAGAGACCATAGAAGCGAACATCTCAAGGAACCGGCCTCGTGGAAAGACAAAAAAATGACATAACCAGAAAAAGTCCTTGGGGGGGGTGGGGGGGGTGGGTTGGGGTCTGGGTGTTTGGGGGGGTGTTGTGGGGGTTGGGTGGGGGGGGGTGTGTGGGGGGGGGGTGGGGGGGGGAGGCGGGGGTTTGTGTGCCAGGTCTGAGTCCTAGAGGGTAATAAAGCGGACAGAAAAGGAGTTTAACTACGGACTAAGGGGTAAAGGAAAGGTGAAACACAAGATCAGAAAAACCCTCGATCAGTAAGAAGGTAAAGGGCTCTGCAAGGAGGGAAAAGAAGGGGCTGACTGCTTTACGTCTTACTCAAGAGGGGAAAAAATCAGGTAAGGGATCTTGCATAGCAAAAAGCCACCCTTTTGGTAGAGGGGACACGAGATGGACTGATTCAGGAGAGGGTTCCCGGCTGAGTTCGTATCAAGGAGGTTGAGGTGGAAATACAGAGCTCGCCCCTCTACAGGGGAGAAGGAGAGGGATGGTTCTTCCTCCACATGGAGGGGAACTTCGCCGAGTCCCTTGAAGGAAATTAAATGGAGATGAAAGATCGAGACAGAAAAAATCGGTGGGGAGTCCGAAATTTCAAGAGAAGGGGCGCTACTTCACGAGAGTGGGCTTGAGGGGGGCAGCAATGGAAGGAAAAAAGGGGTGGAGGAAAGGCCTTGGCATTGGGGGGGGGAGATGCGATGAACGCGAAAGAGTGAATGGGGCACGACTGATCCGAAACGCGGAGTGAAAAGGTTCGGGTGACGAAGGGGAAAAGAAAGGGATAACGTAGAAGGAGAAGTGCATTCAGAAGTGAGACGTTCCGGTGTGGGGGTATAGGCTTCGGCCACCGGCGCAATGGAAATGGCTCCCCAAAAAAAGAGTGGGGGGAAGGAGGCGGATCAGGAGACTTTTTTCCGGTACGATGGGAAATACAACGACTTCTGGGCAGATTAGAGGGAGGGGAACAGTAAAAAAGGGGAGCCGATGTGCAGGGAAAGAACGGTTACTATGGGAGAGAAAAAGGGCGGGGTATTTCCCGTAATCGGGAAGGAGATCCTTGCAGGGCTGGGGAAACAGAGAAGGCTCACCACCAAACAAAAACGGATGAGAGAAAAAGGAAGAAAAGGAGGGCACGAAAGGCAAGACTCGCATGACTGAAGTTCCCTAAAACGGGCGGGGATAAATAAAAAAGGGGAAGGAAACAAAAGTTCAGGAAGTCGGATGGCAGGTCCTACTTGTACTAAAGAAAAACAGTCAGAAAGGTATTGTGGAAGGAGGCAAATCTGGACAGAAAACAATGAGGAAAATCAGCTTCACAACTAGGGGGGGTGCTTCAGAGAGGAGAAGGGACGAATCTCTTGAGCAGAAAAAACTCAACACGGCAGAGAAAAAAGGATAAAAAGTGTAGTATCAAGGGAGTCCGCGACATGAAATAAAAGGGTCAGAGAGAGGTACAAGAATAGTAGGGCAACATGCTGTAGGGAGGGAAATAGAAGGCCAATTTAGCAAAGTCAAAGCACTTTCAAAGATTGGAAAATTTCAAATGGATAAAAGACTACGGGCAAAAACAAATCGAGGACTAAGAAAAAAGATAAATAACTCCTGACGTCAACACCGATGTTTGGTGGGGTGCGGCTTCGCATATGAGGAATGAGCAGTTGAAAGCTTATTTAATAAAGCTGCGACGTAGGCGAAATGGCGACTCCATCAAAGCGTCTCCTCGAGAGGGGGGGGGGGACGAGCGGACTCAGGCGGGAGCTCCTAACACGTCATGATGAATAGTAAAAGGGAAGGTGAACGATGCCTTAAAAGAAAAAGGGGAGGGGGAAAAAAAAAAAACATCTAAAATGCAGGGGAATCTGGGGGGGCACTGGTCTTAAGCGAATAAAAAGAACTTCCTTGGAAAAGGAGGGGCGTAGCCTTAATAAACATGTAAGAACAGATAAGAACTGCCGAAGCCACTATTTAAAGAGAAACATGGCAATCTTGCGGGGTAGATTGGGGAGTTCGTACGGAAAGAGTAAGGAGGAGGCACAAAAGAATGTAGTACATAGTCAGGGGCCATGTCGTTGACGAGGGGCGCAGGTCGGGGCGGTAAGAGCAGTTGCTGGCGAGCGGTCTTGGAGGCAGCGGGGGGAGGAAGGTTAGAGAAAGCTGATTCTTGCGGGGGTTCTTTTCCCGGGATTTGGATACGCCTCTAAAAAATAGGGGTCCGTGGGGGGGAAAAGGGAGAGGAGCAGGGCTTCAGGGCGTATTCACGGAGGCATTCAGATGCCAAGCAAAATGAGGGGCTAGGAGTATTCCTTGCATAAGACGGAGGGAGGCTCGAGTCTTAAAGTATTGATCGGAACTTAAACAGGGCGTCAAGGGCGGGTGATCCCAGGAGGAATCAAGACCGGAAGCCTTTGAACAAAAAAAGGTTCTATCTGGGACTCTTCCGTTCTGTGTTTCTTTCGTGGCACATTAACTCGGGGATTGATTCACTCGACAACATGTCATGGCTGTTGTGAAAAGATATGGCAGAGGAAAGGCAAAAGGGGCCGCTAGAAAGAGAAAGCAGGAGTCTTAACGAAAGGGGACAAGGAACGATGAAAGAGGGGAAAGGAGAATTCGAATTCGGGAAAAAAAAGCAAAAAGCGTCAATTGGGCGGAGAAGCCGCTGGCGCAGGGATCAAGTTTCCTAGGGCAAGGCACGCAAAAAAGAGAAGAGAGAGAGGAACGGGAAAGGAGGCCTTTTGGGGGAATAAAAGAAAGCCTGAACTGACGGGAAGAAGAAATCACAAAACTTGGGGCTCCACATCGTAAGGCGAGGGCTCTTGCGGGGAATCTAAAACGCGCCAAACGTAGTCCTGGCAATTGTAGGAAGAATCGAGAAGAAAAAACAACTGGGGGGGGAAAGAGAATAGAGAATCGCCAAGGGTCCAGGACGCAGGTGCAGATTCTTCCAGGCAAAGAAGCCTCGAAAAAAGGGAAACAACGATTCTGCGCACCGCAAGTTTCTGTACCGAGGCCTTACATCGGCTTGGGGAAGAAAAAAAACCGGGAAAATGGAAAAACTTCTACGGCAAGACGGGAGAGACTCTGGGGTGAGCTTTCGGACAGCCGCTTTAAAGGGGAAGATGCCGAAAAGGTAGAAATGGACGATCTTTCTCACACTACCGATTATGCCCAGCGTTAAACGTCGTGAGTCATTGAGCATCTCAGGGTCTTCAAAGGGGAAACGATTCCGAAGACTCAAATGGAGAGGACCACAGAAATGAGGGGGGTGATATGAAGAACACTAATCCTGAGCAAATCCATCAAAAAGGGAAGCTACTAATGAACAAGAGGGTTAAAGGATGCCTTTTTATGACCTCTTATAGTCAACGGCTGAAGAATTCACGCGGGTCCGGGCCCTGGGATATGCATTCTCGAAACGAGGCTTCTCAGGGTCGGGGAAAGGGAAAGCATCTAACAATCGTGAGTAGGGAGGGGCAAAAATGCCGAGTAGACTAACCCGAGACCGAGCGATGCGGTCGAGAAGGGCATTAGGTTTTAAAAAACGTTGGGAAAAAACTGGCCCCACTCGCTCTCCATACGTCCATATGAGCGAAAAAAAGCATAAACGGAAACTGCAATCCGGACTCCATCACGTGTGACACAAGGCCTCCTGGAGCCGACTATAGGCGCAGCGGCGGCGAGGAGGGGTTTCCGGGTAAAAGGAAAAAGAAAGGGATGGAAGAAGAAACGACCATCGAGAAAACATTAGAAAAGTGAAATCTTCAGGAAGAGGGAAGCCGTAGGAAGGGGGATGAGCCTATCACATGGAATAACGGTCCCAGCAGGTGAGGCGCTGGCAGATTTCTCCAGCTTCCTAACCTTTGTAGAATGAGGGCAAAGAACTGGCAGGCACTGGTCCTTGGCCTTCTCTAACAGAGTAAATGGGGACTTGACAGGATAAAGAATAAGAGGGGGACTCGACCACCATCAAGAACAGGGGGCGACGAAGGATAGGGAAAAGCGTAACGAAAAAAGTTCTTATACAGAGAAGGAAATGCAGTAATATAATTATGAAAGAAATCGGGGGGGAGAAAAGGATGGACAGACTTGCGGACGGGGAAATGACTACTCGGGGGGACAGCTATTGGTCTTGCAAGGCGAAAGAATTTCAGGGAAAAGGAACCTTGATCATTGGGGGGGGAGATGAGTAGATTTTGGGGGCCTCTAATGTGAATGAAAGAAGGGGGCTAGATGGCTGCGGGAACTGGAGGGAACATTCAAGAAGGGTGAACTACCTCGGACAGAGAAAAAAGTCCCCAGCAGAAATTGCATTGGCTTGATATGAAGGGGGGCCGGCGGGGAGGTGTATACAAGAGGATGGCTGGGAAAACTGCGCCGTGATCTTTCGCCAAAAAATCGTGTTGGTACTAGGACTCGGAAGGAGAACATGTAGGCAGGAAGGGAGAAAACCGAAAAGTGGCAAAGTTCACTCCAGGAAAAGGGCCTGAAAAGGTTACTGAAGGGGCCATCAAGGGAGAAAGCTTCTTCTTGGGGGAGCGAAAAATGGTGGAAAAAGAATCAAAGTGACAAGATACCAGGACCGGGCGTGGAGAACTGGTCTAAGAACAAAAACAAAAGAGAGGAGGAAAGATAATTCGTTTGACATCCAATGAAATAAAGAAAAGGAAGTTCCCATAAAAAAAAGGGTGGGAAGACAAAAGAGAACATATTCTCATTTATGCCCGGAAGAAGGAAAGCTTCTAGGGGCCTACGAGAAGAATCGGCAAGAATCTGTTTTATCTGCTCTGAAATCAAAAAAAATTTCAGGTCAGGCAGGGAAGGAGATCCAAGACGTTGTTAGTCCAATAGCGAGAGGGGGATAATAGGGGAACAGGAACCGCAGCAATCGACAACATTACGAGGTCGGGATGGGGAGGCAAAATCGTTTCGGGTACATACTTCAACAACAAATGGAAGACAACTTGGAAGCTCTACAGGGTCAAGTAGAGGAAAACCTCAATGAGAAAATGAAGGCACTGTGACGGGGGGCCATTCTGCGAAGTGTAGTGAGAAGGACCAGAAGAGGATCAAGAAAAATGTCTTAATGGAGCCGAATAAATTCATGAAAAGGGAAAGAAACGATTTTTTCGGAGGAGGGGGGGGGGTACCTTACGAGAATGGTCTACCGGAACTCGGGGGGAGGGGAAAGGTTAACCGGGGGCGCGAACAGCATCGGGGAACATCGGTCGGAGTTTGGGAAGAGGGGGCAAGGATTAGACATTTCGATCCTAAAAAAGAGTTATCCTCAATAGGAAAGATTCATGATTAGGAAGGCATTCCCTTAGAGGACATGTCAAAGGTTCTTGACGCTGGATCAGTTCTACGCGCAAAGTCAACTGCTGCCAGAGAGTTTCAGAAGTATCAAGACTAATGATCTTGAAAAATAGAGGGAATTGCACCTAGACATTCGTCGCTTTGGTGGTTCTGGATGGGGGGGGGGCAATATTTAAAGCCGCCGTAAGGGGGAGGAGTGAAAATCCTTAAACAACGCGGGAAGAAATTCTAAGGCGATCGAGAGCGGAACCGGGGTCAAGGGGCGGCCACGTTTTTCAATGGGCGAGTCGGAGGGAGCCTATGGGCAGTGGGTCGACGGATGGAGAGTTAACTGGGAGGGAACTATTCATGGCAAGCCTTGGGGCCAAAAAGGAAAGACCTGGGAAGCGGAATAAAGAGAGTCCGCTGGGGGGAGGTCATCGTTAGGACCAATGGATAAAGGAGGAAACATCGGGCAGAAATCAGAAGCAAGGAATACGGGGAGCGTGTCGTAGACTAGCATGATACAAACTCAAAGGATCACGATTAAGAGAGTGCGATCAAAGAAGATAAAATGGGGGCGCGCGCAGTGGGGAAACCTATGAGGGGGAGATCTGGGGGCGCTAAATACTTAACGGTTCGGATGGGGGAGCATGAACATTAGTGATTGTCTTTCGTCAAAGAAAAAAGCAAGGAGGGTGGGACGGGAGATATTGAAGAGCTTGCGGCAAGGAGACTGGACAGGGAAAGGAGAAGACAGGGCGGGAGGAAAAGGCCGCGAGGAGAACATATGAAAACCGCTTTTCACTGAACATCAGAGGACTTCGGGGAGACAAGGGAGGAGTCGGGGAAGACGGAATCTGTTAACTTAAAGGGGACTTCAGGTTCAACGGAATGCATGTTAAGCCCAAGGAGGGAGAGCACCAAAGCAGTTGTGGACGGGGTGGTTGAAAAGAAGCTTCACAAGGACGCAACGCCATTGAAGTGAGAAGGAATCCGGGGCCATGTGTCTGCTGCTCGGCATTATCTCTGGTGAACTGAACACGAGTCAGAGGCCCGGTGAGCGGAGTAGACAAAAACAACAGTTGGGGAAAGAGAGATCGTATGCCAGGTCCCGGACTGATGTGGGGCATCGTTCGGACTTGACAAGCCGCACATGGGGACCATATGCGAACGGAAATGGCAATTCTAAGAAATAAGTGGAACTTCGGGGCGTAAAAAAAAAAAAAAAGGCGGCCATGCGAAAGGAAGGCACTAAAGCTGCCGGACATAACTGTGCATGTGTACCATGAATACATCCGAACAAGTCGGAAGGAAAGAAAAATTGAAAGTGGGGAAGTGCGCACGAATGGGTGGACTCGTAAACAGCCCGCTGTGAACTGAGGGGGGGGCTGGTCCTTTGAATAGGGCCCGTCGACTGAAGCGCTTGCAGGGGGAAAAATCGATATAAAAAAACTGTGAGGAATAAAAAAAGGAATCAGGAAACCACAGAAAATAAGAGTCGACCAGTAGGGACGATTATGTCAGGCTCTGGTCTTAGTACTCGGTGAATCGAAAACGGCTGGAGGCAGAGGGGGGGGAAGGGGGGGCCGCTCAAGCTGGATAATGCTCTCACCGGAAAAAAGTAAAGAAATCGAGAGGGGGGGACGAGAAGTAGACCTGTGATCGCGGGAAGTAAGGGGGAAGGGAGAGGAAGACTAAGGATCACAGCTAATAAATCACATTCAGGTTGAGAAAGGGGTGTAAATTCCTGGATCAGCAGCTGCCGCCCAGACAGGTAGGGAGAACAATGTAAGAGATAACGGGGAGAGGAACCGGGAAACTCTCGAGTCGCTAAAGAATGTATATAGTCGGCGCCTGGTTCAAATCTCACATGTGACGTCAGTAAACAATAGTGCTCTCACGAAAATCCTAAAAGGGAGAGGGGGAAAGTAGTGGGTCTGGACAATCCTGGTTCTGGTGGGTGTGGTTGGGTTTGGGGGTACGACTTACTTATAGGCCTATATGGAATAAATGGGCGGCTGGGGGGCAGAACTATGCTCCAGCAATCAAAGTTGTATAAAGGAGGCTCTATGGGCTCTGGAAGAAGAAAGAGGAATTGATCTACTTCCACTGATTGGAGGCAAAGAAAAATGAGGAGGGAGCGCCAAAGCAGCGCGATGTCTACTATTGAGAGGCTTGAGGAGACGAGAGGGGGAACACAGGGTGTTGGCACGGATTTGGTGGTGTTGGAATTTGGAAAAGGCATAAGAAGTCAATGGATACTCCTCCAAAATCTTTTTTGAGGACGCAGGAGGTCGATAGTTCGGGCGTCAGACCACACTATGAAAGGCCTAGGAAAGGGAATTAGGAAAAGACTCCGCACGGGGCCTTCCGTGGCCTCTGCGGACGAATGGGGGCATCGGAGGTAAGCGCCGGCACGAATGCTACTTCGGGTGAAACTTGGTGCAGGGGAAGCCGAAAGGAAAGACCGGCTGAAGTCCTCCGCAGAGGAAGTCGGGAAAAGGGGGCGAAGGCAGGTTATTTGGTGAAAGAACATTGGAGGAAAACACGAGTATCTGTCACAGCGGGTGGAAGCCTTAAAAAGAAATGATAAATGGGGGAGGTACGATAGATAAACCACCGACTTCTTGTTGAGGAGGCCATTGGAGAAGGAAGAGTGAAATCAGTGCCAGCCGCGCATCTGCTATTATGGTCGCGAAATTAGCTTGTGGGAACGTAATAAGTACCGAGTAAGGGAAGGGAGTGAGCCGCATCTCAGACAAAAAAAAAAAGGGAGGAGGAAAGAAGAGGCGTGCCCCGGCAGCTCGAGGACGGAAGGCCCTAACGCAATGAATCGTAACACAAATAATCTGCGCAAGGGAGGATGCGGAAGGGGAAAGAGGATCGGAAAGGAATATCACAAAACCAAGAAGTAGTTTTGTAATTCAAATAAGACAAACATGTTACGGCACTTCCCAACATCGGTTGTCCAACAAAACAAAACTGGGGAAGGGAATTTTAAGACCTACAGCGTTATCACCTTCAAGAAAGGCGTAATAGGCAGCGAAAAAACTGGACGGTCTTAGTAGGGCACAGGGGAAAGTCTCTGAGGAAAGGAACTCCAAAAGGTAAAAGAAAGAAAAAAGGTGGTCAAGGGGTCGGTCAGGCATTGCACGTTCAACAGTCGGGGAAAAAACTCAAAAAATCTAGAATTCCGAAAAGGAAAGGCCCTTTTCAAGGAAAAGGAGTGCAAGGGGATAAGAGCCCAAGGACAAACGGTCGAAGAAATATCTTACAAAGGGAGTAAGACACCACGAGGGTGGTTAGGCGTCGTAACGGGAAGTATCATTCAAGCTGCAGAATTCGGAGAGCTAGCGAAGGAAAGCTCTCCCTCGTCCCAGCAAGCAATCGAGGGGTCTATAGTTGTATGAATGGCCAGAATCGTTTCAGCGCAGATCATTAAACTAATTACGATCCGACGCAGGACCTCGAGGAGAATATAAAGTCGGATGGCATAGGAGGAACAAGTCCATCACATGAGTGCATCAATAAGTGTGGCAGAGACTAAGGAAAGACTTAAGCACAAGTAACTTTCCTATCCCAAAACGTTTCACAAAGAGAAAGGAGGGTTTGCAGTTTAGGCCATCAGACAGGGACCAGGGAGAGTTTAATCCTGTCGAAGCCTCGTAACCATTCAGAGTGGCTCGAGGAAGCTTGAGATGGGGTGGCTATAAGTGCGGCGAAGGAGGGGGGAGAAAGATTATTTGCTGGGTTAGCCGAATAGGAAGCTGGGAGGAAGCATGCTGTTGACAAGGTCTCAATAAAAGGACTGAACCGGAAGGAACTCGTCGAAGACGGAGGAGGCGTGTCAAAGGCATTTGTGGAAAGGAAGGATAAACACCGAGGGTCCGGAGCACTATTCGTCGGAGGGAAAAATCGGGGGTGTCGAGTCTACATTATCAGACGAGAGGAAAGAGAGAGGGAATAGTTGATACATAAGGGCAATCAAAAGCTGCCAGAAATTGACATAAGGGGGAAAGAGCTTTGGTCTCTATGAAGTTCTTGCTGATGCGGGCGGGGTCTCTTTATGTTTATCGTCCACGAATGGGGAAAGGGGGTACCGAGGATGTGTCCTCAATAGATTAGACTAGACCGCTTAGCGAAAGATACAACAGAATAACCTTAATGAAAGGGAGGGGGGCTGATAAGAGCGGGCTTCGGTAGAGAAAGGAAAATGTGGGGTGAGCCGTGGCTTAAAGCATCAAATTTCAAAGGAACAAAGGAGTGGTACCTTCCCAACCTAATCTGATAATGACACGAGAAAGGGAATAAAATTTTTGCCAACACACGCAAGTCCCAGGTCTAAGGGGAAAACGCCCGGCGGTGTTCATATTTCCATGGGTGCGATCTCTGGGCACTGCGAGGATCTGAAAACGCTTAAAAAGTTAAATGGCCAGAACGG
>Ga0179593_1316094_pt1 | contig 13969 bp, 16 predicted proteins | sample CZODoug2_1_08_16_FD_185931 | JGI IMG/M metagenome (GOLD analysis project Ga0179593, IMG submission 185931) | Vadose zone soil fungal communities from Angelo Coast Range Reserve, California, USA - CZODoug2_1_08_16fungal (PacBio error correction) | ecosystem: Environmental > Terrestrial > Soil >...
CACAAACTGGGACTGGATCAGAACGAAAAGGCCCACTTAAGGAAAAGAGAACGTTGGTCCCTCTTTGCGTTCATAGGAACAAATTTACCAGTGAAAAAGGGATAATCTGGGGGGGTACCGGAAGGGCGGGTTCGGACCCAACGGGAAAAACTGGGGAAGTAAGAAGGGAAGACGAGGTAAAGAAGTCCAGTGGTGCCGGCCAGCGCGGGAAAAGGGTATCCCGGCGGGGGGTGGGGGATGGGGCCTGGGCCCGAACGTGCGGAGAACCTTATTTAACGGCAGACGCCGAAACAGGTTGACGAATCGCCTGTAGGAAAAAGTTTGCGAGGCCAGGGAAAACGAAAAAACACGTCGGCCCTCCGCCCCCACAGCGCGCCGGGGCGCATGGCAACCGGGGGGGGACCTTCCTACAGAAACTAAGAAAAAGCAGCAAACCATCAAGCAGACGAAGTGGGGGAAAGTGAAGGAGATTGAGCACGATTCGGTGTGCCGAAGCTATGGCAATGAAAACCAATACCTGGGGGGGCGACTACGCTTACATCGGGCAAGACGGAGAAAAAATCCAAGGAGTTCAAATGGTGAACGAAATTGAGAAGAAAAAAACAAAGAAATGACCCAAGCAAGGGGGCTGGGGGGGAATCGCCTGTAAGCACGCCAGAAAGCGAAAAATTGGCCGAAGAGGGCCCCTGGATGGACACCGAAAAATGAAATCGCACCGGGAGATCAATGAACCAAGACAAAGGCAAAAACAAAATAAAAACTTGTCAAACAAGCGCCCTCTACAGCCCGCATACTGGAAATAGACTCCTACCACATAAAGTAAAAGGGGACGAAGAAAAGGAGGGGGAACCGCCAGCGGGCCAGAAATTGGGAGGGAACCATGTGGACCAACGCTGGGAACAAAAAACACTTTGGTTAAGGCATCAACCCAAAAAAATAAAGGAAGGATAAAAAAAGATAGATGGGCAGACTTCAGACGTCGTGTGGCAACAACAGTTGAACCATGACTGTTTCGGAGCAGCCGGAGGTCCCGAAAAAGAGCGACAATGGAAAAAAATGAGGAAGGGGAGGGGGTGGGTCCCGCATCGTTCTATTAGTCGTTGGCCAGGGGGTTCCGCAACGCGCCCGAGGCGGTTCCAAGGTTCCCAGTGTAGGGAGGTTGGGGTTTGGGGGGGGGGGATCCAGGTCTAAGGAGGGCCAACTTTCTAGGTCCGGTGAAAACATGGGAAGGCGAAAGGCCAAAAAGAAAAGCAGGGCGGAGGCAAGTGAGAGAAGTGCTAGAAGGTTTCAAAGGAACTGAAACCTTTCATCCGTCAAGGAGTTCCAGCTAGGACTGCCAAAAAAGGGGGGGGAAACTCTAAAACGGGGAAACTAGAGACCGTGCAAAATCTCTAACAAATCCACTTAGGAGGCCTTACGGCTGTGAAAAAAAGTTGGGAGCGGGGGAGGGAGGGGAACAGTTGCCAACGCTGAGAAAAATCAGGGAACCAGGCGAAATTGTTCTGTCGAAGAATCCTCACCGGGAAAGGGGACGGAAGACGGGCGCCTCAAAACCCGCTAGAGGACAGGGGCAGACAACGAACTTTAAGTTCAAAAAGAACAAACGAAGGGATACCGCGTGTTAACCTCCTCCCAAGCGGCAAGATCTCGAAGGAGACCAGAAAGGGGGGAGAACCCAAGCAGGCCGTTGAACCGCAGAAGGGTAGTCCACGGCTAGTAAAAACATCACCTGAAACAGTTGGGCTGGGCAAAACTCTGTTGTCAGTAGCTCAAAAAAAGGTGAAGTTTGACGATCGAGATAAGAAGTGAGGTCACCGGTACGGCCTTCGAAGGTTCCCGAAAACGGGGGGAAAAAAAAAAAAGAAAAAAGAGACAAAGGACCTCCGTCAGTCGAGAAAAAAAAAAAACCAAATGGACTACCTCGTATCCCAACACCGTAGAATCAGGAGAAAAAAACCAGAGAAGAGACCAAATCATAACCAAACTAGAACGACTAAAGGGGCGCCAAATGTCACAAACAAAGCTCAGACTAAAAAGGGAAGGGAAATACCGAAAAACGGCTAAGTAAGCTCAAGAAGGAAACATACCAGGGGGGGGCCTATGGAATAAGTCCAGGAGCGAGGAAACGGGGGGCAATTCCCCGTCAAAATAAAGGGGGGGACAAAAGGGAGGGGGAATTAACAGAAATCAACGGGTCGATAAAAAACGTCGCAAAAGACGAACGGGCCGGGTAGGAGGGGGGACAGAAAGGAAAGGGAGGCGGGGCCCAAAAGAATGCAGGGGCGGTTGGGAAGATGAAACAGCAGAAGAAGCAAAAACCTCACGTCAGCATCGGAAGCCCCGGGGCCGGGAAAAAAAAATGGGGGTCAGAAAGAAAAGAAGGGGGAAGGGGGCCACTACGCACAGGGTAGAGCACAATGAATCCGCATAGGAAATCGGGGGGGGGGAAATTGACGGTTCGTCAAGAATGCAATTACGGGAGGCTGTAAAAAAAAAAAAAAGTCCGAGGAAGACAAATGGCCAGGGAGGGGGTCTCCCCAAAGATTTAGCATGGTCAACCAGGAGGGGGGGTTAAAGAAACACTGGAAATGGGGGGGCCGGACAATAGATTGGAAGGGGCCGCCTTGCAAAGAGGAAAAAAAAAGAAAAAGACGAAGCTCAAAACCGCTATCCCTACGACGCCTTTGGCAATCGACCCGGGAGGGCAAATCCCGGGAAGATACTGCAAAGCTCCTGGGAACTCTGAAGGGTGGGTTGGCCGACGCTACACCGAAAAAAAAGGACGGAACAAAGAGACAGGCTCGTTCAGCCACCACCGAGACGGCAAGGACCAAGCAAAAATGAGCCCACCATGGGGGAAAGAAAAAAGAAAAAAGTCATCCGATCCGCGAAAGTGCCTAGTCTTGGGAAAAAAAAGGAAAGAACAGCCCTCCTGCCGAAAGCGGGGGAAAAGAGCCATAACGGACCTGGAGAAAACGAAATTAACAAGGCCAAACGGAGGGGAGGGGAATGACCTAAACACAACACCTGAGCTTTCGAATACCGAAAAAAGGACAAACAGTCGAAACCCTCAGAAAGTAATGATGAGGGGGAAAAAACTGCATTCCTTCAAGTACATAAAAAAAAAAAACCTTCTTATCTTGAAAAAAAAGAGGAAAAACGAGACGAACCGGCCATTCGAAAGGTGCAGGAAGGGGGAGAAAGAGACCTGGTACCTTCAAGTTTTCACTTCTTAGGGAAAAGGCCGTTTAACAACAGCAAAAAAAAAAAAAGGAAGGGGAACCAGAAGGAAGGGGTGAAGATGGAGGAAAAACAGGACCAACAGTTCCTTTTTAGAATTCTGTGGGAGGGGGGGGGGCGTCTTAACTGGTAAAAAAGGAGGGGGTGGGCTGAAAGAGAAGAAAAACGGCGGAAAGGCAAAGGAGTGAGGATGGCCACAGTTTGCCACGAGTTAAAAAAAAAAAATAAACCTGGTAAGTTGCCGGGGGGGGAAAAAAAAAAAAAGGCCCTTGGGGAGACGACCCAGGGGGCCCCAAACGCATCACACGAAAGTTCGTGCGAACTAACCGTACCTAGGGGTAAAGCTTTGGGAAAAAAAAGCGGGTGTAAAGAAAAGAAGGGGCCGGGAGTTCAAAGGCGCGTGTTCAAGTGAGCGAAAAAAAAAAAGAAACGGATACCAGGAGGGGGCGTGGGTGGAATGACAACGGTACCGTCTGTAACCTGAAATGGCAAAAAGAAGGCACTAATCCTGATAATGAATAGATTCGGTCAAAGGAGAAAATCGGAGACGCAGTCAGATGGGAGAAGGCCTGGGCAAACGGGGGAATTGGCAAATGAAAGAGAACGAAAAAACAACCTGCCAAGGACAATGTCAGGAAACGACGGTTGCACCGCAACGGGCGGGGTCCATCAAAGAAAGAGAAGGCAATGGACACCACCGGGGGGAAAAGAAAAGGGGGGCAAATCATGGTTCAAACTAAAAGGAGGGAATTGGGAAACGATGAAAGCGAAGAAAACCTCACCACGGGCGGGCGGAAAAAAGAAAAAATACCCGAAAGAAAAGGACTAAAAATCTAACGAGTGGTCAAAAGATGAAGGCCCTGGGGGGGAACAACAGAAAAAAAAAAATTAAAATCGACAGATCAGGAGAACCTCCTAGGCGTATTCCAGCCGTAAAAGGGGCAGACCTACAGTCGAAAAATAAACAGCAAAAAAAGGGAATCAAACGCTCAATAAAAAGGAGGGGTACATTGAAAAGAATAGGCCTACCACCAGTCGAACGGGTGCTGGAAGTGTTAAAAACCACAAACTGGACCTGGAGGGGGAAAAGCAGCCATCAGATAGAAAAAAAACACAACAACGGGGAAGGAAAAGGGGAAAAAAAGGGGAAAAAGGGCAAAGGGGCCCAGGATCCGGTCGAGGGTGAACGGGCAACAAATTTGCCAAGAAATTCTCCGTGTCGGGAAAGGAATAGCTAAACGGGGGGGGAATGCGAATAGACGAGGGATTAGTCTCGGGCCAAGACGGTGCTCTGTAAAGGCAGATTGGAAGGGGTAGGGGACGGGGAAAAATGGGTTCAACAGTTCGGCCACTCTCGCTGGTCAACCTTCTTCCAAGGGGACAGTGTTGGTCAAGAAAAAACATGGCCCAAGAAAGAGCACCTGGCCACGCGAGTATGGCCGGGGTCAGGGAGGGAGGAAGGACCCTCACCGCGGATGAACTTAAAAATATGGGGAGAAAGTTGGAAAAAAAGGTGAATACTATAAAAAAAAGTGGGCCCGGTCTGCCCAAGGGAAAGGGCTAAAAAACCAGCCATGCCCAGGGCATGGGGGCAGAGCTGCACGCACATCTGGAGTCTTCTAAAAGAAGCAAAGGTAGAGCGTGGGGCAAAAACCGGGGACGCAAAAAACTGTCACGAGAAAAAAAAGGTGGAATGGGGAATTGGAACAGTGGTCACATAGAGAGCGACACGACAAGCTAAGTGGAAAAAAAAGGGTCGGTGCGCCAAGCAACCAACTCGGAACCAGGCGGATGTCGAGAAAAAACATTGGGGTGCGGGGAAAAAAAGCAGGGGACATAAGAAGGGTGGACGCAGCAAAGGAAGGGAGACCAAAAAGCTCCGGGCCGTGCCGCTCACGCACTGGAAGACCATTCAAAAAAAAACAACGCACTGTAGACATCAGAGACTAGCCAATCTGTAAACAAGCCCGTAAGCAAGGAAAAGACCCGAACCAAGAAAAGAAGAGATCTTCTACTTCGGGACTCCCCCGTCAGGTAAGGGGGAGGGAATGAAACCAGGAAAAGAACGGAGAAACAGAGCACGTGCAAATTGAAAAAGGGGGAGTCTTAAACAGGGTTTTGGGCGGCATTATAAATCCCGAAAAAGAAAACAGTCCTGGGGTGCAACAAAGGTTTTGAAAAGAAAGGGGGGAAGGACCTAGGGGAAGTGTCGCAGCAGCGTTCGGCACAAGCAATCAAGATGCCCACTCTCCCCTAGCAAACCGGCCCTCGTTAAACAAAACAAAAAAAGCTCTGCATTTTAAAAACAGCCCTGAAGAGAGGAATAAACAAGCAACGACAGGTTCAGCGCCAAACGAGACAAAAACGGCGAGGGGGACACCTAAACTAAGGGGGTGTCACCACTAAGATGGACTCAAAAAGCCACGAATCAAGATCCAAGAAAAAAGACGGGCAAAGGCAAAAGCCGGTACTGACACCGCCGGTCCCCGGGTGAGAAAGGGGGAGGAAAAAAGGAAAAAAAGGGCCAGGAACAAAGGGACCCCGGGCCACGACCTCAACCAAGCACGGGCACAGTGCCGGGAAAGGGGGGGGCCAATCGTACAAACTCCCTAAACGACCCGAAGAAATGGGGAAACGCACAGAAGGAAGGAGGGAGCGGTCAAGGGGGAAAAGGAAAAAAACAAAGATGGTCACCTAATCGAACAGGGAAAGGAAGGGGGGTCCGATGAAGAACTGTAGAGTCACCACAAAGAACAAAAAAGCAGCAAGAAGACTGGAAGACACAAAACGGTGGTTAGAAAACAGGGAAGTCCATTGTTCCGGCGGAAGGGGGGTGACCATCAGAGCAGGAAAGGCCGTTTTGGTGAAGTGCGCAACCGAGTTGCGAGGGACACAAAATCTCACGTCGTTCCCCTGGGGAATAGTCATCGGAGGGACTTGTTGAAGCAAACCGCGTCCCTCCAAACAAGCTTCGGAGGTGTGAATGGACTGGTCCTCCAATTAACACGGAACGTAACTGAGCGGCCAACACAAGTGAGCCAGGAAAAAAAAGGGCCAATAGCCTTCAAGGTTCCGACTACCTCACTGGGAACAAGACAAAGAATAGGTGTAAAAAACGCCAAGGAAAAAGGACGTCGGGATCATCAATCAAAAAACAACAATAAAGAAGGAGAGGAAAAACTGATAGGGTAGCAGAGGCGTTTGGCGCTGTAATCCCCCGGAAAAATGGCGTGGGACGTCAGGGGGCAATGGGGGAAGTCAGGTCCGTGGACGGGGCCTGGGGGCCTCTGTAAGGTTGGGAAGAATGCAACGTAACCCAGGCCCAGGGCCGGAAGACGAAAATCTGCTGAATAAGCCCCAAACGCCGGTGGTCAACATGCAGCCGCCAAGGGTCAGAAAAAGGTACCAAAAACCGAGGAAAGCGTGACACAAGGATACTCAAGGACGGGATGGGGAGGGGACACCCCGCTAACCAGTAATGGCAAACGTCAACGCACCTCATGAAATGTCTGAGAGGAACCAAGACACAGGAAAGTCCGGCGGACTCAACTCAATCGGGGTGTGAACAAAGGCAAATTGCATGAAACCGCGCGCCGCCACCGAGCCACCCCTGCCGGGGAGACCCGCCTGGACGTTGTGCTTTCCACCAGGAAGGTCCCTGCAAAACAGGGGGGGGGGTCCGGGCAAAAAAAAAGACGCCCAGCCGGGCTGAGGCAGAACTTCAAAGAAGGACCCCGGGTTTGAAAAGAGGTTAAAAAGGAGGTGAGAATGCCGGTAAAGGGGCAAAGGGGTGCGAAGGGCAGGGACCTGGGTTGACTTCGGGTCATCGGCTATTTAAAAAGTGCCAAACAAAAGAGACAGGGGAAAAATTCTACGTGGAGGGGGGCGTCCAATAAGGGGGAAGCGAGAAACAGTGCCGAGCCGTTTGACTTAACGGTTCGCGGTTGGGCGGATTTTGGGGAAAAAAGTTCGAGGGCGGGACCACTGGGAAAAACTTGGTGGGGGGGGAACCGAAAACGATAGGCGGATTTGAAACTCGGCCTTCTGTAGGAAGACCTGACTGAAAACGAAGAAAGAAGAGGTCAATAAAAAAGAAAACCTGGGTGCGCGAGTGGCAACGCCCAAAAGGACCTGGCGCCAGCCCAGGCCCACGGCGAACTTTTTTCGGGGTGCAAAAGAGAAACCAAGAAAAAAAGGTAAGGAGATAGCCGGTGGTAAGAAATGCTGTTGGGAGAAAATAACCCCTGTTGGGCATATCGGTGCCCTCGGTCCAGCGGTGGGGGGGGGGGGGGGGGGGGTGAAGGACAAGGAACCAGGCCGGGGGTGCGTGGGGGAAACACTGCAAAAAAGTTGGGCTGCGGAGTTACCTGAAAAAAAAAAAACATCAACCCTGTCGCAGGGGGTGGAGAAAGGACTGTTCGAGGGGGCCCGAACACTCGCGACCCGAAAAACAAGCCAAGGCGGGGGCGCGTCCACCAACATTGTGCAATAAAAAAAAAGAGGGAAGGCCGGCCAGGCCATCACAAGTCAACTACGTGAAAATTTATATATGGAAAAGAAGAGACGGGGGGACAGGGGAAGGATCAAAAGGGCAACCTGGAAAACTTTGTTGGAAACCGAACTCCACTTTAAAAACAAAGATGGAAAAGTGGGGGGAAACTGAAAAATTGGAAAGCCCCGCCGAGATCAAGGAAAACCCAGGAAGGAAGGGCATACTCCGCACTAAACGACCGGAACATTTATTGAAAAAAAGCGGAGAAGGCAGTAGTGGGCAAAACAAACACCAAAAAAATCAAGACGCCCAGGGATCAAACACACCCCAATGTTAATGCAACCTGGTTAAAGCCACCAGGAAAGGCAGACCTCGACAAAAAAAAAGCGAGGGGCCATCGAAGTCCTACCACGGGCACAGAGGGGAAAATTGGGGGCCGCATCTCGGACAGCGAAGGAACTGTGTGGGCAACTTCGTCCCACGAACAAGGGAATAGGGGGGAAGGAAGACCCATATAAGTCCCAACCCGAACCAGAGGAAAAGTATTGAGAATCCGGGGTCCGATTTGGAGGGGCAAAAACATTCCCAAAAACACACCCCGCTCCCGGAGGGACTGAAAACGCTGACGTCTCGGTGCAAGAATTTTATAAGGAGAATTTCCCAGGGAGAGGTGAGGGGCGCGGAAAAAAGGTGCCCAGGGAACCAGGTTGCAGGGGAAAGACTCAGAGGAGGGCGTGGACGACAGAAAAAAGGTGTGGGTTTAGGTGGAACGAAAGGGGGGGGCCAAGTTGGAGAAAAGGGATGGACAAACGTGGCGAAGTAGAGGTAACAGGTTGTTAGTGGGTTTCCGATTGCGACACGCAGAGGTGGATGGTCCAAAGGGGGACGAGCGGCGAGCCCAACGTTTCAAAGGGAAAAATCAGCCGAAGCCGTCAGGAACGAGGTCCTCCGGAGTCTTTCAAAAAGCCTGCAAAGTGGTGTCCAAGAGAGGTCGGCGGGAACACAATCGTGCGGCAAAGTCTACCGTAGAAGGTGAGAAAAAAGTTGAGGTCCATGGGGACTGACTTTAGGTAAAAAGGGTTTTCGAGGGGGGGAGACCCTCAGTCAAGGGGCTGAAAAAAAAACGCACCGGTGGTCCGTGCGCCTAGAAAAAGCAATCCTCAAACGTCAAAAAGAAAATACGCCAACACAAAAAAATCCCAGGGACAAGGCAAGTGAAAAAAGACAAAAAAGCGGGGGGAAGGGGACACGCAAGAAAGAAACGTAACATCCCGTGCTGACCGCGACAACTTGAGAAAAAACGGGAGACGGGGCCGTTAGCCAGGGGAAGCGGGCGAAAAAGGCACATGACTGAAAGGCAAAAAATGCTCACTCGGTAACGGGGAGGGGGTGAGAAAAGCAGATGGCAAAAAAGCAGCCGACGAAAAAGGGATAGTTCCCTTGAGTGAAAAAACTGGAACTGGCTCAACAGGGGAAGTTCTGACATACTCGCTGAACCAGCTTTCAAAAAAAATTGGTATCTGTTCGGAGACGGGGAACAAGGCCGAAAATCGGGAAAGGAGGCCAAACAAATCAATTTCGGAACCAAAGTTAGAATCAACACGAACCCACACTTAAAAAAAACCCAAGAAAGTCCAGGAAGGCACACAAAAAGAAACGAAAAGCCTCGACACCAAAAAATGTCTTCTCACACACAAAGAGAAAATCATCTGTAACCAATGATTGGGGACGCCCGGTCGGTGGTCGAGCGAACGAAAATCAAACCCTCCATAAAAAATAGGCAGGGGGGAAAACGGAACTATTCCTTTCTTAACATCTCTCCAGCCAACCCTGGAAAAGGTGGGGGGGAGGGGAAAACAGACCTTGGAACCGCAAAAGAAATGCGTTTAATCTTGGTGGCCGGCGTCCCCTCAAAAAAAACACATCATCCGCGGGCGGGGAGAGGATAGGGGGCAAGGGCGTCCGACTGGCCGATCGGAGGGGTCACCCAAACCAAAACACTTTCTCTGGTTCAGCAATACTAAAAAAACTTTCAGGGGGCGGAAGTGGGGGCTCTTGGAAGTGCCAGACACCCTCAGCGGCCGAGCTTTCATCTTAAAATACAAACCCTTAGTCGGCAGGATTTTACATCAAAAAATACGGAAAGTTGGCCTTGTTAGACAAAAAACCAGGGTAGGACTCGAAAAAAAATCTCCTTCGGGCAGAGTAATTGACCCGCTACTTGGGAGGGGTGGGTATTGTTAACGGGCAGGGGGAGGAAACTGCCATTAAATAGAGGGTCAGTGGGACATGATTCCTCTCATGCTATGGGAATCCCTTCGGGGTAGCTTAACGTTCGCAAGGACAGGGCAAGCGACCGGTACTTGGGTGGGAGCGACCTCCCCGGCCGCACTCCTTAGCCTACACCGACGTCAAGAAGAAGAAATCCTCAAAAAAAAAAACGGGGGATTATGGGAATAGACTGACTCCTCAAAAAAAACAAGCGGTCCGACAAGTCCGGGCGCGGGCAGCGAAAGGTGGCTGAAAAGAATCGCTGGGCATGTACCTAAAATAAGGTTGGCAAAGGAGAAAAGGACGGACAGAGGACCCTCGGGGCTGGCGGCAGCCACCTCCTAATGTCGGTGACGTCAAAAAAAAAGTTCCATCAACCTGTTTCAACACCAAGAAAAAAGGTTGAAAGCGGAAACGACCCCGCGCTTGTTACCCCTAAAAAAAACCCCAGTCGGTGGGGAGGTCACAGGCAAACGAACTAAAACCAGGAAGCTGAAAAAACCCTCCAGCAGGGTCCGGACCGGTCACTGAAAAAGAGGGAGGGGCCGGGAAGTACGGTGACTTGCGGCTTTGAGCAACCCGTCTAAAAAGCCACCGAACGAAAGACGGGAAACGTGGAGAAGGTTGGGGCAGCCTAAAACGGCGTGATGGAACCCATACTTCAGTCCGTTGCCTGAATAAAAAGGGGGATCATACACAGACGGCAATGCGGGGCAGGAAATCAGGGTCAAAGAGCGAAGGGGCTATGGGGGGGGGAAAAAGGGGCCCGTAGCAAGGGGAAACGGGTGAGCCTTGGAAGTAGGGACAAAGGACTGTCAGGCGTGGCGAGTACCTGCGAACCTGTGGAAAAAACGTCGCCCCAACCCAGCTAACGGATGAGGAGTCCAATCCGGGAGAAAAAGACATTGGCAAAGAAGCCGTTTTGGAGACGAATGGTTTGGTTGCTGGAAAGGGTGCTGAACTAGAGGGGAGGGGAAAGAAAGTGTGGGGGGAGGGGGGGGTGGAAAAAAAAGGTACGGCGGACATTTTCCCTACCTTGGTGCACAACCACTTCAAAAAAAATCCTGATCCCTAACTGAAAAGAAGGCAAAAGTTCAGAAAAAAAAAAAAAGGCAGAAAAACCTGGTGCGCGAAGTATGCCACCCACTTTGACCTGGATCAGCGCACAAAGGGACCCACTGCCCAGGTTGACAAGTGGGGTTGCTGGCAAAATGATGAAAAACCGGGTACAACGTAAGGGGGAGAAGAAAAATCGGTTGGTAAGGGCCTTGGGCGGGTTTAACAGTAAAAAATGGCTCCACTCAGGCGGGAAACAGGCAAGCAGGGACAGCGGGAAAGAAAGAGGGTAGAAACGGGGTTTGTCGTGGCCTTCAAACACGTCCGCTGCACCTCCTGAACCAAAAAAAAAATACCGGGAAGGGAGAAAGGGATGCGGTAGGAAGCCGCAAACGAAAAAGGCGTAAACCTGATCACGGGAGGTCAACCGGAAACTTTAAAAAACAATAAAGAGAAAAACACGGGAAAAAAACAAGGAACATCAAACGATCACTACAGGTGAGGAAAGGGGTGGAGAAGTGCCCGCCACGTCGTTAAAGAAAAGGCGGGGGAGGGCAATGCCCTGTCATCAACAAGGGCTCCAAAAGAAGGTGAAACCAAACAAAAGGGAGAGGAGAGAGGGAAAAAAAAAGTTGGAAAAGAAAAAAGGGGGGAGACGCCCGCGGAAAGGACAGCCGCGGAGGCATAAGCACCACTAGCGAGACAGAAACTCGAAGGCCATAAAAAGCAAAAGGGAAGGTTCCACCCTACAAACAACTGCAAAAAGCGACCAGGGAATCAAAAAGGGGACCGCAAGCACGGAGGGCCAAGGCACGGTAAACCTGGGCAAAGCCTGACCAGAGAACAGCCATCCGCAGCGGCCATAAAAGGGAAAAAGAAACTCAAAAGCCATAGTGTAAATGCAGACGCGAAGAGTCAAGGGAGAAAAAGGAACGGCGGAAGCGAACGGGTGGATGGGAACATCAACAATCTGTCACTCGACCGATCAGGGCATCACCCAAAGAGACTAAAACAAAAAGAAAGGAGGAAAAATAGATTTCCCTTGGGACAAACGACCGGTAACGAGTTGGACGATTTGGCAAAAAAGTGTCACCAGCAACGCGCTTCGCTCAGTCCTTCTATCGCGGATGACCATATAAAGGAGGGGAGAGAGATGGCACCGAGGCGAGGAAAGGTAGAGGGTCAAACCGGGTTTTCCAACAGGGCACCTTGGATACCTCTTGCCATGCCTCGAATGTGCATGGTGTGGAAAAAAGAGACCTTCTCCGTCTGCCAAATTCGAGCAACTAGTGAAGTGAGGGCACCCCAAAAGGAAACCGAGCCCCCGGTCCTGTTTAAATGGGTGCGAATCGCCAATGTTAAAAGGGAATCGAGGGCCCTTAAAACGGCCACTACCAAAACCACGATGCAGGGCAGGAAAACCAGGCAGGGAAACAAACTCACGCTGTGCGGGACACGAGAGGACAAATTCAAAAAGTCCAAAAAGCAAAGTAGAAAAGAAGTGGAAAAGGCCAGTGGGGCCAGCTGTCAGGGGTCTGTAGTAGGCACCATCCCATTTTGAAAAGCCGCGGCGGGTTTAAAAAATGACCGCCCAGGAGGTCGCCGGTGGGGTTCGGCGCGTCGAAAAAGAGGCAAAGTAAAAAAACAAAACTCAGGCACGATAACCCGGGAGTCATTGAAACAAAGGCCACACGTGAGCCACACAACACCACACACAACCGGAATGACTTCAGGGGTCCGAAAAAAACCACTGCCGCGAACCCAACCGACCTTGGGAACCCCCCTCTGGAGCGAAGGGGGGAACACACCTCCGGACGGACAAACCGATGTTCTCCCAGTAGGTAAAGGAGGTAGGTCAGGACAAACCACCGCGAAACTTGGGGAAAATTCCGGGGAAGGTGGAAAATCAACGGGGGGCGCACTTGGGCCAAAGTGTCCAGGTTGGTGGGCATCTCGCAAAACCAAAAGTGGAAAAAACTGGGGAAAAAGAGGTGTCACTCTCGGTTAAAAGGGGGGTCAGATCAGGGGGGAAGGGTTCTGCCCAGCCAGCACCCCCGATGAAACCCCTTTTCGACTCTGAAGAAACACAGGGGCAAGTGGGTCCAAACTCCTAAGTGGGGAAGCAAGACAAAGAACCTACAATCGAGGCAAAAAAGCCACCACCAAACAGCCTCAAGCACGGCTTCAGCAAGAAACAGGCAATAAAATGAAAGAAAAGATTTAACACTCCGCCACGCTTCATCTTCTAACAGGGGAAAAAGTAACAGGAACGTCCAAAAAGAAAGGGAGAGGGGGCCTCGTACATTGCCTACACCACCAAGGCGTCAGGGGGGGGAACAAAACCGGACCGGGCGATCGGGCCGCTTCAAACCTGAGGCTTCCACTAGTGGGGGCGATCGAAATCTACCATCAACGCTCTGGCCGGGGTTAATCACGTTCCCAAAACAGGGGGAGCAAATGACCCGGAAGGAGGGGGGCGGGCGCGAAGTCCAGCAGCACCTCAAAGAACAGCGGCAAACAAAGGTTCGGGAAAAAAAAACCTGCACCGGTCCCGTTCCCCGGCGGCGGTGTCCACGAAGGAGCAATGCAGGGTGGGGGGACATTTTGCCGTGCAAGAAGGGGGGTTAATCTTAAAAAAGGAAACAGGCGAGGCGTCCCCGCCGCGGGATCCTCTGGGGGAACAGGGGTGGGATGACATGGTGAAGGAGTCGGTAAAAAACGGAACCGGACAGCGGCTCCGGTGGCTGAAGTAAGAACTGATATTAAAAAAGACTGGCACAGGGTGCAGTCGGGGGGGGGGGAGCACCTCGGCAACAAGGCACCGAGGGGAAAGGGGGTCATCGCAGGCTTTGAACGCCTAAATTGGGCCTCAGTCAAATAGTACAGGGAGGATGGAGCCACTCAAAGGAA
>Ga0179593_1371861_pt1 | contig 13969 bp, 17 predicted proteins | sample CZODoug2_1_08_16_FD_185931 | JGI IMG/M metagenome (GOLD analysis project Ga0179593, IMG submission 185931) | Vadose zone soil fungal communities from Angelo Coast Range Reserve, California, USA - CZODoug2_1_08_16fungal (PacBio error correction) | ecosystem: Environmental > Terrestrial > Soil >...
ACTTCGATGGCTTCTTATGGGAGTGAGAATAGAGGTATAGCCTGAGCGTCCGGACTCTTTCATGATCCGGAATCCATTCTAAGAAGGCAATCAGATGCCTAGGGAACCAGCTTATGAAATAGACATAAGGCCCGGGGGTACTTCGCAAATCCATTCCCGGGATGACACAACCTGACGCGACCCAAGTTGGGGCTGTCTCGGGGGGAGAAAAAAAGGATAAAGGGGGCATTAGAGGAGGGGAGTCGAATTCGCAGCCTGAAGCCTGGCAAGCCTGAGTCTGGAGGGAGGGCCCCCGCCGAAACCGTGGTCATCAGTGGGTGAGAGAAGAAAAAAAGGTGTCATAAATCTCAAAAGATACCTGAGTCGGGAAAAGAGTGGTCGAAAGTTTCAACAGACGATGATTTGGTTCTTTGATGGGTGTTTTTACAAGTGGGTAGTCTATGGGGAGAAGAAGGGGCTAAGCCTAGGGAAAGCTTTTTCAATGGTGGGGTTTTTAATTTTCACTGTGACAGAGTAAGGGAAAAAGGAAGGACTAAATTACAATAAAGGCAGGCGCGGGAATTCTGATCTTAAAGAAAAGAAAAGGAGGGCTAGACCCCGATGTTGGAAACGAGAAAGGGGGGGAAAGGCATAGAAAGTGGCGAAGGTTCAAAATGCGCTCTTTTTACCCGGGTGACTGGAAGTAGGTGCGGTTACAGGAAGTCCAGTAGGGGACTGTGTCTTGGGAATGGTTCGCGGAGAGAATTCAGAAAGAGGAAAAATAGATGATCGGAAAAATAAGGCCGGTTGAATTTGGGTGGAAAAAAAAGCTATAAGGAGGAAATATGTGAACTAGCCTGATCTAAGATGGAGTGGGTTCCCAAACTGGGGAAAAAATTCATAGGGGAAAATAAGTGGACAAAGAGGTTCTTGCAAAATGAAAAACGCGTTGGGCCATAAAATCATCCGGATGGTGCGGGGTCTTCCGGGGGGGAAGGAAGAGAGTACGCGACAGAGAACGTCAATCCGGCTGCGTCAGGCCGGCTTAGAAAAAAAACGTGGCTGACACCGTGAAAGTCTCGCTTCAAGGGGAAGAGGGGGGGAGGGGGGATAAAAAGCACCATGAAAAGCAAACCAATTTGCGAGTTCTTTGGTATTGATTGGGGCTAAAAAAAAATCGAGACTGCAATAGAGGGCTAGCAAAAGGAAATTGCGGAACAAGAAATACTAATGGCTTGGGCCAGAGACAAGGGAGAAATAGACCTTAGGGTGATGGGGGTAGTTCCAATAGACATTAAAAAGGAGGATGTTGATCGCTTCAAAGGAAAGAGTGACGGATTCAGGGAAGTAAGTCACAGGGTATTTTCGCCAAATTCCAAAAAAGGTGGGGCCTGGGGTGGGTTGTCTAGAATGACGAATTTTCATGGGTCAAGAATGTGTGGAGGAATACTTCCACATTGAGAAAAAAGGAAGTGAGACAGATCTTAGGTAGAAACAAAATAAAGGTCGCCGCTGGGAAAAAAGAGAGATTGCTGCATGGACGAACACCCTTACTCTGGTATCGGGAAGTCTCTGTATCTGACCGGCTCTAGGAAGGAAAAATCTTCCGACTGTTGGCGAATAAGAAGACAGGGAAGGCTAAGAAGCTCCCTGAAGTGGCCGAGGACACAGGCAGGAATTTGTGGGAAACTCCAACACATCATGAGAAAGAAGAAGGAGGAGACAGGAAGGAGGCCTTTGGAGTATTGGGTACCATGGCAAAGGAGGAGAGACAAGGAGGGGCGATCGCAATGTAACCCTTCGGAGGGAAAATATTCTGGTGGAAAATTCTTGGAAAGGAAGAGGACGCGTACGATAGTCCGAGGAAACGAAACTTGGGAAGAAAAAAGCAGAGGAAACTTGGCAGTCACAAGATCGTGAAGAGACGGGGAAAAGGAGGGATATAGAGTTGGGGTTTTGACGAATACAAGGAACTGGCCACTAGAGCTTTAAGGTACGGCCAAGGAGACTACCACTCCGTAGACCGAGGGAAGAAACGATATGGAACGGAGCGGTCTAGCGCGCTCGAGACTATGGTGGGGGACTTAAGAGAAAAGAGAAGAGGAGAAAAAGAGAAAGGCAGAAAATCCAAAGGCGCTCTTGGTGGGTGTAGGGGGGGAAGAAGACACTCAAACGAGACTGTGGTTACTGATCACTTGCAGTTGGTAGACTCTCCCGCAAAAAGAAAGGTGCCGGAAAACGATAAACTGCGATTATGGAGTTACTCTCAAGAAGGAGACGGGATAGACGGTCAAATCTTTCCTATCAGCGGAAAGAGAAAGAGAGAGATGTCATTGAAGACAGTTCACCTAAGAGAGGGGCCTATTCTGGGGGAGGGGGTTCGGCACCAACCAATTTGAGAGGGAACCAAGGGGTAAAAATATTTCCCAGACTTTTATGGGGACCCGTAACGAATGGGGAACGGCGAGGAAGAGAAGAACCCTTTAGAGGTGGACGTAATCTTAGGAAACTCGCAATCCTCAAAAATGAACGGGTTACACGGCTGCAAAACACAGGAAGGAATTGAGGATGAGGAGGTGTTACGTTGAAAAGAAGGTGGGGTCAAAGATTCAAAAGACTAGGGAGAAACGGAGAGACCTGTCTTCGGAAAAGAAAAAACAAGAGATGAGACAGATATAAAAGAAACACATGTCGAGCGTGCGATCATCTTTTTTGCAACAGGGAGGAGAGGGAAGAAAGGAATCAAATAAACCCTGCTAAATCCGCATCCCGCGTTTGCATCCGCTGAGTCACCACTCAAGGGGGGGGGATGCCGGTCGAGCTCCTGGGCCACATTGACTAAGCGCGAAAGGTTTCAGGAGGCCGACACAGAACCGTTCCAGGCTTAGACCCGTTCCCCGATAACAAGGAAATAAGTCGTACAAAGATGGAAGTTTGTGGGGGGGCAATATAAAACCGAAAATCCCGAGGGCGCCTCGACCTCTTCGGCAACTCAGGGTTGAATAAGAGGCGCACCGAGTCAAGAGAAAACGGGGAGGGTAACCATTCCAAAAAGGCATCCGGGTCGATAGAAGGCCGCAGCACGGCAAATTCAGTAAGAAAAGGAATCAATGGAGGTGGAGGGGGAAAAGTAGAAATCCTCTAAACAATGTTCTGAAAACAGACCAAGGACTTTGGGGGAAAAGTTACAAAATGGAAAGAACGATCTCAGGAATGGGTGTAATAGAGATTCTGCGCAGAAACGGAAAAACCCAGAGAGATCAAGGGGGGGAAGGATCTCGCCCTCTCCCATTACGAGGATACCCATTATAAAAAGGGCCAATTGTCGTAGAATTGGGTCGAAAAAATCCATGGGAGAGACATTTTTTGAAAAACCAATTTCCTCGGAACTTAAGGGGAAGGGAATCAAACGAAAAAAAAGCCAGACATAATATCGAATGGAAAAGAAAGGACCGAAGAAAAGAGAAGAAAAAGTTTCAAGATTCCTGGGAAAATTATTGAGCGCCGACGGGGAAATCCTACTGTCCAGACATCGCCAGGTCCGTAAAAGGTACTTCATGAGCCCCGAAAGAGAGCGCGATGGGGGAATAAGAAAAGGTGTCTGATAGAGACCAGACTCCGAAGTCTGTATGGAACAAATACGCAAGAAAGGGGACTCCTCTAAAAAAGCTGATATTTGGAAGGGGGAGCGTGGACGTTGCAAAAAGGACATTAATGGGGAAGAGTAACCGGAGACAGTCCAAGGCGAAGAAAAAAAAGAGATGTCAATCGCGGGGGAGGGGGGAATTGTAGTCCAAAAGGGGGGCGCGAAGTAGTTCTCCTGCGTAGAGATCCAAAGAGGAAAAGTTCCATGGTGGAGAAAGCAATCACCAATGGGAAGGGGAGTTCTCAAGAAGGGGGGGGGGAAAACCCTATTAGAGGGCGACCTTTATGGTTGGGCCCTCCAGAAGGAGGCGAAGTCAGCCTCAGGTGGGGCCCATAGGATAGAGACCCCTGGGAAGGAAACAGACACTCACATTCTTAATCACAAAACTCAAAGCAAACAAGAAAGCCGTTGCGGAAGGCGAAAAAATTGACGAAAAAATAATGAAGTGCTAAGAAGGTACTCCCTGTCTGGGGGATTTTACTCTCTGAGAGTAGCCAAGTGACGAGCCAAGAGAACCAGAAAGGAGGGGAAGGGCGTTCCTTACAAGGAAAGAAATCCTCAGCAGAGCGTATGAGGGCAGCGCCATGCCGGGGAAGCGTATATGAGGAAAGTTCATGCCCAAAGAAAAGGGGACTCCCAAATTTTGGGGGGGGGGGGTCAGTAATGAGAGGATACGGGGGTGAACCAAAGTAGCGGGCAGCGTATAAAAAATAAAGGAAAAAAAAATTCAGGCGAATCGCACAAGCGTAGGAAGGAAGGGGGGGGGGGGATTACAGAAGGGGAAGATCGGCCTTCAACCCAATGAAATGGGGGGACAATAGGCGCAAATAAAGAGGAGAAAAAAGATTTTTCAAAGGAGGGGTTCAACATCGGGGGATAACTACAAGGCGAAAGATCGTCGAACGCCGGCCTAGTTCAAATGTCAGGAGGGCTCCGCACCCCAAAAAAGGGTACAAAACAGGGCAAGGGTACGAGGGAGACTGCGGGCGTCTAAGATTGGGGGGGAAACTAGGATGCGGCCTAAAAGAAAAAGCCATAAAAAACAAAAGGTAATCCGTATAAGATAATATTTAAAAAAAAGGAAAAAGCTACATGAAAGGTTGCCATCCGATCTATCCAAAAGACTATTGCAAAACCGGCCAAGGAACGGCTGCGCAAATGGAACCTCCACTAGTGTTGACCATCATTTCTTTCAAAAGATCGGTCTTAGACAAGGGGGAGAAAGACACTTGTCGAGCCCAGGAGTAATCTTTATAGCAGCTCGACGGACGCGTCTTGAGACATGCAGAAGTAGATTTCTTCTGAAAAAAGAGATGAACTGAAACCCCAGACCGGGGGAAAAAAACGATCGTGAAGAAAAAAATCACCGATGGGTATAGTACCCCGTAAGAAAAAAAAAAAACCATCAAAGTGAAAACGGGACCTGTGTAAAGACCACCCGTAGGGACCTTGCAGGGGGGGGGAAAAAAGCGGGGGGGAAAAGGGGACGGGGAGCTTTTCTCGACTATTGGTCGTCAAAGAACTTTGTCTGGGCGGGGTAGCACTCAACGCCTCGGGGATTCCCCGCCGGACGAAAGGGAAGCAATATATTAAAACAAAAGAATCACTAGAAGGTAAGCGGGCTAGAAAAAAAGATACGCGGATGCAAAGGGGCAGGGGAGGAGAATATAGGGGGGTTACTAAACGGAGGGGGGCTGGATAAGAAAGAAACGGGAAAGGGGTGGAATGATGTCTTCTCAGAAAAGGGGAATTCCGCCGGTCTGATGCATTCGAGGAAATGTCGCGATCCTCGGTTGAAAACCCCGGGACTTCTGCGAAAAAAGGGAAGGAATCTAGGGTAAACCTCCTCCGTTCATGCAAAGAAGGGGACGATCTATGGGGAAGCAAAAAAACAACAATATTAAGAGAGGGAAAGGAATTCGGCCTTGAATGGGGTTGAGCTAGTAGAAGTGAAGGACTCCTGAAAAAAAAGCCGACTCGTACTCTTGGAAAAGCCGCCATTTGCCCAAGCAGAGGGAAAAAAAAAAAAAGAACAATTTTATTACTAGGCCGAGTATCTATGATCACAGGGAGGTTCGAGAAGCCATAAAAGGCGGGGTAGGTCCCAAGGGGAGTCCAATTGACAAAAAGGTGGTAGGGGGGAGAAATTATCATTGTGGAGGAGCTGCTTGATAATGTCTGCCTGGGAAGGAATTCCCAAGACCCGCAATCTTGACTGTCAGGCGGGACCCCGAGAAACCTTTAACTGGGGGAAGGAATTCGAGACACCTTGTGAAACTACAAATCGAAATCTCAAGCATACCACAAAAAAGGCACGTAAAGGTGGTAGTGAATCAGGGGGGGAACGAAGAAGAAGATTTGTATCCTTGATTTCAAGATTCAGGCAACAAGGGGTCTAGGGGGCAAAAAAAAAAGAGTGGGCCGCTGGGTGTTCCCGGGTCTGGGGAACATTAGCGGGGACAAGTAAATACAATTGGACCGGAAGGAAAGTCAAAAAAGAAAGGAGAAAAACTGCTCTATAAAGGGGTGATAGGACTCAGAAACGTTTGCCGTCCGAAAATAGCCGGGGGGGCAGAAATGCTGGGGCCCAATAGGGGGGGGGCTTGAATGGGAGAGAAGCAAGTTCTGCCAATCGATTGGATCGGGGGAAAAGGAGAACGGAGTAGATGAGGGGCCAAGTGTCATGGGCGGAAAACGTCTACCCGGAGGGGAGGGATGACGAGAGAAAAAACGTCCGACTCGAGATCGGAAAAGAGAAAGATCGGGACCGTCGGACCAAGGTGTTTTATCAAGGAGGAAAGCTATTAGAAGGCAGGGAATGGCACGAGAGTTTGAAGGGCTGGAAGGGGGGCACCCAAAAGGGGTCGGGGGGGTGCAATGATGACCAAAGTCAGAGGGGGGCGAAAATAGAAGAAACAAGAACCAGTGTTTGCTCATGGGGAAAACCGGGGCGGACGATCGGCCTTCGGGACGAGGGGAACAGAACCTCAAAACTTTCAATCGCCGAGACAGGGGGGCGTCGTGAGAACGTATGAGGAAGTCCTGAGATGGGGGGGAAGTAACGAGACCAGGTAAAATCAAAAAAAAGTGGTATACGAAAAAGGGGGTTCAGGTTGGGAGGGAAGAGGAAAAAGTCGCAACCGAAACAAGGCAAGGGGAAGGCCCAGAATAGAATATCGCAGGGCTGGAGACGAAAGGGCGTAACTAAGAAGAAATGGAGATGGGTGCGAGAAAAAAGAATATCGCTACGCGAAATGGGAAGGGAGAGAACAAAGGAAGTTACTTGGGGGAGGGGGAAAAGACCTGAAGGGCCGAGAGACTCAGGGGAGGGGAAAAAGTCCTGTTGGGGGGAGTTGTCGAAGGGAAGGCGGGTGAGGTAAATAAAGGGGGGGGGTTGATCGGAAAACATGGCTGAAAAGCGGCCGACTGGGCAGGAGCTATACTGAAAAGGGAGGACCCAGGAATCAGGACTCACCAAGGGGGGTCTCGACTCAAGAAGGGCTTGGGTATTTCTGTTCCAACTTTCAAGGGGGAGACGGAAACTACGTTGGGCAGGACTCGCTGGAGGTACTCCAATAAATATCCCCGCAGTTGGAGGGGGGAAAATTATAGGGGGACGCGAAGGTGACAAAGGGCAATTAAGTGGGAAAGCAAAAAAAGCGTTAGCATATCGAAAGGAAACGAGGGAGAGGGGACCGTATTTTCAGGAAGGGATTCCAGAAAAGCGCATCGACCGTAAAACGCTCGCAAGGTTCGAACACCCTTCGTACTAACCGACTAGAAATAGCGGAGGGGGAAGCCAGCAGAACAGGCCGACGAGGTGACAGTCAACGGGACCGTAGGGAACATAGAGAAGGGGGACCAGGTTCTTGGGGGGGGGAAACCGAAACAATTTCGTCCGCGGGGGGCGGATAGGGAAAGTCCTTGAAAAGAAGATTGGAAGTCTAGCGGTCGCGTGGGGGACGGATGACGGGGTGGTCCCAGGCTCAGGGAGTGACGGTCGCAAAGAGAAAAAGTCTCCATGAGGGGGTGAGAAAAAAGAAGGGGGGGGGAAGTCTTCGGGGGGAGGCTGAAAAAGGCCTAGCTCGATTGTCGGAAGTGACGGAAGATCATAAAGAAAACTGGAACTCTCGAGACCCTCTTCTCAGCACGTGTGGGTCTTTGGCGGTTACTCCGAAAGAAAGAACTTGTGTTACGGGCCTACGCACAGGTAGTGGGTCTGGCGGCGCGCAGGGACAAAAGTGTCCTTGAAAGAAGGGGCGTGACGAAAAACTTATCGAGAGCTTCTCAGAGAGACTGTCAGAGAGGGCATCTCAAACGGAACTAGTCAAAAATAATTAATTGCAACGACCCGTGGAAACGGCGCAGGGGGGGAGAAAGATATGGGGAAACTGTTTTGGGGGGGCTGAAAAAACAGCACGGTCAAGAGAACCATTTCTAAGATGTTACGACGTCATGGTTGCAAAAAGTACTTCGCCTCTACGGTGGGAGGAGGAAGGGGCTAACTGAGAAAAAGGAAAGTCTGCGAAATTAATCTGGAGGGAAGGGCGACTCGAGAAGGGTACGCGACTGCAAAAAAAATTGATTCGGCTTATCTGGGGACGGTGACGCCCTCAAAGACGTCCTGAGCAATCGGTTCTCCGGAGACTAAATGGTGTATCTCAGAAAGAAGAAAACAACCGGAGAGGGGGGAAAAGAGAGAAAAGGATCCGGACAAATGTCGATCAACTTCAATTTGGGAAAAAGCCGAGTTGGGGAAAGCGTATTCACAAGGGAAAACTCAAACGAAGTCCTAAGAAAGGCCTGGTTGGGGACTAGCAAGGAGTCAAACCAACGAGGGGGAAGAATGGTTCGTAGGAAAAATGGTGGCCCAAAAAAAGAGACATCTCACTTGGTTCGCTGGGGCTCTCTGGTCTCAAGAGGGCGAAAAGTTAGTAAACTGAGAAAAAACCGGGATAAAATCAAAGAACACATCACAAAAGCTAGTTCTCGCACGGGGACCTTGTTTTGATCAGGAAAGAAAGCCGGCCAAAGAGGCAGCTGGAGGGAGACCGCGTGCCCTTTTGGCTAAAATCTCTAAAAGTTAAAAGTAAACGGGGGGTCCGGAAGGGGAAGATTGCCCTGATCGAAAAGGACATAAGGATCGAAAGAAAAACACTAATCGGGGGAGGACAAGGGGGCCACGAAAGGCGGTTTGCTGAGGAGAGACCTAAAAAACCACACGCCCTTTCTATCAGTAAAAAAAAGAGGGGGGGAACCTTCTGGGGCAGATTTCACCCCAAAACGCGCAGCGGGATCTATGAGAAAGGGGGATTCAGTGACACTTACAAAGGAAAAAAAAGCGAAATAAAAGGCAAGGGGGGGCCTGATCGGAAGGTTCAGCCAAAAAAAAAAAAAAGTCGGGGAAAAGACCGTCTAAACATTTGCTGGAATCTTGGAGGGGGATAAAAAAGGAACAACGATCATGGTGGTTCAAAAGATCCGTAGAGAAGCATGAAAGACGCTACAACTCCGTCAGTCCTAGGATCTAGTACATTAATTCACTGAAAACGAGACTCAAGGGCGAAGTTCGACAAAAAAAAAAGCATTGTTCGTCGAGGGAAACGGGGGGGGGGCTAGAGGACATGTGATGAGGAATTGCTGTGAAAAAATCAAAATCTGAGTCGCACGGGGAGGGGGCCAAGGAAGAAAAAAAGGGGTTCAACAGGAGAGAAGGACATCGTCCCTCCGTCTCTGGAACGACTCAAATACGGGGGACCCGGAAGGGTATCTGCTATATTTGGTCAATTTCGGTGGACGTTTAAAAAAAAAATTCCTTAGGGGGGGAGACGGTCCCTTACGAAGAGGGAAAGCGTCGAGGGGAAAAACTCTCGGGGGGAGATGGGGTCCTGTGATAAAGGGCAAAGGCGTACAGGAGTGAAAAAAGAAATCATAAGAAGGCCGGGGGGAGAATTATCCACGAGGGACGTTGACCATGGGGAGAAGCCGCAAAGTGAACCAGGGGAGGGGGTTCTCCCAGCTTGACCGAGTAAGAGAGGACCCTTTAATGGGGAACTCCCGGGAACGAAAAATACGACTGAAGGCTTAGTGGTTTCGAAAAAAACATCTATAAGCAAAAGGTGTGATTGGTAAAAAAATTCAGTTAAACTTCATCGAGAAAAAAGAAAACGAAAAGGGATTAAGAAAAGGGGAAGGGACTCGATATGGGGAGAAAACCATTATGCAACCGGAGCCCACTTCGAAGGAACACAAGATAAAAGGAGGGATAAAAGGAAGAAGGGGTTTCCAGATACTAGAGAAATATCCACTCGGAAAGAGTCAAAAAAAAAAAAAAAATCGATAAAAAAAGGCAGTATTCGGGGGGAAGGCGCCGGGTTTGAAGGGAAAAGGGGGAGGGGATCGGTCGATTTACATGAACTCCATAACTAAAAGGACTCAATGGGTGATTGAAGAATTTCGGGGGAGTGAGCTCGTGGCCCACAATCAGGGGGGAAGAGGGGGAACTTCTTCCCAAAAGGTTTCTGTCCGACGCAAAGAAGTAGATGCGAAAGCGAGAAAGGGAGCAGGTCTCGGTCAGAAGGGACGATCGTCCAAGGAAAGGGGGCGAACTCACATCCGATGATGGAAAATATTAGGCGAGAGGAAAAACGGTGGTCAAAAAGGGGTCAGCGGGAGGGAAAAACTCGAAACTGACAGGAAAAACCTCTTAGGAAAAAAGAAGGCAAAGGATTGGACGCCTTTAGACGCTTATTGAACAGGGGGAAGTAACTTCGGAAGGGGGGCAAAAGCAAGTCGTCTTTAGATAGTCGAGGCAGGCATTAATAAGGCCGGAGAAAAAGCTCAGCGGGCGCATGAAAAGGACGTGGGGGGGAAAAGGGGGTCAATTGAAGAAGGAGGCCAGCCTTTAGTCCAGTAGGAGGTCCACAGGGGCATGAACGTCGTAAAACGCAAGTTTGGGCTCAAGCACAAGGGATTGCAAAAAATCTTGCAGGAAAAAGGAGAATCCAATCGTGGATCGGAAGTCGAAAACAGCGCAATTAGGGTGAGTCATCAACGGATAGTCAGGTGAACGATGAACTTAAACCCCCCCTGAAAAAGTACGGGAATCGTAATTAAAAACAGAAATCTCACAAAAAACAAAATTAGCAACTCAAGGAAGCACATCTGAGTACTTATGGGACCACCGGGCCAGTTCGGAGAGATCGGGGGGGTAGTCAGGGAAATTCCTTAGATCGACTCAATGCCTGCCCTCCGGAACAGTGTTCGGGGTCGGAGAAAATCACGGCGGCGGGGGCCAGAGGACCGAGGGAAAATAGATATACAAGAGAAAGAAAAAGAAAGGGACGTGTCTCCAAGAAAAAGAAAAAAAGCGGCGCGGTCTGCTATACAGAATAGTTTTGGAGAAGAAGGGAATTTAATCAAGCAAGTGATCGAGAAGATGCGATCTGGCAAAAGATTTACGGAAGTACTGGGCAAGTCGGGAATGGCTTAACGGTCAAGAGGTTCAAAAAAATTCCACAGAGGCGGGCTGAAAAGAATAGATTAAGACAAGACGATGAAGTAAAGGAAGACGGGTGGGAAGAGGGGGACCAAACCAAGGAGGGGGAGGGGAAAGAAAAGAGAGCGGAACTTAGGAAGTGATTGGCTTCAAAAGACATCGGTTCAAAAATGAGAAAGCACTACGGGGGGAAAAGTGTTAAACAGAGAAAGACGCCATAACAGAAATGGCATCAGTCAAAGGGAAAAGAGGCGTTGAGGATCGCATAGCTATCGCGTGCGGCAAATGGGATCAGCGACAGGGCTGATTCAAACCATTATGCGAGAGAAACTGCAAGCTTCGCTGAGGTTACGAACCATATCATTTGGGCAAAGTTCGAGGGTCTGGGGAAAGAGAGCTGTAAAGAAAGTCTGAAGAACGCAAAAGCGCGGGAGGGGATGAGGAAAACCACTGCCGATGACATCCAAGGAAGGTCTATAAAATAGGTTGAAAAGAAGAGAAAAAGCGACGCAGCATCGCCGCGGGGGAACGGCAAGCCATTCAGAAGGAAAAAGATTAAGGAGGGGAGAAAAAGTCTGTAGCGGGGCTAGGAGGGAGTGAGCATCCTCGATTCTGAAGGAGGTTGGTCAAAGGTGGGGGGACTCAGGTTCCGCCGCAAGATGAGCTGAAGTAAAAGGAGTCACATAAAGGGGGAGGATCACTGCTCTGGAAGGGGAGCATACCATATGTTGGAAGTGAAGAAAAGAAAAAAGACCGAGAAAGACGGGGGTAAATAGATGGCCAAGGATGTCTGTGCCATGGGGCGAAACTCAACTTTGTCAAGGTACGCTGGGAGGGGTTGGATAGAGCTATGGAACGGGGTCTGGTCGGGGAGGACGCCAAATCATATCGTGACGGCTAACGGCTGGCGAGTGTTCAGGGGTAAGAGGAAGGCCGCCGAGAATATCGGAATCGAGAAAGCGACGCCACGAAGACCGGGAAGGAAAAGGGTGTGTCGGCGATAAGAGGCAAGGTGACGAGTAAGCATGGGGCGACGGGGAAAGTGGCGTCGCCAGGGCTGGGACGGAGATTTGCATAACTGGCCAAGAATGGTCGAGAGGGACGCCAGACCTAGGGAATAAAAATCATCTGATGTCTTCATTGGGCGGCCAGTTTTCAGGGAAAGGCTTCATGATGGACCGGAAACACCTAAAAGGGAGACCGCTAACTGGGGGACTGGCGGAGAAAGGGGGGGGACTTTAGAAAAAGGGATTGGAAGCGCTCTAAAACAGGGGCCCAGAGTAAAAAAAAACCTGAGACCCATGACCGAGGGGGATTAAGAAATCTACCATCTCAATATCGGAAGCTCCTCACCCAAACATTGGAGTACCCCCAAAGAAAGAAGGGATCCGGCTGATGCATGTGGGGGAAAAATCGAAGCTAGAAGGGAATGATATGTCTCATTCATCGCGACGAGAGGGATAAAGGAGTCGTCAAAGAAGATTAAGGGATGTTCAGAGGAACAGGGAAGAAATCTGCGCGATTTCCAAAAAAAGATTTCAAGGATTTCTTGGATGAACTCATGTGAAAGAAGGGTCATCAAAAAGGGTGTTGGAGGAGAGGCTCAGGGGCACACGCGAGACAGTCAACTGAAAAGGAAGAATAGTAACTTGGGCTTAAAAAAACCTAAATCGCAGGGGGTAAAAAACGCATTTCGCCTCGCAACTCCGAAAAGGGGAGGCTTTATAAGAGGGGGGGGGGGGGGGACCTCCCGTATCTTACGACGCGAAAATGCTAAGACGGGCGACACAGCAATATCAAAAGCTATGGTTGAAATCGCAATGCGCGAAGACGGAGAAGGTGAAAATTATCAGTAAACAGTAAGTGTTGGGGGGAAGGGAAAAAAGGATCAACGTATCCTCGCGGGGGCCAGGGAGAAAGCGAAAGGTCCGGTGTTCCATAAGTGGGAAACTTGCGGGATAAACGGCGAGGGAGAGCTACCGGAACCAATGGGAAAAGAGGAAAAATGCCTTCGGGAGGGAGGGAGAAAACAAGCATTCATTAAGGAAAACGAAAGGAAAAGAAGAACCATTCAAGAGCCTCCAGGAGAGGGGGGGGGGGAAAGGAGCCCTATACAAGGAAGGGTTCTCATTCCTTCCTACTCTCCAAAACGAGGATGTGATGCGTGGGACGATCTTGGAGGAGGGGCTATACTGATGTCGTTGAAACACATTCTATTAGTGAAGGAGCAGCACATGGACCCTAGATCGGATTACAGCAACCGCCGGGGTCCTTCTTCGGGGGGGGGATGCGTCATCGCTTCAGGAAGGTGGGATTTACGGTCGTCTCATCGCAGAAGAAGGGGGGGGGGGCCGCGAGCGAGAAACAGGGCTTTCAGTGTCAGTTGGCGGTACGCGACAAGCAAAGAGCCATGGGGTTACGGGGGAGAAAAAAAAAAAGGGGGGTTAGGAGACACATGGCCGAAGAGGAGAAGGGGAAGTATGCTCGAGATAAGGCTTCGCCTGTTCTCTCAGGGGTCTCGTTGTGGCCTTCATCAAAAAGAGATGAGAGGGGGGAGAGAAAAAAACTTTCGCCGAGGGGCCGGGGCGAGCGTCAGTTGGTCTAATTGGGGAAACCTATCAAACAAGGAAAGTCAGAAAGCGACTGTTCGACGATAACGGGGGGTTGGCAGTGACCGAAAATAGACGGGGGGGGAGGAGGGGGCGCTATAACAGGATGTACGTAGACGAGAAGAGAGATTAAAGAGGGAGGGGATTCGCAAAAGCCGTCGGAAAACGGGGGGGGGCGGCTGGTATGAGAAGCGCAATCAGAGGATGCAGGAAAAAGATGGAGCAATCCGGGATTGG
>Ga0179593_1421761_pt1 | contig 13969 bp, 11 predicted proteins | sample CZODoug2_1_08_16_FD_185931 | JGI IMG/M metagenome (GOLD analysis project Ga0179593, IMG submission 185931) | Vadose zone soil fungal communities from Angelo Coast Range Reserve, California, USA - CZODoug2_1_08_16fungal (PacBio error correction) | ecosystem: Environmental > Terrestrial > Soil >...
ACAAAACCTTTGCAGAGGGGCGCGGCGTTCTTCTGGCTCGAAGGGATGGCCATATCGCATGAACGCGCTTGGCCCAGCCTGTCGCCCGAGGGACAAGACCATAGTAAGGGGTCAAGGATCCCTAATCGATGGTTACGCGCACCATATGGAAAGGTCGGGACGTAGAATAAAAATCCGTCTTCGTGGATGAAGATCACCCAAAGGGCGCTGGTCAACTTAGGGGAAGGAAAAAAAAAAAAAAAGAAGTGAAACGTGCTCCGCGGCACCTAGTTGAGGTCGACTGGTTGCATGGAATGGGACCAGCAGTTGGGGGAGAGGTCCTCGGCCTCAGGAACCGAAGCCACAATATGACCCACAGACAAATGAATCTACAGGGGTGCTTAGGAAAGGGGGAAGGAGGGGCTCAGCTGATAGGGTTGACTTGTCCAAGTGCACGATCCACCACAAGAGAGCCTTGGTGAAAACAAGTGGGGGAAGGAGGTCAGGGAAAAATGCCTTGATCACCCCTCGTCATGTGCATGACTGTGAACGCACTAAAGAAGAAAGAAAAGAAAAAGAGAGGGAAGAAAACTGAGACGTAAAGGTTAAAATAGAAGTCTCACGGTGTGATAAAAGGAGCCGTAGGTTCGTGCAAGATCACCACCTGGGGGAACTAAGGGGAAGCGGGTCAGGGCCCATGAGAAATCTGCGGGCTATTAACGGTAAAACTAGTAGAGTCACAACAGTTATAGAAACGGTAAACTGGGGGAGAGGATGTGCATGAGAGACTATGGGTCCATGGGTGGGTAAAGGGGGGAAAATCAAAAGTCCATGCTAGGAGAAAGGTTAACATAAATAAACACCCATAACAACGAAAAAATCGCAATCGCATGGTACACCACTAAACGTATACGGACGGGAAGAGTCACTGGAAGTACACTCCCGAAGGGGACGGGGTTCACGGCTTCAGAAGAGTTAAAAAAAGGACCTCGAAAAGGGCAGAGAAGAATTCTCAGCATAGTGAAGAAAAAGCATCAAGTGGAAACCGTAACAAAGCCAAAAATGCTCGTCACTAGAACCGGGGGCAGGAATGGTCCCCTCACCAACACCACATGGAGCGGGGGTAGTAAGTCCTGAAAGGTCCGATCTCGGACTCGAGGGCATCCCTGGGTATAGGGACTCGGTTGAAAGGGCCTCGTACCTAGGGAATTGACGGCTATAGACGTCGAAAACTGGCGGACTCAGGCTCTCTAAAGAATCAAGATTGAGCAATGGGTGGGTCACGTGAAAAAAGAGAGTCGGGGGACTTGGGGAAGGAGACGAACCTAAAATCCGAAGAGGGTGTATTTTCATCTGGCATTGCGTAAGAGCTCAACCGCCAGTAGATTCCAAGGGACGGGAAGGTTAAGTGGACTGACAAGTCTGTGACTAGTTGCCGGAGGCATCAGAGGTCGATCAAAATCCTCGATCATCTGAGAAGGGTGGGGGAGCCAGGGTGGAGATGCAGATGAACGGCGAGCCAAACGAGCAAGACGCCGAGTGGAACAGATCAGCCGCCAGTGCCCTGGGAAGAAAAGAAAGAGACGTAAAGGAAGCCCCCGATAGAGCGAGATCGTAGCCAGTCCGGACCACCCGGAACTCGACTCACAGGGATGGTGACAAACAGATGAGGGAAAGGAGCGAAGTGAAAGCATGCCCCGAAAATTAAGAACGAGAAAGACCCAGGAGATCACCGGACAAAGCCACGGAAGATAAGGTTAAAAATAAACCAGCAAGCGAGTGGGACAACGAAGCTAGAAAAAGCGGCAGCAGGGGAATAGTCGACCAGAAGGCATGCGCAATTCTCGGAAAGAGGCTCTCCACCATCCAGAGTGAACACTCTAGAAGGGGGAGGAAAAAAAACAGACCAAAAGAAACGGAAGGAAGGGGGAAGTACCGACAGTAGATCGTGCAAGGTGTCTGCCGTGAAGTGCTGTTCTTCGGCAAAGGGAATCAAGGACTTCTAAGCAAACCGGGACGGTTTCTCAGCTACCAGACCACTTCAGTCAGTGGGAAGGCTACGTGGGAGAAAGTGCCAATGAAGGAACACGTGCATTCGAACATAGGATGCCCAAAAATGGCAGATGGTGAGAGCAGCCGGATTTCTGTTGGGGCATAAAAGCAAGAGCTACACAATTTGGTATAGTCAGGCTTGCTAATGAGAAAGAATAGAGGGCGATCTAGTTAGCGCCGCTCGTTCGAGATAGGAAAAGGGACCGCACAATAGGGACTGAAACCTAGGAATATCATAATCTCACCGAGGTCGAGAGGGTCGGAAATTCTTTCGGAAAAATAAACGCTTGACAGTATCTCTCAGACGAAACACAACTTATGGTGAAAATAGAGAAAGAGGAAACATCGAGGGTAAAACCCGCGACCGAGGTGGAACAGAAGGAGACGCTTGGGTAAAGAAATACTTTAAGAGGAATCGTTATGACCCGCGGATTGAGGAAAACCAAAAATCTCGAGAAACTTAGACGCTTGCACTATTCATGTCATGGAGAGATCGAGAACGATCTATCAAAACGGGGATGTCGACGAGAACTGCAACTGAAAACACCATCCCTGCTGCTCCAAACCGGAAAAAAGAAAGGACCTCATAGGGCCAGAATGCCCGAGTTAAGCGTACAGGAAACGGAAGGGATGAAACCAATGGAGGGCAAACAAGGAAGAACGTGGTTGATGGAGCCATCTATAGGGGCTACATCGCAGAAACTGGAAAATCAAATGACGTGGCCAACATCACGCAAAAATTCAATCGAGAAAACACGAGAAGAAAAAAATCATCAATTAAGTGGAGGGGGGAGGGATCGGGTAGTCAAAGAGACAAACGAGGAATATTTTTCACCTCGATTTGGGAAGGGAGATTTAGAGAAAAAAGAATCGGCACGGTTGCAGAAAAAAGGAAAAACTCGCCGCAGATGAAAAAGTAAAAAAGCGCAGGGTAGTAAGGAAACAGTTCTGGTCCTTTGGTTTGTTATCTACGGAGGTTTCTTTGTGCGGAGTTACGTGGAAAAGGGGGGGCCGAAGAACGGAGAGAGTCGATCCCGTGACAAATTCAAGAGAGGAGATGATCCGAGAGGATGGAAGGAAATTTGTAGAAAAAGAGAGAAGGTGGGCTAAAAGTGCTGAGACCAAAAACTGCGCACGACACAAACTGGACGGGATGGTTGGTCAAAATCGGCAGCTGAAAGGCCGTTGCGCTAACCGGCCTCCGCCTTCCGAAAATTACAACCAGATACAACGCAGAGATCGAGTAGGGGCATTGACAGCAAAAAAGGAAGTTCTGCCCGAGAACGACCAGACGGGCAGTGTAGTCCAAAATTACACTACTCGCTGAAGGGGGAGGTCGTTTTGGGAAGAGAGGACTCCTAAGGAGCGTATTGGAAAGAACAAAGAGAGAGGTATGGATCCTGTGAATCTATCACGACAACGGAGGACCGGATCAATGGAAACCCCTCGGGGTGAATCAGCCGTTCAGGACAGAAGGGATCGAAGGAGAAGAGGTTGTTGCAGCTGCACGGAGGGAGAAAGGGCAGCTCTTCAGAGAGCCAGAACATAGGGAAAAGGTGATGCCCTCGAAGTTCCGAAAACGAAATTGAAGTTCAGGCTACACTAAAGAATAGAAGCAGTGGAACGTGAGGGGGGGGGGGTGAAGCGGGATCAAAAACAGGAGCCCTTAGGATGGGCTGGGAAAGGTGTCTGCACGCCTGAGAAGAAATTCGGAAGAATGGAGCGATGGAAGTCTAGAGGGGGGAAGAAGGAGGAGAACAGAGGGGAAGCGGAAAGCAGTCAGGGGGCGGGGTACAGAAAATGTAGAACCGGCTACGTCTCCCGGGGGTGGGTGGCAACTGAGGAGGGGGAGAGGTGGGGGGGGCGATGGTCAGGATGATTAAGACCCAAGTGAGTAAAAAGGATCTTGACGGGGGGCCAATAGGGAGAAGAATGCCCGGCCGAAAACACAGTTCGCAGAAAAAGGTAGGACCGGGGAAAGCCGTTTAAGTCCCCGAGCCGGCCCGACTCAGGAGAAAAGATAAAAAAAACGGTCTGGAAGTGGGGGGGGGGGATATGAAAGAAAAAAGAATACAGTATGCCCTTGAGGGCGAAAGGGAACAGAGAGCAGCTGGGGAGGCTACTGTCGTAAGGGAATTTTTATGCTTGGCAGCCTTAATGCATGCCAACTGCGCAAAGGGGATAAACGGGGAATAAGAAGGACAGAGGGAAAAACGGTTGGTGCAACAAGAAGCTGGCAAGGCATTTTGTTTCTCTTCAAGAAAGAGGAAAAGATCAAAGATCATCTTAGCCCCACCGGCACGTAGATCGGAAGCCCATTGGCGGGGAAAGTGGGACTTGGGGATATAATGTGTTGAAACGGGTCGTAGATCTATGACCAATTAGCCACAGAGACCTCCGGAAAAATACAAATCGCAAACGCGTACGCAACGAGGTTGCGGGGAAGGCCGGGGCACCTTTCTGCACTTACTATTGGGGAACACCAGGACGGGGAAATACCCGAAAGGAGGGGGGTCGTCATCAAAAACGAGGAGAAGTGGCGGTGTCGACGTTGAAAAAAAAAGTTCTATGGTGTCGCGTCAGAAAAAAAGGAGCTCGACCCTCCACCGGGGTCTGCGAAAACCTGAGTGAGAGGACGGAGTTCTCTCCTATGACATGGAGGAGAAGAGACCAACTAGGGATGTGCAATGATAACCGGTAAGGAGGAGATGCACTGCAAAAAGATCCGACGCAAGAAGCCAACAGGGGATTCCACAGACTTTTCATTTTTATCTGCCCGACACCATCGTCCAAGAAAGAAAGAGGAGCCGAGGGGAGGGAGGAATGGGAGAAAGCGGGATAATGACCGACTTGGTAAACGAAAACGCTCGTGACAGGGGGGGGAGAGTTAGAGGCAAGAAGTGGAAAGAGGGTGGAGGCCGGACACTGCATACAATCAGGGCTAAGAGCACTCATTAATCCGTAGCGTGGAAGACCCTGCGAGACGGCCACTAATGATACTCAAAGCGGTTAAGCAGGGCATGAGAGGAGGTCTCGGATATTACGTCTGAAAAAATCACGAGGCGGACAAGAAAGCATCCTATTCCAAGAATCTGAGTCTCCCCAAGAATACTAAAGCACGACACAACAATTATGACTGAAAAGGAAGAGATTGTATCGGAGCTTAAAATCGGGTCGTGTCAGGACGACGGGGGACTCATGGGAACTCGCCGAGACGCGAGATCGCCGGAAAGAATAAAACATCTTGAAATGGAGTTTAGTGCTCAAAAAAAGAAAAACCGCTCCAAGGGTCTTCAGATGCTCTTCGGGGGGGTGTCGCTTTGGCACACATAAAAAATTAACTGGAGAGAATGTAGATTGGCAAGCAAGATGAGTCGATCACAAATTTAGGAGTAAAATCACCTCCGGGAGGAAAGAGACCGAAACCTCGGAGAAGTCCGGGATCTGGGCAGAGTGTCGGCGCAAAGAGGGGACAAAGAGAGAAGTGGCAGCGCGCGGATTTGCTCTTGTCTACTCCGTAAAAAAAGTTAAAGGTTCGCATGAAAGGATGGTCCCCAAAATAGGTCGCCAGCGCCATACCATCAGGAGGTGGGGACCGCAGCCCGGAGAATGGGGTGGACACACCTAGCGTTCGTAATTCGAACAGTACACCTTCGTTGTGATGAAGAGCACAGAAGGGTAAAGTTAGAGGGTCACGTAGTGGAGATTTCAGGGCGTCAAGTTACAGGGGCAATAGTTTGCGGGGACGGGGATGTTGATGATTAATGTCCCGACAGGGGAGGTGGGTCGAGGTCAGAGGACTCAGGATTCCGGGATCCAATGAGGCATCAAAAAATCAAACAAATGGCCAGGGACGGTATGAGGCGCAATTGAAACGGCTCTCAGCTGAATGGTATCCTGTTCCACACTCGTGGGAGCGATCAAAAGGGCAGGCGAGCAACTAGGGGGGTGTGACACGTTGGGAAAGAAGGGAAGGACATCCGGGAGCAACCGAGAAAAGGCATTGCTGAAGGGGATGCAAGCATCAAGTCAGAAGCCAGGAGTCGTCCGAATCGTCAAGTTGGCCATAGGCATTCGAGATGGGAGACCTGGTTCAGTAGTTGTCGGGGACAGAAAAATCACGCCCATTCAGATTTTTGAGCGGTGAGACCCTGATCATCGGCGTGGGAAGGACGGAAACTGTAATGCCAACGTTAGGTCCATCTACTTTACTGTGGCATCGGCGGGAGCATGAGCGACTGGTGGGTACGAATCTCAAACGACTCAAAAGGGGAAATAGAAAGAAACAACAACACCATCAAACCACGAAATGGGAAAAACTAAAAACAGCAGGTACGTAACGTAAAGGCTCCGGGATGTACCTCCCGACGTAAGGGGACGAAGGCACTTCAAATACAAGGTCGCGAACGACAGAAGTCATCTCCGAATTAGTCCTAAAGGTTTCGAGAAGGTCCAGACCCATCGCAAAAGGAAAAAACAAACCGAGAGTTGAGGAAAAAAGGGTTAAAGAAGACACATGTCAAAAGAATACACCTGCACCCATATTCTAATTGTGAGAGGAGAGGGGGGCCACGGGCCGATAAGGCAGGGAAAGGAGAGGGGGTCATAAAAGGTCTGCTTTCTGTTGATGGCACTATTAGCCTAAGGTGGAAACGTCTCGACGACGTACGCACTGAGGAAAGTGGTCAATCATCACCTAGGAAGAAACGGGATTGACTTCCAGGGGTAGGGGCAAAATGCTCCGGTACAGGAAACTGGGGGTCAGTGATAGATCCTATAGGTAGCTCGTCCTTGTGGTGGATTTCAGACGCTGGGGAAGGGAGGGCGATGAAACAGACAAGACGCCTTTAAGCCGAGGAGAGGGTTAAGGGTTTACCTTCCAAGAAAATTCGTGTCGAAGAGGGAAAGGGCGAATCGACTGGCGAGTGTAGGTCAGGACCTTGGAGAGATAATCTGAGAGTGTCAGAAAACCGGTGTCATAGGACGACGGACGGAGAGACCGAACGCAAGTAGGCCAAGAACCAGCCGATGGGAAATTCAGCCGCACAACAAACCAGGGGTTGTCCAGTGGCCCACCAGTCCATTTCAGCGATGGGGGGGGGGAGAGCAACCATTAAGAGAGATCTTCCTAAAGCCGGCCACACGGGAAGTAGCGACTGAGATCTATCCTTAGTGGGAACGTCTTCACCGGTATTAGGTAATCCACGAAGTAAAAGCTAAAAGATAATAAAAAGTAAGACCGACACAGAAAAGAATAGATAAAATCCAAATGACAAGGCAAGATAGTTCTGCCGCCGAGCTGGAAGCTGTTTCCTCCAGAACAGAACCACAAACCACAACCAAGACAAAGAATCCCAAACAACCACACAATCTTATATCTGGCTATGTACCCGCCAGGTCTGACTACTCCATCGGAATTATGATAATACCCCCTGAAAAGAATAGTTCAAATCTCTAGGAACGTTGTCCGGAAACCCTAACATAACGTTAGGGGACAAACTTAAGCTTTTAGTTAACCGACCGTCGAGTATCAGTGGGGGTTCTTTAAACTTGAAAAGTGATTGAGAAAGCTCTGATTTCTGGAAAGAGTAAAAACCTTTCTTTGAGAAGATAAGAACCAAAGTTCTTTCACTTTGTAAAACCGGTTCATCCCGGAGGGTTACTGCAACAGGGAACATCGGTAGAGGCGAACCATCGAGGCTGCACCACACTGATGGGAAGGTGTGGGAAGGATCATCATATGGAGGGTGAGGAGGAACTTAGAAACTTGCACGGAAAACAAACCGAGTTGGTGAATAATAGGGGAAGACGTACGCAGGAGCTGCATAGACAAAACTTTGCAAATAATCAAGCCGCTACGTAAGAGATCAATTACCGGGGAGGGCGACGGGAAAGATCAACGGGTACTAAGATTCTAGAATCTTGAGATAAAGTTCTATCGGAAATCGTCAAATATGGAATAGGAAAAATTCGGTACTCGTCTTCGTTACCAAGTCAAGAGGCCGATCTCTCTCAAACCAATAGGATCAAAGAAAGATTCTAGTTGTCAAGAGGAAGTGGAGGAAGACGGCGACAGGGGGCCGAACCTATCGACGCCGGTGGGAAATAGGGAAGAAGAGAGCTTGCTTACGGGAATCCACGGTAGGAACCAGCTTCTTGAGCTGTCTGAAGCCTGCCCAAAATATCGACGAGCGCGGCTTGTTGGAAAGGTATTCAGGGGTACGTCGCGCGAATCAGCAAGATCCGAATGAGACAAAGCAAAAACGAGGTGGGAAAAATGCTGCAGGGCTGAGATTCAAAGGACACACCTCAAGAAGGATGATCACGCAACCCAGATTCCACTGGCAGCTCGGGGTCTAATAAGGAATCGGAATGGAAAAAAGATGGGACAAGGTGTAGCTGTGAAAAGTGAGACGTGTCTTATCTACAACCCTGGGCTCTCGCAATAGCGATCTGGCGCAGACACTGCAAGGAACACGCGGCAGACATCAAAAGAAGAATCGAAAAGGGGGTCGGGCCCATACAAGACACAGGACCCTGTTGCATAGGGATAGGAGTTACTTACTCGAACACTCGAGCAGAGGGTTTGGCACAGAGAGGGTTTGGGGGCCGTGCGAGTAAATAAGAACGGAGAAGGCTGCGGAGAGAAGCGGGTAGACTACGGCCATGAACTAGTCCTACTGGGGGCAGAGCGGCTGTACAAGCTCGAATTTTTAGGCGGAGAACCTGAAGAGGGGTAAGGGGGATTTGGCGGGGTATCTAAGTATTTTTATGTGGAGTTGAGTTCTTGGGTAGAGGGGCAGCGGTGAGGAGTCGTCTGATCAATTCACTCACTGTACAGAGCGGCAAAGCAGGATCGAGAGCAGAAGCCGAAAAAATCATTTTTTGACGGAAGTTGAGGACCTAGGGAGGGAGGGCCGAGGGGCTCCGTCGTAGGATGGCACGGCTCACGGGAAAACCGGGGGAGAATGAAGTGCAAATGGGAGGTAAGGCCTATCACGTTTGCTATAGGAAGTAATCCAGACAGCAGAACCACCAATGGATACAAAGAGAGGATGAGATTACAAGTAAGAACCAGAACGAAAGCAGTAAGATGACCGTTCAAAATTGAAAAAAAAAAGGGATGGGGATGACACACTTAACAATAACAGGAGATGCGGGTGGTGGGGGCAGAGCTTCCTCACGGAAAGAGTAAATGAATAAAACAACATTAAGAGAGAGTAGTGAATGTAGCGCATCACGGGAAACGTAGAAGAGCACGTGACCCGACCATCGGAACGGCAGCCTTTCGGCAGCAGGTAGCGAGAACCAAGTGTGGGTGCAGCAGTGCTAAGGAGGTCGAGCAGATTCCACAAGCTCGTAGAAAGAAGTCCATCAACGAAATGTGCAGACGGGAGAAATCGACGTCAGATATCGTCCCTTTGGCCGGATACGAAGAACAACCTAGCCCACGGTGGTTTAAGGGGGGAAAGGGGTAAGTCGGATCCCAAAACAAGGTCTCCGTCGGGAAGAGAGGTCTTGGGAAAAGTTGAATAATTGTGTATGGGCAATAAAAAAAGAAAGCAGGGTGCGGAATAATTCGGCTATGAGGAGGAGTCGGGGCGAGAAAACGTCGGAAGAAGTTTAAAAAAGCAGCGGTATGTACAACCGTCTAGGGTACCCGTATACGGCGAAGGCGTTGAGTTTTCCCTAAAATGCCGTGGGAGAGTTTTTTTGAGGGGGTCCTATGTCTGAGTGGCCCCCTGGTTAGAGAGACATGGAGAGGCTGGGTTCCAATATTCCAGAAGAATGAAAAAAAGGGCAACCAGGTCAAGAGTTACTAAAGAAAAAAAAAAACTCGGCGCCAGTGAACTGAAAGAAGGTGGGAAAGTCACTCGAAAAATAGGGACTCAGTCGGAAAGGGTCCAAAGAGTCGGGGGTGGAAAGAATACCCGAAAAACACATAAGGAAACTACAAGTCAAGAAGGGCGGGAGGTAATAATTACTGTGACGTAGACAAACTTTGAGCTCCGTAAAGGACCTGGGAAGTTGGGAGGCTTGGAAATAAGTAAATATCTTAAATGAACTGGAGTAAGGGATCCCAGATGTAACTCCAAGTCTTCAAAAAAGGTGCCAAAGAGAATTGGAGAGCCGGGGAGGTTGTATGTAGCGGAGAGAACGAGGGGGAAAACCTGGGAGTCAATACAGAGAAAGGAAACGAAGGGATCTTAGAAAACGAATTTTGACTTTGGGGGGAGTTGGGCCCTGGGTGTATCAAATGGGAACGTAGAAAAGAATACATACCCATATCTCCGTCTTTCCTATCTAGAAAATCGACCAAACGAGTGCCTGTACGGGTCAGACCGGGATGAAATTAGTATGGAACAACACCTAAAGTGAAAGGCGAGAGACTGGGGGGGGGTGTGTCGTCATAACGAAATAGGAGGGGGACGGTGGAGACGTCGGACCAAAGGATTCGAGGTTCCGTAAAAAAACATCGAGGAAGGTTGCGTACGAACTAGAGCTGTTATTCGCTTCTCCATAGATGGGTCCGACAGCCAAGAAGTTCAGGGTCATATGGCAAAAGAAAGAGGAGAAAAAGGAAAAAGGAAAGGGGGTGAGCAGAGGCGACAGATGGCTAATGTTTTCCACCCGGGGCGCCTACAACGAGGAAATAGATAAATACACTGCGGAGGGCACTATGTGGGTATGGCGCTGTTGAGACGGCGGGGGGACTTACGCCATTGGTGACGAGAACAAACTATGGTACATGGAGATCTAACGCAGGAGACGAAAGTCAGTTTAAGATTGAGGGCCGCACTGAATAATCAAAGCGCTAGAGGAATAAGGCCGACCAATTAGCAGGGTCCTCCTCAACAGGAACAATCCACATAGAGTAAAAGATGGTAACAGTAAGCTCGAGCGTGGAGATTCTAGGGACAGGGCGAAACAATCGAGTCATGAAAGTCTAAGAGAAGAGAGAAAAAAGGCGTCCCTAAATAGATGCAAAATAACCACAACGAGGAAAGAAAAGATAAGGGGGGAGGGGATAGAGATTCCGTCGGGATAGTTATAGTGCACTCCTACAGGTATTTGTCGAATTAACATAGACGAGGGAAATAACTGGATCTCCTTACGTCAGATTTAGATAAGATTATGGGTGCGGAAACAGCCTGGAGGACAGGATCCTGTGGCCTGATGAGTACTTAGATGGGGTTGTACTGCATGTATGCCCGAAAACCGCGGGAACACAGGAAATGAGAACCTATAGAATGCCCGTAAGAGAGGCTTAAGTACAACCATTGCTAGAAATTAAAAGGGAAAAAGAAAAGCGCCTAACCTACTTCGAAGGCTTGATCTGCCTAGGTGTACAGGAGTCACGGATGACAAAATGATCCAGCGGGGATCTCTGCTGAGGTTCTTCGTATGACTAAGACATATCTCCTTCGAAACTGATTGCTTGGACCCAGAATTGGCGGCCCTCGCCAGAAAAGCTTCAGTGTCCGCAACGGAAAGGGGTGACGACTCACTCTAAAAAAAACGGGGAAAGGATACACAGCCACTACTAGGGTCGGGTATTAAGATCCCCGGACGGGTTCGGGAATGGTCAATGAGGAGACGAAAGGTGGCCATACGGGAAAAGCTAATGAATGACCTAGGGGTTCTTTCAGAGGGTGTTGCCGAATATGACAAAAGCAGGAGGTTGGGGAGAAGGGTCATCGTGCAGAATCCGGGAGAAAACCGGAGGAAAAAGATCCCAAGAGGACCTCGTGAAATGGGTTAGGACCGCCATTGCCTAGGGGGAACGATAAGGTGAGTGCCGGTTGCACGAGTGCGAGCGATCAACAACACAGCGAACGAGGGGGGGGTGTGTCAAAAGTTTGCAATGGAGGGGCATCCGGGGTTCAAAAAGGGGCTCAGGGCATTGAATTGACTAGGAAAAGAAACTACCCTACGAACAGGAAGGACAATATCAGTCCAGGGGGGGGAGTTGCCAAGCGACTTCGGGGTCGACCAGGGCATTAAATTGAAGTATGGCGGGCATATCCGCCCCCCGTCCGATGTTGTAGGGAGGGGCGGGAACCGAAAAATCGTCGTCGGGGGACGTAAAAGCGGAGAGATGGGCCAGTCGGGAGGAAAAGTCTGGGAAAAAAATGGGGGGCTAGGAGGGAGCATGAAAAGAGCTAGGGTCCACGAAGATCCATTCTCTGAGAAAACGGGGAAACATACACAAGGAAAAAAAGGGAAACCAACACTCATAGAAGAAGATGTAAAAATAAAAGAGGGGGCTTAAGACGGGGTTGGTTAAAGAAAGTGAGGTAAACTTGACCTTTGTCCCAACGAAGGAAACCGACGCGTTCTAGGAGAAAACGGAAAAGGATAATAAGAATTCTGTCAGGAGAACTGGAAGCATTCCTGGAAAATAAACACCCTGGTCATCAAAATCACCCCAAAACACCGAAAGGAAAGAACGTAGACTGATAAAGGTTGCAGAGTCAGCTTCCACAAATAACAACCCTACAACGGGCAAAAACCGAGGCGGGAAATTGGTGACTTGCTGACGAAGGAAGGTCTCATATAAACTTGACTCTCGTAGGGAATCAAAATGGATGACATTTCGTTGATGGCCTAAGGGGAAGAAGCGGGTGGGGATTCTTCAAGACAATAGAAACTGGGCTTGACCAAGGCGCGACGACCCACCTCTTCCGCACCTCCGGAAAGTGACGGCCGATGGGAAGGGTCCTGAAAGGCAGGAAAGTTGTTCCGGAACTCAAGGATCACTACGAAGCGAAGGCCCTTGGTGGGTCCATAAGAGGTGGGACAGTGAGGAAGCGCGGACCAAACAAAGAACTTAAACCGCGGAGCTGGTTAAGGGGGGGTAAGCCTCCATACTCAGGGAGGAGTGTGCCGGAATAACTCTTTCAGAGGTCCGGTCAGGGACCTGGGGAAGAAGCATAGAATCTGGGTCAAATAAAGGTGGTCATAGAACTTCCTTATTAATGGCGATCTGCAACTGACGGTTCAAGGACCGCCCGATTTAAAATATAATCAACATTTGGGGGAAGGGAAGGCACAGGTCAATTTATAACGATCTCAACAAAGAGGAAACTAGAGGAGGGAGGCCAGTCCGGCCACAGAAGTTCGCAGCGTTAGATCTATCAGGCTTTGAAGCTCGTCACAGTGAGTCAGAAAAGGGGGCGGAATATACATCACAAGCGGGAACCTAGAAGACCAAAGGAAACCACGAAAATCACCCGACTTAAATCACCTCCAGAAAATGGAAAGGAATTTTAGAACTCTGACTAAGCGAAGTGTAAATGCCTCTACTAAACTTAAGAAAAGACGGTCACATCGTCGAACGATTCATCAAGGGACTTCGTGCTCATGATCTCCCAAGTACAGGAAGAAAGTGAAACATTCTGTACTCAGAAGGGTTCTAACAAAAGAAAGAGGAAAAAGAGGAAAAAAAGTCAGGGAGTTTTATCCTGAAAACGGACCTCTATCGCATGGAATGGGGAAGGTCCAGGACTTTCAGTGCATGCGCCCAGATCGAGAGGACGCTAGCCAGGATTGAAGGGGATCCCGCACCACTTAGGAAGGGTGGTAAAATAAGGGTCAAGGGGTGTCATGAAAGCTTAACTCGGGGGGCGGCAGAAAAAGCGGAGCGCCCACCAGTAGGTTCACGGGTTTGCTGGGGAGCAGCAGGATGCTGGGTGAAGTTGAAATCACCGGAAAAGGAAATATACACCGGGCGATTGAAGAGGAGGGGGCGATTCAGCGGAATCATACAAATCGAAAGGGAAAGAATGCGACGGCTAGTAAGTCATTACGGGGGGTCTCGTTTACATACGCCTACGATGTACCCCTTTTCCGGGGGGGGGGAAACCGCAGAAGAAAAACCTCTTCGAGAAGGAATACTAAAAGGAGGTCCGAGTTGAGGAAAGCCAGGAGAAAGAAG
>Ga0179593_1534432_pt1 | contig 13969 bp, 15 predicted proteins | sample CZODoug2_1_08_16_FD_185931 | JGI IMG/M metagenome (GOLD analysis project Ga0179593, IMG submission 185931) | Vadose zone soil fungal communities from Angelo Coast Range Reserve, California, USA - CZODoug2_1_08_16fungal (PacBio error correction) | ecosystem: Environmental > Terrestrial > Soil >...
CCGCTTCGAGGGTATGAGGACGGTATGAACGAAGAGGGGAAGGACCGATTTCAAAAGGCAGTAAGGCGGAAGGGAGCGCAAAGAAACTTGTAAGGGCCAAGGCCTGAAAAGGGGATCAACGGGCAAAAATAAGAGTCCACCGGCCTCGGAGAAAAGGACGCAAAAGGGGGAAGAAAGAAAATGTGCTTCAAAAGGAATAACTGAAGAGCACCATAAAAGGGGAACCGTTGAAAAAAATCTTGGTGAAAGAAGACCAAACCTCGGGGTGTGTCGAAAGAGGGAACAGAAAAGGAGGCGAGGCGCTCCCTACCGCTCCTGAATGGAAAAAGGGGTCTGAGGGTTTGGGCTGGGAAAGGGGGGCAAGACGGGGTGTGCGAATTCTACAAGAGATCAGGGATTGACGAAATACGCTTTCATTCAAGTGCGACGAGGTGGTCGCGAAGGACGAATGAGCCGGTCCGGGGTACAACCAAAGAAAGAACCCAGGGTGACCACTTCCAGACAACTCGGAAAAAGGAGATGGAAACGCGGCTGGGGGGGAAAGAAAACCCAAGTGATTCGCCCCACAGAGTGAGCTGGACCGAGCGGGCGGTCCTGAAAAAAGCAATCGGACGGCTGCTCTTTAAGGACAGGAAGGGAAAGGAGGGGGGGAAGGGAAAGCGCAAAGAAGGCGCCGTGAAGTAACCACCAGAAAGAAAAAAAGTGAGAAGCACATCTAGCTCCTAGTTTGACGAGAAACAACATAGAAAAGCGAGGACGGCCAGAAGATCAAAGTGGGGGAACAGGGGGGAGAAAGACTTCGCGCTTCGAGTCCGAAGGTCCGCACGCTTCTTGGAAATCCAGCGGAGGGGGAAGGCACGCTCGTCGCTTTTTGATGGCACATAGAGGGCCCTGGGAGGGAGACCGGGGAAGACGCCAGCGAAGCAAGGAAGAAGGGCGAGAAAAAAAAAGAAGGAACCAGAAGACGAAGTCAGAACGACCTCGAAAAGACAAAGATCGAACGAAGAAAAAGAGCCGACGACCGCCGGGAAAGCCTAGGGGAAGAGGCCCAAAAAAAGAGAAAAGACGGGTCCGTCACCTGTCGGAAGACTGAAAAGGGAAAAGAAAAAGGGGATAAAAGGGGGAAGCTAGGGGACGGGAAACTGGGCAGGGTGGCACGCAACGGGGAGGGGAAAAGGTCCGACTAAGCCGGCGCCGCAAGGGAGGGGGGAAAACTATGGAAGTGTGTATCTGGCAAAAAGTTTCGCTCTCAAACTGGAGAGAGAGAAGAAAGAAAGCGCATTAAAATCATTCCAGAAGAACATCACGCACATCGAGGTGGACTGGAGACTGCAAAGGAGGGAAGGGCGATTCTTGTTCCGGTGGAAGAAGTACACCTGAAAGTAAGAAAATTATCTCATAAGAGCGATCTCGGAAACAACAACAGAGAAGTCGCGTGAAGAGCAAAGTCATCCCTTCTTGACGGAGGTCAGGGTCTCGGAACCAAAAATTCCAATTGAGGGGGAAAAGGTGCCTAGTCGAAGCGGACCTCAAGGGTCGTCAAAAAAGGGACAAAAAGAGCCACACCGGCTGCAAAGGAGCCCACAGCACTGGCATTTGCCGCGCGGAGACTGGACGACTCCCCCAAAACCTGAATAGAAGCTCCGGCTTGAGTCACTTCAGGGTAGATAAAAGGGGAGGGGGGGAGGAAAATATTCACAAGTCAGAGGGCCATATAAGGATCGGGGGGAAAGGCCCAAGGAAGGGGAGGGAAAAAAGGACTTGAAAAGGGGGGGAAGAGACAGGGACCCGGTGCCAAGCATTCTTCTTCTATGACAAAAAGAGGAAGCTACAAGGTCAAGCGGGGGATAGGGGAGTCGTCGGGCTTGTCCAGAGTGAAGATTTGGGCCTCCGAAGATCTAGAAAAGGGCGGTAGTCCGGCCCTCGGAGCCATGGCCAAAGAAGAGACCAAAAAAACGCGACGATCCTTCGAAGGAGCAGAGAAGGTCTACGCGTGGATTCCCGGAAAAAAAAAACCGGTCTAGTCATCCGAACAGGTGCCAGGATGGGCGGGTAAAGACGGGGACTATCTCGTCTAACTATTCAGATCAAAAAGGAGGAGCCTCAAAAAGGACGGGAGGGTCATCGGGTTGTCATGGTGAGGGATTCTCGCGTACGGCAAGGGAATCTTCGGGTCGAGGAGAAATGATTCAGGGGGAGACAGAGACACACAAAGCTGGGAGGACATGGGAGAAAGCAGCTGCGTAAATCACTCAGAGAGAAGAGGGGGGGGAAGAGGGGATGTAACTTTCCTCGAAAAAGAAAAAAGCCCTGTTTAGAAAAAATGTCAGGGGCAGGTGGGGGAGAATGCGGGGTTAAAGCAGGGAACAGGGCTGATCCAACAGACCAAGAGAGGGGGGCGGCAAAACCCTTTCCAGAGAACGAAACGCTAGAAGACTATAGGGAAGAGAAGAACTAGAGACTCCTGGTCCGCAACGTCCAAGAGGAGAGAGGGGATAAAGACGGTTGGGAACCTAAAACCGGACTGAACGTGTGAGAAGAAATGAAAGGAGAGGAGAACCGACTAAAAAAATTCCATTCTACAAAACAACTCCAGCGGAAGCCAAGGGGGGGGTAACGGAAGTTCGGTGTCAAGGAGTGGAAAAGAAACATTGACTCAAGTTCGGGGGGACGAGAAATGGGGGAATGAAAGGGGGTTTTCTACTCCAAAGTAGAGGCTTACAAAAAACGGGAAGGGATTACAACTGCTCCTAAATTTGGGGAAGAGGAGAGAATTTGAGGGGGGGGGAGAAACTAGGTCCTTTCAGATGAAGAAGGAAGAGGGAGGAAAGTAAAAAGAAACTCCTCACCCTAGTCCTGACAACGGGTCCCGCGACGGAGCAGGGGTCATCATCCCCTAATCCTTGACCGGGAAAAACGATAAGGGAGAAAAGGAAAAGAAGAGGCTGAAGGGTCAGATCGAAGTCTCTCAACAAAGTATAGAAGGAAAATCAAGAAGAAGGATTTCAATATAAGAATGCTTTAAGGGAAGCATGGGAAGAAGAATTAAAAAAGGGCGCCTTGAAGGGAGGAAGTTTCAAGTTAAAGAGGGGGGGGGTATTGAGGACAGAAAGAAGACCTTGGAGGCCTAAGGGAAAAGACACTACACTACGATGCATAAGCAAAGGAAAACCCAACCACCCCCAAAAAAAAACGGGGAGAAAGCCGTTGCGCAAACTCGTGGAGACCCGTGCGTCGACACAACGAGGAAGAAAGGGGGGGTCCGAGAACACGTGAGCCGTGGGAACTCCTGGGGAAGGAGCAGATCGGGAGAGAAGGGGGAGGTGGTAGGGGGGGTCGACATGGAAGCGAAACAGGGGCGAAAATGCTCCTTGTGGTTCTAAGACAAACTTTCATCATTTTCTAGGCTTCGCTCGCGGGGGGCGGGCCTGGAAAAAAGGAGTGGAAGCGGGGGTGGGAGTCCAGTAAACAGTGATGAGGAGGAAGGGCGAAGGGGGACCTGGTGTTGGGAATCGCTCGGGAAAATTAGTTGGGTAAAATCAGGGGGTCAACCTCATGCGGGAAGACTTCCGAAAGAAGAGCGGGGAACCAAGGGCTCTTAAAAAAGCTGCGCGACAGGCAACAAAGAAAGAAAAAAACAACCTCGGATCCGAGTCCGACCGCCGAAAAAAGAAAAGAGACTAAAAACGAATCAGGGGAGCGTCGGCTTGAGATGGTGAAAGAAGAAGCAGAGGGGAAAACTGATATCGCCGATGAAGTCGGAAGAAAAGGCTCCGGAATTAACCACCTTCAAGCGAAGAGTAAGGCTGCGTTATCCAAGGCAGGAGGGAGGGGTAAAAAAGTGAAGAAGATGATCGAAAGCTCATCTCTCGAACGGGAAAGAAAAGAAAAAGGAAAACCTACAAACTGTGCTTACTATACTGGAAAAAGGATAAGTCTCAAAGTTCCAACTGGAAGAGTCAAAGGGGCCGGCGGCGTCTTAAACGCTCGAGGAGAGGGGGGGGAGAGAGGGGTCGGTGGCCCCTTCTCGCTTCTAACTCCAGGAAGGAAAACATAGAGACTACCCACTCTACGTCTTAAAAAAAAATAAGGACCAGAAGAGGTCAAGACAGAGACGGCCAGGCCGGAAAGAAAGACAAAAAAGGAGGACACTGTTCCATCCGCCCAGACCATCCCGGAAAAAAAAAAGTAAGAAAACGGGCCTAATAAAGGCCCGCCTGAAAAAAATAGAGAGCACGTCCCAAGGATTAGTCAGATGTGCGACAACGTCAAAGTGAAGGCAAGGGAGAAGGGGGGAATAAGGGGGGCCGGAGTTTCACACCGGAACAGCCAACGTCACGTTCAGGGGGGGGTTTCTCCATCTTGTCAATGCCCCGCAAGGCAATCGGCCAGAAAAGAACAAACGAACAGCCGACGACATCGTCCGCTTCAGGGAAAGAGCAGAGTAGGGAGGAGGGAAACAGTTGAAAGGACTGACCCTGACCGAAGAAAAGGGAAGAGGGCATGAGAATGAAGGAAGGAAGAAAAAAAAACCACAACAACGAGTAGTGAGAAAGAGGACACGATCGGTGTCAAAAGAGAAGGACCTCGTAGTTCATGGTTTTCAGATCAAAGGTAAAAAAACCGGAAACAGGGGAGATGCCGGGGGGACGATTAAAGCGGTAACGAGTACTTCGGGAGGGGAAAGAAGGTAGAGTACCACCGGCTGCCGAAAGAAAAGCTTCAGTGGAAAAAAAAACCAAGGGAAGAAACGGGGGAAATCTCCCACCCCCCAACCCAGAGATTTGTTCACCTCCCTTAAAACCTCCGGGGAAAAATCAGCCATTCAGAAAAAGAAGTTTCGCCGCCGAGGGAAAAAAGAAAAAGGGAAAGAAGATTTGCCGTGATCGCAGGCTTCAACAAGGGGAAAATTTTCCTTCTGTTATACTTTTACTTAAATATAGTTGGGGAATTGCGAGGGTCAGTAGCCGGGGAGGGACCCTGCGTGGAAGCTGGAGAGGAAGAGAACTGAGAGGAGGAAAAAAAGTGAAAGTACTTCGTCTCGGCTGTGGAAGAAGGGAAGGGTAAAAAACGGGATATTTCACTTTAATCTGGGCCGAGTCGAAGCGGAGCAGGTAAACGACCCAATGAACATAAGCAGGGAAGAGGTCTCCGAAGTAAAAAAAATCGCCTACTCGAGGTCCCTGCGAGGCGGCTCAGCCAAGTAGCTTACAGTCCACTTCTTTTTGCTAGTGTCAGGGGGAGGAAAGGCGGCAGAGGAGTCGCTTCGAAACGAAGTTAGAAAAGAAGAAAACACTGGGACTATAGTTCAAAAAAACCGTCAGGGCCCTGCATCTTCGGGGTACGTAAACCTTCATGAGGAGGAAAAGGAATAGAGGGAGGGTTCAGAGGTACTATAAAATCGACCAACATGAAGTCCCTTATGGGAAGGGGAACGAAATCAAAGAACCCAGGGAGCGTGCGCCAGTCTTTTAAGGAAAAAGGGGGAAGGGGTTTCAGAGGGACAGAGAGGCTTTCGATCCCTGGGTCAAAAAAAACGAGATCTAGGGGCACTTGGGAATCGTTGTCATCAAAAAAATCGATGCTCTACACACCTGGGGAAACTGAAAGGAAAAATGTGAAGCGTGGGGGCCTGTCGCAATCCCGAGCAAAAAAAAAAGGAAAAAACCAAAAGATATCGTATCTCACAAGTTCGAAAAAAGCCTTAAGGGTCCGGAGGGGGGAAGAGAGTCCCGCAAATGTCCGAATTACATGGGAGGAACTCTCGCCCCCGTGTTGAAGGAGGGGTTGTCCCACAGGAAAACGGAGAAAGAAATCATAAGCCTGGGGAAGCGTCCTTTTTAGCGATGGTTTGAGAGGAGGTGAAGTCTGAGAAAAACATAGCCTCGGGAAAGTAAAGAGGGAAGGCCGGGGGATCTTGCACACTGTAGTTTCAGGAAGGGGGGGGGGGTTCGGAACTTCCCAGGTCAGGGGGTTCTCGTCGACCTCCTCCAAAAAACGGAGAGAGGGGAAACCATCCATTCTCCAAAAAGGGCATCTGCTTCATCATCCAAAAGAATGGGAGTCCGCCTCCATCTATAATCGTGCCCACAAAAAGGTTGGGGGGAAGAGAGCGAGATAGAAACACAAAGAAGGATTATGAAAAGACAGAAATCTTGAAAAGCTCTAAAGCGCTTTATTCGTTATGAGGTCACGCTAAAAAGTTCAACTTCAACTTGGCAGGACTCCCAGGGGTTAGGGGGAGAGATCAAAAAAAAGGGAAAGGGAAAAAAGAGAAGAATACCGCGTGAACACAAAAGAGAAGTCAGACCAGGTTCCGCTACCAGGTTGCGCTCCTCCTGGTCGATGGTAGGGGCTTGGCGCGCTCAAAAAGGAAACCATGGGGAAGATAGCACAGAGGGAGGGCCAACTTGGGACCACTCAGGAAAAAAAAAAAAAGGTAAGAACAAAGAGGTTCAAAGAGATCGTGGGGTGCACATGTAGAAGGAGCGTCGGAAAATCGAGGAAGGGAGGAAAAAGTTTTTTCATCTGGGGAGAAAAAGGGGGGTAAGAGGCTCTCTGTTGTTCAGCGACCGAAAAAAGGGATTGAACAGGTTCATAAATTGAAAAGGGAACCGGTGGGCGTCGCCTAAAGATGATCCGTTAGACTGACATTGACCCTTGCACAAAAAGGATACAGAAAGCAAGACCTAGCGGGGAAACAGAGAGGGAGCGTCTATCTACGGCAAACCCAAGAAAAGCGCACAGATCTAGCTTTCAGATTGGGCAGAGAGAAAAAACCTCACAAGCGGTCTCTTGCGAGAAGAAGATGAGGGAAAACAACGTAAAGCTATATCAATGATTCCAATGCCAGACAGAGTAAGGGGGCCGGAAGCAATTCAACGCTTCCCGCGGGAGAAAGGGGGAGAAGCACAGAACAAGGAGTTGTACGAATACTTTCGAACTAGAGAAGCGGAGAAAAACTCGCTCACTGAAACGCCCTCGAAATCCCCCGAATGAGGAGGGTGGGAAGACGGCGCCCCGTTTCAGACTGGCAAAAGAAGGGAAAAAAAAGAAGTAAAGAGGAGAAGGGACGCGGGGAGGGCTGGGGAAAACTGCTCTCGAAACCGATCAACCAAGCGCGCAACGGGAAAGAATGCCACCCTACGCAGGAAAAAAAAGAAGAAGTCTCGACGAGGTCCGACCACGAGCCGAAAAGAAAGAAAAGGAAAGAACCGCCGGGATTACTCATGAAAAGTGCCAAAGCCCGGACGAAAGAAGGTAGGTCCGTCACCGTCTCCGAAGAAAACCGGCCAAGGGAAAACTGCGGAAGGGACGGAACGGGGATAGAGTTTTCGACACGGAAGGTGGGGGAAAAAGGTCGAAAGGTGACAGGCTCCGCCGTATGACACCACAGAAAAAGCAAGAAATCAAGAGTACGCTTGCGGCGTGCAAAGACGAGGAAAAAATTAGAGTGAAAAAGAAGACAGTCCAGAACCTAACAAGGAAATACGAAAAAAGAGAAGGAGGAGGGGATCAGAACACAAAATTGCGAATCAAAAGGTGTACATGATAAGAAGGGAATACAGGGGACGAACATCGGAGGGAAGGACGAGAAGAAAACAAAACAACGGAGGAGTAGGAATATCGAAGGGAAAAAACAAGAGTGGAAAAGAGGGGGGGAAAAGTCAGGGAAAGGAAAAGGAAGTGAGCCATTACTCTGGCCCGGGCAAATAAAGAAGGGAAGGGGAAGATGCAGTTCTGTCACGGGGACTTGGGCCCACTGCCCGGGGGGAGAACAGGAGAGGGGACCGCGCAGAAAAAAATGAGAAAAAGGGGGTTACGGGGACCCCCCTTCCTGGGGGAGTCATAGGGGGGGGTGCTTAGGCACGGCTTCTACCCGTTCAAGACCGTTTCCTGGTCGCATCGGCAAGAACCCCTCCCTACTTACCCAGGGGAGAGGAAACGAGAACCGGGGGGGGTCCGGGGTGAAGGTAGGGAATGGGAACGGAAAGAAGTTGAAAAAGTCTGGTATGGAAATGGACCCTATTAAGGTCCCTTCGGAGTTCAACGGATGGACCGTTGTCGGAACTGAAGAGGAGGGGAGGACTGGGGGGGGCTCTTCTAGGTTGGCGGCCGATAGGAAGGGGAGTAGGGGGGATCCTGTCTCGCAATCTATAGGGAAAAAGAACAAATTGACAAACAAATACAGCTATGGAGCAGTACGAGAAGGGGAGATCCTGGGGGCACTTTTCTTAAAACGCGGTAAGAGAGCAGGACTACACCGTCCATACTTGAAAAAAGTTACAAAAGGGGTAGGGTGGTAGGAGAAGTCAGGTATCAAGGAGTCGGAGGTCCTTATCCGTACAGAAAAAAGGGTAACCACGACTTTTCTCAGAATCCCGCAGGATCAGGCCGGCATGGGGGACTGGAAAAGGCAGAACGGGAAAGAGGATGAAAATCGGCGAAAGTACGCTGAGGTCTTCGAAAGAAAGCAGGAAACGAGCCGCTGCTGCGGGGTCAGAAGAGGCAAAAAAGGGGGGAGGGGCAGGAGGGGGAAGCGTTGAAGAGGGGGGGGCAAGGAAGATCAGGCCCAGGGAAAGGCAGACGGAACTCGTGGAGGGCGGAAAGGGGGGCACGAGTGTACAGCTACATGAGTCAAACCGGGGACGGAATAGGGATCTACAACGGGAAAAAAGTGAGGGATCATCATTAGGGAGGAGAAAGACTCAAGAGGGAAAAAGGGGAGACATTTTCTCGTAACCCAAAGGCGCAAAATTTTCCTAAAATCCTGAAGGAAGTCGGAAAGGGAACTCCTCCTGAATCCTTAAGGTAAGGGGGAGCCGAACTGAAAAAAAGAACCGATGGGGGTTTCTGCATCGTTGAAAAAGGGTGAAATTCTCCCTATGTGCTAAAGGAAGGGAGGGAAGTTTGAGCGCGGGGGGGGAGAATCACCGAGTGCCGCTGCAACCAGGGAGGATAAACAACAAACTTCTCCCTAACTTCCTTGGGATAATTCATACTGGGTTCGGGTGCGGGGGGGACTGGGAAAATTCGGTCTTCAGTGAGACAAAAAGAGACTCCTAGAAAAGTAAGAGAGGGAGTCTCGAAGTTCTCTAGTGGAATCAAAAACTACCGCAGTAGGTGAAGATCAAGGAAGCGTGATCTTGGGGGCCATAAGAGATCTTCAGAGAGAGAGCAAAAAAAAAAAAAGGGGATAGGTAACGTATAAAAAGGGAGCGTTCAGAAAAAGGGGGAAAAAATAAAAACGGATCTCTTTCGCCTTAGGCGTCAAAGGGAAAAGGAAACAAAGAAGACTAGGGATTGCAACGTGTCAGGACGATCCGGTGGGGAAAAAATCACGAAAGGGGACTCCTGAAGACCGAGGAAAACACCGAAGGGGGTCCTACGGAGCCTAAAGCGTGAAAATGGGAACAGCCTCTTTGTTGAAGGGGCCAAAGGAGGAAGAAAACGCGGCTCAAAACAAACTCGCAGGGAGGAAAAAATTAGAGGAAGAAGGGTCAACTACTTTTTGACACCCTAAGAAGACAACTCTGTGGAGGAGGGGGGTTAGAATTCTAAATATGAGTCTAAAAAAGCTGATCCTGGAGGGAGAAGAAAATCATGCTTTTGGACTGGGGAAGGGGAACAGAAAGTGGCTGAATTAGACACGATTTCAGACGGACAGACGGGTCATTCTACGTACTGATCAATTTAGGCCTAGGCTCCGTTCTTGGTATCCAAGGGAAAGAAAACCGGGATGGAACTCCGCAGAAAAGCGCGTCACCAAGGGGGGGGAGGGCGACTCTACACCCCCGAAGAAAAAGAAATGCACCCGAGATGATCGGGAAGATTGCTTGCTCAGATGTAAAAGAGAGAGGGGGATGGGGAGCTTGAACTTCGAAAATCATCGGAGAAAAAAGTCCGAAAAACACTCAGACTAAGTCTTCAAAAGTAGTAAAAAAAAACGAAACAAAGTGGAGCGGAGCCCTCTAAAAAGAGGGGGTGGAAACGCAGACTCGGGAACAAAATCTGAAAAAGATCTCCGCACTCACCCCTAATGGGGGGAATGAGAAAGAGGAGGGGGGCAGCATCCCTCGTTCAACGGGCCCGACAGAGGGTATCCGGAGGCGGAGAGGCTGGGTAGCTTTTTCTTGAGAGGATTTAGAACGCTGCTCTCGGGCCGCACCACGAACGCGTAGGGTCTTGAAAACACCTCTACGCTCGGAAAAAAAAAAAAGAGAAGGAGAGGGGTCTCAAAATATCCAGTAAGGAGGACGACCTGGAAAAAAGGGAACCAAGGTAAACCGCCCTTTTCTCCTCCAAAAAACCCACCACAAGTCCCGAAGGAATTGAAACGGGGCACGGGAGAAGAAGGAAAAAAACGTGTGAAGAGAAAAAAGGCCGCTCGAACGGACTGGTCAGGAAGTCAAGGGGGGAAGTCGAAAAACTGCAATAGGCGCCGCCGAGGGTCACACCGTATCTCTCATCAAGGGGGGGGATCAGGTCAAGGAGAGGGGGCCACTTCAGCTGCTGGTCATCGGCAGCCTGAGAAAAGAAATAAAAAAAAAAGAGGAGGGGGCCAATCTACTCTGCCCGGGCCAAGGGTCAATGGGAAGGGAAAGGTAAAAAAGACCTACGATTTCACGCAGACTCAGTGATCCTAGACGCTCTCAGGAAAAAAAACAGAATGTGGGAAGGAAGAAAAAAGCTCAGCCCTGCTGGAGTATGTCAGGGAAAAAGCAAAGGAAGGGAACTAGGGGACCCTGTGCCAGTCCGAAGGATACCGAAAGGGGGAGTAGGGGATTCTTTTATCAAAAAAAAAGAATACCCACATCTAGGGGACTCGCGCGAAAGGAGGGAACTGTGAAGAGAAAAACCGTAGCGATATGGGACCTAACGGCGGGAAGGATGAAAAATGGGGGGAGAGGGGGGGGGAAAAGGGAACCAAAGACGTTGCCTTTTTCTCCCACGTCTAAAAAAACTCCTACGGCAAAAGCGGAACGGAAAAATGAGGGGAAGGGGACGAGGAGGGACTGTTAAAGGACCTAAACAGATGGTTCGACGTGGTCCGTATTTACCCATGCACCTCTTTGAAAGGCTCTGAGGAAAAATGAGGGCCCGTATCGGGGACTAAAAGAGAGAAGTCGTCGTCAGGGAGGTTTCCTCAGGTCAAGAGAAAAAAAAGAAAGGCACTTGCGATCTAGTCAGAGACTGAGCATTGCCAAAACGAACGATACCAAAAAGAGAACGAGCTCGTCTCCTGAAACTCCGGGCCTAGAAATGCAAGGAGGGGGGGAACAGAGTTCGCAGCGCCGAAGAGTTCTCGAAAAAAAAAGGGGGAAAAAAAGGAAAGTTGTTCTATGTAGGTGCTAGGGAGAAGCTTTCGAGGAAAGAAATACAGTCACTCACAAAGGGTATCGAGTTGGGAGACCGCGCAAGGAAATGAAGGGGGAGGAAAGAACCTTCTCTAGTCTCAGGATCGGCAAAATGAGAAAAAGTCTGAGGAGGGGACGACAGAACAAAGGGAGAACCAAGACTGCGGGTCTTTTTCATCTGAGACAAGCATCAAAGTACTACTTAAAAGAAGGGGAGCTCGGTGACGAGGTTGTCAGAAATCAGAACGCGTAAAAGAAAGAGGGGGAAGCAGTCTTTCTTAATGGTCACTCATCTTTTACTTCTGAGTCTTATGAAAGGGGGGGAAGTTAGAAGGAATAGACACCTTTTAAATAGCAAAATAAGTTGAAAATCTTCCTTTAACTCGAAAGCTTCTACCTCCTTTCAAGTCCGGGACAAGAACTAGAAAGGGAGCTCGAAAAGGAGGGTGAATAAACACCCCGAAGTAAGACGGGAGGAGAGACCACCCACGGGCGGGTCTTTCATCAGAAAAATCAGACATCCCTTGACATTCCCAAAGAGAGATCCTACACTATTGTTTGGGAGGGGGAAAAAGGTGGGTTGTCCCACAGTGTAAACTGGAAAGTTGTGGAAAATTCAGCCGGGGGAGAATCAGGGACTGTTTTGTAAGAGGAGGGGGTTGGAGGAAAAAAAAACAGACAAACACTTAGATTAAGGGAAAGGAATCGAGCGGCGGGGGGGGGGTGTTCAGTAAGGGGGAGGCTTTTTAACAGTCGGGGACTTTGGGGGAAATCAAGCTTGAAATTTCCCAAAAAGAGCAATCAAACGGCCAAAGGAACAAGTGAAAAAATCCATTCGCAGCCAGGTAAGGAAATAGAAGACCACTCACGGGCATTCCTCCTCCAAAATCGGTAGAGGTAAAAGGGAAAGAGATCATCTCTCTCACAAACTGATGAGTAGGAATATATAGGGAGAGCGAGAAAGAGGGGGTCAAGACTCTGGAGGCCTTGAAGGAGTCAGGAAGGCGCGAGAAAAGGGAAAGGGGAAAGGACGATTCCGGGGAGGTCGAACTCGCAAGAAAAAAGGAGTCCGCAGGAAAGACCTCGTTCAAAAAAAAAAAAAATAATGGAGAGAGAATGCATATCCACCGGCCGCTAAAAAGTATTAAAAGAGGCAGTAAAGGGGGCAGAATCTTCCAGTTGGGAGGAGACCGGCTCTCATGAATATCTAATAAATAAAACGAGGTAGCCTTTTCAACAATAAGGGGCAAGCGGGGAAACTAGAAACAAACCTCTTGGGGAGTCTACAGGAAAGGGGGTGGGTAGGGAATTTAATAGCAAAGTATTCTTCTAAAAAAACGAACGTGGTCCTACTACAAGTTCAGAGGGGGGATAAGGGGTGGAAGAGAGATCGGCGGGGTCGTAGGGGTCAAAACGTATTTCTCCCTTGAGGCGTCGCAGGAGAGGAAGGGCGGCTCTGGGAAAATTCTCATGGGAAAGGGGGGTCTCTCCTCGTAGAGCCGTCGGGGGGGGAAAAAATTCTCCTTCAACCCAGTCATTCGGAAAAGAAGCAGAAGAAGAAAACACCGGGCTCACGAGGGCGGGGGAGGAAAGGGAAAACAAATAGGCACCTATGAGAAATGATAATAAGGGGGCCTAGTGGTCGCAAAGGCAGCATCGGTCGAGGAGGAACAATACGGAGAAAGTCACGAATCTATAGAAAGAGGAAATAGAAGGAGGGAAAAAAAGCAGGGTGACCGTTTACTTACCAATGCAAGATGAAACCTTTGAGGTAGGTAACGAAAGAAGACAGTTGACTTGACGAGATTTCAAGGGAAGAGGAATAGAGACGAGAGGGGAGAAGAATCCCACTCGAAAAAATTGGAAAACGTTCGAAAGGCGCTTCCAAAAAGCGTTGCCGAAGGCAAACAAAAGAGAGACAGGGAGGGACTGGCGCCTGAACTCGTCCAGGGGGGGGTCAGGGGGGGGGGAAAATTAGATCGGCGCAAGCGTTAGAAGAAAAAAAAATAAAAACCACTTTCAGATGAGGCTCAAAAAAAATCTACTAAAGGGAAAAAACCCTAAGGAAGATCTAATCGTCTCGGGAGACACTATGAAGAAGAAGAGACTCCGGGAAACGGGCATTCCGACTTCCATCACGGAAAAGAAAACGTCCTAAACAGAACTGTCAAGGGTAAGAAAAAAAAAAAAAAACCGGTCCAGGGAAGGGGTTACGAGGTGGGCCAACCGCCAAAAAAAAAAAAAAAAAAAACCAAAAAAAAAAAGCCGCAAACTCGCCCCAGCCAAAAAAAAAAAAATCTCAAAAAAAAACAAAACCCCTTCCCCAAAAAAAAAAAAACACAACAAAGGCGGGGTAAAGGTGCTACTTTGGGGGAAAGTGGAGTCAGACGCACTAGGGAGGAAGGGTTAGGGGGAAGAAAAAGGAACTCAAACCTTTGGGCGGGAGAAAAGGAGAGGAGTCGAGTCAACTTCATCTTGGGCTATGAAGAAAAAGGGAACTCAATTCGAAAAAACATCAAAAGCTAGGTACCGCTTCGACTAGAATGCAAATATGGACAGTTCAGGGTCATTTTACATGAGGACTCCGAGAGGGGAGGGAAGAAAAAATAACT
>Ga0179593_1567891_pt1 | contig 13969 bp, 7 predicted proteins | sample CZODoug2_1_08_16_FD_185931 | JGI IMG/M metagenome (GOLD analysis project Ga0179593, IMG submission 185931) | Vadose zone soil fungal communities from Angelo Coast Range Reserve, California, USA - CZODoug2_1_08_16fungal (PacBio error correction) | ecosystem: Environmental > Terrestrial > Soil >...
GGGCTCTGTGGTTTCGTGGTATCTATGGCGAGAGGGGAGGTTTCTCCTGCTTTCACGCCGTACAAACTGGTCTGCAAGGGGGCCGGAGGCCGGCGGCGTCTTAGTTGAACTCAGGCCATCCCTTTAAGCGCCAACCCATCAGGCGCCGGGGGTGAAAGCTCCAAATCTGGGGTGCCGGGGGCGCTTTTCTGGGGGGGGGCGAACCTCCGCTCCAGGACCAAGGGGGAGAGTGGGAAGCTCGGAGCACTTCGTGTATCCCGGGGGGGTGGGGTCATCTCATACTAGGGAGTATCGAGTGTAAAAAAAGATAAAAAACAGTCCCTCGTTTTTGGGTCAGGGCTGATCAATGGGGTGGACTAGAAAAGGAAACACGAAAGAGGTACCCCATGGTGGAGATATGGGTTTAAACCACTCGGAGTAAACAAATATCCCACAGGGGCATTGGTCTCATGCGGGTGGGCTTTACCGTGGCGGGGCTTCGGGGGAGAGTTAAGCTCTCGGCTTTAGTTCATTAAGGTCCCCTTCCCTATCAGCAGGGCCTGGGGGGAGCATCATCAGGAAACTCCTGATCATGTTCAGATCGCGGGGGCATAGGCGAAGACGCTCGAGGCTAGATTCTGCTGGCAAGGGTCTGGGGGAGTTGAGACTAAAAAGGAAACAATCCCTCTCGGGGGGGGGGTGTTGGGGGGGGCACTCCCCAGGGGGGAAAACCGGAGTGGGAACTGGGAAAGGGGAGAGGGTTGTCGTTCGTGGATTGGTTCTCGCAGTCCGCCATTTTATTACTTCAATGGAAGAAAGGTTGCGAGATGAATCGGAAAAAGGGTAGAAAGAAAAACTGGGGCGCCGCGCATTCCTTGCGAGCATTCGCAAGCTGGGTTAGAAGCTCTCCGAAGAGGATCGCAAGTACCCCGAAATCGGACCCACTTAGATTTCTGACTTCCTAAGGAACCAACCCCCGGCGGGGGGGTTTGGGGGGGAAGGATAGGGGGGGACTTTAACGGTCCCAAGACACTTGTGTATGTTCTTAATGCTGTGGGATGAGGAGGGAACAAGAACAGGAAGGAAAAGTGGCACTTTAAAGACTCTAAAGGATACTCTGGGGGATTGTGCATCAAGACTAGAGCGGGGAAAAAAAAAAACAAAACCGAGGGAGGGATTCCACCCCTACGTTGCCTCATTAACAGTGCCCTGTTTCGGGGTTTAAAAAATTCCTCATAACCTCCCATTCCCTGGGAGTTATGGGGTCGTTTTTGAACGTTCAGATCGGGATCAAGACTGGGGAGGGGAAAGGATTACTGGGTTTTGGAACACTGTAAGGTGGGGTTTGAAAGGCTGGGGCTGTGAAGGGCGGTAACCGACCAAAAGTTGTCGTCAACACGCCCTGAAAAAAAAGAAAAAAAATCCCTGTATTGAAAAAAAACTGATGGAGTAGGTTTCAGTCGAAAAAAACCGAGGCTGAAAGATGGTTCTTACACGAATCGATGGCGCATAAGTGAAAGGAATGGTAGAGGGCGGAACAAATTTAATTGAATTTAGAAGGGCCGTGAAGAAGCCCTCAAACAAACTCAAGGAAACAAGAGAAAAAAGTAAACAACGGGAGAAGAGCGTGAAATGATCACCCATCAAGTAGAAGGTCTGTAATAGGATGATTGTTGCCAATGGACTTCCTTCTGGATCGCGTAGGAAGCCATGCATGTGTGGCTGGTTTTAAGGAGAGCAAAGGGCTTTGGCAAATCCACAGAGTATCCGGATGGACGCGTCAAAATTGTGCAAGGCGTGCGTGTGGTCCATAACGAAGCATACAGAACACAAAGTGGGCGGGGGGGCCGTTGTAAAGTCCATCGCATCCATTCAAAGCATCCGATTGTTGCTGAGGACGTCAGCACGCCTGCAGGTGGGTCAAGAGGGGGGCTGGAAGATCCATCGGAGACACCCCTTTCGCGAAGATCGAGATTGGGAAACAGATTACGGGATTCGCTCCCATTTTTTTTAGAAAAACAAACTAAGACACTTCAGGGAACTCCCGAAAATTTTCTTGGGGAAAAAGGAGGAATGGGCCTCCTAATTTCTTCTGATTGGAGAACCACGTTTAGAGAACGAAATCACAGTCGGCCAGTAGTTGGAGGGACTAATAAGGCGGTCCACTAGACCTCACATAACCGCAACCCCTTAAAAGGCAATCGGGACTCGAGGTTGCTTATGAGGATCATCAAAAATCATTATCACAACTGATCGAAGTTAAGAAGAAGGAGCCGTCCCCGCTCACCAACCGTCCAGTGCTTTCTTGAGGGGAGTGGAATGAAAGGCAAAAAAAGCCTCGCGGATGGCCTTAATTGACCGCATGACGACGCTGAGGGACAAATGCGAGGAACCAAGCATCCTAGCGTTGGGGGGGGTCAGAGTTTCCGGATCGGGTGCAAAACGAACAATGGGAATCCCTAGTTTGACCCCGGGGGGGGGCGAGGGGGGGAATCCCTCTCCTTTCAAAGAAACCCTCTATTTGTCCGTCCTACACATCACTCAGATTTGGAGGGATCCTGGGGCACCGGGGAAAGGGAACTAGACAAGGCGAGAACGAAGTGCGAGAATTTCGCCACCCTATCCACAAAAAACTGTGGGGTCAAAAAGAAGGGGGGCTAGGAAGAAGGGGAGGGTTATTAATAGCCATTAAGGACAAAGAAGGATGGCATGGCGTTGTCTCTAGGGTTCTTCAGCAAAAACGGAGTGGGCCGAAGCCTCTCTGCTACTGGGGGGGGGGGGGTTATCTTGGGAGGAAAAACTGAAAATCGAAAGCCGACCTTAATTTGGTTTTACTTACCCGCCGCGAGGTCACCAGCGCACTTTTCGCATCTAATTGCACTCGGGCCAAAGCGTTTGTGACCGTCCCTCTCTTTCCTGGGTTTTCCCTCATAGGGGATGGGAAGAGAATCCCCTGTTTTTTGGAAACCTTCTCAATCTTGATGCAAGGTTTAGTGTCTGGGAGTTGGGTCCCTTCCCTCTCTGGTCCCCTCCGCCAAGCCGGATCTCCTTAGAGAAACGGGAACAAAAGATGGGGGAGGGATCAAAGGACGTGTCCGTCGTGGACATTCCTGCACTGGAAAAGTCAGTGCTCTTTCTTTTCTGGTAGGATAGGTCCCCCCGACCCCTTCTTCGGGTCCCCTCCTGCATCAAATGACCCTCCAAAATTCGGCGATTTGCAGGCCCTCCTCCACTTGACCCTGGCAAGTTCTTTCCAAACCTAACGGAGAGGGTTGGGGGGGTCCCCACTTAAGTCTCTCTCCTACACGCCCCCTCTGCGGCACTTTGGTGTCAAACCCCGGTGTAGATACGCTCTTCTTCTTCACCCCCTCGCCTCCTAGAGAAGGAAAACTCCAAAAAAAGTTGCTCCTTGAACAACTCACTCCTTCTAGTCTCGGTTCCTCAGTTCCTCCAAAGAAAACATTCCGGTTCTTTGTCTATTGGAAACTGTACTAGACCGATCCTGTCGAGGCCGATAGAAGTCATGGGTGCATCAAGCAGCCCCTTGAATTCTAACCCTCAAAGGAGTTAAGGACTTTAGATTAAGAAAACCTCAATTTTTTTCTCTCCCACTCCGAACACACTTCAGAGTGTTTGGACTAGGGGCGCGCGCGCCACGTCGGAAAACAATGGTCAGCTCAGAAACCTGCCAAGCGGGGGGAGTGGGAGAGGCCCGCTCTGGGGGATGCACGGATCGGGATCACCATTAAGAGGGGCCAGGGTGAGAATGTGGGTCCACTAGAGCTAAACTGGTAACCCCAGAAAATAGGAAAACTTGTTCGCCTCCGTCTTTCACATGTAGTCGTCTGTCAAGTCATTAGACGAAGAAGTAAAACGAGGGTATGGGGTTAAGTGTAAATCCCGGCCCTCAAATAGGGCAATTGGGGGAAGAAGAAAAGAAGTTCCTTAGGGGGGGGTCTTCCTGAGGAGATCCTTGGATACTCAAATACGATAACGAGACGCAAGGGGGATTTTAGGGTTATAAGGCTGGTACGTTGGGAAAAAACCTCTCGTCTGGGTTTCACTGACCCATGGGAATCTAAAAATGTCATGAAGGGATTACGGGGGGGTAACATAAGCTCAAGTATTATTAACTAATTGTCAGAAAAGAGCTTCTTAAAGGTGGGGCTGATCACACTTTTTAAAAAAAAACTCGAATTCTGATATCTGCTGCTGTGGGAGATGACTCTAAATTGGTCTCTCGATTGATCTGCAACCGGAAAAGACCATGGGGATAGTTCCTGTTCCATCATCAAACCACACGTCTGAGATTGGAAAGCGGGTCAGGAAAAAGCTAGGTTGAAATTGGTAGGTAATGCTTTTTCTTGGTGCGTAAAAAAGACCTTATAGTTTGAGTAGGAGGTGATTGGGGCAAACAACTTCGACTGAGGGCCTAAAAGGCCACACCGAATAGTTCTGAACTGGCAGGTCGGAAAACAGTCACATCATACGAACATACCGTCTGGTCGGGGATCCGAAGAGTAGGAAAAGCACGGATGTGTACCTTACGGGTTTTGAACTGTAATTGAATGGTTTGCGGGTTAGGGGTCGAAGAAAATGTTGGGCGGGGGGCACCAAGCACTAATCCGTGAGAAGGTGGGAGCCGAAAAAAAACGGAAGGAAAATAAAAAGGGAGGACCCTACATCGATTGGACAATCCGAGCTAAAAAGGGGACAGGGGGGGGGGGGACGGGAGAAGCGGTGCAGACCTCAAACTCATTAAATTCTGCAAACCCCGTAGGACAATAAGGGGGGAGGAGCGACCGGTCGAAAAAAGAACAGTCAATTCTGGAGGGTCGTCTTAGGAGTCGTTGTGGGGGGAAAAAACGCCGTGTGCAAAGCGTTCTTCTGCACTCCGCTGTTGTGGCGGTAAAGTAATTCAGAAAGGGGGTCGAAAAAGAGTAAATCTGGACAGGGCCACAGTGACTTTCCGGGATCTTACTTTGAAGGTCTTGTGCCGGGAGGGACAATGGTGCTTTGTGCTTTCCCCCTGACCACTCTCGCAACCAGGGAGGGAGTGGTTGAGGGGAACGAAGGAATAGCTTCCTTTTGGTTTTTTCGTTAAAGGGGGGTCGAAGGCCATCCAAAGAAAAAGATTGTGGGGGTGGTGAAGAATCGAAACACGCCAGTTGAGAAAGTGAGGGAAGTGAAAAAATTGGGGAGAAGACACAACTGGAGATCATTCGCGGGAAAATTGCTGACAAAGAAATACCAGGAATTCAGGGGAGAAACACGTCTCACGAACGAAATCCACGGGTGCAGAAGGGGGGGAGGGGACAAGAGGAGTAAGAAACAACCCAGCAAATTACGACAAGACTTTGTGAGGCATGCCAAGCGGAGGGAGAAACGATCGAAAGCTAAAAGTTCATGAAGTCACGTCAGAGAAAGGCAAAAACAGGGGTGGGGATTTACAAGTGGGAAACTGACACCGAATCTCGGGGGGGGTTAGGAAGACAGAACGTAGGGAGGTTCCGCCATGCTACACTTTTCAAAAAAGTCCTAAAGAAGTTTGGGAAGATGATCTAGTCTTTGGTCCCCCCATAAATGAGCCGGGGGCGACACCGCCCACAACGGTAATGACGATTTAATGGGAACGCTCAGTGTAGAAAGGAGGGGAAAGCAAGGGACGCGCTAGGAGGACTGACCAAGGAAGGAGCTGACAATGGGATCCTCAGGAATCGAGGAAAAAAAGGGGACCCGAGGGACTTCCGTGCCTTCTTCGGTGGGTCTACAAGTGGGGTGCAAGTACTTCCGTTCAAATCCTTCTTTGGAATTTCTTTTTCTGCAAGTTTTCAATATGGTCTTCAATCAATCCCGGGGAAGGGAAGAAATGATCCTTCTATCGACCTGAAAAGAGCTTGACTTAAATGGGAAAAAAGCCCTTCCGGTGTGATTTGACTACAATCGTAAGCTAGGGAAAAATGATAAAAAGTAACGCAAGGTAGTAATCTTGGGGGGGGAAAATCCTCCGAAGGGCTTTTAGTTGGGAAACTTCAAGAGGGGGGGGGAGATCTCAAGGTATCTCTCGTGGCCCCCAAACCCCAAAATGGGGGCAGAAAAGCCGTGGAGCGGAAAGGACATAAGGTCCGCCCCTCAGTTCAATATTGAGGGAGTTGCTTGGTCCTATCTCTAGACCCACAAAAATAAAAATCTTCCAAGACCCTCCCCAAACCTCGCGGCGAGGTCGGGCAACAGATCCCAAAAAACAATGGGCCAGAGGGGGTGGGGCACGATCTAGCGAGAACACAGGAGGGAAAATAAGGGGAGTTGCCTGGGTGTTGCCGGAGTCCCAACTCGCCTCCGTTGGAGGAAAGGTCTGCGGAGAAAGCACGAAAATGGGTCAAAACATTTCCGGGAAGGGGGGAATTTCATATTGACGGGGTAACTCAAGGAAGGAAAAAATTTCGTAATAATAAGGAGAACCGGGATTTTCGAAACTCAGACCTCCCCTTTCTATACACCTCCCAAATCGGCGGAAAGGAAGAAGAATAGCCGGGGGCGCTCCCCAGAATCCTGGGAAGTCTCAATGTGGGTATCTATGGGGGGGGGCTAAGCTTGGCTGGGGCAAGCAATGTACGTTTGAACTTCTGATGGTGGTTAAAACTCGGTTGGAAGTTCCCGTAAGTACTTCCCCCTTCCCCGTCTAATCAAAAATGTATCTGGGGGTGGGAGCCAAGCTGCGCCAACTAGGGGGGCCACAAGCTGCCGGTAACAATGACTCCTCTTAGGGCCCCAGAGGTCGGAAAATATTCTGATTAGCATTCTACAGAGCTTCGGTTTATGTAGTTTAACATTAACGCCCTAAAGTGAAAAACTAACGGCAAAGAGGGGATTAGAAAAAAAGAAAGTTTAGATGGAAGGATTATCCTGCAATACGCAACGACGGCGACGGTCGAGGGACCTGACCAAAAAGGGGGTCTTTGGGGTTCGTTGAGATGTTGCAGGATCTTTATGACATATATTGGGGTCTTGTTACACTAAAAAGGAACTGAAAAAAGGGGGGATGGGAGGGGGGGAGAAGAAAACGACAGGTATGGGACTGGAAGCGGTCCTAAAAAATTGGAAGGTCCCTTATGGTGGGGAACAAAAGGGGGAAAAGAGAATTCATTACTGCTCGCGGAGATCGGGGTTGATGATAAGCCCCCATCGGAATACAAGAGGTTTCTTCGGGAATGAAAAAAAAAAAAAAAAAAAAAAAAAAAAAAAAAAAAAAAAAAAAAAAAAAAAAAAAAAAAAAAAACAAAAAAAAAACAAAAAGAGAGAAAGGGGAGGGGTATTTTTTCATGACACAACTCTCATGTGGGAGGGGACGGGTTCGAAGTCGCACTTGAAAATGGGGTACTCGTAGAACGTAGGAAAAACTGTGGGGAGTTGTGCTCAACTTCGAGAAACCTAACAAAAAGTTGGTGTCCCAAGACTGTGCCAGAAAGGGAAAGGGTTTCTTCAAAACTCACAAAAAACCGGGTCTGGGGAGGGGGTGGGGGGGAAAAAAAACTTAAAGCTCTTTGGAAAAAAGAACGTCCGGAATTTTCTTAAGGGGGGGGAACTGGAGTTTGGGGAGGCTGGCGGCAGGATTTAAAGGAGTAAAAAGAAAAAAAAAACTTCATCCCTCGTTAGAAATCGGAGGGAATAAGGAGAAAACACAACGGGAAGAGAAGGGGTGATCCCAAGAAGACTCAAATAGTTAGTCACGACCCTTTCTTAAAGATTGGGAAACCCCTTGAGTTAGGTTAGCAGAAAGTTAATAACTACCCTTCCAATGTCCTCAGAATTAGGGGAGCAGGATCCCAAAAAGAAAAAAACGTTAGACGAACAATCAATAGGGTCTGGGAAGTAGGGGAAAAAAAAAAGGGGACAAATTAAAAAAAGGGCTGGGGGGGAATAATCTGTGGAGGGGTAGGCAGGAGTCTCGCAATTTCTGCACCATCCAAATATCCGGGGAAGTGAAGGAAGAACTAGATAAAGGGGGAACTGTGATCGTAAAGTGAACAAATCGAAAGATACTCTCGGATGGGGAGGCAAGGTGGCCATGGGGGAAGGAAATCAAAGAAACTAACCTTTCCGAGAGAGAACCCAGCGGGAGCATTAGGAGGCCCAAAGAATTCGCAAGGCAAAAAGTCCCAGGTTCAAAAAAAGGCGAGAGAGAGACCGGTTTCTTCCGCTTGGAGGACCTACCACTGGGAACAACGTACATGAATAACCGCGGTGCCATTTAAGAAGGTTTCCGGGAGTGGGACGAAGGGAAAGCCCAGAAAAGACCAAGGGGGACAAGTCAATCGACGTCGTGGGTGAAAGGAAGATCTCATGACACTAACTGATTAGGAAGCGATGAAGACCGTGAAAGCCAAGGGGAGAGGTGGGAAAATGTACATAACGACGCGGAAAAGCAATGGGTGCGGGAGGGCCAAAGATGCATAAAGTTGAAAACGAGAGTGGGTAAGCGTCTTGCGGTTTTTCCACCCAATATAGGAAGACCGTCCGACAACTGCCTTCGCCCCTTCAGAATGTTTCTCTTTGAAGGTCCCTCGGGGGGAACAACAGGACAAACATCAATACCATCTAGGAAAAAATGACTTGCACAATTTTCCCATGCTCGGAAGATCCGAGAGAAAGAGCGCAAAATAATCAAAAATTGTTTAAGAGGCAAGGGAGGATTGTAATCCAGGGAAGAAAGGGAAGTTTAAAACACGTTGAGGGGGCGAAAATAAGAGCGGTTCAGGGGCAACTAAACGGCCGAAGGAAAGGAATGAGGAGAAATGGAGCGGCTATACATTTCACGTAGCCATCCCGGGCCAAAGGGGGAATACACCAGGTCCCCCAAGCGAAGGGTCTTAGCTCTGGGGATATCCGGGGGGGGGGGTTTTGACTGAAAGGCCTCGGATGCACCTTTTTTTCCCTAGGCATACGGTTAAAAGGAAGGGGATACGTGATAAACTAGCGGGGGTTTGCTGGGACCGCCATAAGGGAGGAGAAAATTGCATGGGGTGAAGCCTCGAGGGGTATGTTCCTAGATCGGGAAAAACCACAAGGGGAAAATCAGAAGGGCCCTAAAAAAAAGAAAGGGGGGGGGGGCAAACGGCACTTGCCCTTTCCACCGACAGGAAAGCACGGTAAGAGGGGGGGGGAACATTCTACGTATCTACGCCACAAAGCGCGAGGACTTAGGGGCCAAGAAATGAGAGGTACAAAAGCTTCAGAGGGGCGGAAAAACCAGGGATGATGACTCCGAAAAGGCAGTTTACGGCTGTCATGGACAAGTCGGCTTAATTTGGACGGAGCGTAATGGCCAGTAGATGGTAAACCTCTCGTCGACTTTGGCTGGATCGGAGTCGGAAGATGGCACCCTTTCGTGGGCCAGCCGTCCTTCCAAATGCTTGAAAAGGGGGGGTCTTACGTAAGAACCAGTGGCACCCCCTCAGGGCATGGCCTTCCTTAAAAGACAGAGGTACGAGGAAGGGTGAGCCCGGGAGCTCGGGAAACCTGTTGCGCGGTAAGGGTGGAGACCGAAAACAGTTTGAGGTAGGAGCTGGAAGCGCACCTTAAAGACTGGCAAAAACATGTTTGATAGGTGGTGTAACCCGCGCGAAAACTAAAGACCCCGAGAGGGAATAGCAGAGTCTTTCCAGGCGGCCACTAGCTGCGAGGGAGGTAAAGTCAGTTCAGGGACCTCCCTCAGAAATTGCCGGGGGGGTGGAAAATCAGAACTGCAAGGGGATGGGGGAGGAAACCTTGAATAGAGCTAGACGACGGCCCGAGGGAGGGTGTCGTTCAAGCTGTCTAAAAGCCCGTCTGGAAGCCCAATCAGGGGTAAACGGACAGTATGGGGTCCTTATGTGGAAGTTTGCTCCATAACAGGGGGGACTAAAACAGAGGGGGGAAATTATGGCGTATTTGTTGGGGAAGAGCCAAATGTGGAGAAAATGGGGAATCGAATGGGGGGCGAGCTCTCGGAAGTGGGTCACATTTATACTTGAAAAAAAGGGAACATCCGTTAAGATTCTGAAAACTCGCAACCATCGGGCAGGGGGCCTTCGATGGGGGGCACGACCTCACGGGAGGTGTTCTGGGCGGGTTTGGGTCGGCCGAAAAGGGATTAAGAGCTTGCACTTCATGTGGCCTGTTGGGAGGGTCAAGGAAAAAAGGTTAAAAAAACAAAACAATTGCGCCCTACGATCGTTGCCCCGAAGTCAGTCCCTTAAAAATATAGGAGGGGTGTGGGGGGGGGATCACTGTAGGATCTGTGCTCAAAACACGCAATTGTCCAGGGCAAGGGTTGAATCAAGAAAAGGTTGAAGTTTACAAGAAAAACTTAATACCCGGGTATTGACGAAAAAATGCATAGAGAAAAACAAACGGAGGATGGAGAATTAAAAAAGACGAAAATCGGAGGCGGTTCTGTCAAGAAAGGGGGGGTAAGGGGGACGACAGTGGTGGTAAGAATCCTTTTACTCCCAAAAAACTGGAAAGGAACAGGACATGAAGGGAGGGTGAAATGGAACAAATCAATCTTCGGGGAGGGTTCTTGTTATGGGTTTGGAAAAGGGAAAAAAAAAAGGGGGAAATAAGGTTAAAAAAAGGGAGCAATAGCGTTTTGAGTTTGGGCAAAGAAGAGGTGCGGAAAAGTCGAGGGAAGGGAAGCAGGGAAGAGTACGGACGGGGAGGAGGTCGGGCCTAGAGACCGTACAAAAGTGGTTAAAAGGGGGGACCCCAAAAAAGATCGACAATTCACCATCCGACGCGGTGTAGGAGACCAGGAGTGTCAGATTTCTTATAGGGGGGGAAGATCCTCGATAAACATACCTGAGGGGGGGCACATTTAGAAAGGAAGAAGGCGGCGCTCAAAAGTTGATAATGAGCCCCAAAAGAAGAGCAATGAACGCTGAGGCAACCAAAAAGGAGGATTAGCCACGTGACGACCTAAATACAAAAATACGGTTCCTTCACACATGGAAGGGAGGGAGAACGAGATCCAATTCTCAAAGCAACCCGAATTTTGAAGGGGCAAGCAATTAAAGGTGTGAGGCTGCAAAGGATCGGGACTCTAAAAAAAATGCATAGGGTACAGTCGGAGGACTTCGCCGCGAAATGTTGAGGGGGGCTGGGGGGAATTGAAAGAACTCAAGGGTTCTTGCTTACTCTTAAAGTCCAGGGCTAAGGGGGGTCGCCGAAGATATCAAAAGTTTAAAAAACTATCCTCAAACCCATGTGGAAGCAATGGGGGCGGATCGGCGGGTTTCGAACCCTGGAAGGGCAAGAATTCAACCACTTCACGGTGATTTCTCTGGTTCAAAGGGAAACTCCTTTCGTCATAGGGGGGATGGGAAGAACCGGGAGGGACTAAAACTGTTTTTACTAGGAGCGGAAACCCTTTACTATTTCGAGAAAGGTCAAAAAGGGCAAACGGGGTGTCCCTTCAGGGGGATTAAAACTGGAATATTGATTTTATTCACGTAGGGAAGCCGAGGAAAACACTTGGGGAGGGGAGTAGTTAAATGGCTGAGTTCTGCACTAAGAGGGCCGGAACGAAAGTCTCCACCTGAAGTCTAGTTCACTAGGCGCGACGAAAGATTTGACTTACACAATCTGTAAGGGAAGAATTTCATATCCTCCGTCCCTCTTCCTCCCTTAAGGCCTCTGTTTTTACAGGTTAGGTGTGGCAAACTAAGATATCTAAAGGTTTGGCTTAGAAAGGGAAAATAAATAACGTAAAAACTCTGTGCACCCCGAAGGGAGGGGGGGTTAAACAAAAATGGGAGTCGGAGTAAGACAAGGTCCGCCCTCCCTCCTGAAGGTTTATGGGGTCCAAGCTAGAAAAACCAACCACGTTATTATTATTCCAGGATATCTATCGGAAAGAAACCTCAAAAAGGGCTCGGGGGCCCGTTAGTCTATACCCTTTTTCTTCATCCATCAACAGGCTCTTAGGGGGGGGGGGGCAGGGGGACATTAGCGTACGAAGAAAAGTCGTGGCAACCCAGGTGATCTCGCGTCGGAAAGGGAAAGGCAACCGCTGCGAAAGGAGGGCGGAAAGTTCGAACGATTGGGATCCAAAACGAACGCGTTATGGGGCTTGACTACATCAAAAGAGGTAGAAGAAGTTAAAAGAATTTCCTTTATGTCCTCCTCAAGCCTGACTCAAGAATCCGTCAAATTTAAATCAAAGGGGAATAGGACTAACACATCTTCCGGTTCGGACCTCCTGAAAAGACAAGTGGGGGGTGGAAAAAACACGCCACGATAAAACTGTTCAAAAAGGAGGGGGTAAACCTGGTTGCCCTTATAGGGGCTTGATTATGGTAAAGATCCGAGGTACTGAGTAGTACTTGGGAAACCCTCCATTCAGGGATGGTCTGGGCAAGGGTGTTGTGTAAACCCTCTCAACGGAGACCCGATAGAGAACAGAGCAGGGGGCTTGCAATCCTCTTCGCCTCCGGGGATCGGTCGAAAGAAGGGGAATCTCCCTAGGGGGGTATTTCATGTCTCCCTGAAAGGTACAGGGGCCGTGGGGAGGTAATCATCAGGACCCATCATTAGAGATGAGAGGGGACCGACGAGGCGAAGGAAAAAGTAAACACAGGATGGGTTGCGGGGGGGAATCGGTCAAAAGGGGATCAGAGGGGGCAAGAAGAAACCTTCACTGGCAGGGGAGAGGGGGTTAAGGGTCGTATTGGGTCTCCTAAGAAGAGGAGGATGTCAGGGAAAACCTGTGAACTGAGGTGCCAACCTGGGGGAAAAGCTCGGGTTTCGATCTTCTCGGTCGAAGAAAACGGGTCTCTAGGCCACCATAAATCCGGATGAAGCGATTGCGGGGAAGGGGACCAAACCATCGCTATTGCGTGGGGGGTAGTACGAAAAGCACTTTTGATTGAAGGGCGGTTTCGTTCTGGCAAAAAGAAACGGAACGGGAACAAAAGCCCTGTTGTGCTCAAATGCGAGACCAGGGGCCTAAACATATTGGGCTTAATAGCCCAGGTAAGGGGCTTAAAGAATCTCATGGGGGAATACCCGGGGATGGGAGGGGGGGGGGCTCAAAATGGAGAAAAAAGGTGAGGGGTGGTGACACTGGGATGGGGGGTGAGGGCTTTCTGCACAGGAAAATTGAGGAAAAAGAAAAAGACCGGACGCGATGGAAGGAATGGTAAGCGAATCTCCAACAACAAGGAGGGTGTGGGAAAAGAGGGGTACAAGGGATCAGGGGTGCTAAAAGGTGGGACGACAAATCAATGTGTATTTGGGGGACGACGCCAAAAAAAAAAAAAGGGACAAGGAGGCAGTGCTGGGGCAAAGAGCGTGAAAAAAGGCACCAACGAAAACCCAATGTAGGAGGAGGGGGGGAAACGGCCCTGCCTGGGGAAGATCAAGTATGGAAGAAAATATATGGCGTAGTGAAATCGCATTTTTCTCCGTTTCAACAATCCCCCAGGGTCCTGCTGACACCATTGAAGAATTAAAGGTAACGACGGAACCTGTCGAATTCTGCCGATAACAAAAAAAAAAAGTGGTTGGGGGGGACCAGGCATCCGAGTGGTAGGGGGTAAGCATCCGCTTTCAGTAAGCGGAAAATGAGAAAAGATCCAGAAGACACTGTCCGTAGGGAGGGGAAAAAAAAAAAACCCCCTTTCTCAGCTCTCCAGGTCGGGCAAGGGGGGGTCGCACAATAGGCCAGGGGCTCACGAAAATGGTGCCACTCGAACCTCCTCGGCTTCTTCTTGGGCTACCCGCAGAAACTCTAGGCACAAGAGGGTGAGTGGAAGAGAGCTGTCGGAACAAAAAAAATTCTCAACGCACAAAACAGTTTTGAAGGGCAGCTCGTGGGAGGGATCAGCTGTAAAGATGACTCTACCGTCCACGTGAGGGAAATGCCGGAAAGGCGAGTCTAAGGGAAGGAATGAAACTTACAAAAAAAACATTCGTCTCCGGGATTGGGAAATGGAGATGCCGTTGCCGAAAG
>Ga0179593_1755802_pt1 | contig 13969 bp, 19 predicted proteins | sample CZODoug2_1_08_16_FD_185931 | JGI IMG/M metagenome (GOLD analysis project Ga0179593, IMG submission 185931) | Vadose zone soil fungal communities from Angelo Coast Range Reserve, California, USA - CZODoug2_1_08_16fungal (PacBio error correction) | ecosystem: Environmental > Terrestrial > Soil >...
ATTATTCATACCGTGAGCAAGGAAGAGGAAGACCTCTGCTCTTCGAGGAGGGAAAGGCCAGCGTCCAAGAAATCTACCTCTTAGGAGGTCAGGGTAAAAATTGCGCATCATTCAGGGGAAAAGGTAAAAAGAAGCTCTTTAACCATTGCGGTCTGAAGGAAGTTGACTTGCGTTTCTCTCGTGGAAAGGGGGGTCAGCGTCTACATGACAGGAAGGGGAAGCAGCTAGGAAAAAGAGACAGGCGACCATAGAAATGGAGACTGGTTTCTAATGCACTTCACCTGTAAATAGGGGTTAGGGGGTACTCTTTCCGCTTAGAGGGGGGGGGGGGGTGAAGACTGGCGTTCATTACAATCAGTGGGGAGAGGGAAATCTGGGAAAAGGAGATTCTCTCGAGAACCAGGAGGAAAGGTCCCTCGATCTTAATTTAGCACCATGGGAAGGGGAGGGAAAAGGGGACGAGTCGTGGCCCATTCCTTTCACTGTCATAAGGAAAAAGGTGAGGGACCTGCCCACTCAAGGGTAGCTTTGACCTTTCGGAAGAGTTCAAAGGGGTAGGAGGCAACTCTTTTTTTAATACGACAAGGGAAAAAGGGAGAAGGCTTCGGCCTCCTCGAAAAAGGAGGAAAGACGTGATCACCTCACCTCTGCAGAGAGTGGGAGGAGAGACGCCACTTCTTTTTCAATGATCACTGGGTGAACCTGGGGGTTCTTCTGTTCCTGCCAGGGGGAAAATTGAGGAGGACATTATCCGTCGCTTTTCCAGAAAGTAGAGGGGATTTCCCCGGAAAAGAGAAAAAAGGGGGAATTAGCCACATTAAGATCCCTAGGATTAAAGTCATATACGAATCCTCTTCCTTGCCTAAGCCATCAAGAGAGGTAAGAAAGGGAGGCACAATTACGGCTATATTCTGGGGGAGGGATGGGGGAAAGCGTCGCGATCCGTTTTTTAAGTGAGGAGGGTCTGTCCCGATCCTCGTTCCACATGAGAAGAGGGAAAAAGGCCCATCCGCTCATCTTTTCGGGGGACAAAAGAGAGTTACAAAGAGGGAAAGGCCCGGTAAAAGGAAGGTACGTCTAGCCCATCCATTCCGGCTTCCTTTTTGGGGGGGGGGGGTTGAGAAGGCCACGCGACCTACTTTCATATGGGGGAGAAGAGGGAAAGGGACAGAAACACGGTGTCCCTCGCAGAAAAATGAAAAGAGAAAAAAAGTAAGAGTTGAGTGAAAATGCAATCCTTTTGCCTCTCCTACCACTTTACCGAAACAAGGGGGGGGGGAAATGGGGGGGGGTCCAGATGCCTTCATTGGATCAGGAGAAGGAAAAGGGGGAACAGACCGTTGAGTTCACACCTATCTTTATTCCGCGGAAACTAACGGCCTTTGTGCTTCGGTTGAGGAGAGGGAAGGGGGGGGCTTTACTCAAATATTATTTCGGTGAAGGAAAAAGGGGGAAAGGCACTTCGGCTTTCATCTTGAGAAGAAGGAAGGGGTGAGATGGCTTACCTTCTGCAGGAAGGGGTAGGTGCTTGGAACTCCCTTTGTGGAAAAGAAAGAAGGGGATATTCCCTACATTGCCCATCTCCTATCAAGGCGCGAGGGTAAGTAAGGGGAAGGAAAGGCGGGTGTTGTCCCTCTCTTCTCTTCCTCCAAAGAAAGAGAGGAGGGGGGACTGGAGATACTAGCTGACCTGTCCGAATTAGAGATAGAAAAAGGAGGAGAGGTCCAAAGAACAAACCGCCTCTTCATACACGAACCTGAAAAAAAGGGGACCTTATTCAGGTAATTACTACCCTTACACTACTGAAAGAAAAGGAAGGAAAGTAGCAGAGTTCCTGCGCCTCTATCTTCACCTGACGGAGGAAATTGAAAAAAAAGGAAAAAAAACGGGCTGGAAGACAGGATCCTCTCCCTGGGTGCGGTAAGGAAAAGAAAAAAAAAAAAAAATTAGGCGGTTCACTGAGGTTCTCTCTCTCAAAAAAACAAAAAAGAGGAGGGGGGGTTAAACGTAGAAAAAACCCGTGCACCCTCCGATGCTTGAAGGGAAGAAAGGAAGAGACGCAACCCGGGGGCTCGGATCCTCTCCAGCCGGAGGGGGAAGGGGGAGGAAAAAAGGAAAGAGTGCACTAGCGTCTCATTAACTCCGAGAAAGTAGGAAGGGAGGGGGCTGGCCTCTTGTCCTTGTCTCGGGAATGGAAGAAAACTCTCTAACCCTCTGCTTCAGGGAGGGAAAGGAAAGGAGGGAAAAATGTTACAGCCGCACAGCGTCTTATCCCCCTAAGCGGGAAAGGAGAGAAGGAAAAAAGTAGTAGTAGCCCGCAGCACTATCTCTGGAAGGGAGGAAAAGAAGAAGAGGACAGCGCGCCCACCAAACGAAAATTGAACACAGAAAAGTCTCCTTTCTTCGGCGATGGGAGAAGGGACTTCGCAGGTTCTTGTTCCACCACTTTTGAGGGGGAAAAAGGACAGGACCCGGTTCACCACCGCATGAAGAGAGCCATCGTCCTTCTTCTGCGGAACAGGAGAAGAGGGGGACCATCCGGTTCATTTCCACTAAGTATTCCGCCAAGAAAAAAGCACGTCGGCCTTTCCCCGCACCAAAAGAAGGAGGAAAAACAAGAAAACCAAGGCCCGTTGTTCAGCAGAAAGGCAGAAGTTGAAAAACGTCCGCGATCCATCCCACGCGGTTGGCCGGTCGAGAAATTAAGGATGACACCATGCCACATTGCCAAAGGGGGGGGGAGGGGGGGTGACGCGTTGACCAAGAGGGGGGGGGAAGGAAAGGGCCTCTTCCCGGGAGAGGGGGAGCGCTGGAAACGGTCATCACTTTCCTTAATACAAAAAAAGGAAAAATTCCCACCCATCTTAACTTCAGGAAGAGGGGATTGGGCAACTACCTGCTAGCCCCGGGGAAAAAGGAGAGAGACCGTAACCCTTGGAAGGGCAAAACGGCCCGACGATCTCTTTCTTGTCAACGAACAAAAAGGGACGAAAATCAAGAAATACATTGGGGGAAGAAGGAGAAAGAAATTGCACAGGGATCGAAAGAGGGAGACGAGGTCACCAATCAATTACAAACGAAGAAGAAGGATTACCACCTTTGTAAGTGGGAAGCTTCGTCTTAGGGGAAGAGGGGAAAGGGAGGTAGACAATGAGGCCCATGCCAGGAAGGAAAAAAGAATGGACTGTGGATGCTTTTTTCTTCTCCATAGTGGGAAGGGGGAAAAGACCCTACCAGGGGAAGAACCTTATAACTGTCCTTCTTAAAAAGAAAGGAAAGAAGTCCCTAAGTCACGTACTGGTCATGCAAAAATCATGCAATACTTTTCTTCTCTCGCTCAGGGGAAGGGGGGAAGAGAGGAAAAATGATGTATCGGCTCTTTTCATCAGGTCGAGGAGGGGAAGGAAAAGTAGCCGAGACCGGTTACCGTGTAAGGGGAAAGGAAAAAATCCTTTTCCTAGGAAGGAAATAATCAAAACTCACTTCCACGAGAAAAACGCTTCCTGTCCCTCACCTGGAAAAGAGGGTGAGACCGGACGGGAAAAAAAAAGAAAGTATCGCCACTTACAGCAAAGTGATAAGGGGGATGTTCGATACGCTCTTATGTGCGGTAAAATAAGGGTAGAAGAGAGCATCGAATTTACAGAATCAGAAACGCTTACCTTGAAAAACGCCCCAGAAGGAAATCAACGGCTACTTTCAAAAGAAAAAAGGGGGGAAGAACATACGAAAAGAATCTTTATCCCCTCCTATCATGGTGGGGTACAAAGGCTAGTTCCGGTACGAGCTGACATGAAATGATGGGGGAGGAAAAAAATTCGACTCTGAAACTTCCGTTTCAACCTCTATAAAAGAGGGGGAACACTGCCGAGACCTCCCTTTTTTAAAGAAGAAAGGGGGGGTGGGTCGAGCGTCTTCGCAAGGGGGGCAAAGGACAGCGTACGCGGTCTAGACAACGCCGCTCCTCGCCTAGCAGAGGATAAGAACGGCGGACTTTCTCACGGTCCGAATAAAGATATAACAACAACAAAGGGGGGGGGAAATAGGGGCACGACTCGGGGGGAAAAAAATCATCAGTTGGTACTCCGCGAGAGGAGAGAGGAACGATAGACGCTCTTCCTCGGAAGGAAGGAAAGGGGAAAGCTTCGACCCGTTCATCAAAGGGACGGGAAGGTATCGGCCTGTTTCCGCTTTCGAGGTATTCCGATTTCCCCTTACTTGGATGGAGAGTGGGGAGGAAGCAAGTGCGCATCTCTTCCCCGGAAAAGGGGAGGGAGAAAAAAAGAATAAAAGGGGGTTATCACGATCTTCACCTGAGATCGGGGGGTGGGTAAGGGGGAGGGAGGTGGTCCCTTCTCCGTTTTATTTGCGCTGGCGTTCTGGTCAATCTGCTTATTTCTTTCCAATTCTATCTCATCGAAAAAAAAGGGAAGGGGAAAACTCCAGCGTAATTTGATCACCAAGGGGTTAAAGAAGAAAGAAAAAGGAAGGGGAGGAGGGGCCATTCCCGGCAGGAAAAGAAAAAAGAGGGTGATGGGACTGCCGCAGATTCGAGTGTACTTTTATTACTTTATTGAAGGGGAAGAGGAAACGGGGGAAGAACGGGTAAACGTTCTCTGCTAAAAAAAGGAAGAAAGAAAGCTGAAACCGTGCTCCTATCACCTCACAGGCGAGAGAAGGAGGCGGAGGCGAGCGTCCGCCACTTCGTTTGTAATGCAGGGTAGGGGGGGGTTGAACCAGACTTTCTTCTTGGAATGAGGGGGGGTAGAGGAAAAGGCAAGTACCTGTCAGTGGGGAAAAAAAAAGGGGTAGGGGGATTGTAAAAGGCCACTATGGCGGAAAAAAAAGGAAGAAGGAAGAATATGAGGGCCTTCCTTTCATGCCGAGGATAAGAACTCCTGTAACCCTCATCCCTCCGCATCTGGTAAAGGGAAAGAAAAAGGCTATTTCGGGTTTACTTCTGGGGGAAAGCAGAAAAAGACGATAATTTGTTATCGTGCAAAGAAAAGAAAATGCGGTCGGATCCTCGTCTCCCATTATGATTAGTGGGTTAGTCAATTCCACGAGGGGGAGAACGCCGCGATTCTTCTCCGGGGCAAAGGAAGGGGGACAACTGCAGCGGTTTACGGCTAAAGTAATAGGGGAGCTAGCCGGGAGGGGAAGAAGACAAGGCCAAAAGCGACCCCCCCTAAGGGTAGATGGTGGGGAGAAATGGGATGAATTAAAGGAAAGAAAGTTCACTCTCTAAAAAAAGGAAAGTCACTGAATCTTGGGGGGCAAGGGGGGGTTAGTAACCTCATACTTGGAAAAGGGAGACAATTTTAACAAGAAAAAATAAAGGTGCATCTTTCGATATGCACATTCAGAAGGAAGAAGAGGAAACTCCGTGGTGTCTTCGCATAGAAAACGGGGGGATCCCGATAAGTGTCTCTTCACTAAAGGTCCTTTTTTGCGATGGGGAGGGAGGAATGGGTGTGCGGGACCACTCTACGAAGAGGGAAGGGGAAAGGAATGAGTGTCACATTCACGTCTTCTTGCAGAGGATAAGGGGGAAGAGGGAGAGGCTCGAGTACCTTCTTCATTCTGTGGTGAAAAAAAGAAAGGAGGGGACGGCACCTGCACAGTGTTTTTACAGAAAACTGAGGAAAAGCAAAACAAGGAAAATGAAAAGAGGCAGATCACTCTCTGATGGTACTGGGGGGGGGGGGGAAGAGAGGGGGGTTGCCTCTCTGCACCGCAGACGGGGAAAAGACTCAGTCAGCGTTCTTCGCTACTACCTTACCTGGTACAGGGAAAAAAAGCGATGGGGATAGAAGAGGCGCTTTCAATAAAAAAAAAAAGAATATCCACACGAACAGAGACAGAAAAGCGAATGAGTCTATTATTAATGACTATACGCCTTCACGACGGCACCAAAGAAAGGACAACTACGCTCCTGGAATGCTACTCTATCTGCACTCTTCCTCTACCAGTAGAAAAGAGAAAAAAGAAGGGGGGCGGATCACGCGCCCGTTTCTGTAAAGGAACGGAAGAAGAAAGTTGAGGCGGTGCACGGATTTTATTAGTACTGAAAAATGGAAAAAAAAGATAAAGAAAGAAGCACCTCCTATTCTTGCTGCAGTATGGAAGGGAAGGAAAAAATTTCTAAGTCCTCCTCCATCCCATCCCTTATGGGAGAGGGGAGGAACTAGCCAGAGTGCAGCCTCTCTTCTCCTTAACTAGGCGGAGTAGGGGTAGAAGAGGGCCGTGACCTCTCGTTACAGGGAAAAGAGGTAGGAAGGATCCATGGGCAGCGCTCATTCTTTCATGCCCGTGGATTTTCTCTTTACCTCGAGAAAAAAAGAGGTTTTCGATCTCGATAGAAGGGGGAAAGGAGTATCTGATCACGATCCGCAGAGAATGGAGTGACCCGTCAGGCCCTCTCATCGCGGAAAGAAGTCCTAGATTCCAGAGACAGAGGTGAACGGGAGCTTTCATGAAGAAATGCGGCAGGTTCTTGTTCCACCACGGGGAGGGGGGGAAAAGCAACTGTACCGGGTACCCGGGGGGGGAACAAAAACCCCAATGACCCTCATTTACTCCCTCTCCTTATAGGAGAACAGACAAGACGAAGTGCATGGCCACTATAGTGTCAGGAAAAAAGAAAAGGTAGAAGTCGGCTGTTCCCGCAAGGAGAAAGGGAAAGAGACGCACCAAGGACAGGGGGGGAGATAATAAATGTTACTCACTTTCCTCTCTCAGAAAAGAGGCAGAGAAGAAAGAAGCATCTTACCAAACGATGCCAACGGGGGGGGAAAAAGGGGGTAGTGTCACTTTTAAGGAACTCTGGGAAACGGGGGTCCACTCCCCATCTTTCCCTCTTACAGGGAAGGAGAGGGTTAGCGCGTTCCCACGGTATAGGGGGGAAAGGAGATAACAACCATCTGACCGTCGTTCTCGTGCAGTGATTGGGGGGGAACCCTTCTTGTATTACATTAGGGAGATAGGGAAGGCACCTTTCCTTTCCCTTCTACTAACTAGTAAAGGAAAGAAATGCGTTCTTGACGGAGGGAAAAAGGTAAGTGTGGGAAAGGAAGTATAACAGAATGGGGATCGGAAACTATCACAACTATCGCTACGAAAAGGGTCACCCATCAGTGTACAGTGAAGTAAGTGTGGCATATGCTTCCTGTGTTTGAGGGAAAGCGGAACGGGAGGGGGATGCGGGCATTAGGAGGATGAAAGTATGGAATTCCCTTAAGTCTCCTAGATATTCAAGTGGAGGGGGCTTTTATTCTCCATCTTGGGAAGGGGAAAACCGCTACAACTGTGATGGGAAAGGAAAAGGGGGGAGGGGCCTTTATTCCAAGAAATTCACCCTCATTAAAAGAAAAAGGCATACCCAATACGCAGTAGAAAAATCCTACTTGGAGAAAAGAGCGGGGAAGCCTGCGCAGGATAGGTGTATGGGGATCTTCTTCTTCAGCAGGGAAAGAAGGCCGACGAAGGAGGAAGGGAACCGGGAGTCCTTCAACAAAAAGGGGAAGGGGGGGGAAAACATTACCGCACGTCGCACTCGAAACTCCTCAGAGTCCGTAACCTTTCCCCCCTTATGACCGGAAAGGAGGATGCCATGAAGAAAGTTTATCCCGTGAGAATGGGGGAGAAAAAGGGAGGGAGGTCCAGAAAGGGGAAGGAAGGAATTGGACAGAACATCATAAACTATTACCTTACGCCAGGAGGAAACTCACAACAAAAGGTTCAACTATAACCCAATTCAACACGTATAAGGAAGAATGGAAGAAACGCACGATCATTCGATTTTCAGACGATAGGGGAGGAAGAGATGAACTTCACTTGATGGGGGGGGGGAAAAAAGCGGAAAATCCTGAAGTGAAACTGAGGCACCTCTACTCTGGAAAACCATGCCGAGAAAATTGTTACCAGTCTCTCTTGAGGAAACTGGTCAGCGGAAAAGGGACTTAAACTGACCGAGGGGATTCGAAAAAAGGAGGGCCATTCTCCGCGCAGGAGGAGAGGGGAAAAAAAAAAGGAGGAAAGTGCTCACGTTAGGAAACAATCTCTCACACACACCGGGAAGGAGGAGGGGGAAGGATAGTTAAAACCTACCTTATCCAGGCACCAGGGAAAAGACTCGATATGAGCTACCATTTCCGAGGAAGAGAGGAATACTCGGAGTCCCTTTCAATTGAAAAAAAAAAGAGAGGGAAACAGTTCATCAAAATCTCTGTAAAACACAGGGGTTCGCGAAGGGGTTCCATTTCTCGTTTTATATCTTTTGCCACCAAGGGGACGGGTAGTCGAATTCTCCGCTCAATCAGGGGAAGCGATCTGAAGGAACCTATCATGCTTACATCTAATTAAAAAAATAGGGGAGGGGGGGGATAAATGAAATTCAACCTGAGATCGTTTTTCGGCCTGGGGGTTTATAAAAAAGAGAAGGTGGAGGGGGAACTCTTTCGTTCAGGTCATCGTGGATAGGTAAATTTCGATGCTCTCGATACCTGAGGAAGCAAAGAAGAAGTAGGTGAAGGAAATTTTATCCTTTATCATGGCGGTAAGGGGGAGAGGACCATTGCCGGGCCGGTCATTCCTTGGGGAAAAGGGGAGGAAAAAAAGACGAAAGGAATTTTTCTCGTTACTTGCGGAATGGAGGAAGGAGAAAGGGGGGAGACACCCGTACCCTTTCCTCGGATAAAGGAGGTGCTTACCAAGCTACCTTCTGTCAACAGATAAAAACTAAAGAAGAAGCTCTCTTCGACGAGGAAGGAAACAGTACTGTTCATTCGGATTGGGGGGAAAGTGCGTCAGGTTCCTGCAGGGGGTTGGACTCAGGCAGTATCCAGGTTAGTGGAAGTGGGATCTTGGGAGAAGGCAACGATGGGAGAAAAACAAGACAGCCACATTAATATCCCATGGGGATGAAGGGACAAATGACTGCATAAGGCATGAACGCATCCCGCCTGCAAGAGTACAGAAGAAGGGGGAGGTAGGTCATTAGATTCTTTTTACTTCGGGGTGAGAGGAAAAGGTTTTAATAGTGCCTATCCCTTCAAGTGGATGTATAAGAAAAAAAAATGGAGGAGTGATTTTCAGGGAATCAAAGAGGGGGGGTGACACTCAACGCGGAGTCGTTAGGCAAGGGCAAAGAAGTCCTGGGGGGTTACTTCTATCCGTCATCCAGTGCAGATGAGAAGGGAGGGGAAAAGAGAAGAAGGTACTATTTTTGTGATATATGGGGGAAGGGAGACCGTGGGGGAAGGAGAGGAAACACTGCAGCTTCACGGAAGCGGCTATGGGATTTAACCTCAAAGACGGAAGGCGTATACCAAATTTTACCGAAAAAGGGGAAAAATTGTGGCAGAGTGTCAATTCGTCATGGCTTGGGAAGCTGGCTTTATCGTCTTACTGGAGGGGGGGTAACGGAGCTCCTCTTACTACCAAGGTGAGGATGAGGAGCTTCTTTTGCTGTAAAGAAGAAAAACGGGGGGTCGGGAAGGACTGCCTTCTGTTGCCATGCAACGAGGGGGGAGCAGGCTCCGGTACTCCTGAGAGGGCGTCTTTGAGTAAACGTCATTCTTTTTTAACCGGTAAGGGAGGGGAAAGAAAAAGGTGGTGACAATACCCTGCATAAGGCCAAGAAGGAAATGAAAGAGAAGTCGACTCTGGTCCCTTCTTTAACGATCGGAGGGGGGAGGATGACGCGGAAGGAACTTACCGAGAGCTCCATTTGGGGGGGGGGGGGAGGGGGTGGGGGGGGGGGGGGGGTTTTGTGGGGGGGGGGGGGGGGGGGGTGTTTGTGGGGGAGGGTCCTGATCTTTCTCGACAATAAAAGATGAATGAAGGAGAAACCGCGATTGGTATCATCCTCTTCTCGTTCAAAGAAAAAAAAAAGGGAAAGGGAATGCAGCGCGGCCATGGTCATTATTAATTACAAAAAGACACGAATTAAAAAGCCTAAAGTACTCCTACTTTCTTCTATTTCCTGCGAAGAGAAGATGCAAAGCTGAAGGACATTCGAACCGCGAGACCTACTTTCTTTATCTGATACGAGACAAGGGGGGAGGAAAGCGGAAGAGACAGAAGAAGGAGGCTTTTCCCTTATTGTACTCGAGACAACAAACGAAGGAGGAGATAACACTACTTGCACCGCCTAATTCTTCTGGGAGGAGGCCGGTCACAGCCACCAAGAGTTATCCTCTCCATCCCTTCGTTGTCCAGCTTTTAGAAAGGGAAGAGAAAAAGTACGAATAACTCGGCTAATTCTTTTCATTGCGGAGGAGTGAAGGGGAAAGGGTATAGGGAGAATCCTTCTCCAGGGGAAGGAGGGGGAGAGGGAATTGAGGCTTTTTTTCTCTTTACCGCGACCCGCGGAGGAATAAAAAGGAGATTATACGAAGGTCATCTTATTAGCTCAGAAAAAAGAAAAATAGAATGGGGAAGGGAAGGCAAGGGAAGAGCAGCTCGTGACCACCAAAGGAAAGAAGGAGAACATCTCTCACGTGAGAGGGAGGGCTGGGTAATTCAAAAGTTTCCTTCTTCATTTTCTTGTAAAAAGGAGAAGCAGAACACGACCTTTACTGGTTCAAAAAAAAAAAAAGAGGTAAGCCAGCGCCTCAGCAGGAGAAAAAAGAAAGACGCCGTGCATGTCAACTAAGGAGACCAGGAAAAAGAACCTCAAGCGTTTCCCCTCACCATCATCGCCCGAGAAAAAGGTGAGTGCGTCCGAATACATCTCTTTTTACCGCGAGGTCCAGGGGAAAAAGAAAAGAGTGCCTTCCCGAGAAAGGAGGAAAAAAAAGGAAAAAATACCACCACCATGGGCAAAGGTCGGGGAACCTTTTTATGAGGTTCCCCAGGTTTAGGTTCATAACCATCGTCCTCTTACCGGGAAGGGAAAAGGTTTACGGGCACTTTACCCACTTTCTACGGTAAGGAAAGCTAACACCCAGATACTTCTTTCGCGGTTGAGTGAATGGAAAAAAGAAAGGGATAGAGAATTATTACTGCTATCACGTAAAAATGGGAGGAAAAAAGGAACGGCGACGACTCTCTTTCGGGGTCAAAAGAAAGAAAGGCGTTGGCCTAAAATCCATAATATCCATTGGTAAAGGAAGCACTTTCATTTACTTCAAGAAAATAAAAGATAGAAGGTCACCCATCAGTAAAAACCCTAATATATCCCGTAATTGTGAAGAGGAAGGGGAAGCTGCGGCTTTTCTGCGTCATTCCGGAGGGGAATGGCATGAAGAAGGCCTAGGATGCTTCCTGTGGCTGAATGCTTGTTCGATCATCGTTTCCTGAAAGAGGAAGAGGTTGCTTTCAACGGAAAGGATCCTGAGTCCGCGAAGGAAAAAGAAGGCCCACGAACGCCGTCCTTGTCAATACCAAAAAAATGGAAGAAGGGTCTTCTCTCATCCCTCCGCAGAACGGAGAAAACATGTGAATGTTATCTTCTCGGTGAAGAAGGGAGGGAAAGAAGGAAAGAGAAGTTTTACCGGCGGAAGGCACAACCTTTGCAGGAGGAAAGGCCGACCTGCAGCACTTCCACTGCTCACCTCTAGGAGGGGTTCTAAATGGCCCCCCGGAGGACCGGAAGGATGGCCCCCTACGCTCCCCGAAAGCAAAGGGGGGGGAGAAAGGGTCTCGATAAGCTCTGAGGGGCGGGAATGGTAGTGAATCATCTAATTTGAAAGAAAGAAACGATGAACCTTAACTCCATCTTCACCTCAAACGGAGACGGAAGAAAAAAAAAGAGAAAAAACGATCTCAAGGGGAGAGAGGAAAAAGGCGATGTCACCTTCCTAGGGTTGAATTACAGAATTCCCTTTTATTTATCGGGGTACGAAGAGAAAAAACGGGGTCCGGGCATACGAGATAAAAGAGAGGGGAAACCCTTCTGAGACAGAAAGGGTAAGCTCTCTTTGCTTAAAAATGGGGAGGAATTCTCTCAAAAGGGAATCGCTTGAAAAATCGTACTCGGGGGGAGGAACGGGAACAAGAAGGATCCGCCGCAGTAATAGAGTCGTCCGCACGTTTATGCTCACGTTCTCATCCTATAAGACTAAAAAAACAACGGATTATTAATGAAAGAGAGAGAAAGGGGGGAAAAAAGTGAGCGACTTCCCTCCGGGAGGGAAGAAAGACCTCTGGCCTGAGCATTGGACGAGGGGAAAAAGAAAAAGCTCCTCTTTCATGTCCGTCAATGGAAAGGAGAAACAGTTAATAAAATATCTCGGTAAAAGGGAGGGGGGGGAAGGGTTCCAGGTCTCTGTTAAATCGAGGGGGAAACGGAACGTTTATGTGAAGATGGGGGTTCTGGTTACCCTCTCAAAATAAAAGGGAGAAAAAGACCGATCATTCTGAAAAAATAGAATGAAAGGACGAAGAGGAGAAATGAGATCGGGGGGGGTTGAGAAGGGGGTATCAGGGGCCCTTCGACGTTGGAGGTGCCTCTTTGGCATTTCATTCTGGGGGGGGGGGGGGGTGGTATGTAAAGGAGATTCTCTAAGAAAAAGGAAAAGAATAAGATTCTTATTGAGAAAAAATGTGAAGGGAGGGGCGTCCGGGCATAGTCTTTGCCAGGAAACGGAAATGAATCGGGTTCCCTTTGATTTACCGTGGAAAAGCCAGAGGGGTTCTCTTTTACGGAGGGAGGGAAGGCCTCGGCACCCTTTTTTAATACGCCCGGTAACCGGTCTAAGGGAGTTCGGCCTCCTCGACCTGACTCACCTCTACGAATAAAATAGAGAAAGCGTGCGTCGTTCTTCTTCGAGAGAGGGAAACCGTAATGGAAAGTATGTGGGATTACCATTACTTGAGAGGGGAGGCGGGTTATGTCCTAGAAAGGAACTATTGTGTTCCTTTTCAAGCAACCGGGGGAAGGGACCAGGCAAAGAGTCTCCTAACCACACAAAAAAGTAAGCACAAATTAATATCCCTAGGGAAGTCAACTTTAATGCCTACTTACTAATGAATAAGGGGAAAGGAAGAAAGACGCAGCGGTACCCTTCAATACCTTCATGGAAAAAAGGAAAGGATGAAGGGGGGTAAGGGGATGTTTGACTCGTAGAGGGGAGGGGGGGGGATCGTGCCGGGAAAGCATTGGTCTTATCCTTCTTCCCAATTTATATATTGGAGGGAAATAACCAGATAGTTTTCCGGGGGGTGAAAAGAGAGGGGAACGGACACTGGAAGGAAAGGTGACCGCTTCGATCTTTTAATGGGGGGGGGGCGGGAGAAGAAGTCTCCATGCATCTCCCTTGCGGGGGGTGTGCAAAAATCACTTCACTCGAAAGAAGGTACAATGAAGATATGGGGATGAAGTACTCTGTATAAAGTGGAGAGAGAAAAACCTTCCGAGGAAGGGGAGAAATGGGGTGAACTCCATACGGGGAACATCTTCATACCACTTTTACCTGAAAAATGGGGGGGGAAAGAGGGTGGATATTGTCATATTCCTTTAAGGGAACCTTAGAGGGAAAGGGGGGAAGAGAGGAACTTTGGGTCACAGAGATGTAGTCGCTGCAACACGGCCTTTTTTCTTCTTTCGGGCGGCATGGAGGGAAAAAGGAACGCCACGAGGAGGTCTTTGCATTGACTCCGGAGGGAAAAATAAAGGCGGCAGAGGCTCAGGACGACGAGAGGGGAGGGAAGAGGGGAAAGGTGGTGAACTTTCCGCGGTCGGTGCGAGGCAACGCCCTTGAAAGAACCTTCCGAAGGCCCCCCCAGAAAAGAAGAGGCTCGCTGGTCCTTCTTTACCGATCGGAGGGGGGGGGGGAGAGAGAGGACTGACGTACCTCCAAACGCCAAGAGGAGAGGGAAGGGAAAGAAAGATGAACCTGTCAGAGGTCATATATCGCAAACGAGAGGGGGGGGTCCCCGCTGAAGGGTCAAGATCCACACCTCCCTCTTCATTAACCGCAATAGAGAGGGAAAGGGAGGAAGCAGACACAGGACACGAACGGCA
>Ga0179593_1266542_pt1 | contig 13968 bp, 16 predicted proteins | sample CZODoug2_1_08_16_FD_185931 | JGI IMG/M metagenome (GOLD analysis project Ga0179593, IMG submission 185931) | Vadose zone soil fungal communities from Angelo Coast Range Reserve, California, USA - CZODoug2_1_08_16fungal (PacBio error correction) | ecosystem: Environmental > Terrestrial > Soil >...
AACTGAAAGAGGGGAAAAACGAGATCTTTAGGGGAAGGGAAACGAAGAATTCCGGGAGCCGGGGTTTCCTGAAGGAGGCATTAAAAGAAGACCGACGTGACAGTAGAATAGGGATTTAGTGGGCAAAAGACTCCGGTCAGGACCGGAGAGAGGGGGGGAGAGCGTTGGGACCCTTGAGGAAGAGGACAGTGTCGGATGTGGTGACTAAAAGAGGAGGAAAAAAGGAAGGCTAAGAAAAAAGAGCATGAATTGGGGTGACTCAAACGCTGGCCGCTGGAAAAGAAATAGGGAAAAGGGGATTCAGAGAAGAGGATGTGAAAAACCAAAAGGAGGTGTACCAGGAAAGAGCTCGGGAATTTTACAAGAGGAGGATTAAAAGTGGACCTGAAAGGAAAAAGTGCATGAGAGCATTAAGAACGGGCCAAAAAAGCACATCTGCTTCACTGATGAGCACCCTTATCGAGTTCAGAAAATGCAACCGATACAAGGGTTGGGGTCTGTGGCACTAGGAAATGCATCGCAGTCGATTTGTCGGAGGAAGAAGAGAAGAGGAAGAAACAATGTGCGGGCTTCAGGTTATAAACAAAAGTGCGTGTGCAGAAGGACGGGAGGGCAGCCAGGCCTTGGAGCCCTTTGTGATTAAAGTTCGGTGGTTAAATTTGGAAAGACAGGGAGAAAAAAATGGCAAAGTTTTGTTTATTTGTAAAGTAAGAGTTCGGCTGAAATCTGCCCTTGTTTTCCGTCATCGGGCAAACAAGGACAAGTGAAGTAAAGAGAAAGGAATGGCGAGGGTAGGCAGCGGTCCAGGAGACGCAGGGGGGGGAAAAGTAACGAAGGATGGAGGGTTTTTATCTTGCGGGAAAGCAAGTAAACGGGCGTAAAAAGGAAAGGGGGGACCGAGATAGGGGATGGTTGGACGGGGCTAGGGAAGTGAAGGAATGCCACATGTTTTTGAGAAAAAAAATCGCCAGCCGACTGCTTGGCAAGCGATTAATGAGGAGGATGGGAACGGAAGCAAGCTGAAATCAAAGGCGGGGCGCCGGCAGTCGAGTCGGGAAAGGGAAAAAGAGGGAAGAGAAGGTCCATTAAGACGGTTTTGAGATTGCATAATCGGCCGATTGGGGTACCTAAAAACAACTCATTGGGTGAAAGCGCCAAAACGAGAGGTCCAATCATTGGGAAAAAAAAAAGGGGGACCTGAAGGTTCTGGAGGGGAAGGGGAGAATTTTCAGGTAAATCCTTCAAAGGTTGGTGCGTCGCGCTGGGTCAACATGTCAGAAGTAGCTTTGAGGATTGAAAGCAGGTGAGGAATGAAAACGCACTGAGAAAAGGGCGTTCATTGTAAGTTTATCTTTATCCACAGACTGCGGCAATCAACAACAGCAAAAAGAAATTTTTCTGGGCCGGAAAAAATGAATGGCGCGATCGGAAACCAGGACGAAGAAGGAGGGCGAAGATTGGGAGACTTCAGTAGCGGCATCGTCGTCCAAGTGACGCATCAACCGCCGAACTCGTATACCGTGGCGAAGGAGTGTAGAGAGAAAAGGGTTGAGTGCTCTGACAGGAAAAGCATGGATTGTTGGGTTCATTATGAAAAAGGGGAGGAGGGGGGAAGCGGAATTAGCAACAGCTGCTCGTCAGTGGAGAGGGAAGTGGGGGGTAAGAGAAATGAGTTGAAGAACCTGAGAAGGAGTGGAGTCGAGAGCGCCTTACATATTGGCCGCGGGGGTAAGATAGCAGCGCCAGGGGGAGGAGGTTACGCGACTCCGATTGAAGGCTAAAATAGAACTCAATCATCCGGTTAAAACCAAATTGGTTTGTTGAACATTCTGAAACGAAAAGACGCAGACGAAGATAGAGGACACGCAATCGTAAAGAGGGGTGAGGCCGAAAAGGGTCAACGATTTCCATAGGGGTGAATAAAAGGGGGGAGAAAAAGCATGGGGAAGAGACTTGAAGAGTCCGGAAGATGTAAAGAGGTCGGGGGGGGTTTTTCAACGAGCGAGCAATCATTTTGGGTCCACACAGCCGGGGGGAGAAAGAGCGGGGAGGAAGATATCAGAGTCGCATGTTTAGGGAGGAGGTAACGACCACCAGGAGGGAAGGGGCGCGGATTGCAGGGTTGCTTCGCTTCTTCAAAATAGGGGGGAGTATGGAGCAGAAAAGGAAGGAAAGGTTCACCTTTGAGGGAGCCAGCAGAGCGGTCCGGAAGTCGGGGAAGTGAGAACGTCTTACCGGGACCCCTGATTAAGGGTATGTACGTCATAGATAATAATCTGAAGTCGGAAAAAACCATCCGTAGGGGAAATTCAACAAGTCGTTTGTGGTGTAAAAGGATCCAGAGAGATCAAACACCAGGGAGCCAGAAAGGTGTAAAGGCTTAACTTAGGAGGCTCAAAGTTGAAGGGAAACCAGAAATGGGGGGGAAAACCTTTTGGAAAGATTGCTGAGGATTTGGGGAAGAGGGACGCAGAGAGATGGGTTCAAAAACGAAAACTCGTATGAACAAGCGCCGAGTTGACTGTTAGGGAAAGAAAGCATAGTGAGGTTGCTCACGAATGTCGGTTATGGGGAAAGGTAAAAGAGAGTCGCACAGGTGGGGGAGAGACTAGTCTGGAGAGTATAAGGTGGAGGAATCTTTGGGAAGGGGGGGGCGGTGCAGTACTACGCTTACCGTCGGAGTAGGAGGGGAAAAAAAAAATAAAAATCACCAGGCTGGGGATGGGACAGGTCGCGGGGGTGGATTGGCGGAGGATCACCAGTTATACACTTGAACAACAGGAGAGGCTGGAAGGAATGGCGGAAAACAGAGTTATACTCGTATTTTGTGTGAAGGCAAAGGAAAAGATCGGAGAAAGGGAGTGATAGATAGATAAAAAAACACACGAGGAGGATTAAAAAGAAGAGATGAAGTGTTCTTTCATAATTCCTTCTGCATCTACTAAAAAAAAGTAGAGAAAGGGAAAAGGAAAGGGGGAAGGGGAGCACGCATCGACCATCCTCTAAAGTAAGCACTGGGTGAGAGGGGGGACTAGGAAAAGATAAAGAAGGGAACTCGCCAATGTAAGACCGAAAGGAGGCCGAAGACGAGAAAAAAAAGGTTACCCTCGGATGTCAAAAGGCAACGTAGGAATATTGGAAGAAACGTTAAGCCTGGAGCCAAAAATCGTACGATAGTGGGGGGTTTTGGGGGAGTGGGGAGAGTGCAGATTTCCTCATGAATTTTCAAAAATTCGTGAGCAAAACGATTATAAGAAAAAAGAAACTGTAACTAATGGAATACGTCTTCTCAACAATCGGGGCCATTTTGAAAAAAAAATAGTCAAATCCGAAAAGGTAAAAAAAAGGGTTTGCACGGAAGTGGTTCTCCAACAGAAAACAGGTATCCGTGTCCCCAACTTTGTAGGCGACAAGTGAGGGGAGGACGAGGAGAGAATGGAGTTTTCGCAACCGGTTGAAATTGGGACAGCAGGACACATGGATTAGACGGTAAAAATATCGAACTTCTGAAAGGAAGCAAAGAGCAAAAATCCTTCTAATCTGACCTCGGTAGAGACCGGGAGTTTAACGACTGACGCGTTCTCTGAGGGAGCATTGAAGACACATCCCTGAACGTCCGATCATTGAGGAGAACAAAGCCGATAAAGGAAAGAAAGAGGAAAAACAAGCATCGCAAATCAAAGATGAGCACATATCCATTCGAAAAGACCTCAGCGTAAAAGTAAATATAACTGAACACTCCGCAATGTCAGGAAAAAAAAGATGAATAAGGGAAGCAAAGAATTGCAAGGCGTCACATGGTGAAGGACCGAAACTTAACATCAAATGCACCAAGGTCTGACAATGCGGAAAAACTCGGACACGATCTACCTCTTCAAAAAATTTTCGGATCTGGACAACGGGGAGGGAATCAACGGAAGGAGCGAAGGGCTCAAAACGAATGCTAACATCGAGGGAAAAAAAAGGGAAAAAGGAGAGTCTGTCTTGAAAGTCGCGAAAGCAAAAAAATTGCCTATCCGAGTCAAAATGGGAAAGATATAGCTCACCAGCCGGCATCTCTACGGTACTACATAGGCTGTAAAGGGCAACGAATCGTACAACAACAAAAGGCTAAGCTACAAAGGAAGGGTGACTAATCGAGGTCCTCCGTCATAGAGAAAAAAATCACTGCAGCAGGGCCGGACCAAGCGATCGACTAATGGGAGGCGCCTGTCTAAGAGGGGAGGATTTGGGGATTGTCGTAAGAAAGCGGGGGACGCTCGAGAGACCGAATCTCAAACGTCAATTCAAGGGAGATACGGGGGTTTGGAAGAAGAGCGAAGGAAATTTGCCGCCAATAAAAACTTCGGGTGAATGGCCGAAGGCGCCTTTATCACGGGGGGGAAAAGAAGAGGTAAATGAATCTAGGAGAGTAGTCATCCGACGACGTGGTGTCCTAGAAAGGAGAGGACTAAGGTGGACAAGAGACCACCGCGCGAAATGAAACTGAAATCAGGAAAGTAAAACTCAATAGAGACGGACCAGTAAAAAAAAGGGGCGCACGCTCGGCGTGGGCGAGGACCAAGTAGATTCGAAAAAAGACGGTATGAAAATCAAAACACTCTGAAGGGAACCGCGGAGAGGTCCACGCCTGCTTCCCGTTTCAAACGATAGTAGCCGCCATGCCGGACGCCAAAGGCCGTATTAGAAGGGGGGGAGGATCGGTAAAGCACACAAAGTAATAGCACCCCACCTCGTCCTTAGATGTTTAAATTGCAGTCAATGAAAAGGGCTGACCTAGAAAAAATATAGTAACGGAAGGCCTTCAATTGACCTTGTTCCGCAAGTAAAAACAAGGAAGGATAGGAAAGGCAGCAAAAAAAAAAACAATCTTCGTCCCATGTAAAAAAACTCGAGCGAGAAGTCCAGACCCCTCTTAACTTGATAGGGATTCCGCAATTTTACTTGTGAAAGCAAAAAAGGGCAAGCGGGAAACGCGATTAATGAAAAAAAGAAAACAATTTGCGCGCGCAGGAGGGGGGCCAATTCATGAAAAAAACTGGCTAAAAGGAATTAAAAAAACCGCGATGGGGGGCTGCGTCAAAAAGGAGGAGGAACAAAAGGAGGGGGGTGGCGAACAGCGACTGAAACGCAAAAATTTGGTTCTTTCCTCCTTTAGAGTTTCCATAATCAAGAAAGGACGCGCGAAGGAAAGTTGCAAACAAAGGATCGGGTAAGGCGGGAAAATTAGAGTTGTCCAATCCTTTACTCAAGAAAGTAACGTGGGTCTTGGTTGCGTCAGGGAGGGAGATCAGCCTTGGTTCATGGAAATAGGAGGAACGGTTTCAGGCATCCTCCGTCTGAGAGCCGCAAAGAAGTTGGAAACGCGGGGTGTGCAACTCGAAAAAGTCCTCACTCATCACAGATGGAACAGTATGGTCTCGTGTCAGACGTCAAACATGAAGCAACTCATTAGAGGAGGAAATGAGAGGAGACACAAAATGAAGACAGAAAAAGTCCGCGCTCTCTCTCTCTAGCACGCGTGACCTGGACAGAGAGACACAGAGGTGGGCCACGGTGTGGGGGGAGGGGGTTTCAGATACGAAAGCATAAAAAGAAAACATCAGTTTACTTGAGCTGGGGGGGTTCAACGTTAAAAAGAAGGGCAAGATCGGAGGTCAACATTCGGGCAACAACACAGGAGGAGAAAAGAAACTGGAACCATGACCGACAGAGGTCCGGTGGCACGGGAAAAACCCGCACTATGAACTACTTTAGGTGTTGACAGGAAGGGGCGATCAAAACATTCAAAATACCGAAACGACCGTTGAAGGGGGGAATCGAAGGGGCAGTCTTTCGGGCGACAAAAGGAGGCTTCTTTCGCCGTTTTAGCGTTTCCCGTCTACGCTGGGTTCGATGGGGTGATAGAGAGAAGCTAAGAGATAAAGAATATCAGGAAGTGGGGGGATGCATCGGGAGGAGGGCACGAGACGATAGTGAAAAGAAGTCGGCATGAGACTTTATTTTTGTGGCGCCCGTGTACAAAGTAGAAGGACGCGAACTGCAGGGAACTTTAAATTTTGAACGCCAAATAAAGGACAATGAGCACGTCCTCAGCGCAAAAGAAGTCCCCATCGTCGGGGCCGTGACTAGTCCCTTCTTGGGGCTGCCAAATTTCGCCGGACATCACCACGCTACAATGTGTTGGTGGGTGAGGGGAACCGGAGTCACGGGGTGGATCGGTGCAAATCCGGCAACGGCACGGCGGGCCCCAAACGAACCACTTTCGTGCGGTACAGCAACTTGGAGACCCCGCCGGGGGGTGAACCGTGACGACGGGGGGAAGCAATGGCAATCGGCGGGGCCTGAAAAATGAAGTGCGGAGCCAGATTTGGGCAATTAGGGGGGAAGAAAGCCGGAGAGAACCTGCTGTTGGTTTGACGGTTGCAGAAAAAGGCCGTGGAGGCTAGTTCGGGCCTCAGCCGTCAACGCACAAGGGGGGAGGACAACGTCACGGAAGTCGCGGGTTCGCCCGACTAGATGCACAGGAACAAAGGCGCTGAACGCGTTGACGACACACTGGGAGAGAGGGTGTGGTATTGGTCACAGAGCGTGCTCGCGGGCTTATGGAAGGACCGGATAGCACAGGGAAGAAAGGTGTTCCACAAAGGAAGTTGGTTGGCAGTGCCTCATTGTTTTTGAAGACCAAAAAGCGGTCGGGAAGATTACTTCGGGAGGGCTGTACGCGAGCAAAAGATGAAAAACGGCGTTATCGCCTTCCTTGGGTCAGCTCCGTCTGGAAAAGGGAAAGGCGGAAGGAAGAGACGGAGTTCAAGACAGAGGTGTGCGCAATAGGTTGTTAAAATCATTTGACCGCAAAAAAAGATTCGGAAAAGAAGACGATGGTCTTGGAACTGAAGTTCTTTCGGGGCCAGAGTCGAAAGTGACAGTTATAGCGCTTGGGAACTTGGGTTCAAAGAGCTTTAGAATGCCAATTTCGGGGTTGAGGAGAACATGACGACGAAGGGGTGACAGGGGGGATTCTGAAAAAAGAGGGGCAAGCCGGGGACAAAGCGAAGGGGGGTACTGGGACGTGTACTTTCCGATGGCAGTTCAAACCACTGAGAAGCTTCTTTTACGACGTTCGTACGGGAAGGGAAGATGTGAGGAACTCCTCACACCCACTGGGATAACCGGTAGAGGGAGACGAAGACGGGAAAGAGTAGCAGAGTGGATTTAAAAGCTTCTCCGCAGGTGAGGGGGGTGAACAGCGCGGGAATTCGTTAGCAAAAACAAGATTCTTGCTAGACTTTGAGAGATTTAGGTGCCCTGAAAAGGCTGTTGGGAGGCAGGCTGAGAGTCAAACGCTCCGGATTGCGGCGTGGGAAAAAAGCGGCAGGCGGATTCTTTATCGAGAACAATGGAGGTTTGGGGGTTTTGGGTGGGGGGGGAGGGAAAAGTGCAAAAGGAATCGCTAACTTAAACCCTTTGGGGGGAAAGAAAGGGGTCGCCCAGTGTCCTGATCAAGAGGAAAAATCGTGAATAAACCTGTGACTGTGAGGCCGCAAAAGGTTTGAAAGGAGGGTTCAGAACGGGTGGCGAGATTTCGGCAAGTCTTTCGGGGAGAACTGAGAGAAATAACGCAGGTAATTTACTACGGGGAAGACTCGAAAATTCTGAAGCAGAGAGAGCATTGGGTGGAACGACAATATTATAGATAAGAACTTCAAAGGTCCGGAAAAAAAAACGAATGAGAAGGAGGGGCGACCACCCAGGTCGATTTGCGCGATGCCGTGTTGAGGGGGGATGTCAATTCATCTTGGGGCGGAGAGCAGTCCGCCGTGGCAACCTTGGGGGCAGTGTACCAAACCAACTTCAGGGAAAGGCCGACAACGAAATTGCTTATTAAGATCGGGAAAAAACGTGGCCGGCGAAAAGTAGGGTTCGAGGTGAGCCCTTAGAAGTTCCTCTTCAGCCGCCAGAAGAAAAGGCAAAATTCAAGAATTAACCGTTTTGTGTCGAAATCTGGAGAAAAACTAACTCAACACATCAGCATGAACTCACAGTGCGTAAAGAGAAACAGGGGAGGGAGGGAGGAGAGAATTCGGAACACTGGACCGCGGTGAATGGGGGAAAAGGATTTGGACGGGCTTGTAGCTTTCCTTGGGACGAGGGTGGCGGGGAAAGAAAAATCCATTCGGGTGGGGTCGGAGAAGAGGGTCGTGGTGGGGGGAAGCCAAGTAGTAAACGCATGCGCGGAAATCGGAGGACGGCCGTAGGTTTTAAAACGAAGTCAGACGGAAGTTGCTAACCTTAGCAGATTTAAAAGGGGTCTTTTCCTAACTCACGGAATCGCAGCTGCGGGGAGGAGGGAGGGGACGTTGGAATGAGATTCCTTGCGCAATATTGGGGCACTGAACATCTTCGCCGGGCGAGACGGAAACGTCCGTTATCTTCGTGTTGGGGGGCGATATTCACGGCTGACCGAACTTCAGGACTATCGTAAAACAAACAAAAAAGGAATTGGAGAGTATGAATGAGGTCACCGCATGAAGAACTTCCAAAGGAACAAGTATAAAGAGTTTTCCCAAAGTCGTAAAGCTCCGCGAGCGGTAAAAGGGCAAAGCCAACTGGGGGGCCGCCTGCCAGGCAGAGAAGAAAGAAGGACACACGGACGACCTCACGAAGACATTTGGTCCTCCGCGTAGGGGTCTGCCCGCACAAGAAAAATATTGCCTATAAGAAGATATGACGGAAAAGGCAAAAAGAGGAAGGGGGGTGGGGTTGGTGGGGGGCAGAGATGAACATAAGGGTTGGTTCGTGCGAAATACCGGTCAAAACAGAAAAACGGCCACGATGTTAATAACGGCGACGAAAAGTAAAGCTCAGAAAGGGTCAAGCCTGATAAGGAAAAAGAACAAGTTTAACAAGGTCCTTGTGGGGAAGCCCCTCGAAACTGGTACCCTTAAGGGCGCAGGGAAGAAAATTGACTGTTTCAGAGCGCTCGTTTGACGGGGGGACAAAAAACAGTGTGCAAAGCCTAGGCGCTGAGCCTCTAGACGCGGCACCTCGAAACTCCTTCGAATAAGGGGGACCGTTACAAGAACGTCACGACATGGCCATGCCACTGAGGGGGCGAGGGAAAGACAACATGGCATGGAAAAACAATTAAATGGGGCCGAAAGAAGCGCAATAAGACTTGAAGTCAAGCGTAACAATGCAAAAATAAAGGAAGTGTTGGGGACTGTGAAAGAGAAGACCTGAACCAGCGAATAATCAAATCCAGACCAGAAAAGGAATCAGGGTAGTGGTCGACAAGAACGAGAGACGAAAAAACAGAAAGAATCCAATCGTCACGTACCCTTGATTACTGGACAGAAACAATACACACAAATAAAGGGAGTACTAAAAACAACTACGAATGACAGAACGAGAAAGTTTTCAGGGGAACGAAGTTACGAAGCTGATAACGAATCCTGACTAAAAAGGGACAGCTGAGTGAAAACATTGAACTCCATGGAGAGGGAGAATTCGACAAGAACGCATGAAGGCGCTACGGGGCGAATCAAAACCAGGCCGCGCTAGCTAAAACGAAAGACATCCGGCGAGGGCTCAGCCGGAAACACTTCGGAACAGAACTAAGGACAACTTACAAAACCTCGAGCCGCCACGAGGTGCCGAATTCGAAAGGAAACAAGATCCATCAGCACACAAATCAAATTCGTCGAGAAGAGCACGAAACTCGTTCTCGAGGCTTCAAGCGGAAGACATTGTCTACCGTTAACGTGTGGGAGGAAACCATCTGTAGGAAAGGACTCGTCGTCAAAGAGCGTCCGAATTCATAGGGGGCGACATGTGGAAAATCGCTAGAATTTGGGGGAAAAGGCTTACGGTTTGAGGGGGAAGCAGGAAACTGGGAAGGATCTATTCAATCGCGGCATGCTGAATCAACAGAAAGTGAAATTCAAAAAGTATAGTACTAAGGGGTGTACTAAGCCCTCCGGAAAGAACGACCCGGATTCGCCTGGAAAATCTTGAAAGAACGTGCAACGCCATAAGTCTTCGCCGATCGCAACTCACCAAAGGGTGGGGACAAATGAGAAAAAAAAGAGATTCCTGGTGAAGCTGCAAACCCGATGAATGGAAAAAAGCTCTTTGACCACTACTGCGTAAGGCCGCCAAGGCCGAACAAACCGGAGGGGCAAAGGGGGAAACGTTAAAATACGGAAGGGACGTAAGTCGAAACGACCGAGCTGGCGATGGATTCACACATGAAAGCTAAAAGAAGGCCCAGCTATAGATTCAAGCCATCCGGGTGACAACGCCAGCGCTAAGCTGACTAGATGGCAGACATAACAATCAGAGGGCAGTCAAAAACGCGTCGCGAAAAAAAACGTGCACATGAAGCGAGGGCTACCCGCGAAGAAAAAGCAGGCAACAAGGGCTGACCGCCAGCAAGGAAAACACAGGAATGAAGAAAGCACGGAATACGCAACATAACAGGAAGGTGGAGTCGCGAGGGGGGCAAGAAAACCAACTCTTCGAAGCAATGCAACAAAAAAAACTCAAGATTGATTGGGCGTTTCACCGCATTTTCAATGGAAACCGCGCTGAGGGGGGGCAAAAGAAGTTGGCCGACGGCAGAGAAACGAAGAGGAACGACAAAGGCAACCAAAAAAAAGGTATATGTTGCATGGGGGGCTATTTGTCAGAGAAACGTGCCGCGCACGGAATAAATGGGCTTGTTTGCCTGGTGTCTCTCATGTAACTGACTTGAGAAAGGCAAAGTTTCAACGGAAAAAAGTTGAGAACTTAAAGGGGGGAAGCTTCTACCTGGAACGCGGGAGACAAGAGGAGCCGCCGAAAAGAAAAGGAGGGGAAAAACGGAGATTCTCGTGCAGCGCACAGGCCATAATCACACCCCCATTCCATAGGACTATGAGGGGAGGGGGGGGGACGAACAAAAGAACTCCGCTCCTCCCGGCTTCACGGAAAAAGAAGCGAACAAGGATGGCAAGTGTCGCAACGAGCAATTAGAGAACGAGTTGTCAGGGGGGGGTTTTTCTATAGTGAGAAAACAAAAATTCAGAAAGAAAAAATTAAGAAAAGGGCGATTGGGCAGTGCCAACGACAGCAATCTCGTGAAGGGGTCATCAAAAATCACTCAACAAAAGGGGATTAGAAAAATAGATCTTACTGGAACATGAACAGATGCTGGATGGCACGGGAAAAAACGAAGGGACAAACCAGGGAGAAGACTTGGAATTTCGGGGTTACCGATCGAAAAATCATGAAAAAAAACCCTATCCTGGGAGAGGGTGTGAAGGTAAACATACTAGGGCGCTTTCTACAAGGAACAGAAGGGAAGCTCAGGAGGGGACGCCGTTTTGAAGCAAGGGCGGGAAAAGGGGAGGGGGAAAAGATGGGTGGAGGTTTGCCTTCAGAGTAGAAGAGTGGGTGGGGTTTTGGCTTCTTGCCAAGACTCGTACGGGGAAGCTGGGGCGGGATTCTACGGGGATTTAGGGGGAAACCCAAACAGGGACAAGAGGAGCAGTTAAACTCAGCGGTGAAAACCGGGGGGGAAAGGGGGGGAAAGCATAGGGACAGTATTGACGTCCTCCGCGCAACCAGACATCGTAAATGCAAATCGGATTGAGCAACTGAACTGGGCCCAAAAAAGGGCAAGGTGTGTTTCTGGGAACGATTCCGCGCGTCGATTCTTGGGCAGGAGAGGAAAGTCGGAAGGCCAACTTTCGTACAGTTACCAGGGAGCCACAAAAGGGGAGGGGTCATCACGCAGATGCAATCAAGGGGCTAAACGGTGGAGAAGGACGACAAGATTGGGGTTGAATGTGCAAGGATGATTGGTGGTTGGGGTGTGCAAAAGAAGAGCTGCGGCCCGTTTGTGCAGGGAAAGTCAAACCGCACACTTGGGGGGCCCGATAGGAATGAAAAGAGGCCCAGATATTGTGGCAAACGTACGTGGGAAAAGTTTGGGACCCGGGGGCTAGAGGAGTTGTTTTTGAGCTTGCGGGAAGATGAAGGCTTATGGGGAAAAATTTTGGGGGGAAGAAGTTTAGGGAAAAAGGAATGCCGCATGTGTGGGTGAATAACCGCCAGGCCGAGGCGTCTAGGGGGGACGGATTACTTCAGAGGAAGGTTTCAAAAGAGCAACACTGAATCACGAGGGGCAACCGCCTTGCGGCTGATTACGACGCGGGAAAAAAGAAAAAATAACGGAAGCGACGGCGGGTCAACTTCGGGTTTTGGCGGTCAGAAAGGCTATTTTTCCGGGCACGCTCATTTTTCAAAAAAACCACGCACGAGCGTGGAGGCGATCCTGGGCATAACAGTTGCGTTTGGATGACGTGAGCAGCAGGGGGAACAGCGAATTTAGTGGGGCGACAAGTGAACGCTGGAGCTCAGTGGGGGAAAAAAATTTGGGGTTTCAATAGAGTGGCACAAGGTCAGGGGGGGGGGTTTCGGTGCAGATGCCTAATATACTCGCTTGAAAGGGGCTTAGAGTGATCAAGGCCGGAAGACGGCAGGAATTTGACAAAAAGTCAAAAGTCGCGCTTGAGTTCAAACCCCTAGGACGTGCCAGTTTGACGGGAACGGGATGTGGTCGGATCGCGAAAATCAGGTCGACCGCCAAACCCGCTACTGGACAGTTGAGGAAGCGGCCTGAGGGGGAAAATCCTCTTAAGTGGCAGCGCCGCAGGGTGTTGGTCAAAAAGTGAATGATGACGCCGCGTGTCTTCGGAGCAACCAAGTGGATGCATCGACGTATTGTTGTACGAGAGGGAGTCTTTGGGGACCAGAAAGCTGGGACCGAAGGAGGCAAGGAGAAGGGTGGGAAGGACGGGACAGCGCCTGGGAAAGGATGTTTGGGAGACGAAGAATGAACGAAGGTCAAGAGACTAAGCTCGGTTAAAGTGGTTTTGAACTCCACACAATAAAGGGAAACGGATCTAAGGCATCGTGATCAACGCCAGTAACGCGAGGGGGGAAGAAAATGGGTCGCGCGAGTTGCCGGGTGGGCGATAGGAGGGAGAAAGGTTGGGAGAGCGCCTTTCAATTCGAGACGTAGCAAACGCAGGGTCAGGGGGACGAGTGAGCTTTCGAATGTAACTTTTCGATCGAGCAAGTGTGGAAGAGAGTTCTCGAGAGAGCAGCGGAAGATATTCCTTCGGAAAGGACGAGGGGGAAAGAGGAAAAAACCGTTGGCGAAGATGCCGGGGGCGTCGATTCTTAAGGTCAGCGGCTGAGCGACACGGAGGCGCCGGAGAAAATTGGGATCAGTGGATAAACGAAAAAAAAGAATCATTGAAGGGGAACAGTTAGTGAAGAGACGTCAGTTTACAGGACAAACCTAAAGGAAGGTTGCGGGGGCCGCAGGTAAGAATTCATCTCAAGAGGAAGCAGCCTGCGGCAAAGGCACTATGAATGGTTGTAGAAAACGGCTGAAAAAGAAAAAAGACCTTGCTCCTCCAGGGGGGGGGACGTAGCGGGGAAAGAGGAGGCGAGATGGTTTATGAATCTGTGACTTAAAATTTGGAGGGGGGAGCAAAGGAGTTGAAGATGGGGGGGGGAGGGAGCTTTACCTGCCTTCTGGGTCGAAGACGGATTCCAAAAGGTATTTTGCCGGGGTAATGAAGAAGACTATTACTTGGCGCAAATTCCCTTTGAACCGGCATGGGATAGAGGCAACAGCGTAGACCGGACGTTTGGAACGCGGACTAAGGCGTAAGTTGAGAAAAGGGAAAGCACTAGGTTCCGCGTGCAGACCGGAAAACCTTGGATGGGATATAAAAACAAAGAATAAACACTACAACACAGCGCTGGGCGCGTGGAGGGGGCTTTACAGATTGGGACTTGGCGGGCACCCAAAAGTGGTGTTGCACTAAAGCTTACGAGGGCTGGGGGGCGAAGAAACGTCTTGACAGGTGTTGGGGGGCGAGATGGGCGAGCAATGGACAGGAACGTCCT
>Ga0179593_1278607_pt1 | contig 13968 bp, 18 predicted proteins | sample CZODoug2_1_08_16_FD_185931 | JGI IMG/M metagenome (GOLD analysis project Ga0179593, IMG submission 185931) | Vadose zone soil fungal communities from Angelo Coast Range Reserve, California, USA - CZODoug2_1_08_16fungal (PacBio error correction) | ecosystem: Environmental > Terrestrial > Soil >...
AAGGTACAGCTGGCATAAAGAAATATGTGATAAAAAAACTCGACGGGAAGCATTAATGACTGATTTACAGTTCTCGTCTACTGGAACCTAAAGTGATTTAGGAGGAGGGAAATAGGAAACTAATGCACACACAGATCCTGAGGGCGTGAAAAAAACAGCGGCTGTGGGTATAGCTTGGATTAACAAATAGGGGGGTCTAGAAGGGAATGAGGAGAGAGGGGGAGAGGCAAAATCTTCAACTGGCTTTCTTGAAGACATTTAGAGGAAAGAAAAGGAGGAATAAAAAGGATCAGAGAGGACCGAATCACTTCCCGAACTAGAAATGGGGGGGGGGGGAAGAAAGAAAATGGTTGGAGCTGTGCTAAGAAAGGGAAAAGGGAGAACTGGGAAGACTAATCAGCAAATAATAATGTGGGGATGCCAGTTTCATCCGACAGAAATCAATCCTCGGATAAAAAGAAAAAGGGGTCTGCGGAAAGTAAGTCCCGCTGGGTTGAAGGGGGGAGGAAGGGCCAGAGAGATTAAACCTGAAAGAAAGAATGGAGGGGTCAAAAGGTAAGAACACGTCGCCTATGAAAAGAAGTACGGGCGAGGGGGGAGTTAACAGAGAGAGGACACGCACTATTTCGTCAGTGAAGCAAAAAAGCACTAGGGTCCAGGGGGGAGGGGGGACGGTAGAAGGGTGCACAAAAAAGAAAAAGCGCTCTAATGGTGGAAGAAGGGCAGGGCAGGGGAGGGGGGGGAGTGGTAAAAAAAAAACAAAGAAAAGGAGGAAGCGAAACTGCATGACCAACAAAAAACCATTCAAGGGTCGCGAGACGTAAAGCTTCGGAATGCAAGAATTCCGGGACTAAGGGGAGTCCTGCCCAATCCAGAAAGGAGTGCGAAATGTGACGGCGGAAGAACGATAGAAGAATCTTGGTAAGGTGTTTAAGGAAAAAATTCTGAACACAGCTCTAAAAACGATGGAAAAAGGAAGATGTTCAGGGGACGGAATGTGTATGAGTGATCAAAAAAGTAGATCCCTTCAGTCAGGTCCGAGAAAAAAAAAAGGGCCCATTACAGGGGGGTTAAGGTGGAAAGCGACGAAAAACCTTTGAAGGGAGAGGATAAAACCAGGAGGGTCAAGCCTAGAAAGGACGAAGAAATAGTAAAAATCTCTGACAGATGAAAAAAAGAAGGGGTTAAGTGAGAAACCTGCATTTACATGTAGAAAGAGAAAGGGAAAAAAGGCTGGGGGGGTCGAATACACATTGAGTCGATTTAAACACAGGTAGGGAGGGGGTTCGGGAGTGTCACAGATATATCAACATAGAAGTAATCCACAGGAAAAAAATTCAAAAAAATAAGAAAAGTATCAAGAGTAACTCGGAGTCTTCTTCTCATATGAAAGAGCAAGAGGGGTGGGACCGTGGATCGCAGCAGAGGAAATGAGGACAACTGGGAGAGGGGGGGAGGAAAAAAGAGGGAAAACAGACAGTTTCAAGCAGAGGGGGGAAGATTCGACGGTGACGAGGAGGGAGATGGAGGAAAAGGTCAGCATACCGAGGGGGGGAAAGAAAGAAGTACGAGCAAAATGTCCCTCATCTAAACAGGGGTGAAAAGGGAAAGGAGAGAAGATGGATGTCCTAGAGTTAGTGTAAAAGCGCCGGGGGGGAGAGCTGACAACACCCTCGCCTGCGTCAGGAAAGGATAACAAAGAAGGGGGGGGGAAGAGGGCTCCTACGAATATCTCTCGAAAGGGAAAGGAAAAAGCAACGATACTGGAATATCTAAAACAAACCTTAAGGAAAAGCTCCTTTAGAAAGGAAGGCCGCTGGTGGAAGAAAAGGGAAAGGGGAGGTGACATGGGAAATGGAGGAGTCTTCATTATACGAAAAAAAAAAAGGGGGAAACAGAAGAAGAAGGGAAGAAGAGAGAAAAACAAGTGAAATAAAAACAAGTAAATGGTTGCATTTTCGAGTGGTGTCTATCAGAAAAGGGGGACAGGTTAAAAAGAAGGGGAATAGGCAGTTTGAAAGGGTAGAAGATAAGCGAGGTCTGGGAAAAAGGGAAAACACTGTCGGACGCTTGTAAGCAAAGGGGGAGCTGCAAAACGGGGCCTCTGTCTGCGGGCTGTGGAAAAAGTCAACGCAAAAAGGCCATTGGAAGGCTAAAAAAGGAAACAGAGGGTAGGAGGGGAGGGTGTAGAAAAAGGAAAGGACCGAAATGAAATCCAAACTGAATACAAAATGTCGAAGAAGGTGGGGGGGAAAAGGGATGGGAAATGTGGAAAGGAGCCTAATAAAAGGAGGATGGTCTAAGTATAGGCAGAAGAAAAAACAAGGAGAAATGGCATGACACAAGGGGGATAGAAACGTCTTACCGGGAGAGGACGTAACTTCGAAGGAGAGATACTGGTTTTAATTATATTTCCAGGGACAGAAAAAATGATCGTAGGTAGAAAAAGACCATCGTGAGGGGGGAAAAAAAAATCAAAATGACCACTGCTCTTCATAAAAATTCAACAAAATGGAAAAGGAGTGGGGTGGGATAAGTTTCTTCAACGGTAAAGATCAGGGTAATGGGCTGGTACACAATAGGAACGGAAAGAGATGTGCGTTTTTAATGAAATAAGCCGAGTACTGGCAGAGGCAGTTTCAAGCAGGAGTTCTTTCAACTTTTCGGCACATCTAAACGAGAGGGAGGTGGAGAGGATCTGGAACCGTTGAAGTCAAAAGAAGGGGGGGAGTGCAGGCGAAACCTTTAGGAGAGAAGGGTAGTATTAGACCTGGCCTCTTTAAATCCATGAGGTGGCGAGAAGATAAAAATAAAAATCACTCTTTGGTATCGGGAAAGGGAGAGGAACGCCATAAAAATAGGGAAAGTTTATGAAGAACTGGGCATCTAAAAGGTCATAGAAAAAGAGTTAAGGGGGGGAAAGAGAGAAAAAGCGTTACACTCATTGGGGAAACTGTGCGAAAAGGAGTTAGGAAATCTTAATCGAAGCGAAGAGGGGACTAGAAACAATCTCACTCGAACAGGATATGTGGAAGGGGAACGTTTGTCAAGAGAACTTCATTTGAAAAAGCGAAGATGTTGAAAAGGGGAAAGTCGAGGGTTGTCAAAGACAAGAATGTCATTACAATCAACTGGGACTCGTCCTCCCTGTGAATAATGTGCCGTCATGAAGGAGGGGGGAGAAGTACTGAAAAGCTTTTTTATTAGGTAGAAAAAAAAGGACAGACAGAAGGGAAAGAGGGGGGGTGCAAAAAAAAAAATAAAGAGTAAGGGGAATTCCTCAATCTCAAAAAGGGGAAATACAATCAGTATCAGAGAAAGTAAAAGGGGTTTGGGGAGTTTGTCGGTACTTTGTGTGGGGAAAAAAAACATGCAGATGGAGAAGGAATCAGTAATTCCATGGAGGGAGGAGGTAGTTTGGCAAAAAAACAAAATGGGTGGACAATGAGGAGCAGAAAGGGAATCCGGAGGGGGGGGGAAAAAAGTCATCTGAAGGGAAAAGGTTTTACTATAGGAATGCGGGCAAAATTGACAGGGAGGGAGAAAGGAAACGACAAAAAAACTCAGAAGGGAAAAATGGCGTCACAAGACCGGAGGGAAGTGGGAACGTGCTAAGCGTCATTACTCAAAAGAGGTCGAGGGGAAACAAAAGAGGGAGAGGTTAAAAAAAAGCCGATCAGCGGTTAAAGGAAAAAACAAGGGAGGCGCGGAGAAGGGGGGCGAGCTGGGTTATGCGGAGGTTTGTAACACGAGGGCTACAAATGCGATGAAAGAGAGGGTCAGGGGCAGAAAAAACGGGGTTTGAGACCCTGATGAAAAGCTTCTTACTCGAAGGGGCTCTGGCTGGTTAAAAAGCTGGGAGGAGAAGAGAAAGGGGGACGAGGGGGAGGTAAATGTCTCAAGTATGGGGGGGGAAAAGGGGGGGGGAAATGGAAGACGGATGGCATTGGGTATTGAGAAAAAACCAAAAAAAACGACCAGGAAGAGGGGGGGAGAGTACGACCAAAAAGAGAGAAAGGGAGGGTAGAAGACAACTTCCCTCAAATTTTGTAGGAGAAAAACTTCGCAAAATAGAGGAAGAACCGGAATCAGAGGAGAGGGCTCACAATCAGGATCAGAATTGAGATGGCCAGCGTTGGAGCGTCAAACGTCGAGGAAGGAAGAAAATTAAGGAAAGGAAGAAGGACAGCTTTGGGGCGCGAAATGCTTTCATCAATAAGAAAAGAGGTTCGAAACAGAAAAGAAAGGGAAAATGAAGAAAAGGGGGATTCAAGATCAGATTACAACAACTTTATTGAGTATAATAGATGCAGAAAAAGAAAAGCGGATGGGACAGTGAGTATGGAAAATAGAACAAAAGTACATGGCATTATCAGTTCGACTGAATCAGGGAATCCAACGCAGGCAGTCGCCTACTTTACGTAAAAGCAGAGAGAGGAGAGGAGCAACAGAAGACAGGCGAAAGGTTGCAAAAAAACTTCAATCAGCTTATCTGGGATGCGAAGAAGAAAACTAAAGGAAAAGAGGGAGAAAAGGTATCTCTGAGATGAGGCCCTTACGCAAGAGAGCGGATGTGTGGGCATTTCGCATTCTATCATGAAATAAAAGGAAAGGGGGGGGGGGGAAAAAAAAAAAAAAAAAAAAAACAGGGGTGACTCTTCATTGAGAGGGAAGGAGGGTGTTGCGACAAAAAAAGAAAAACTCGAATAACCTAAAGGAGAGGGAAGAATGAAATCTCGTCCAGTGGAGAGTGCTCCGACATTTCCAGTAAGAAGGGACGAGGGGCCAATAGGAGAAAAAGAGGGGGTACACTAAGGAAATATGATTTTCTCTTCGAGACTCAGTTCCGAAGCCGGAGGGGGACCAATGAAAAAGAGATAGCAAAAAATTAATAGAAAGCCACAAACTCAGCATTCTGTCGACCCTGCCTCTCAAGAATCGGAAACGATGCTCTTTTGAAAAAAAGAAGGAGAACCGGGAGGGGAAGGGCAAGAACAGACTAAAAGAAGGTTAAAGGGGGGGGAGAAAGGCAAAGCTAAGTGAGGCGGTTCCGGGGGAGAGAAAAGAGAGGGCTGCATAAACTCTAAACAAAGAAATGCTGAAATCATGGACCGTCTATACCCCAGAAAGAAAGAAAAAAAAGAACTTAACGGGGGGGAACAGGGGGTCAGGGAAATTCCACTCTACACAACATAAGAGCTAGGAAAAAAAAATGATCAGAACAGTAACTGATTAAGGCGACCAGATTGTGAGAAAAAATAATTGGGGGAACTAAGCGCGATTATCCAGGAGGAGGAAAGGGGGCAAGAAAAATGGAACATTCGTAGTGCAAAAGGAAGGTAGAACCAAAAAAGAAAAACGTCGAAGAGGAAATGGGAAAACAAAAACCATAAAATCGAAAATTAAATGCATGAAAAAAAAAAAGAAGTAGGGAAAAGAAGGGGGCTGGGGTACACCAGAGGGACCGAAGGAAAGGTATTAAAAAGGAGGAAGTTGGGAAGCGCCATCGACCCTCACAGATTTCCTGAGTAAAAAAAGCAAAATCAGAGGCGAGGGTACACGGAGAGCTGACAAGGTTTCTTCAATCGAACCAGGAATGAGCTTGTGAGGGAGGCTCAAAAACAGGAAAAAATTACCATTCTATTTTTCTCCGCCGCAGCTCCTCGAGAAAAAAGGAAAAAAGTAAGCGGGGGGAAAAGGGGGACGACTACCTTTTTTAAAAATCGGGGCGAGAAAGGGAAGGGAGAATACGCGAGCAATCGAGAAGCCAAAAAACGCAGTAAAAGGGAAGAAGAAGCTCTATCACAAGGTTAGAAAAGAGGAAGAGGGTGTAAATCATGACTTCTATCATCAGACGAATAGATATTGATAGGAAGAAAAGGCTCAGCCTCAAGAAAGACGCTCCAAACAATGAGGAAAGAGGATATGGAAAGACCATATTGGAGTGTAACGGCACGGACAGCTGGTAGATGGAGCGAAACGTGACCGTAACAATCAAGGACAATCATGGGAAGAAACATGGAAGGAGCGGATTTATTTTAAAAAAAAAGGGAGGAAGGCGGAAAGCAGTCTCATAGTGGATGGGCACATTAACAATTAATTCGAGGGGGATCGACGAAGGGACGGCCTATATCAGAGGCGGGAACGGGGTCTATACAAAACTGACATAAAGGGGGCGGGGAAGGTCCAGAGCCATCAATTTTAGGGTATTGGAAGAAGTTACAGGGACAATACAAGGGGGGGTGGGGGGGGGGGGGGGGGGTCGCATGGTGAAAATGAAAGACACAAGAGCAGAAAAAAAAAGGAACCAGGAGGAGAAGGAAAGGTAAGAGGTAGAAATTGAGGCATGAAGACATTAAATCAAGAACTACCAAAGCTCTGGAACCTTAAAAGAAAAAGAGGGGGGAAGGGTGGAAGGATCGGGGGGTGAAAAAGGGGAAAAGGAAAAGATAAACATGCGGTGTGCAGGCCAGATTTCTAATCGGTACTTATCAATGGGGCAATCCCGGATAAGGAAGGGAAAACGAGAGGGAAAAAAGTCAGTCTATTCAAAGTAAGGGTTATACACTTGAAGAGAGGAAAAATAAAGGGAATTTGGGGGAACGCATGGGTCGGTGAGTGTCTAAATCTAGCAAGGGTAACAGTAATGCATTTGAAAGTAAAGGGAAAAAAAAGGGGCGTAGAAGGCAAACTGGCGGAACTACTCCTTATCAGAAAAAACCGCAGTGGGTTGATGTTGAGGCGGCCCGTATAGTGGTCTAGTTTTCAGACATACGGGGAGGAGTGGGCGGAGGCGAGAGCAGGAAAAAGGAAAGGATTGGTGAATTCACTGGTAAAAAAATCTTCCGTCGGAGGGGGGACTATATGGAGGGAACTCAACACAACAGGGTGTTGCAAAGCGACACAACTTCCACTAGGAGTTCAAGGAAATCTCACAAAAAAAAAGGTAATGATTAGTAGAGTAGAGATGGACTTTGGAAATGTGCTTCGTGGCAAAAGGGGGGATACAAACTTGGGGGGGACAAAAAAAAAAAAAAAACAGGAAGAAAACTCCGCAGAGGAAGGGTGCCCTGGTGCAGTGCATCAAAAGAACAGGAAAGCGAGACCGACAAGGCTCGAAAGTTTACCTGCAGGAACTAAGAGGGAAAAATCGAACACAAAAAAAGGGAGGAGTCAGGCAAGCGTGCCGGAGGAAAGGGGAGGGGGACGTGAGGTCTTTCCTGTATGGATGGCAGTCTGAGGATCTGCGGAGAGATCGAACGCCCGACCTAAAATGGTTGCAAAGTACAAGAAAAGCTTACGGGTAGAAAAACAAATATTTTGAAGGAATGGGGGGGCGCAGAACGCAGGGGGAAAGGGCCTTAAGAGGAAATGGTATAAAAAGTTTCTTTAGCACTGTCGGGTAACCGCAGATCTACGGGAAAGGCAGGAAAACTGGCCCACCTCAACAAAAAAAAGGGGTCAGGTAGGGGGGGGGAGGGGGGTAGAAAGAGACGCGGGGGGCTAGGCATGGGGTCTCAAAAACAGCAATTCCAACGGAAGAAAAAGCCGAAGAATTAAGAGGTCGATGGGGGGTCGTAGGTCTTTTGCCGGGGTAAAGGCACAGTACAGATTGGCCGCGGGCGAAGGCAAGACTAACTCAGGGAGGGGAACCTGTGAACCATCAAGGGGGGGCGAGCAAGGGGGAGGAAGGGGAGGAAGGAGGGTTATTCGCAAGTCCTTAAAGTGGGAAAGAATTCAAGGTGGATAGGGGAATGCAAAAGAATCCCGTGACTGGTGACTTTCAACTTCAAACTCAAAACGCTCAACTGATGAGAGGAAAAAAAAAAGGGCGGGAGGGGGGGAAAGAGTTCATAAATGAGACATTTATGTTTCGTGAAAAAGGGATAGGACAAAGATGGGCTGGAAAAGAGCCCCACCACGGGAAGCAAAAACGGACTCAAGTTATTGCCTGAAGGAAGAATAAACCAGGGTATGAAAGTAGAAAGCTGTCGGTCAGTCTAAAAAAGATTAAAAAAACTGAGGAGCAGAAAAAAAGGGAGAAAAGACGTAGAGGATTCAATCTGGGGCCCGTTCGAGAGAAGGAGAGTTGCGAGTAATGGAAAGGCCAAAGCGATTACGGATCAAAAGTAGGGGGAGGGTGACACCACGGGGTCTATCTTTAAGGTGAAAGCAGGGATAGAGTGGAGGTCCTATAACTGAAGACGGTGCAACGAACAAGAAGAGAAAGGGAGAGAAAGCAACGGGGATACCGAATCGTATCTCACAGACAAAAGAAAGGTCGACGGCGCACGGGAAAGGAGCTGGTAGGGTCCGAAGATTGGGGAGAGAAGAGCATAATTGGGGAATGAAGAGGGTCCCTTAGGGGGAAGAAGAAAAAGGACAATGGAGGAAGGTCTCACGGGGGTCTTCCATGTGGCATCATGAAGGTCATGATAGCGGGGTGGAGAAAGGAATGGAGTCTTGGTTTTAGGAGGGAGATCCCGAATGCGGGAACATAATTGTATGTGGAAACATAAGAAGAAAAAATGAATGGGAGAAATAATGCGGACGAAAAATATTCCGAACGAGGCAATCAGGAACTTGTTCAAGAGGACCATAGTGGCGAAGATAAATACGTGAGGGGAGGGGTGTTTAAACGAAAGCGGGGGGCAAAAGAGGGAAAAGAGAGGCTAGTATAAAATGTCTTTTGTCAAATCTAGGGAGAAATGGACTTAGGGGGGACAAGGGGACAGATGTCTTGGGCGCTCTGATTGGAATCAACAAAAGGGGAAAAAATGAAACGTTTAACAATTACAAATCAAAAAATTCCCCGTGATCTCTGGGTTTAACCGGGGGGGGGTGGGGAGGCTCTTCCCACTGGCCTACGAAAAAAAACCCCACCCGCCTCCCCCCCCATACTCACACTACTTTCTCCGCTCGCCCCCGCTACCTGCTCCAAACTTCTCTACGCCCTATCAGCGCCCTACCAACGCTCAACGAAGAGAAATAATCCGAAGGTCTCATCTAGTCTTTATAAAGACGTCTGGCACAGGGAAAGAGAGTAACAGGGGGGCAAGGCGAAAAAAAATTCTCAGTTTTAAGACGAAGAGACAAATAGGCTGCAGGTTGACATAATGCTTAGGGTGACTACGGAGGAAGGTAAAAAGGGCTTAGTAGGGACAAGAGGGGCACGTAAAACGACTTGAAGGAAGAAGATTCATGGTCATAGAAAGAAGACGTTGGGGTCTGGCAGAAATAGGGCAAAGAAAAGACTACATACAGAAAACGCGTAGGTTCAGACGAAGGGAGGAAGGTCAAGGGAATGGCTAAGAACGACATGGAACTAAGGAAGGGCTGTGTCGTTTTATAAAGTAGACAACACCGAGTAAGGGGGCACGAACCAGCTCCAGAAAAGGGGCTGGAGGGAAGCAAAGGAAGATCTGGGGGTCGTAGGGACTTAGCAACGTCAGCCAGGAGACGAAGAAGATGAGAAGAAATGAAAATCTTCCTCCCAAAGGCACCATTCGCAGTGGAACTGGGGGAGGGGAGAGGATCCCGAGGAAGGGGATGAGTTAACGAAAAGGGGAGCGCGCCACGTTGCGTGCGAAGTCCTGAAAGCAAAGCGGTTTTCGAAAAAACCTGCCACCGGGTGAGGAAGAAAGAGAAAACAAAAACAGTGGGCAAAGATAATATCAAACCGGGGGAGCAGGTGCCTTTAGGAGGTGGGGGAATAGAAAAGAATGAGCGCGAGGAAAAAGGAAAACGAGGAAAAAAACGGAAACCTTCGCAGAGAGAAAGGGGGGCGACTAGAATGAGGGGAAAAAGTACGCAGGAGAAGAAAGTGGAAAAATAAAGGGCAATGGGAATCTAACTACCTATTGAGCCGTCAAGGGATTAACAAACAGCGTTTAGGAACGAGGACGGGCCAGAGTTGCTGCCGCCGGAGCAAAAATCGGAAGGAGAATGCTGACAATTCCTAAACCAAGAGAAAAGGAAAGCGAGTAGGAAGAAACTAAAAAGTAAGCGGGGCTTGTCTCTGTAGTTACAGAAAACATCACAAAAACCACGACTGTAAGATGACAGGATATCTGATAAAAGGGAAATGAAACGAGCATCGCATGCGAAGAACGAAAAAAAGAAGGCCATTAGTCTTAAAGAACTTAAGAAGGGGAAAAAAAAAAGAAGACTTGAAAAATAAAAGAGGTTAGAAGAAAGAAATCATCTTGGTGCTAAAAGAGGGGGGGCCCATGAAAGAAGAGACCGCAGTGAAAACATTCCTCGGAACCGCCCCGAGCCTAGGCCCATCACAAACTCTGAGAGGCGTCGGCGTCGTGAAAACCAGAAAGTGGAAAGAAATGGAGTAAAGGGAACCGAAAACAGGGTGCTACAAAGTCTCCGAAGGATGGCACAGACGCAAAACGTGAAAGGTATACGTGTTGGAGGCGAAAATCAGAGCGGAAAGCAGAAGGCTCGTTCCTTACCAACGACAAGCCAAATCAGTACTGAACAGAAAAGAAGAAGGGGAAAAGGGGAGGCAAAAGTCATAAGATAATAAAAAAACAGGTTACTTTATATGCTAGGTCACGCCTGATTCGAGCAAATGAAGTGTCGAGGAAAACGGGCGCGCGGCGATATGAATATGAGGGTTATTGGCATTAAAAACATGGCACACTTCCGGCTTCAAAGTGTGGGAAACTTAAAACAAAACGCGGCACAGTCTAGGGACACGACTGACAAATAACAGCAGCATGGTTAGAACAAGTTGGACGGTCATGAAATGAATGGGGGGCTTGGTAATACCGACTGGGGACAATCATGAAAGGGTGATGTCGATGTCGTTGCGCCGACGACAACGATCGGACGACCCAGAACACAGATCCTGAGTATGACGGAAGACGATCCTGGGGAGGGGAAGAATTTAGGGAACAATCCGTTCGGACGGCGAGAGTTCTTGGGAGTAAAGAATGGAGGAGGCGTGGGGGGGAAGAACAGTGAAGGAGGGGTGCATAGGAGGAAGAGGGTAATTGGATGGAAGCACGAGGACTATGGAGCAGATGATGTGTAACAATAGCGTAGGGGTGGAAGGGGGGGGGGGCGGCGGCGGCGGGGAGACTTGCATCTTCTTATGCTCTTAACCGGAAAGTCTTCGCAGGACCGGGGTTCCCCAAAACTGAGGACACGTCAGGCAGGAAAAAAAGTCAAAACGACTAGCGGTCTAAGAGTCGCTCCATGGTTAGGGTAATAACAGAGTACTGGATGCCTTTCCATAAAGTAGCAGACCTAGAAAAAAGCTAGGAAATAAAGGGGTCTACCTACGTCAGACTCGCTAAGGGTGGAAAGGGGGTATGAATACATCGGGTGCAAGGATCGGGGAACTCGATCTGGCTGAGCCCGAGCGGAGTTCTTTAGACTCCTTGCCTTCACCGCCAAAATCTATCAGTGACCCCGAGGAGAGTGAAAGGGCACCAAAAAGAGGGCATTACGAATCAAGGGTCCGTGGTTCGAAGGGGGAAGAAGTGGCCACAAGTAATCAACCGGAAAAAACATCAATGAAAGGGGGGAAGAGAGTGAGGTTTGAGGGGGGGTCCAAGAAATAACCTATGAAGGGAGATTGTGACCGAGCCATATGCAGGGCAATCTAAAAAACCATTTCCCTGTCGCGATCAGAAACGGAGGCCTATTCCAGGGGGACGCCGGTCGAGACACTAAAAAATTGGCAGTTAAAAAAGTCTAGAACGGGGAAAAAGGATCTGACCGAGCTGCTCCGCAAGAACAGTCCATAAGTCTATGGGAAAAGTACACTGGAAACAACAATCGAGAAAAATGTCATAACAAAGTATGACTTATCTTATTTAGAAGGGGGATAAAACAGAAGAAGTAGGTCAATACAGTGCCGGACGACAGAAAAAACCATACCACATTGAGTGTCAGAGGGAAGGGTTGCTCGGAAACCGGAAAAAAAAGAGATAACCATAGGTACAGATAGCGGTGGACTGAAAGAGAAGGGAAAGGAATGAAAAGAATAACCAGGCTTCCTTTTCTGGTGTAAACTAAAAAAAGGAGTGGGGGCTGGAAGGGGACTGGGATACATTTCATGTTAAACAGGTGGAAATGCGAAAAAGACTCATAAGTAATCCTGAAATGCACACTTACGTTGCGGGGGCAAGGTAAAGAGAAGCAGTCAAATGTCACCGGGAGGGGGCGGAGCGCAAAGTACGTAAGAGGGTGGGTGACGGTGGGAAGTAGGTGCGCTCAGTGAGGAAAACGGGAGAGTAGTGGAGGACGATCTCTGCGTCGACTGAGAGGAGTGGGTGTGAAAGTTAACGGGACGGTCGCTAGAAGTACATGTTCACACTTCAAGTTGGGAGAAGAGAAAAAAAGCAAAGAAAAACAAGGACAGAGCTAACCAAAATAAAAGGGGGGGGAAAATATATGGGATTGAAGACTGTGCTGTGGGAGCGAGTACAGCGGTGCGAAAACTGACGCAGGACTAACTAGACTCAGACTTCAAAGAAAAAATAAACGAGTCGCGCGAGACTCAACGCCGACACGCTACGCAAGGTTCTTCTGAAGCGCGAAGCGGAATAGGAAGAGAAAATGCAAAAAACCAGGCGGAGTCATGGCTAGACAAGCCCGTGAAAAATTTGGGAGAGGGAGGAAGGTGAAACCTGTGTACATTTCATGCTGCGGGAAGATGCGAACGAAAACCTGGGTTCAAAGACATGCCAAGTACGGACCGGGAGACGCAATGGGGTGGGGACAGTTCGATTGACTCAACGTGCCGGTTAAAGGATAAGTAGGGGAAAGAAGAGAAGAGTGAGGGTAAAACAGTCTAGGCGACAACCGAAAGGGGGTAACGCGGTAAGGTGAAACAAAGGAAAAAGACTTGGGGTAAGGGGAAAAGGGACAGTGTCAGAAAGGCCGACGCGGGTCTAGCGGGGGTCAAAAAACACTTAATAACGTCATGATTTTTGAGAGGGGGACAGGGTTCACAAGAATAACAGGTCGAGGTCGTTCATGCCTCATCAAGCGGATGAAATGAGGTCAAGGGTCAGAGAAAGGAGAAAGGGAATAGCCGGCCGTCTGCAGGGCTGGACCACTTTTAATTATCGAAGAACACTTTGGAGGGGGGGGGAAGGTGAGAAAAAATTTTAGGTAAAAAACAACAAACTCTAATTTACATCATGAGCGCGTGATGTGTGGCCACGGTTCTCAGTCTCATCAAACATTAATGGGAAACATATAAAAGCTTTCCAAGAATGGTGCAGGAAAGAAACGGAAAACTTCAAGGGCTCTCTAACTTCCGCAAGCCGGTTCTAGTAAGAGGAAAGATAGTAGGTGAGAGATCGGGATGGCTGGCAACACACTGGAAGGAGAGAAGCGCTGGCGTATCAGGTTCCGCCAAGCTGTAAATCTCGGGGGGCACCAGCGTAGGACAAACAGTCCGCGGGAGGATGAGGAACACACGGAGGGGAGCTTCAACGCCATTCGGCTATCTTAGTTTCGCTCACGGAGGATGGCTCTAGAGACTGCGAAACGTTTTTCCGGAACGTCCAAAGACCTGGCGGAATAAGCCCAAGTTGTGACCAAGGCGCCAAAGGGGCCGCCTAGTGCGTCAAAAGGCAAGGAAAACGCGGGGGGAGAAGGTAACGAGCAAGGGGAAAAACGTCCAATTTAAGGTCAAAAAAGAATATTGTCCGAATCCCGAATCGAGATGACGGAGAGAAAAAAGCGGCCTGTACATGTTCATCAGGTCCGAAGGGGAGAGGTTCGCAAAACTGACTGACAAAGTGGTGATCTGTCGAATCTAGAAATGAGGAATACGGAAGGGAAGAGGGGGCAGAGAAAAATGCTGCATGTGGCGGGCAGTCTCTCGTAGTAAAAAAGTAGGAATACAGGGAAAGAAGCAGCACTTTGAAGTCATGCGCATAAGGGCGAATCAACGACGTAAACCGGCGTTTGTATCCAGATGGCACGCGGCACGTG